>Ga0153956_1000520_pt1 | contig 42352 bp, 37 predicted proteins | sample TSFL040MetaG_FD_104704 | JGI IMG/M metagenome (GOLD analysis project Ga0153956, IMG submission 104704) | Attine ant fungus gardens microbial communities from Florida, USA - TSFL040 MetaG | ecosystem: Host-associated > Fungi > Mycelium > Unclassified | place: USA: Florida, Wekiwa Springs... | reverse complement strand
TGATGCGAACTTCGGAATTAAAGGGACACTGGCAAATTTATGATTCTCGTGTGGTTCAGGTTCAGAAGTCCGCTTCACCGACTCGCTGCGATAGTGTGGCGGACTTCTGAACCACCACACGAGAGCCTTTCCGCTTCCGATGGAATCAGAAGCGGGGCTCTGTCGTTTTTATTTGACGCGCTTTCTTCACGCGAACCGGTATTCACTTCGCTCGAAAGCGCTATAGAGCTCCGGCGTTTTACGTTCGAACTGTTCGGCGGCGGACCATGTCAGGGAATGATGCCGTCCGGTTGTGCCGCCGCATAGGATGCGATGCGGCCCGGCGTCGTCACCCAGACTTCAGAAAACCGCGGATGATTCAGGATAGCCGAGATCGCGCCGCGGATCTGTCGCAACCGGAACGGCTGTCCGGCAACGAACGTGTGCATCGAAATGCCGAACACCAGCGACTGTTGATCTGACAGCGTCAGCATTTCCTCGAACTGATCGATGATCATCCGATGGAAATCGGTCGCCGGTTGCTGGCGACTTAGCATCGTCGGGCTGTCGTTGATTTCAATCGGGTAGGGCACCGAGAGGATCGGCCCCGAACGCGTCCGCATCCAGAACGGCTGATCGTCTGCCGGCCAGTCCATCACGAAGGTATAGCCCGCCTCCTTCAGGAGGTCGGGGGTGCTCGGCGTCTCCGCGATCCACGGACCCATCCATCCGTAGGGGCGCTGGCCGCAGTGTTGCGCCAGCGTTTCGGTCGCGTGATTGATCATCGCGGCTTCGGTCTGCTCGTCCATTTCGGATTGCCGCTCCGAATTGGTGTAGCCATGCCCGATGACTTCATCCTTGCGCAGGCGAATGCGCTCCGGAATCTGTGGCATGGCTTCGCAAACCGATGCATTGATGAGATGGCTCATGGGCAGGCCGAAGCTGTCCATCATATCGAAGATCCGCCAGATGCCGACCCGAAGACCATAGTCGCGCCAGCCGAAATTACGGGTGTCCGGCGGCGGACCGAGCGCGGTAGGCGTATGACCGAGGCCCTCGCCGAAGCTGAAGTTCTCGACATTGAGCGCGACGTAGAAGGCGAGCTTTTTGCCGTCCGGCCATCGGAAGGCGGGCCGCTGGTGGATCGGCGAGTAATCATAGCGACCGTGATGTTTGAGGCGCATCCGACAATTCCTTTCTGTTGGCGGCGGAAGGCACGGGCCGGTCAATGAGCGTTGCCGCGCTCTTTCGCGTAGCGGACCAGCGCGAGAAACCGATAGAAGCCGTGAACGAATTTGCCGTAAGGCATGGTGATGAACAGCGCGAACACGATGCCGATATGAAGTGCAAGAAGCATCCCCATCGCAGGCGTCGCGCGGAGCACGAGAAGCAGCAGGCCGGTGATGCCCGTCAGCAGCAACATCACGAGAAATCCGACGTCCATGCCGTAGGATCGCGCCTCGACGAGTTCGCTGTCCCGCCGATATTTGGCCCGCATCAGGCCAATTGGTCCGATGACGAGGCCCACGCCGCCGAGCGAACCCAGCAGCACCGGCAGGTCATACCAGGGGTACGGTGCCTCCAACCCCAGCAGATAATGATAACCGGTCGCGGTCGACGTCGCGGCGAAGCACAGCAGGAAGCCGTAGAAAGTGAGGTGATGATAGGTCCGTCGCGTGTCCGTCGGTTTGTCTTCGTCGTTCATGCAGCCGCCACCGCCACCGTCGAGGTAACGCAGGCTGGAGGCGTCCTTGATCGCCTGCCGGAGTGACGTCGGTTTCGCCAGCGTGCTGGCGGGTTCACCGATGTCGCGCCAGAAGTTGCGGATGCCCATGGCGATGGCGATCATCGCGTAGAGAAACGCCGCACCGAACAACACTGCCATCGCGTTGTGTGGCATCAGTTTGTAAAAGGCACCCGGGCCGACGTGGATGCCGAACAGCACGTTCGGATCGCACACGGCGACGAAGCCGACGAGGAAGGCGAACACGCTCAGGCACGTCGCGATGCTGATGACAAGCCCGTTGCGCCGAAACGCCGGTGCGAGGAATTTTGGCCAGGCATAGGCCTCATAGGATTCTGCGCGGACCTTCGCCATCGTCGCCGGGACATTGACGTTGAATTCGTGCGGTGGCGAGAACTGGCAATCGTAATAGCAGGCGCTGCAGCCGTGGCAGAGATTGGCGAGGTAGTTGAGATCGCCGTCGCTGAAGGCGCGGCGCATTTCCATGGCCGGAAAGACTGCGCAAATGCCTTCGCAGTAGCGGCAGGAGTTGCAGACCGTCATCAGACGGTCTGCTTCCGCCAATGCGCTAGTTGCGTGCATATTTCGCCGCTCCCTGTCCTGCGGCGCGCCCGAAGACGCTGCCGATCGTCATGCCGATGCCGGCCGCGTAGCCTTGTCCCAGCACGTTTCCCGCCATGATTTCCCCAGCCGCGAACATGTTTGCGGCGGGTTTTCCGTCGCTCATGATCATGCGCGCTTCCTTGTTCACCTTGACGCCGAGATAGGTAAAGGTGATGCCGGGTCGCACCGGATAGGCGTAGAACGGACCTTGCTCGATCTTGCGCGCCCAGTGCGTCTTAGGCGGCGTCAGACCGGCGGTGGTGCAATCGTCGTAGTTATCCGGATCGAACGTGCCGGGTTGGACTGCGTTGTTGAATGTCGCGACTGCGGCGGTGAGTTTTTCCGCGTCGAGACCGAGTTGCCCGGCAAGCTCCGCAATGCTGTCGCCCCTGATCGGCGGGAACAGCGACGGCATGAACAGTTCCAGCGAGCGTGCATCGAAAATGATGTAGGCGATCTGATCGGGCTGCGCCGCCACCAGCCGTCCCCAGATGGCGTAGCGTTTCGGCCAGATGTCCTCGCCCTCGTCATAGAAGCGCTCGCAGTTTTTGTTCACCACGATGCCGTAAATGACGCAATCTAACCGCGTGATGATTCCGCCGTCGAACTTGGGCGCGCGGGCGTCGATCGCAACCGCATGGCATTGCGTGACGTCGCCGATCTGCTGAATGTCGTTGTCGATCAGGATGCGCAGAATCGTGCCGCGATTATACGGTGTACCGCGAATGAGAAAATTACCAGCGATCTCACCCCAGCCCTGCTTGAGCCAGTCGATATTGGCTTCAAAGCCGCCGGATGCCGCGACCAGTGCGCCCGCGCGGACTTGCGATGTCCCGGTCTCTTCCTTCACGACCGCCGACAGGAACATGCCGTTTTCGATGTCGAGCCCGACGACTTCCGCACCGTAACGAATCTCGACGCCGAGCTGCTCGGCGGTGGCATAAAGCGCGTTCAACATGGCGCGGCCGCCGCCGAGGAAGAATGAATTGGTGCGACCTAGCGAGAGTGTTCCGCCCAGCGACGGTTGAAAGCGTACACCTTGATCGGCGATCCAGGTCAGCATCTCCTTTGACTGGGCTATCATATGCCGCGCCAATTCTTCATCGGTCCGGCCCTGAGTGACACGCTTCAGGTCTTCCCAGAACTCGTCTTCGGTATAGGGGCCGCTGAGCGTTTCGGTCGCGCTATCGTGCGCGCAGCGCATGTTGCGCGTGTGTCGGGTGTTTCCACCACGATAAAAGGGCGGCGCGGCCTCTAGTACCAGAACGCTCGCGCCAGCACGCCGGGCGCTAATGGCCGCGCAGAGGGCGGCGTTACCGCCGCCTATTACCAGCACGTCGTGGCGTTGCGGTGCGGTCGTGGTACCTTGGTGCGCGGTTTGCCCGGCAATCGCCCCATTCTTCAAAGGTTTGCCTCCCTCGGACCTCATCGCTGCCTTCGCTGAGATGGGTTGAATTTTGTTCGTTTAGACGGCCCCCGGCCTATCTGTAAAGCAAAAATACAAAAATTGGTACACTTTGCATTAGGTGCTGCGAGATGTGCATTTACGAAAGGTAATTATTCCTGATAATTCGCGAAATTACGAGGATTATGTCGATTTCCGTCGTCGTCGATAGGCGGATCGCAAGTCAAATTGGCGTGCCATAACTGATCTTTTTCGATCTTTTCTGACTTTCTCTGCGAAATTTCGCTTGCTTTGTACCAAAAATGCTACGATCACTTATTTTAGAACGAGATGGATTGGTGGGGGTCGATGATCGAGCCGGACGCGCCAGGTGCTCCGAACCGTCTGACTGCAACGGAAGCCGCAGCGTTGATCTCCGCGGGGAGGCTGTCGTCCTCCGCGCTCGTTCAATCGTGCTTGGATCACATCGCGACGCGTGAGCCGGTGGTGCACGCATGGGCGAATCTAAATCCAGCAGCCGCCATGGCTCAGGCGCGGGCCCGGGACGCGGAAGCCGCGTTGGGGGCGTTGCACGGGATTCCGGTGGCGGTGAAGGACGTCATTGACGTTGCTGGTGTGCCGACTGGAATGGGGTCGCCGATCTACGACGGTTATGTTCCGTTCGCCGACGCTGCCTCCGTGGCGGCGCTGCGATCTGCCGGGGCGGTGATTCTCGGCAAGACTGTGACTGCGGAATTCGCTGGCGTTTCTCCCGGACCGACCACTCACCCTGCCGCGCCGGATCGCACGCCGGGCGGTTCATCGAGCGGATCGGCGGCGGCAGTGGCCGATCACATGGTGCCGGTGGCGCTCGGAACGCAAACCGGCGGTTCGATCATTCGGCCCGCGGCGTTCTGCGGCGTTGTCGGATTCAAGCCAAGCTTCGGCACGATCAATCGCGCCGGTCTGAAGTTTGCCGCCGAAAGTTTCGATACCATCGGGATGATGGCGCGCGACGTCGACGACGTTGCGCTGGTCTGGCGTGCGCTAGTGGGAACCGCCACCGCGCCTCTGGGGACGCCGGAGACGCCGCCGCGTCTGCTGGTGTTTCGCGGTCATCAGTGGGATCGCGCGGCACCCGAAACTCGAGCGGCGATCGAGCGGACCGTGTGCCGGCTGCGGGATCGCGGCGTAGGCATCGAGGAATTGCCAGTGCCGGCCGGCTTTGCGGAGTTGAGTAACGCGCGGGTCGTTATCAACGGCTACGAGCGTGCGCGCTCGCTCGCGTGGGAGGCCCATCACCACGCGGAGCGGTTGAGCGGGGCGATGTTACGTGTCGTCACCGATGGTTGGACCTATTCCTATGACGACTATGTTGCCGCTATCAGGCTGGCCGAAACCTGGCGCATGCGTATGGCCGACCTGTTCGGTGGGCACGACGCGATTCTCGCCGCCGCTGTCAATGGCGAGGCGCCGCGGGGCTTGGCGTCAACCGGCGACGCGTCGTTTCAGGAAGTATGGAGCCTGTTGCATCTCCCGGCGATCACCCTGCCGCTGGCAGCCGGACCTTCCGGATTGCCCGTCGGAGTCCAGTTGGTCGGGCGGCGTCTCGACGATAGCCGGCTTCTTGAGTTGGCAAAATGGGTACTTGACCCCTGCAAGTCGCCTTCTTCGTTCGAATCCGACGCCGGGAGTTCATGATGCAGTTTTCTAATAGCTTCAACGTGTCGTTGCCGCCTGCGGACGCGTGGCGGATGTTGATGAATATCCCGGCGATTGCGCCCTGCATGCCGGGAGCGGAGCTGACCGAGGTTGTCGATCCGGAGACCTATAAGGGCAAGGTCGCAGTCCGGATGGGGCCGGTAGTTCTTGCATTCGCAGGCGCTGCCAAGTTCGAGGAGCGCGACGACACCGCGCACGCTGCGCGCGTAAAGGCGCAGGGGACGGACTCCAAGGGGCGCGGCGGCGCCAGCGCGACGGCCAGCTTTCGGCTCGAGCCGAACGGGTCAGGCAGCAAGGTGCTGATCGATACTAACCTCAACCTGTCCGGTTCGGTCGCGCAGTATGGCCGCAGCGCGGGGATGATTCAGGCCATCGCCGCGCAGCTCATCAATCAGTTTGCGAAATCGCTCGAGAAGCAGATCGCGGCGTCGGCCGACACGCAGGGGGATGGCGCGGCGCTGTCCCAGGCCTCCGCGACCAAGCCGATCGGAGCGTTCTCTTTGGTTGCGGGTGCGATGTGGACCACCGTTAAGCGCCCGTTCGGCGCCAAGAATGAAGATGAAAGTGACTCATGATCAGTTCCATGTTGACGTTATTGTCACGCCAGAAGCTCCAGCAAAACTATGCCTCGGGCTATTGGCGGGACGACACTATCTTCTCGCTGGTCAGACATTACGCGACCATCATTCCCGACAAGGTCGCGGTTCGCGACAGATCAAGTGAAATCACATATCGCGAGCTTGCATCGCGTGCGGAGGCGCTGTCGGCCTCGCTCAAGGCGGCCGGCCTTTCTCCTGGCAGCCGTGTCGCCGTCTGGCTCTCCAGCCGGATCGAGGTCGCAATCGCTCTAGTTGCCTGCTCGCACGGCGGCTACGTCTGTTGTCCGTCGCTGCATCGCGACCATACCTCGTCCGAGGTGATCGAACTGATGGACCGCATGCGGGCTGCGGCGTTCATCGGTGAGGCTGGCTATGGTGCCGACGCGCCGCGCCGCGACATTTTTGCCGATCTCCATCAGGTGAAGACATTGAAGACGATCTTCAAGCTGGGGCCAGTCGGTGGGAACGATGAATTGCCCTTACCGGCCGCTGGCGCGGCCGCTAACGGTACGTTCAATCTTGATCCGAACATCGTCGTCTATCTCGCCTTTACGTCTGGCACCACAGGTCATCCCAAGGGCGTGATGCATAGCGACAATACGTTGCTTGCCAACGCGCGCGCCATGATCGCCGACTGGCAGTTTGGTCAGCATTCGGTGATCTACACGATGAGTCCACTTAGCCACAATCTGGGGCTCGGCTCGCTGATTATGGCGCTCGCCGTCGGTGGCGAACTCGTCGTTCATGATCTGCGTCGCGGGGCGAGTACGCTCGATCGAATCATCGAGATCAATGCGACCTTCATCGTTGGCGTGCCGACGCACGCGATGGACCTGTTGACCGAGATGAAGGCGCGGAAGGTGGCTTCGCCAGGCCGTGTCAGGGGATTCAGAATTTCCGGCGCTTCCGCCCCCCGCGAGGTGATCGCGCAACTGATCGAGACGGGTGTGATGCCGCAAAGCGGTTACGGCATGACGGAAGCCGGATCGCATCATTACACCAGGATGGACGACAGCGCGGATCGGGTCGTGGAGACATCCGGCCGTGCATGCGATGGATATGAAGTGAAGATTTTCTCGCAGGACGATGCCAATCGCGAAGTCGCGATCGGTGAAATCGGCCAGATCGGGGGACGCGGTGCGAGCCTGATGATCGGTTACTTCGATGATCAACAGGCGAACGACGAGGCGTTCAATGCCGAGGGCTGGTTCATGACAGGCGATATCGGCCGGCTGGATCGGGATGGATACCTGCAGATTACCGGGCGCAAGAAAGACCTGATCATTCGGGGCGGTCACAATATCTACCCGGCGCGAATCGAAAACCTCGCCATGCAACACCCTGGGATCTCGCGCGCGGCGGCGCTTCCGGTGCCGGATCAACGCCTGGGCGAGAAGGTCTGTCTCGCCGTAATGCTGAAGCCCGGTTCTGCCCTGACACCTGACGACGTTCTCAATCACCTCGATCGTTCCGGGCTGTCGCGCTACGACATGCCGGAATACTATCTGCATCTCGATGCCATTCCGTTGACGGCCAGTGGCAAGATTCTCAAGCGTGATATCGCGTCACAAGTCGTCGATGGCAAGCTCACTCCGGTCCCGGTTCGCTTCGTGCCCCGCGGAAAAGCGGTAGTGGCGTGACGCCGACGGTCACCGATAAAGGGGGGTCGGGAGGCTTCGATCGTGTTGCTGCGCTGGCGCGGCTGCGAGGCGAAATGGATGAGCCGCCGTTTCATGGCTTTCTCCGGCCGCAGGCCGTTGACGTTGATAGCGACGGCACAGTCGTCGTGCGGTTGCCGTTCCGGAACGAGTTTCGCCGCCGAGGCGACAGCCCTTTTATCCATGGCGGTGTTATCGCTTCGCTTGCCGATCTCACCGCGCACGCGGCTGTTGCCGTTCAGGTTCAGCGAATGGTGCCGACGATCGATCTGCGCATCGACTATTTGCGCGCTGCGCCTGAGGGCGATCTCATCGCGACGGGACGAATCTTGATCGTCGGTAGGTCGATCGGACGCGCGGACGTCGAGATCGCGGGCGTGAGCGGAAAAAGTCTGGCGGTGGCGCGTGGCACGTTCAGCACGCACGAAAGAGAGTGAAAGGATTTCAGCATGCGAGCAGTCGTCGTCCATGATTTCGGCGCGCCCGAAAGCCTCTCGGTCGAACGCGTAGCGGCTCCGCGTCCTGGTCCTGATGAAATCCTCATTGAGGTCAGAGCCGTCGGCGTCAACTTCGTTGATTTACTGGTGATCGGAGGCACCTATCAGTTTCTGCCGCCGCGGCCGTTTGTGCCGGGTAAGCTACCTGCGGGCCGTGTCATCGCAATTGGCGACAATGTGAAAAGGTTCGCGGTTGGTGACCGGGTGCTGACGACCGCCGAGCAGGGAGGATATGCGGAGCAGGCTGTCGCATTGGCAGAGCATTCCTATCGTATTCCTGACAGCATGTCGTTCACGGAAGCTGCCGCGATGGCGCTGGCCTTCGATACGGCCTGGTTTGCCCTTCAGGAACGTGGGCGGTTGCGGGCCGGCGAGACAGTGTTGGTGTTGGGTGCTACGGGCGCGGTCGGGCTTGCCGCGATTCAGTTGGCAAAGGCATTCGGCGCGCGCATCATTGCGGGCATTTCGTCCATGAAAAAGGCCGAAATTGTCAAGGTGGCAGGCGCCGACGGTGTGGTTGATCTGTCAGTGGAAAATCTGCGCGACGGACTTCGCACCCAGGTCCACGCTCTTACAGAAGGGCGCGGAGCGGACGTCGTGATTGACTCGCTGGGCGACCGGTTTTTCGCAGCGGCGTTGAGAGCAATGGCGTGGTCGGGGCGCCTGGTTGTCGTCGGCTTTGCGGCCGGCGAGATCCCTTCAGTGAAGGTGAACTACCTTATGGTCAAAAATATCGAGGTGAGCGGCTTGCAAGTGAGCGATTACCGCAAGCGGACGCCTGCCCGCATGAGAGAATGTTTTGAGCAAATCTTCAGTCTTTATGAACAAGGCAAGATCCAGCCGCCCGAAGTCTCAATGCGGCCTCTCGATGACTTTGCGCAGGCACTGGGGGAAATCCGCGATCGCAAGTCCAAGAATCGGATTGTCCTCGTGCCCTGAGGCTGTTTGGGAGCTTTGCGGCCGCAAAAGTTGGGCGAGCTGGATGGCCAGCTATTCCAAAATCGGTACAGTATTGGCATAGAGAGTGGGACACATCTGGGAGCAACTCCAGAGAACGCCAAACGGGTGCTGAATTGACTGTCCGATATGAAGAGATTGCGAACCGGTTGCGCGCGTTTCGGATCGGCTCAGGACTGAGCGCGGACGAGATAGCGAAACGTGTCGGTATCTCCCGGACGGCCCTTTATCGTTTTGAGAAGGGCGAGCTTGCCAAAATTGAGACGCTTGAGAAGCTCTCGGAATTGCTGGGCGTTTCGATGCCGACCCTGCTGGGCGTCGGTATCGAATACATGCCATCGGCCGTCAGCTATTTCGAGCGGATGCGCCAATTTGAGGAAACGGCCGAGCACATCATTGCGCTGTCCGGGCCGGTTTCGTTCTTGCTCGCGTCGGATCGCTTTCTCGATCTGCTCGATACTGTTCTGAAGGAGAGCCTGCCTCTGGATTTACCTGACAGGGACAGGTTCGTGGCGCACGTCGACAGGATCCTCGAGATTCTGCAACAGCGAAAAGTTACGTACCGTCGTCGCAGGCCTGGCATTCTGAACTTGATTTCGGCTCGCGAGATTCGTCGTTTCGTGCAGAGCGGGTTTATTGGTAATCCCTCGATAACAGGCGACCTTCTGGAAGAGCGGCGCGCTCTCGCGCGGGCGGAGGTGGAGCATTTTGCAAACGTCGTCGAAGAACAGGCGATTGGCGTTCAGATCGGCGTTGTGACCGAATCTCTACCGCACACGCATTTTCAAATTTTTCGGATGTCCGACGCGAAGATGCTGACGCTGAGTCCGTTCCGCCTTGGTGAGCAGCCCAATATCCGATTGGGCGTTGCGATGATCACGTCGGCACCGGAGGCCATCAGTCTCCACGAAAAAGTTGTCAACGAGATGTGGCGTGGCGCGATTAAGGGATTGGATGCTGCTGCTCATTTGCGAAGCCTTCTTGCCATCGACGAAAAGAAAATTGCTCCCGCTCAGCCGATGGCTCTGAGTGAACCGTCACAGGCTCCGGATGCAGACAGCGCCAGGAAGGACAGGAAGCCTCACCGACAGGTCCGTGCGAAACAGGAGAAAGGAAAGAACCAGTTTTGAAGGCCTATTTCTGGCAACGAATGACTTGGCAGAGAGAGGAAGACCGATAGCTTGTCTTCAACGATGGCGGGGTGGGCCTTTAAGGACTGAAGCGGCTATTGGGACAGCGAAATCGCGTGCTTCTGCTGGCAGGGTCAAACTCTCTTTTCGTAGAGGTGATGCGAAATTGTGCAGCCACCGTCTGAAGTCGGTTCAGATGCCTTGGTAACAAGGATCATGCGGGTTGCGGTAATCGACAATTCAGTCGATCCAACTGGTTTCGGATTGATCTCAATGCTCTGGGTCAGACTACGAAGATAGTGGTCCCCCTGTTTGATCTTTCTGGCTGCATGCAACGTATGTGCAACGCGAGTCGATCAGCGTGTTGATTTTGTTGGCTTGAGATCGGTGTCCTAAACCGTGGGTCGGAAGTTCGAGTCTTCCCGGAATCGCCGGCGCCATTGCTGCGCGCAAGCCACGATCATGTCAGAGTTCCCTTATCGTATCGATCAGGAGACCGCGCATCCAGCGATGGTCGTCGTTGGTTTCGTGTCGCAGACTCCAGTGAACGCGAACGTCGAACGTCGGAATTTTGACAGGGAGCGGTAATGACCGAAGGCCATGCGTGGCTTCGAAGGCTTTCGCCACTCGCGATGGAGCGATGACGAGCAGGTCGGTTTCGGCAACGACGTTTGGAACGCTCGTGTAGTTCGGGATTTTCAAACTGGGCCGTCGCCGGATGCCGCGCTCCAGCAGCGAGCGTTCGACGCCATGATGGCCCGTGAACGGCGACGATACGATGATATGGTCGGCTTCCTCGAACAGCTTTCGGGACAATGAGTTTTTGATGCTGCGATGCTGTCGTCTGAGCAGGCAGACATAGTGTTCGCGGAACGCCATCTGGTATGAGGTTTCCGAACATATCTCCGGCAGGTTTCCGATGCCGAAATCGATGTCTCCGAAATCGAGCGCGCGGGGAAGCTGCGGCAACGGCACTTGAATGACCTCGACCGTGACGCGCGGCGCCGACGCATGAAGCCGCTGCAGAATGGGTGGCAGGAAAACCATTTCGCCGATGTCCGACATCGCGAGCTTGAAATTCCGCTCCGATTTCGCCGGATCGAAGCCCGCAGGGCTCAGGGCGGAGTCGAGAACGTCCAGTCCGCGGCGCACGTCTCGATAGATGGCGAGCGTGCGCGGTGTCGGCGACATGCCCTTGTTGGTCTTCAGAAACAGCGAGTCCCCCAGTTCCTCGCGCAGACGGCCGAGCAGGTAACTTGTGGTTGGCTGCGTCACGCCGAGTAAATCCGCGGCCTTCGAGACGCTTCGCGTTTCCATGACGGCGCACAGCACCCTCAGAAGCTGCAGATCGATATCGGTGAGCATTTTTTCTCCGGGCGCCGAGACGATGGAGCGGCGCTTCTCAGATTATAGAATTTATCGATAACCTATATGCCCGTCATCTATTTGACCAATGTCCTTTAGTTTTCTAGAGTTGTTCCAAGTAAGAAGTCAGGTACCGGGAAGCGAAGCGCCTAACCAGATCGTAACGAGGACGACTATCGCCGCTCGTTCCCGATGCCCGATTGCGGCGTGCGATCAAGAGATCGGACGCAATCGTGACGGAGTCCGGGGGCCTCGATCGTCGAGGCCGCAACAAAGCTCAAAAGGGGGGATTATGCTGCATCAGGTATTTTCGGAACGTAAGCTGTCGCGTGCGTTGTTGTGCGCATTGGGCCTGTCGGTGCTGTCGTTCGGATCGGCCTTCGCCGCGGATCCCATCAAGGTCGGTGCAATTGTCTCTGCGACGGGCCCTGCCTCCTTTCTCGGCGACCCCCAGGAGAAGACGCTTCATTTCTACGTCGATGCCATCAACGCAGCGGGCGGCGTCGCCGGCCGCAAGATCGAGTTGTTGATTTACGACGACGGCAGCGATGCCGCGAAGGCCAACAGCTTCACCAAGCGCCTGATCCAGCAGGACCATGTGGATTTCATCGTGGGCGCGTCGACGACAGGATCGACCATGGCGATGGTGCCGTTGGTCGGAGCGTCGAAAGTGCCGACATTGGCGCTCGGTGCGGGCAGCGTCATCGTCGAGCCCGTCAAGCCATACGTATTCCGGATGCCCCATTCCGATCGGCTCGCGGCCCAAAAGGTTCTGGGCGACATGAAGAAGAAGGGCATCACGAAGTTCGCGTTGCTGTCGGATACCGGCGGCTACGGCAAGTCCGGCCGCAATGAAACCCAGAAAATGGCCGCGAGCATGGGGCTCACAATCGTCGTCGACGAGACGTACGGCGAGCGTGATGCGGACATGACGCCGCTGATTACCCATGTCAAGCAGTCGGACGCGCAGGCGCTGTTGATGTTCGGAACCGGCCAGGCGCCGGCGATCATCACCAAGAATTTCCGCCAGCTCGGGTTGAAGATTCCCCTGTATGCCACGCACGGTCAGGCGTCGTACGAATTCATCCGTCTCGCAGGTCCGGCGGGCGAAGGGGTTCTGATGCCGTCGCCCGCGCTGTTCGTCGCCGATCAGTTGCCGGGCGGTGATCCGCAGAAGGCGGTGTCGATGAAGTACAAGGCCGACTTCGAAGGCAAATTCAAAATGGATGTCTCGACCTTCGGCGGATACGGCTACGACGGCCTGATGATGGGTCTCGATGCGATCAAGCGCGCCGGTTCCACGGACAAGGACAAGGTGCGGGACGCGCTCGAGCAGACCAAGAATTTTGTCGGAATCAGCGGTATCTACACGATGTCGCCGACCGACCACGGCGGCCTCGATATCAGTGCGTTCAGAATGGTTCAGATCAAGAGCGGCAAGTTCGTCGAGGTGAAGTAGCTGCCCTCGGAGCCGGCCGTCATGTCCACATTCCTTCAGTATCTGTTTTCGGGCCTGACGGTCGGATCTATCTACGCGTTGTCAGCTCTCGGTTTCACGATCGTATACAACGCACGCGGCATCGTGAATTTCGCCCAAGGCGATTTCCTGATGCTGGGCGGCATGGTGACGGCGACGCTCGTGCCGCTGGGCTGGTCGCTGCCCGCGGCAATCTCGGTGGCGGTCGTTGTCACGGTCGTCTGCGCGGCGCTGTTGCAGCGGTTCGCCATCGCGCCGGCCGGCAAGGCCGATCCGGTGAGCCTGATCATTATCACGATAGGCGCTTCCATCTTCATTCAGGGCATTGCGCAGAATGCGATGGGGCGGAATCAGCACATCGTTCCGTCGTTTTCGGGTGATGCGCCGATCCATTTCCTCGGCGCCTCGCTCCTGCCTCAGAGTTTGTGGGCCATGGGTGGCGCGGCCGCGCTGGTCGCCGGCGTCACCTGGTTCTTCCGCGGCTCGCTTGTCGGCAAGGGAATGCAGGCGATGGCGATCAACGCGGACGCCGCGCGGCTGATGGGAATCAGGAACGGGTCGATGCTGCTGCTTGCATTCTGCCTCTCCGCGTTCATCGGCGCGGTGGCGGGCGCTCTGGCAGCGCCGATCACGACCACGGTCTATGACATCGGGCTGCCTCTTGGCCTCAAGGGGTTTGTCGGAGCGACGCTCGGCGGTCTCGGTAACGGCTTCGGCGCCGTGGTCGGCGGCCTGCTTCTCGGGATCATGGAGGCCATGATCGCGGGCTACGTCTCGCCGGCTTATAAAGACGCGGTTCCGTTCGTCCTCATCATCGTCATCATGCTGGTGGTGCCGCAGGGGCTGTTCGGGTCACGCGTGAAGGATCGCGTATGAAATCGCATCCCACGCGCGATCTGCTGCTGACGGTGGCGATCCTTGCCGCCATTCCGCTGTTCGTCTCGAACAGCTACATCTACGACGTCGTGATCCGGATCGGCCTCGCTGCGGTCGCGGTGATCGGGCTGAATATCCTGATGGGGCTGGCCGGGCAAATCAGCATCGGTCATGCGGCTTTCGTCGCCGGCGCCGCATACACATCCGCGATTCTGACCTCGGTCTATCACTGGCCGACGATCGCGGCGATTCCGGCCGCCGCCGCCGCGATGACGGTCTTGGCGCTGCTGCTCGCGGTGCCCATGCTGCGTCTCAACGGCCATGCCTTGACGATCGCCACACTCGGGCTCGGTCTCATCGTTCAGATCGTCCTGGTCAACGAGGTGGCATGGACAGGCGGACCGGACGGTCTTGCAACCCCGCCGCTGACGATTGGCGGCATTGCGATCGACACCGACGTGCGCTGGTATGCCGTGGTTGCCACTGTTCTTCTCATTGCGATGACGCTTTCGCGCAATCTGGACCGGTCCGCCGCGGGAAGGGCGCTACGCACGGTGCGGGACTCCGAGATCGCCGCGTCCGCGGCGGGAATCGACACGTACCGGCTCAAGGTTCGCGCCTTCGTCGTCTCCGCCGCTTTCGCTGCGGTCGCCGGCGCGTTGAGCGGCCACTATACCGGGTTCATCACACCGGACATGACGAGTTTCCTCAAGAACGTCGAATTGGCGACCATGGTCGTGGTCGGTGGGCGCGGGTCCACGCTCGGTGCCGTGCTCGGTGCGGCGCTGCTGACGGCGCTTCCGCAGTTGCTCGGCGCCTACGCGGACTATGAGATGGTCGTGTTCGGCCTGATCCTGATGATGACGATGATCTTTCTGCCCAACGGCATCGTGCCGTCAATCGCCGCGAAGTTGCAGGCCCTCAAATACATTCGAGGCTCAGGTGCCAAAGCAAACGCTGCTTGAAATCCACAATTTGACGAAGCAGTTCGGTGGATTGAAAGCCGTCAATGACGTGTCTTTCTCGATCACCCGGGGCGCGATCCATTCATTGATAGGGCCTAACGGAGCGGGGAAGACCACGCTGTTCAATCTCGTCACCGGCCTCTACGTGCCGACGTCGGGAGCGATCCGTTTCGACGGCAAGGACATCACGGGCCTTGCGCCGGAGAAACTCGCGCGGCTCGGCATCAGCCGCAGCTTCCAGAACCTTCAGGTCTGCATGCGCATGACGGTTCGGGACAACGTAATGGTCGGCGCGCACGGCGCGCTCGGCGACAGTCTTCTGCAGGGCATGTTCCGGTTCGGAAGCGCCGGGCGGAAGGACGCGGACGAAACCCGCAATGCCGATTCGCTGATGCGGTTCGTCGGGATTGAGGATTTCGCGGACGTGATCGCCGCCGACGCGCCGTTCGGCGTTCTGAAACGGCTGGAGATCGCGCGTGCGATGGCAGCCAGGCCGCGGCTTCTGTTGCTCGATGAGCCGGCGGCGGGACTCAACCAGACCGAAAGGGTTGCGCTCGAAACCCTGATCCGCGATATCGCCAGATCCGGCATCACCGTTCTTGTCGTCGAGCATGACATGAAGATGGTGATGAGTCTGTCGGATCATGTCGTGGTGCTGGTGAATGGCGCCAAGGCGGCCGAGGGGACGGCGAACGAAGTCCGCTCCAATCCCGACGTGATCGCAGCCTATCTCGGCGCGCCTGCCCAGGAGTCGGCAAATGCCTGATGCCGCGCCTGCTTCATCCGTCCCGAGCTCCGTCGCCGCCGATTGTCTGGTCGCGGACAACATTGCAGCGTCGTACGGCCGCACGCACGTTCTGCACGGCGTTTCACTCAAGGTCGGGCAGGGCCAGCTCGTCACGCTGATCGGAGCGAACGGCGCGGGCAAGACCACCTTTCTCAGGGTCGTCTCCGGGTTGATGCCGTGCCGGTCCGGCACGGTCAGTCTGCGGGGCGCGAACATCAACCGGCTGTCATCGGACAAGCGCGTCCGCGCGGGAGTCGCGCAGGTTCCGGAGAGCCGCCAGATATTCGGCCGGCTGTCGGTGGAGGATAATCTTCGGCTCGGCGGCTATACGCGGACCGAGGCGGAGCGCCGCGAAACCCTGGCGGACGTGTATGCCATGTTTCCCATTCTGACCGAACGGAAACATCATCCGGCGCTGACGCTTTCGGGCGGCCAGCAGCAGATGCTCGCCATCGGCCGAGCGTTGATGGCACGGCCGACGATGCTGCTGCTGGATGAGCCGTCGATGGGCCTGGCGCCGCTTCTGGTCGCGGAGGTCTTCGCGATTATTTCCCGGCTTCGCGCCCGGGGATTGAGCATTCTTCTGGTGGAGCAGAATGCGCAGGCGTCGCTGGCGATCGCGGACGAAGGCTACGTGCTGGAGTCCGGACGCATCGTGCTGCACGGAAAGTCGGCGCAGTTGCTTCGCGATCCTGCGGTGCAGAAATCATATCTTGGAATGTAGGACCGCGGATCGCGGTGAAAGGCCTGTCATGGCGGAGCGTTCGTTCAAAAAAGAAGTCGAGCAATTGCGGCTTCAAAGCGGGCAGGAGTTTCGCGGCGAAGGAATTCTGGCGGTCACCAAGGCGCTGCTGGAATCCGGCGTGAGCTATGTCGCCGGCTACCAGGGCGCGCCGATCTCGCATCTGATCGACGTGCTGTCCGACGCCGCCGAAATCATGGACGAACTCGGCATTCGCTTCGAGATGAGCGCCAATGAAGGTACGGCGGCCGCGACGCTCGCTGCCTCGGTCAACTATCCGCTGCGCGGCGCGGTCACATTCAAGGCGCCGGTCGGGACCAACGTCGCGTCCGACGCGCTCGCAAATCTATCGTCGAGCGGGGTTCACGGCGGGGCGCTGATCATCGTCGGCGAGGACTACGGCGAAGGCTCCTCCATCATGCAAGAGCGGAGCCACGCCTTCGCGATGAAGTCGCAGATCTGGCTGCTCGACCCGCGGCCCAACCTGCCGTCCATCGTCAATGCCGTCAAAATGGGGTTCGAACTCTCGGAGGCATCGAATACGCCGGTGATGCTGGAACTGCGGATCCGCGCATGTCATGTCTACGGCAGCTTCACCGCGGCGGACAACGTGCGGCCCGGCTTCGGTACCGAAGAAGCCCGCAACCATCCCCGGCGCGACACCAACCGGATCGTACTGCCGCCCGCCAGTTATCAGCATGAGCGGGATAAGGTCGAGAGCCGCTGGCCCGCGGCGGTCAGGTTCATCGAAGAACACAAGCTCAACGAAGTTTTCGAAGGCGACGCGAGCGACATTGGAATCATCGTTCAAGGCGGGATGTACAATACGACGCTTCGGGCCCTGCACATGCTCGGTCTCGCGGATGCGTACGGCGAAACCCGCGTGCCGACCTACGTTCTGAACGTCACTTATCCGCTGGTGGATTCCGAGGTCGTTTCCTTCTGTGCCGGAAAACGCGCTGTTCTGCTCGTCGAGGAGGGGCAGCCCGAATTCATCGAGCACTCGATCAACACGATCCTGCGTCGCGCCGACGTGCAGACTCGCTGCGATGGCAAGAATATGCTGCCGATGGCCGGCGAGTACACCGGCGGTGTGTTGAAAGCAGGTCTGGAGAAATTTCTTGCTGCCTATCGCCCCGATCTGATTCCGCCGAAGGCGGTCGCGGCCACCGACGAACGTGTCCGGCAGGCCGCATCGCTGGTCGAGCCGAACGTGCAGGGACGCCCGCCCTCGTTCTGCACCGGCTGTCCGGAGCGGCCGATCTTCGCGGCGATGAAGCTGGTGGAGCGCGAGCTCGGTGAGCACCACGTCAGTTGCGATATCGGGTGTCACCTGTTTTCGGTGCTGCCGCCTTTCAACATCGGCAACACCACGATGGGTTACGGTCTCGGCGGCGCCGGCAACTCGGCGCTCGGCAACGCGACCGCCGGGAAGCGGGCGATCGCCGTTCTCGGCGACGGCGGATTCTGGCACAACGGGCTGGTGTCTTCCGTCGGCAATGCCGTCTTCAACAAGAACGACGGCGTTCAAATCATCGTCGACAACGGCTATGCGGCGGCGACGGGCGGTCAGGACAACTTGTCGTCCGAGGCCGACAACCGCTGGCGTTCGACCAAAAATTCGATAGAGCGCGCCGTGAAGGGCGTCGGGGTCCGATGGGTCCGTACCATCAACAACACCTACGACGTCGCCCGGATGCGCGACACGCTCAAGGAAGCGCTGCTGACGGCGACCAAGGGGCCGAAGGTTATCGTGGCGCGGTCCGAGTGCATGCTGAACCGGCAGCGCCGTGAACGTCCCCTGATCGCAAAGCGGAAGCTGGCGGGAATACGCACGGTCCGCGAGCGCTTCGGGGTCGATCACGACACCTGCACGGGCGATCATTCCTGCATCCGCCTGTCCGGCTGCCCGTCGTTGACGGTCGCGCCGAACCCGGACCCGTTGCGGCGCGAACCGGTGACCAAGGTAATTCAGTCGTGCGTCGGCTGCGGGCTTTGCGGCGAGGTGGCCCATGCGGCGGTGTTGTGCCCGTCGTTCTATCGCGCCTCGATCGTCAGCAATCCGTCCCGTTGGGACAAGTTCAAGGCCCGGGTCAGCAACGCCGTGATCGGCATCATGCAGCGACGGCTTGATCGGGCCAGTCTGGCCGGAGGCCGCGTATGACGTCCGCGAAGCCGATCAACATCGCCATTCTCGCGATGGGTGGCGAGGGCGGCGGCGTGCTCGCCGACTGGCTTGTGTATATCGGTGAACAGGCCGGCTATCTGGCGCAGAAAACCTCGGTGCCCGGCGTCGCGCAGCGAACCGGCGCCACGATCTATTATGTCGAGCTGTTTCCGGCAAACGACGATACCAGGGACGGCCGTTCTCCCGTGCTTGGACTCATGCCGATGCCGGGCGACATTGATCTTCTGGTCGCATCGGAACTCATGGAAGCCGGGCGCGCCGTGCAGCGTGGTCTCGTCACGCCCGACAGGACGAACTTGATTGCCTCGACACATCGCGTCTATTCCATGACAGAAAGAACCGCTACCGGCGACGGGCGCGTCGATGCTGACGCCATCGTTGCGGGTTGCAAAGCGGCTGCCATGAATTTCTTCGGCTTCGACATGCAGCGTCTCGCCGAGGACAACCATAGCGTTATCAGCGCCGTTCTGCTGGGAGCGATTGCGGCGTCGAAGGCGCTGCCCTTTGCGCGGGAGGATTACGAGCACGCCATCCGGGTCGGCGGAAAAGGGACGGACTCAAGTCTGGCCGCGTTCTCCGCGGGCTATGCGGCGGCCGCGGGAGCGGCGCCGAGAGAACAGACGGCGGCGCCCGATCCGGATGCGTCCGCGGCGTCGTTCCTTGTTGCCGTTCGGGAAAATTTGAAGGGTGAAGCCCGCAAGATCGTCCTCGCCGGAATCGAGCGCGCCGCCGACTATCAGGACCGTCGCTACGCGGAGGATTACTATGATCGATTGCGGCCCTTGATCGATCTGGCGAACGGTCATGGCGAAAAGGGGCAGACCTTGATCTGCGAAAGCGCGCGTCAACTCGCCCTTGGAATGACTTACGAGGATACGGTCCGGGTTGCCGAGCTCAAGATCAGAAGGAGCCGATTCCAGCGGGTGCGGCAGGAGGTCGGCGCGGCGCCCGGTCAGATCGTCCAGATCGTGGAATTCATGCATCCGCGGGTCGAAGAGATCGCCGACACGATGCCGGCCCCCGTCGGCCGGTGGATTTTACGCAACAGGGCCGCCAGGGCGGTTCTCGCACGCCTTACGTCGCGTGGTCGCATGGTCCGCACGACGTCCCTTGGCGGCTTTCTTCTGCTTTACGTGCTGGCGTCCATGAAGACGATGCGGCGGAGCACGCTCCGCTTCGCGCGGGAACAGACGTTTCTCGAAGAATGGCTGAACGCGGTTCAGGAAACGGCCGCGCACGACATATCGGTCGCGATTGAAGTCGCGCAACTCCGCAATCTCGTCAAAGGCTATGGCGAGACCCACGAGCGCGGCTTGATGAAGTATCGGGCAATCCGGAGCTTCATCTCGACAGGCTCGCTCGGGCGCGATCCCGCTGCAACGATTCGACGCCTTGTCGACGCGGCGCAAAAGACCGAGGACAGCGCCGCTCTCGAAGCCGAGATCGCAACGCTGACTCGATTCCGGACGGCTGGTGCGGCCTGATCGCGAGGCATTCACACTGTAATGCTCTCTCGACGTCAATGTCGCCGTCTCTGGTGGGCTGCTTGATGATGCCGCCGCAGCGCGCAATGCGGTCCGGGCTTTGCGGCGGTCCGCCGGGACTATGAACCCGGCGGCTCTATTGGAGGCTCGCGCGGCTCATCCGGCGTGCGATATCTTTAACTAATTGATATTATTATCTTAAAGTGCGGTAGCGAATAGCCGTTGTCTCGGGAGGCTTTGCACGGAACGAAGCGCAGGGTCGGCGCCGCAAGAATCTTTCCTCCGCTGTGGCTCAGCTTGAAGACTGGCATCGCGGGCCGCGTCGCGCGATAACCAGCGGTGCCTCGTTCTGCGTGTCGCCCATCGGGGGCGTCGGCGCGTTACGCAATGAATGCTGATCCGGTATGGTTTCAAGTCTGCCGCCTCCCGTGTCCCAGTCAGTCGCTACCGGACTCACACGGACGGCGATATTCATGGTCGTGACGATCAATCCCGGATTGGAATCTGAGGAAACGATCCGCGGGGTGTGTGCGGATCTCTCCAGCCTGCTGCGCGGCGTGGGATTTCGTGATCTCGAGGGGCAATTGTCCTGCGTCATGGGATTTGGCTCCGATGCCTGGGATCGGCTGTTCGGAATGCCGAGACCGAAGGAGTTGCATCCGTTTCGCGAGATTCGCGGCGTGCATACTGCGGTGGCGACGCCCGGCGACATTCTCTTTCACATCCGCGCGGCGCGCATGGATCTGTGTTTTGAGCTGGCAACGCACATCATGTCGCGGCTTGCCGGGGCGGTCGCGACCGTGGACGAGGTGCACGGTTTCAAATATTTCGACGACCGCGATCTGATCGGCTTTGTCGACGGTACCGAAAATCCGGTGGGTCAGGCCGCTGAAGCGGCCACTCTTGTCGGCCCGGAAGACTCCGGCTTCGCGGGCGGCAGCTACGTCATCGTGCAGAAATACCTGCATGATCTGGAGCGATGGAACAAGGTGCCTGTCGAGGAGCAGGAGAACATCATCGGCCGGCACAAGCTCTCCGATATCGAGCAACCCGATTCCGTGAAGAAGCCTTACGCGCACAGCGTCCTCACCTCGATCGAGGAGAACGGAGAGCAGCTTCAGATCGTGCGCGACAACATGCCGTTCGGGGAAGTGGGCAAGGGCGAATTCGGCACATATTTTATCGGTTACGCCCGGTCGCCGCGGCGAATCGAGAAAATGCTGGAGAACATGTTCATCGGCAATCCGCCGGGAACCTACGACCACCTGCTGGATTTCAGTCGCGCCGTGACAGGAGGACTTTTCTTCGCGCCGACAGCGACATTTCTGGACGATGTCGATCCGGAGCGGCAACCTGTTGCCGCCGTCGATGCGAAGCAAGCGCAAGCCCCCGAACCGTTGCCGAATGAGCGGCCAGGCGACGGCTCACTCGGTATCGGGTCTTTGAAGAAAGAGGCAGAACATGAATAATCTCCATCGGCAGCTCGCGCCCATCTCCAGCGCGGCATGGGAGCAGATCGAACAGGAAGCATCCCGCACCCTCAAGCGCCATCTGGCGGCACGTCGCGTGGTGGATGTCGTCGGTCCCAAGGGCTTCGATGTCTCTGCTGTGGGTACCGGGCATCTCAAGCGGATCAAAAGTCCGGACGATGGCGTGGAGACGCGACAACGCGAGGTGAGGGCCTTCGTCGAATTGCGCGTGCCGTTCCGGCTCACGCGGCAGGCGGTCGACGACGTGGATCGCGGCGCCGGGGATTCCGACTGGTCGCCGGTGAAAGAGGCGGCGCGCAAGATCGCCTTTGCGGAAGACCGTGCTGTCTTCGACGGCTTCGCGGCTGCCGGAATTCAGGGAATTCGTGAGGGCGCGAGCAACGCGGCCATCGTCTTGCCGGCCGACGTCAAGGGCTATCCCGGTGCGGTTGCGCAGGCGGTGAGCCGGTTGCGTCTGGCTGGCGTCAACGGGCCGTATGCTCTCGTGCTCAGTGCGGACGCTTATACGGCCGCCAGCGGCGGAAGCGACGATGGATATCCGATCCTGCATCATATCGAACGCGAGGTGGATGGCGGAATTATCTGGGCGCCCGCCATCGAGGGCGGATTCGTGCTCTCGACCCGCGGCGGAGATTTTGAACTGGATATCGGCCAGGACATCTCCATCGGGTACCTCAACCATTCCGGCGCGGAGATCGAACTTTATCTGCAAGGCACTTTCACCTTCCAGATGTTGACCTCGGAGGCTGCCGTGGTTCTTGCTTCTCACAAGTAGGCGGCGCATGGCGAAGCCACCGTTTCCGGTCTCGCACCTGCGGTTGAAGCGCGCGTACGTTCCGGCCGAGCCGGAGGATGGCGTGCGGATTCTCGTCGACCGCCTTTGGCCGCGCGGGGTAAGCAAGGCCAAGGCGGCGCTTGATGACTGGATGAAGGAGATCGCGCCAAGCACGGCGTTGCGGCAATGGTTCGGCCATGATCCCGGCCGCTGGCCCGAGTTTCAGCGCCGCTACAACAGCGAGTTGCGACAGCATGCCGAGGATCTGGATCGCATTCGCGCGCTGGCGAAGAAGCGGACGGTTACTCTCGTCTACGGCGCGCAGGACGAAGAACATAACGATGCCGTCGTGTTGAGGGACGTGCTTCTGAAAGGAGCGAAAGTCTCACGTCGAGGCTGAACGGTGAGGGCCTGGCGATCAGCGCCAGTGCAACAGGCGCCGTTCCAGCAGGTTGAGCAGCCAGCCGACCAGGAGACCGAACGCCGAGAGGATCACGACGCCGGCGAGCAGTTGATCGGTCTGCATCAGGTTGCCGGCTTGCAGCACGAAAGCGCCGATGCCGTATTGCGCGCCGATCATCTCGGCGCTGACGACCAGCAGCAGCGCGACCGATGCGGTGATGCGGAAGCCTGCGAGGATCGACGGCAGCGCGCCGGGCCAGATCACCCGGCGGATGATGGTCGCGAACGGTACGTTGAAACTCTGCGCCATCCGGATCAGGTTGCGCGGCACCGCGTCGACGCCGCTATAGACCGAGATCGCGGTGGAGAAGAACACGCCGAGCGCGATCGTCGCGATCTTCGGTTCTTCGCCGATGCCGAGCCACAGGATGAGCAACGGCAACAGCGCGATTTTCGGAACAGGAAACATCGCGGAGATAAAGGTCATGCCGACGCCGCGCGCGAGACTTGAGAGTCCGATGGCGAAGCCGGCGATCACGCCCGCGACCGTGCCGAGAATCCAGCCGCTGCCGATCCGCATCACCGACCACGCGAGATGTCGCCAGAGCGCGCCGCTCACCGCGAGTCGAACCATGGCGCGGACGATCGCCAACGGGCTCGGCAGGAACAGCGGATTGATCCAGCCGGCGCTTCCCGCCAGTTGCCATACCAGGAGTGTCACGATCAGCGCGATCCAGCTCGCATGGCGGCCGGGTTGCGGTGCGAAGCCGCCCCCGCGGAAGCGGACAGGGCGGGTTCCGGCGGCCGGATTCGCCTGCGGCGAACCCAAGGCAGCCGTCGCCACGGTTTCGACATCGTTCGCAGCGGCCTGCGGGTCGGGTCGCATGGGCTCAAGCATGCTGAACCTCACGCTCGGCGTCGATCGCCTCCTCGCGGATCAGCGACCACAGCTCGTCCTGCAGCGCGAGCAGCTTCTCGCGGGCATGGATATCGCCGCGCTCGGCCCGGCTCAACGGCATGGTCACGATTTCGCGGATGCGTCCGGGCCGCCGCGACAGCACCACGATGCGATCGGCGAGACGGACCGCTTCCTCGAGATTGTGCGTGACATAGGCGGCGCTCATGCCGCCATCGGCCAGCAGGCCGATGAAATCCTCCATCAGCAATTCGCGCGTCTGCGAATCCAGCGCCGACAAGGGCTCGTCCATCAGCAGGATCGCCGGCCGCACCGCGATCGCGCGGGCGATGCCGACGCGCTGGCGCATCCCGCCGGAGAGTTGCTTCGGATAGGCGTCGCGGAAATCCGCCAAACCCGTGCGGTGCAGCGCGTCCATCACCGTCGCGGCGCGCTCGCCGGCGGACAAGGTGGTGTGCAGCAGCGGAAATGCGACGTTGTCGCCGACCGTGCTCCAGGGCAGCAGCGCGAAATCCTGAAACACGAAGGTCAGCGGATTGAGACTGCCGGCCGGCGCTTCGCCACGCAATTCGGCGCGGCCGCCGCCCGGTTGCAGCAGCCCGCCGAGAATGGACAGCAGCGTGCTCTTGCCGCAACCGGACGGTCCGACGATCGCGACCACTTCGCCGGCCCGGATTGTAAAGCTCACGTCGCTGAGAACGTCGAGCGTTCCGAACCGGTGGCTGATATGGCTGGCGATCAGGTCCATCAATCCGCTTTCACATAGTCTTTCGCGACGATGGCGTCCGCATCGAAGCCCTTGTCGACGAAACCCTGCGCCTGTAGCCACGCGATCTGGTTGGCGACGTTCTTGACGTCGAGCTTGCCGCCGGGGTCGATATAGGCGCAGTTGCCCGCGACCTGTTCGACCGTGCCGTTGGTGTACTTGGCGACGATCGCGAGCAGCGGCTTTGTCGCATCCGTCACCTGCGCCTTGCCGTCAAGGAAGTTGGTCAGGATGACGTCGTGATATTCCTTGTCGGCGCGGGCAAGCGCTGCGAGCAGTTTTGTCACGAGCGGCTTGTTCGCCACCGTCGTGGTGGAAGCAAACACCGCGCCAAGCTGCCACGGCGTCTCGTCGCCGACCCAGCCGAGCAGCTTTGCGCCGTTCGAGTCCATCAGCTTGCGCGCGGTGGAGACCGGCAGCAGCGCCGCGTCCACCGTCTCGCCCTTCAGCGCGGCGGCGGCATTGGACAGCGATTGCATCGGAAGAATCTTCATCTCCGACAGCTTGAGATGGTATTTGTCGGCCAGCAGGCCGAGCGAGTAGTGAAAGCTCGATCCGACCTGCGTAACCGCGATGCGCTTGCCGGCAAGGTCTTTCGGCGTCCTGAGGCCCGCGGCATAGGCTTTGTTGCTGGCGAAATAGCCGATCAGGGGATAGCCGGCCTTCTCGCGGCTCATGCCGCCGATCACCTTCAGCGTCCCCTTGCCCGCGAGGTTGTAGAGGCCGGCGGTGAAGGCGGTGACGCCGAAGTCGATATCGCCCGACGTCGTGGCCACCGCGATCGGCTGCGCCGCGTCGAAGAACTTCAATTCGACATCGAGACCCGCGTCCTTGAAGTAGCCCTTGTCGAGCGCGATGAACACCGGCGCCGACGACGACAGCCGCAGCACGCCGATCCTGGCCTTGAGCAACTCCTCGCCGTGGCCGCGAGTCGGCATCGTCGCGACAGCGAGCGCTACGGACGCGATGCCGATTTGCTTGATGAAAGTTCGTCGCGTGCCGGATGCGTGATGCGTCATCATTGTTCCTCCGTCTCGTTATAGACCTTCAAGCACGGGTTGATCGCGTCCGATGAACGCGCCGTGCCGCGTGAGCGTCGCTTGCAGCTTGTCCATCGCGATGTCGCGAGGGGAGGTGTTGCCGCCGAGCGCCAGCGCTGCCGCGGTGCCGGCCGCTTCGCCCATGGCGAAGCAGGCGCCGGAGACGCGCGCGGCCGACTGGCCCTCGTGGGTCATGGAGGCGCAACGTCCGGCCATCAGCAGGTTGTCGAGGCCTTCGGGCACCAGCATGCGATATGGCAGTTCGTTGAAGCCGCGCGATTCCGGAATCGGCGGGAACGTGAAGGTCACATCGCCAGCCACGTGCTGCTCGAGCGGCCAGCCGTTGACGCCGATGGAATCGTCGAACGCGGCGCAGCCGAGCACGTCCTCGCCGCTGAGCCGGACGCCGCCGGTAATGCGCCGGGTTTCGCGGATGCCGAGCTGCGGCGGCAGGTCGACGATATAGGCTTTCTCGAAGCCCGGCACCGTGCGCAGAAATTCAAACGCATGGACCGCCTGCCGGCGGCCTTCGATCTCGCCGCGGGTGAGATCGCCGGGTTCGAGCCCGTTGATCGCCGTGCCGTCGTCGCGTTTCAACTGGGTGAAATTCACCCGCCACTCGATGCCGGATTTCTGCGGCCGCACGATCGCGCCCTTGCGTGGAAACGTATGGGTGCCGTTCTTCTCGGCTTCGTCCATCAGCGCGGGGATGGTGCGCCAGGCATCGCCGGCCTTGTCGGGATCGATGCCGTTGAGGCGAAACATCATGGAGGGATAGAGCATGCTGCCGGCATTGTCGCCGATTTCATAGGGCGCGCCGGCCCAGGCGGCGAGGTCGCCGTCGCCGGAGCAGTCGATGAAGATGCCGGCGACGACGGCCTGACGGCCCGCCTTGGTCTCCAGCAGCAGCGCGTCGATATGGCCGGGTTGCGCCATGACCACGCCGGCGCCGAGCGCATGAAACAGGATGTCGACCTTGTGCGCCGCCAGCAGATCGTCGGCCGCGATCTTGTAGGCGGCGGTGTCGTAGGCCTGCGCGAAAATCTTGCCGAGGATCAGGTGCGGTGCGTTGAGGCCGCCGAGGCGGTCGATGCGGCCGAGCAGATCGGAGGCGATGCCCTGCACCACGCGGCGATGTTCGCCAAACACGTTGGCATGCAGCCCGCAGAAATTGGTCACGCCGGCCGCCGTGCCCATGCCGCCGAGAAAGCCGTAGCGCTCGATCAGCAGGGTCTTTCGCCCCGCGCGTGCGGCCGCCACGGCGGCTGCGATGCCCGCCGGTCCGCCGCCGAGCACGGCGACATCATATTCGCCGTAGAGCGGAATTTCGCGGGCCGGTTCGGTGATGGTGCGAGGGAGCAATCGGGCGTTTCCTTAAATAATAATCCTGCCAACCCATAACGCCATCGCATCGCAAATCCCGGTCATGACATCCGCGTCGTTGCGGCCGGACCGCACGAGAACGTGGAAGGAGTGATCGCCGCCATCCACGACATGCAGCGCCGCCTTCCGTCCGAGGGTTTTGACGATGGGCGCAAGCAGGGTCAATTCGGCGAGCGTATCGCGCGTGCCCTGCAGGAACAGCATCGGGATTTTCACATCCGCCAGATGCGCGGCGCGATCGGTGGAAGGTTTGCCCGCCGGATGTAGCGGAAATCCCAGGAACGCGAGTCCGCGAACGCCCGCCAGCGGCGCAATCGCCTGTGCCTGCGAGGTCATGCGCGCACCGAACGATTTGCCGCCCGCAATCAGCGGCATTTCAGGACAGCGGCGTGCGGCTTCATCCACGGCCGCGCGCACGGCAGCGTGGGCGACGGCGGGCGAATCGGGCCGCTTGCTCCCCGTCTCCATGTAGGGAAACTGATAGCGCAGCGTCGCGATCTCGCGTTCGCACAGGCCCGACGCGACCGTCTCCATGAAGGGATGCGTCATTCCGGCGCCGGCGCCATGGGCCAGCACAACGCAGGCGCGCGCGTGCGGCGGGCGCATCAACAGGGCGGACACCGGACCGCCTTCCCCGACTGCGATGTGAAGCTGCTGCGTGTTTCCGGCTTTCATCCTCTCCAACTATCACGGCCAGCCTCGCCGCCATAGAGCGGGCCGAATCCGCTATCGACCGCACCGGCGCCGGCCGTCATCTTGTCCCGGTTTGCAGGGCGGCCATGCGGCGCGCCGTACGGGTTGCATTGGATGTCGGCAGAGGCGTAAATCGCCGCGGCATAAAACGGCGGGGCTGCAAACCAGCTTCGCGGCAGGGAGCTATCCATGACTGAGGCGAGGCGTGTCCGGCCGGAGAAAACCGCGGAACTCGGCACCACCGACGAGGAATTCCAGAATCTTCATGAGTTGATCCGCAGGGCGCGGGCCAATCTGAACCAGAATGCCTGGGACTATATCGCCGGCGCCTCGGAATCGGAGACCACCATGCGGCGCAACCGCATGGCGCTCGACGAGATCGCATTCCGGCCGCGCGTGCTGCGCGATGTGCGCACGATCGATACCTCCGTCGAGGTGTTCGGGCGTCGGTTGCGGCTGCCCGTCATGATGGCGCCGGTCGGCGCGCTGGAAATGTTCGATCCGGGCAGCGGCGGCGTGGTCGGCAGCGGAGCTGGACTCTTTGGCGCGGCGCATATGCTCAGTTCGGTCTCGCAGCCCGGCCTCGAAGGATTGGCGAAAGCCGCGCCGGATACGCTGCGCATCTACCAGCTTTACGTGCGCGGCGACGATGCCTTCGTCGAGGATCAGGTCAGGCGCGCCATCGATAACGGGTATACCGCGTTCTGCCTCACGGTCGATACCGCGCACTACAGCCGGCGCGAGCGCGATCTTGCCAAGCGCTACGTGCGCGCCAGCCGCGTCCGCGCCACCGGTGGCGAGTTCCAGATGGGTCTGAGCTGGCGCACGGTGAAACTGATCAAGGACAGGTATAAAATTCCGCTGATCCTCAAGGGCATCGCGACCGCGGAGGATGCGGTGACGGCCTGCGATCACGGCGTCGAATGGATCTATGTGTCGAATCACGGGGGACGGCAGCTCGATCACGGTCGCGGCGCGATGCATGTGCTGCCGGAAATCGTCAAGGCGGTGGCGGGGCGCGCAAAAATCATGGTGGACGGCAGCATCTGCCGCGGCACCGATATCGTGAAAGCAATCGCCTCCGGCGCCGATCTGGTCGGCATCGGCCGCATGCAATGCTGCGCGCTGGCGGCGAAAGGCGAGGAGGGCATCGTGCGCCTGCTCGAACTGCTGGAAGACGAGACGATCCGCTGTCTCGGGCTGCTCGGCGTCACGTCGTTCGGCGATATCAACCCGTCCTATCTGCATCCGGCGACGGCCACCAACCTGCCGCACGTGTTCAGTTCGTTCCCGCTGCTGGAGATCGAGCCTTACAGGTATTGATGAGACCGGCGCCACCCATCACGGCGTCATGCCCGGACTAAACAACAAGCCCGGCCATGACCGGTTAAAGGAACAATGCTCGCTCCTGTAACGGCGGTACCCGCGTCAACCCGGTGCCGCCGTAAAGCCATTGGAGGTGGCCGTAGTAATCCTCCGACGACTTCGCGCCCATGATGGCGTTGCGCAGCCCGGCATGAAGACCGGCCGGATGATAGATATGCTCGCCGATCAGGCGTGACTGCAACTGCACCCGCGCCGTGCGCGCAAAGCGCTGCGCGCGGTAGTTCTCCAGCGCGGCGGCAGGATCGTCCGGACGGTCGGCCAGCATCTGCGACAGGCAGACCGCATCCTCCATCGCCATGCACGCGCCTTGCGCGAAGTACTGCATCATCGGATGCGCGGCGTCGCCGAGCAGCGCCACGCGGCCGTCGATCCATTGCCGATGAGGATCGCGGTCGCACAGCACCCAGAGCTTCCAGTCCTTGCCGTGCCGGATGATGTTCCGCGCGCGGGGATGCACATGGGTGAAGCCCTGCATCACTTCGTCTTCGGAAACGGGCTTGCCGGCGACGGGCTCCGGCGCGTCGTTGTGATAGGTCACGACGAGGTTGAATACCTTCCAGCCCGACAGCGGATAGTGGACGATGTGGCACTTCGGCCCGGCCCACAGCGTCGCGGCGTTCCAGCGCAAATCCTCCGGCATCTGTTCGGTTGGAATCACCGAGCGATAGGTGGTGTGGCCGGAGACGCGCGGCGCGCCGTCGCCGATGAGTTGCTTGCGGATGTTCGACCACAGGCCGTCCGCGCCGATCAGCAAAGTGCCGGTGACGCGCTCGCCGTCGGCGAGCCGGGCCGTCACGGCCGTTCCATCCTGATCGTAGCCGGTGACTTCGCTGCTGGTGCGCAGCTCGATCAGGGGATGCGCACGGCAGGCTTTCAGGAAGACGCCGTGCAGGTCGCCGCGGTGCACGACCGCGTAGGGGTTGCGGAAGCGCGCGCGGAAGGCGTCGCCGAGGTCGATGTGGGTGATTTCTTCAGCGGTCAGCGCATCCATCAGCCGCAGCTTGTCGATATAGACCGCCATCGCGCGCGCCGCTTCGCCGACACCGAGGGTGTCGAAGGCATGAAACGCGTTGGGGCCGAGTTGGATGCCGGCTCCGATCTCGCCGAGCGCCGCGGCCTTCTCCAGCACGGTGGCGCGGATTCCCTTCCGGGCGAGGCCGAGCGCGGCGGCTAGTCCGCCAATGCCGCCGCCGGCGATCAGAACAGGTGCGCGCTCAGGCATGGAGTGCCTCAAACATGGGTCGATTCGCCTGTGCTGCCGTCGAGACGGCGGCGGCGCGCGGCAGGCGCCGGCCGGGTCTTGCTGCGTTCCTGGCCGCGATCGATCCGCAGCGGCGCGCGCGAAATGTCGTTGTTGAGGTGTACGAGCTTGGCGAGCAGCGCCATCATGGTCTTGCGTTCGGAAGGCACGAGCGGAGACATCATGCGCTCCTGCGCGCGGTCGACCGCCGGCATCGCCTTCGCGAGCAGGCGCCGACCTTTCGCGGTCATGTGCAGCACCTTGACCCGCTTGTCGTCGGGGGTCGAGCGGCGAACGATCATCGCCTTGGCCTCGAGCCGTTCCAGCACATTGCCGAGCGTGGAGCGGTCGAACGCGACCAGCGCCGACAGCCGCGTCGCGTCGATGCCGGGATCGTCACGGATCGCCACCAGCGCGGCGTATTGCACCGGCGTCAGATCGAGCGCGGCGCATTCCTCCATGAAGATCGCGACCGCGATCTGCTGCATGCGCCGGAACAGGTGCCCGGGCCTGGTGTAGACGTCCTGCATCGATGGCGCGGACTTATTCGGCATCGTGCTGCCTGTCCGGGGTGGCGTCGGCGAAGGCCTCGATGTCCTTGGCGGCCGCCTCGATCCGCAACAGTTTCGGATAAGCCGAAACATCGACGCCGAAGCGGCGCGCGTTGAAGAGTTGCGGGATCAGGCAGAGGTCGGCAATGGTCGGCGTCGCGCCGAAGCAGAACGGGCCGGATTCATGGGCGATCAATTTCTCGCAGGCGCCGAGGCCCTCGGTATTGGCCCACGCGGCCCACGCCGTCACGGTCTCCTCGGGCAGGCCGAGTTGCCGCAGCCGCGCCAGCACCTTCAGATTTTGCACCGGGTGCGTATCGCAGGCGATGACCTGGGCGAACGCCCGGACCTTTGCCCGCGCCAATGGATCCGGCGGCAAGAGCGGCGGCTGCGGGTTCGTCTCGTCGAGCCATTCGATGATGGCGAGCGACTGCGTCAGCGCCGTGCCGTCTTGCTGTTGCAGCGTCGGCACCAGGCCCTGCGGATTGCAGGAGAGGTAGCCGGGCGCGTGCTGCTCGCCCTTGCGCAGGTGCCGCGAAAGATGGTCGGCCTTCAGCCCCTTGAGGTTAAGGGCGATCCGCACGCGCCACGAGGCGGTGCTGCGGTAGTAGCCGTACAGCTTCATGGGATGAATTCCTCCGATCGGCCGGTGTCCGCCAATATTGACAGTATGCAGTCTGTCAGTATGCTGTCAATAACGAGACATTCTGTACGAGACACGGAGGACGCGTCATGGAGCAGGCCCCGCAGCGCACGCCCGAGCGCGAGGCGTTCTATCGCAGGATCGACGGCGAGAGCATGACCGCCTTGTGGACCGTGATGAGCGATCTCATCACGCCGCAGCCGAAGAGCGCCTGCCGGCCGCACGTCTGGCACTTCGACGCGATCCGCGCCTACATGCTGGAAGCGGGCGCGCTGATCACGGCGAAGGAAGCCGAGCGGCGGGTGCTGATCCTTGAAAATCCGGGCCTGCGTGGCCAGTCGAAGATCACGACGTCGCTTTATGGCGGTGTGCAGCTCGTGATGCCGGGCGAAGTCGCGCCCGCGCACCGCCATTCGCAGTCGGCGCTGCGGTTCGTTCTCGAAGGCAAGGGCGCGCATACGACCGTCGACGGCGAGCGCACCATGATGGAGCCGGGCGATTTCGTCATTACGCCGGCGATGGCCTGGCACGACCACGGCAACGCGTCGTCCGATCCGATGTTCTGGCTCGACGGGCTCGACATCCCGCTGGTGCAGTTCTTCGACGCGTCGTTCGCGGAAGGTCTCGGCACGGACGAGCAGCCGGTCGGGCGGCCGGAGGGCGACAGCTTTGCGCGCTACGGCAGCAACCTGTTGCCGGTCGATCTGAAGCACACCGCGAAGTCGTCGCCGGTGTTCAACTATCCCTATGCGCATGCGCGCGAGGCGCTGGAAAAGCTGAAGGCGCGCAGCGACTGGGATGCCTGTCACGGCATCAAGATGCGTTACACCAATCCGGTCAACGGCGACTACGCGATGTCCACGATGGGGACGTTCATCCAACTCCTGCCGAAAGGGTTTGCGTCGAGCCGCTACCGGTCCACCGACGCCACCGTATTCGTGCCGGTGGAGGGGCGTGGCCGCTCGCGCATCGGCGACACCGTACTGGAATGGGGTCCGAAGGATGTCTTCGTGGTGCCGAGTTGGCATCCGGTCAGTCACGAGGCGAGCGAGGAGGCGGTGCTGTTCAGCTATTCCGACCGCCCGGTTCAGGAGAAACTCGGGCTGTTCAGGGAAGATCGCGGCAACGCGTGAGGTGCTTATCTTTCCCTCCCCGCCAGAGCCCCGCTTCCGATGGAATCAGAAGCGGGGCTCCACGGTTTTGATGTGACGCGTTTTCTTGACGCGAACCGGTCTCCGCTTCGCTCGAAAACGCTATAAAGGGGGAGGGAGATCACGGTCGCTGTGCCGGATTGCGAAAGCCCTACACCTTCACCATGCGCTTGCCGCGATTTTCTCCGGCGAGCATTTGTCCTTGCCGCCGGCGATGCCGACAACGCGGCAGCCCTTGATATTCGCGATCTGTCCGACGATCGACCCGACCGAACCCGCGGCCGCCGACACCACCACGGTTTCGCCCGCCATGGGCTTGCCGACATCGAGCAGTCCGAAATAGGCGGTGAGCCCAGCGATACCGTAGACGCTCAGCAGATGCGTCATCGGCTCCATGCGCGGCATCTTGTTGAGATGCTTCGCGGGCACGGCGGCATAGTCCTGCCAACCGGTGTCGCCGAACACGATGTCGCCCGGTTTGAGACCGGGCGCCTTCGATGCGATCACCTCGGCGATACCGCCGCCGGCCATCACCGTGTTGGCTTCGACGGCCGAGCGATAGGTCGCGCCGTGCATCCAGGCGCGGTTGGCGGCATCGAGCGACCGGAACGGTTTGACGGAATGCCGGCTTGCGCGGTTCCTCTTCGCGGTAGACGGGTCGCGAATTGCCGCCCATCGGAGCGACAGGTATCTGGATGGGCCGGGTCTTGCCTGGTCCTAAAAATGGGGATTTATCGCCCGAAGCCGGTTATCTCGCGCGTGACCGTCATTTCGTTTCTATGCTAACGTCTTTCCAAAATCACGAATCAAGGACCGGCGACTTCACCGCTCAAGGTCCGTCCCCCGATATCCCACTGCAGTTGCCATCCGCCGGACAAGCGGCGCTCAGGATTGATTCTTCCGATGCAGTTTCAGAAGGCGCACGTCAGTATCGTCCGCTCGATCCGGCATGTCAGTCTGATCCGCGACTGGCATCGCTCCCGCGGACAAGATGCCTTGCCGAGATTCTCGGAGTTCGTTCCCGATGAACGGGCGGGCGACGCCGCCGACCTTTTCATCAATGAGGTCGGGCGCGATGGCGAGGAATTGTCCTATCTCTGTGTGGCCGCCGGCCGGCGCGTCGAGCAGGTCCATGACGAGGCCATGCCATCGCGGTTCCTCCATCAGTGCCTCGATGAAGCCATGGTCGAGGCGGCGCGGCCGATCTGGGACGCCTGCATCGTGAACCGGATCCCGATGTACTCGATCGTTCCGGTGTCGGACCGGGACGGCGTGCCTGTGACGATCGAGCAGATCTTCCTGCCCTACAGCCGCGATGGGTCGCGCGCCGATGTCATGGTCGCGGCGCTGCATGCATGCAGCACGGAAAGCCGCTTCGCTCATCAGGGATTGTTGCGCAACATCACGAAGGCTCCGTTGCATTGGGCCGTCATGATCGATCCGGCGATGACCGCGGTCTCGCGTCCCGTACGGGATGCCGGCGCCGCGGAGGGGATCGTTTTCCACGATATCTGACGGCGCCGGCCGACAAGGCCGCATCCGGCACCGGGTGTGAGTGGAAAATTGTTACGTGGCGCGCGCCGGATTCAGCATGAAATTGCGCCTTATCGGGATCCTGGGCACGGATAAACCTATTTAGAAAAATACTTAGACATCCATTCAGTCCGCAATTGAACCTCATCCCCGCTTTGACTAACTACTCTCACGGCGCGGCAGAGCGCCTGAATCCCCAATGTTTGCAGCGGCTTTTGCAACATTCCCCGCCGGACGGGCGGTTTGTTTCGCCAGCCGCGCGATGGAAAAAACAAAACCCATGAGCGCCTTTCATCGAGAGAAAGTTTTATCTGTCCGCCACTGGACGGACACGCTGTTCAGCTTCCGCGCCACGCGCGATTCCGGCTTCCGGTTCATGAACGGTCAGTTCGCGATGATCGGCCTCGAGGTCGAGGGCCGTCCGCTGCTGCGCGCCTACAGCATGGCGAGCGCCAATCACGAGGAAACGCTTGAGTTCTTCTCGATCAAGGTCGCCGACGGTCCGCTGACCTCGCGGCTTCAGAAGATCAGGGAAGGCGACACCATCCTGGTCGGCCGCAAGGCGACCGGCACCCTGATCGCCGACAACCTGCTGCCTGGCAACCGGCTGCTGCTGTTGTCGACCGGCACCGGCCTCGCGCCGTTCGCAAGTCTGATCAAAGACCCGGACGTGTATGAGCGCTTCGAGAGCATCGTGCTGGTGCACGGCTGCCGTCAAGTCTCCGAACTCGCCTACGGCGAGCAACTGGTCGCGGGTCTGCGCGAGGACGAGCTGTTCGGGCCGATGCTGAACGAGAAGCTCGTCTATTACCCGACCGTGACCCGCGAGCCGTTCCGCAATCGCGGACGCATTACCGATCTCATTTCGTCGGAGCAATTGTTCAACGACATCGGGCAACCGCCGCTCGACATCGAGACCGATCGCATCATGCTGTGCGGCAGCCCGGGCATGCTCGAGGATCTCAAGCTGATGTTCGAGGGCCGGGGCTTCTTCGAGGGCAGCCACAGCGAGCCCGGTCATTTCGTGATCGAAAAGGCTTTTGTGGAGCGCTGAGCCCGACGGTTCGGAAATGAAAAAGCCGCCGTCCCGGATCGGGGCGGCGGCTTTTTGCCGGCCGGAAATTCAGAACAGTTTCGAGAAGACGTAGTAGAGCGTGCCCGAGAGCAGCATCGCGGCCGGTAGCGTCAGCACCCAGGCCAGCGCGATGTTGCGGATGGTCGCCCACTGCAGGCCGGAGCCGTTGGCGGACATCGCACCGGCGATGCCCGACGACAGCACGTGCGTTGTGGAGACCGGCATGCCGTAAACGTCGGCGGCGGCGATGGTTGCGGCTGCCGTGATCTCGGCGCAGGCGCCCTGGGCATAGGTCAGGTGCGTCTTGCCGATCTTTTCGCCGACCGTGACCACGATCCGTTTCCAGCCGATCATGGTGCCGAGACCAAGCGCGATCGCAACCGCGATCTTCACCCAGATCGGGATGAACTTGGTCGATTCGTCGAGCGCGCCCTTGTAGGTCGTGAGGGTCGCAATGTCGGCGCCTGAGAGTTCGCTTCCCTTGTCCTTCATGAGGATATGGATAGCTTCCGACGCAAGGTACATGTCGTTACGCGTGTTGCCGACGCGGTCCGAGGGAACCTTTGCCAGCGAGCCGTATTGCGTCACCTGCCGACCGATGTCGCGCACCAGCACCGCGAGCGACGGGTAGGTGCCCTCTTCAATCCGATGCTCGGCAACGTAACGCGTCACCACCGGGCGGGGATTGCCGATGATGCTGTATCCGGCGGCCTTGGCGTCGATGACGTTGCTTGCCGCCTCCGAGGTGGCGGCGAAACGGGCGGTCTCGCTCGAGGGCAGGGTCCGGTTCAGCGCGTAAGCCGTCGGCACCGTACCGATCAGGATCAGCATGATCAGGCCCATGCCCTTCTGGCCGTCGTTCGATCCGTGAAAGAAGCTGACCAGCGTACAGGTGAGGACCAGAATGCCGCGGATCCAGATCGGCGGCGGCTGGTCGCCCTTCGGCTCGGCGAACAGCGCCGGCGTCGCCTTCAACAGAACGGTCTTGAGCACCAGCAAGAGCGCGGCGGCGAGCGCGAATCCGAACAGCGGCGAGACCAGCAGCGCCTTGGCGATGTTGGTGGCCTGCGACCAGTCGACGCCCGAGGTGCCGCTGCGGCCATGCAGCAGGGCATTGGTGATGCCGACCCCGATGATCGAGCCGATCAGCGTATGCGAACTCGATGCGGGAAGTCCGAAGTACCAGGTTCCCACGTTCCAGACGATCGCCGCGATCAGCAGCGCGAACACCATGGCGAAGCCCGCGCTGCTGCCGACCTGCAGGATCAGTTCGACGGGCAGCAGCGAGACGATACCGAATGCGACCGCGCCCGATGACATCAGGACGCCGAAGAGGTTGAACATGCCGGACCAGACGACTGCGACATGCGCGGGCATCGATCGCGTGTAGATCACCGTCGCGACGGCGTTGGCGGTATCATGGAAGCCGTTGACGAACTCGAAGCCGAGCGCGATCAGGAGCGCGACAAACAGCAGAAGGTAGGGCAGATACGATGTCACCCGCGTGCCGGTGGCTTCGACGTCCGCATAGATGCTGTAGGCGACGAAGAGCAGCGACGCCGCGACGACGCCGAGGTAGATCACGCCGGTCAGCGGATGGAAGCCGCGATCGAGGTCGGGGCCTTTTTCCAGGGCAGGCTCGATCGAGCCGGGTAAGGCAGCGTCGGTCATGGCGAGCAGCTCCTTCTGGATATCCGGATGCCGGACGGTTCTGACCCAACGACATGACATGCGGATGAACCGCCGCAGGGTGTCCGGCGCTGCAATGCAACACCCGAGGGCGGTGGCGAGGCCGGATTGATTTTCGCGGAGGCCGGGGTTTGTAATTTGTGACGCGGGCCCGCTATGCTGTCATGCCCGTCATTTCCGCGTGGTGTATGTTTCGACCGACGGCATGCGGCGGATTCGCCAGGGGGTTTTATGGAAACGTTGATGCTTCCCTTTTCGCCGCGCTTCATCGTGCTGACGATCTGCGGCGTGGTCACGGCGCTGCTGATCGGCCTTGGAATCGCGGACCACCGGATTCTCAAGGTGGTCATCGTCCCGATCCTGATTTTCGGCGCGCTGACGGCGCTCGGTGTCCGCGATCTCTTGCAAAAGAGTCACGCGGTCCTGCGCAACTATCCGATCTCGGCGCATATCCGCTTCCTGCTCGAGGAAATCCGCCCCGAGATGCGGCAGTATTTCTTCGAAAGCGAAAAGGACGGCATGCCGTTCAGCCGCGACACCCGCGCGGTGATCTATCAGCGCGCCAAGATGGTGCTCGACAAGCGGCCGTTCGGCACCCAGGAGAACATTTATTCCGAAGGCTACGAATGGATGCACCATTCGATGGCCCCGAAGCCGCATGCCGAGGAGAAATTCCGCATCGCCATCGGCGGTCCGGATTGCAAGAAGCCGTACTCGGCCTCGGTCTTCAATATTTCAGCGATGAGCTTTGGCGCGCTCAGCCCCAATGCGGTGCGTGCGCTCAACGCGGGCGCCAAGAAGGGCGGCTTCGCGCACGACACCGGCGAGGGCGGTTTCAGTCCCTATCACCGCGAGAACGGCGGCGACATCATCTGGGAGATCGGCTCCGGCTATTTCGGCTGCCGCAACCGCGACGGCACGTTCAACGCCGACGAATTCGCACGGGTCGCCGCCGACGACCAGATCAAGATGGTCGAACTCAAGATCAGTCAGGGCGCCAAGCCGGGTCATGGCGGCGTGCTGCCGGCAGCCAAGGTCTCCGAGGAAATTTCCAGGATTCGCGGCGTCGGCATGGGCGAGGACTGCATCTCGCCGCCGTATCACAAGGCGTTTTCGACGCCGGTCGGGATGATGGAATTCATCGGCGAGATGCGGCGGCTGTCGGGCGGCAAGCCCGCCGGCTTCAAGCTGTGCGTCGGGCACAAATGGGAATTCCTCGCCATCTGCAAGGCGATGCTGCAAACCGGCATCTATCCCGATTTCATCGTCATCGACGGCAACGAAGGCGGCACCGGCGCCGCGCCGCTGGAATTCATGGATCACCTCGGCATGCCGATGCGCGAGGGCGTCAACTTCGTGCACAACGCGTTGATCGGCATCGACGCGCGCGATCGCATCAAGATCGGCGCGTCCGGCAAGATCGCGACCGCGTTCGATATCGCCCGCGCCATGGCGCTCGGCGCCGACTGGTGCAACTCGGCGCGCGGCTTCATGTTCTCGCTCGGCTGCATCCAGTCCCTGAGCTGTCATACCGATCGCTGCCCGACCGGCGTGACCACGCAGGATCCGTCGCGGAATCGCGCGCTGGTGGTGCCGCACAAGCTCGAGCGGGTCTACAACTACCACCATGCCACGCTGCATGCGCTGACCGAGCTGATCGCAGCCGCGGGCCTCGAGCACCCGCAGGAGATCAGGCCGATTCATTTCTCGCAGCGCGTGTCCAACACCGAAGTGGCGTCGTTCGCAAAACTCTATCCGTCGCTGCGGCCCGGCGAACTGATCGACGGCACCGCCGACCCGCGTTTCCGCGATGCCTGGGCGCAGGCGCAGCCGGATTCATTCGCGCCGGCGGGATAAGGTCATGGGAGCCCCGCTTCTGAGTCCATCGGAAGCGGAAAGGCTCTGGGATACTCTTCAAAACTCGCCGTGCAGCCGCCCGGACAATACGTGCGCCGGGCCGCGGTCGGCGTTGTAGGCGGGGTTGGCGATGAACTGGTAGTCCGCGGTCAGCGTGAACCGCTTGTTGAGCGCGTAGGCGTAGTAGGCCTCGAGCACGCGCTCGTTGCGATAGGTGAGCTGACCGTCGCCAATGAGAATGCCGAGTCCGCCGGCGGCGATGAAGTCGCGATGATCCTTTGACAGCCCGTTGATCGCGCCGCCGAGTCCGATCGTGTCGTCCGGCCGGCCCCAGCGCGTGCCCTTGATGGAGGCGCCGAGCGCGAGGCTGGCGTCGATGTCGGTGAACGCCATGATTTCGGTCTTGCCGTCGTTCCAGCTCCAGCGGCCGAACAGTCCGATGTCGTCGGTGACGGCCTGCTCGAGGTTGACGACGTAACCGTACTTGATGCGGCCGGTGCGGGTCTGCGCGATATCGAGATTGAACGCGGGATTGTTGAGCGTGTCGCGATAGCTGCCCATGTCGGCGCTGTTGAGCCAGCCGATGGCGCGGAGTTTTCCGGGCCGGCCGAACAGGGAGTAACGCGTTTCCAGCTCCAGCACATATTCGCCGCGCTGGAACAGGCGGGTATCGAAGCTGTTCGAATTCGACTCGGAGTCCATCAGAAAATAGCCGCCGCGCAGCGCCCACTGTTTCTGATTGAGTTCGGCGGTGACGCCATAGCTCAACCCCACCTTGTCGGCGGAATAGTCGAAGGCGCCCGGCGCCCACAGCGCCCAGTTCATGAAATCCTTGCGAGTGTCCTTGGCATAGGCGTTGCCGTCGAAAACGTCGGTCACGGCGAACTTGCCGGCCTGCAGCGTCAGCCGCGAGATGTCGGCCTTGCCGGCGAGTTGGGTCGGTCCGCTCGGCAGATCCTCCTGCTCGCCGCCGAAGCCGAAGGTCTGGCGCACGAACAGCCGCGAGGTGTTGTAGTGAGGGTCGGGGAAGTTGGATTTTTGCGCCTCGCCGCTCGGGAAGCCGGCGACACCGACGGTGTCGCTGAGGCCGAAGCCCTGCAGCAATTCGGGATTGTAATAGACCTCGCCGCCGTCCCACAGCCGCGCGTTCAGGAACAGGCTGTTGCTCCAGGTCGCCTGGTATTGCGCGGCGGGTGTCAGGCTGTTGGTGCCGCTATAGGGGGCGCGGAACGATGGAGCGCCCTGGCCGAGATACGTCGTCTGGCCGTGAATTTCCCAGCGATCGGATTCGGGATCGGTCAGGGGCTCCGGCGCGAGATCGGTGCCGGGTGTGGACCAGTCCAGTTTGCGGTTGAGGCCGACGCGGATCGATTGCATGTCCATGGTCGCGGCGTATTGCGCGCCCGAGGGAAACCGGATGTTCGTCTTGTCGAACTCGTAGCGGAGGTACTCCAGCCGGGCACTCCAGTGCGGGGCAAAGGCGTATTCGAGTCCCGCGCCGGCGGCCCAGCCGGGGCGCATGTTCAAAACCTTCTCCTGCCCGCCGGACGGCAGAGCGTTCAGATAGCGCTCGCCGGCCCAGGCGAATCCACCGGTGATATAGGCAAGCCACGGACCTGCGGCGTAGCCGATCCGTCCGCGCGCCGTCCCGACGAAGTCCCATTGGTGCATGACGTCGGAGCGGGCGGTGGCGAGCGACGAGACGATCGAGTTCGATTCGATGTCGCTCGGGAATGAGATGTCGGCTTCGGCGCCGAACAGCAGCCCGGACGAAAGTTGGAAATTGTAGCCGGCCTGCAAACCGCTAACGATGCCGCCGAAATCGCGGCCGCCGGCGGCCGGTGCGGGATCGGACAGCATGGCATCGGATCGGCCGCCGCCGAAGCCCGCGTGCGCACCGAAATAGATGCCCGTCCAGTCCTGCACGGTCGCCTGCGGAGCCCTGGCAGGCTTCGCAGGGCCGCTATCCGCGGCGGCGGCGGCGTTCAGCGCCAGCAGGCTCAAGGCCATACCGGCCCATGCTGCGGCGCCTGGGCGTTGCGCTCTGGAAGGTGGCTTCATCCTCATCGGATCGTCGTCCGCCGGGGCTGGCGAGGCCGTGCCATGGCCCACCCAACCCGTCCATCTCCGGCCGCACCCCGCATCACAAGACCTTCTCCGCTGCGGCAGGCGCTGCCATATCGGAATGAACCGTTGATAGCGCCTTTCCCCGCAGCCGCCCCGGGCTGATTGGACTCACGCCCTCCATACTCCCAACGATTATTGCAACTAATTCTCAATTGCAAATAACGGGGGCCGGATCGGAAGTACATCCCATCGTCGCATGTCATCTGCATGACGGACGGTCGCCCTTCCCGGAGGCCGGAGACGCCCGCCCTGCCAGCCTGCAAACCGACACAGGCGAAAAAAAGCCGGCCCGATGGTTCAGGGACCGGCCTTTTGGTGGAGACGTCACCGATTCCGGTTCGAAGGAGTTCGGTGTCCATCCGGTGTCGCCGCGGCCGCGATTGTTTCAGGCGCGACTGGATCAAGCCCGATGGCGCGGGCCGGTCGTGAACACGGCCGGGTCGAACCGGGCCATGTCGGCGAGCAACTCGCAGAACGCGCGCGCGCCGTGCTCAATCAGCCGCTCGCCTTTCTCGGCGGAAGCCTGCGTCGCGTCGCCCACCGCGCCGCTCGGATGAAGATCCTGCGTTTGCCACGCGAATGGCGCGGGCCGCTGCGTGCTGAGCCAGCGATAGGTCGCCTCGATCGCGATGCTCGCGGGGCGGAAGTCCGCGATCGCGTCGCGGCGTACTTCCTGCGGATGGCGCGCCAGCATGATCGAGGTTTCGACCGCGCCACCGTGAATGCCATGGCGCAATTCTTCCGCGCCGAACAATCCATCGGGGACGCCGAAGCGGGACCATGCCGTCGTGACCGCCAGCATGCGATGCCGTGCGCGCAAGTCCTGCGCCACCATCATCATCGCGGCGCTGTTGCCGCCGTGACTGGACACCATCGCGATTTTTTTGAGTCCGCTTTGCGCCACGTCTTCGCCGAGCGCCGTCCAGTCCCTGAGCGCCGCCTCGTTGCTTAGCGTCTGCGTGCCCGGAAAGTCAGTATGTTCGGTGGAGATCCCGACCGGCTGCACCGGCAGGAAGGTTGCCGGAATGTCTCGCGGCAGCAGTTCGCGAACCCGCGCGAGATAAGCCTCCGCGATCAGGACGTCGGTCGTGAGCGGCAGATGCGGTCCGTGCTGCTCGGTCGCGGCCAGCGGCAGCACCGCGATCCAGTTCGCCGCCGTCTCGGGAGCAATCCCGGGCCAGCGGATAGCGGACCAGTCTAAAGGAGGCGTCCGGGTCATCGTTCGCAACGTTTCATCGAGCCGAAGTGCAGGTTATAGCGTTTTCGAGCGAAGTGGATACCGGTTCACGTCAAGAAAACGCGTCACATCAAAATCATGGAGCCCCGCTTCTGATTCCATCAGAAGCGGAAAGGTTCTAGTGTGGTGGTTCAGAAGTTCGCTTCATTTTCTCGACACGCTTTTCAAGCGAACTTCTGAACCTAAACCACACGAGAATCATAAACTTGCTAGTGTCCCTTTGATTCCGAAGTTCGCATCG
>Ga0153956_1000519_pt1 | contig 42377 bp, 41 predicted proteins | sample TSFL040MetaG_FD_104704 | JGI IMG/M metagenome (GOLD analysis project Ga0153956, IMG submission 104704) | Attine ant fungus gardens microbial communities from Florida, USA - TSFL040 MetaG | ecosystem: Host-associated > Fungi > Mycelium > Unclassified | place: USA: Florida, Wekiwa Springs... | reverse complement strand
GTGCGGGTGGGATGCAAGCGGAAGGGCATGAGACGGGCTGGTGGCCCGGCGTTGCCCTTACGTGAAGCAGGCCGCCCGCACACAGCCCCATACCGAGGACAAAGTTTTGGCCACGCCTTCTAGCTAGGCTTGCCGCGTGTCCGAGGAGACCATCTCCGATCAAGAGCTCGCCGCCGCGGTCGAGCGGCTGAGCGACCCCGAACGCTTCCGCGAGGCCGAGCAGCTGGTTTCCCGGGTGGCCCCCGGGCTGCCTTCGGTGCTGGTCACGGCCCTCGGTGAGGGCGGATGGTTCGGCGAGTCGCATCAGTCGGAGACCCTCAAGGCGGCCACCATCCCCGATGAGGACCAGCGGCTCGAGGCGATCCGCGCCCTGCTCACCGAGGAGACCCAGATGGGAATGATGGTCGGCGTCGCGGTCGGCTGGGCTCTCCGGCGGGAACTTTCAGAAAGCGGTGCGATCAACACCGAAAACGAGAACGAGGAGAGCTGAAATGGAGATCCGCTACCACGGCCATTCCTGCTTCGAACTGAGCGAAGGCGAGACGACTCTGATCGTCGATCCCTTCCTCGCTCCAAACAATCCCAAGGCTGACGTAACGGCCGATGATGTCTCTGTCACTCACCTGGCCCTGACCCACGGTCACGCCGACCACGTCGCGGACGCGGTCGCGGTCGCCGCGAAGAACGAGCCCCAGTGCGTGGCGATGGTCGAGGTCGCCAACTGGCTCGAGATGCAGGGCGTCGGAAACGTGTCCGACCCCAATCTCGGTGGCACGGTCCGCTTCGACGACCTCTCGATCAAGCTGGTCCCGGCCTGGCACACCAACACCCTGCCCGGCTCGGAGGAGAGACCGTTCAGTGCTGAGCTAGGCACTCCGATCGGTACGCCTGCCGGACTGATCATCGAGATGGGCGGCCTGACCATCTATGACGCCGGTGACACCTGCCTCTTCGGTGACATGGAGCTGATCGGCAAGCGCCACGGAGTCGATGTGGCTCTGCTGCCGATCGGCGGCCACTACACGATGGATCGGGAAGACGCCGCCTACGCGGCCGAGCTGATCGGCGCCAAGCGGGTGATCCCGATCCACTACGACACCTTCCCACCGATCGAGACCGACGCCCAGGCCTTCGCCGATGATCTCGCCGCCAAGGGAATCGAGGCCATGATCCTCGAGCCGGGCGGCGCCGCGACCCTTTAGAAGAGCCCTTGAACGAGAAACGCCGCCCGGATGGGCGGCGCTTCTCGTTTCAGGTGTTGTCTCCCGCTACTGGCCGGTGGTCGGCATGATCGGCGTCTGAGGAGCACCCGGCGAGGCCGGGGCCGCCGGCGCCGGAGAGGTCGGTACCACCGGGGCCGACGGATCGGCGACCACCGGGTCTGCCGGAGCCGAGCCGGGATCCTGGACCGAGGTGACCGGTTCGGTCGTCGTCTCGGTCGGAGCCGCGGCCGGGGTCTCGTTGACGATCTCGTCCGGCGGGTAGGTGGTGTGACCGGTCAGTCCGTCGTCGCCGCTGTCCGATGTGGCGGGGGCGGCGGGGGTGACCGGCTCGGTGGGCTCGTCGGCCACCTCGGCCGGAATGTCGGCCGGCGGGGCCGGAGTGTCGGTCCCCTGATCGCTGGGAGCCTCGACCGGAGCGGGCGGGACGTCAGCCGAAGCCTTTTCGACGACCGGGTCGATCACTGCCTTATTGGGCTTGACCGGGAGCGGGGCCGGCTTGTCCGGCTTGCTCGAAGCGATCGTCCGGCTGGTCGTCGCGGCGTTGTCGGCGACAGGGTTGGTGGAGACCTTGTCCTTGACTTCGACGGCGCCCGCGGTGATCACCGCGGCGGTGACCACACCGGCCAGGGCCTTGGCTCCGACGGCGCTCGTGACGGCACCGATGCCGGAGGCCGCGGTACCGGCTCCAATCGCGGCGCCCGTGCCGGCGGCACCAGCAGCTCCGGCACCGGCGCTCGCACCGGCTCCGACGCTCGCGGCACCGGTTCCTGCGGCGGCGCCCGAGCCGGCAGCTCCGCCACCGAGGCCGAGCTTGGCGGCGATCGCGCCCTTGATGCCGGCCAGGATGCCGACCGGCATCATCGCGGCGAGAGCCTTGTTGTCATTGCGAAGCTGCTTGCGGAAGGCCTGGCACTCTTCGCAGTCGCGCACGTGGCGGCGGACCGGACCGGAAGCCTTGGCCAGGCCTTCGGCGGCCTCGGCCAGCTCGACCCGGACCTCGCCACAGGTCAGCATGCGGGCCTGGCTCGCCTCGGCCAGCGAGATGCGGGCCCGGACCAGCAGCGACTTGACCGAAGGCACGGTGGTGTCCATCGCCTCGGCGATCTCCTCGTAGGAGAGCGCGTCGATCTCGCGCAGCAGCAGGGCGGCGCGCTGGGTCTCGGGGAGCTTGGTCACGTCCTGCAGGAGCTGACGGAACTCCTCGCGGTTGTGGACCTTCTCCGCGGTCGAGGCAGCCTCGACCATCGGGACCATATCCATCGACTCCTGGGCGACGGCCTTGGGCTTACGCAGGTGATTCAAAGAACGGTTACGGGCGATCCGGTACAGCCAGGGCCGCAGGTTGATCTCCCGGTTGTCGGCCATCATCGCCTTGTAGGCGTTGACGAAGACTTCCTGGAGAACGTCCTCCGCGTCCTGGGTGTTGCCGACCATCTGCCGGCAGAAGCCCAGCAGACGCGCCTGGTAGCGGTCGACGATGATGTCGAAGGCGCCGCTGTTCCCGGCCCGGACCATCGCCACCAGCTTCTCGTCTCCTTGAAGCTTCAGCAGGGGCGAACGCCTGGCGAGTAGACCTCGTCGTGCCGCATGATTTAGTGCTGATGCTTCCAAGGGACTCCTTCTGACTGGGAACCTTGCGGTTCGGGTTTCCTCCTGTGCTTACGGAAACACCGTACTAATACAAATGTAGCGGTCTCTAAACGCGAATATTCCAGTTCTTAAAGACTGGGAGCCGCACACCGTATAGGGAACATTTGCCTCCCAGGTTCTAGGCTTGGGGGGCCCGGATGGCGGAACGGTAGACGCCGCGGCCTTAAAAGCCGCTGCCTCGCAAGGGGCGTGCGGGTTCGAATCCCGCTCCGGGTACTGAAGAAAGGCTAGGCTTGCGGCATCTTGGGCAGCCTGACTAGAAGGGGAACACTGAATTGACCAAAGAGCGTCCGCATATAGGTTGGGTCCGGTTCATCACGATTCTGGCCGGGATCGTGACCGTGCTGGCGATCCTCTCCACCTGGGTGGACCGGCAGGTATTCGATTCCCAGGAGTGGGGCGACACCTCGCTGAAGGTTCTGCAGAATCCCGAGATCCAGCAGCAGGTCGCCAACTACGCGGTCGACGAACTCTACGCGCAGGTCGACGTGCAGGCGGAGCTGAAGAAGAACCTGAATGACATCAACAGCAACCTGGGGGCCACCCTGGCCGGGCCACTGGCCGGGTTGGGACGGCAAGGCGCCGACAGCCTCGCGCTGAGGGCGCTCAAGAACGACAAGGTCCAGAGCATCTGGCGCGATGCCAACCTGGCCGCTCACAAGACCTTGATCAACATCATCGAAGACAACGGCACCTACACCAGTACCAGCGGTGGCCAGGTCGAGCTGAAGCTCCAGCCGCTGATCATCGAGATCGCCGATCAGGTCGGTCTCGGCAGCCAGGCCCGGGACAAGATCCCCGCTTCGGTCGGCAACATCAAGATCGTCGATTCGAGCGAACTGGCCCAGGTGCAGACCGCGGCCAAGCTGATCCACGGGCTTGCGCTGGTCACGGCGCTGATCGCCCTCGTGCTGATCGCCCTGGCCGTCTATCTCTCGCCGGGCTATCGCTGGCTGACCCTGTTCTGGCTGGCCGTGGCGCTGATCTTCGCCGCGCTCTTCGTGATCGTCGTGCGCTCGGTCGCCGGCAACGTGCTCATACCCCAGCTGGCCAATCCGGACATACAACTGGCGGCCCACGCGGCCTGGGACATCGTCACCGAGCTGCTGAAGTCGGTTGCCTGGACGGTGATCTGGTTCTCGGTCGCCCTGCTCGTGGTCGCCTGGGTGATCTCCCCGGTCAAGGCGGCCGGCAAGGTCCGCGAGTTCCTCACGGTGCCATTCGGCCGGTACCCGGGGGCGACCTTCGGGCTGATCGGCCTGGTCGCCTTCATCTTCCTGATCATGGGTGCCGGCGACGGCCGGGAGCTCCTGATCCGGCTGGCGGTGGTGCTGATGGCCGGGGTCGGGTTCTGGTTCTTCCGGCGCCAGATCATGCTCGAGTATCCGGAAGCGGACTATTCCGGCCTGCGTAGTTTCGGCGAGCGGACCCGTGACAAGGCCAAGGAAGCCTGGGCGGGCCGTCCCAAGAACATCTCGATCCCGAAGATCGGCGGCAAGGTCGGAGAGGTCGACGGTGAAGCACCGACCCAGGTCCACGATCAGTCCCCGACCGATACGGCGGTGCTGCCTTCGGCCCCGGCCGAATCGGGCAGCCGCCTCGATCGACTCGAGCAGCTGGGCCGCCTCAAGGATGCCGGTGTGCTCGATGACGAGGAGTTCGCGGCCGAGAAGAAGCGGATCCTCGGCGATTGATCCGGATCAGGAACCGGCGGCTGCGGTGATCGCGCAGCCGTAGAGGATGTCGTGCTCGGAGACTTCGACTTCGAGCAGATCGAAATTGCGCATGATCTCGATCAGGATCACGACCCCGGCGACGATCGCCTGAGCCCGGTCCGGGTGGAGCCCCGGAACCCGCTGCCGTTCCTGCAGGGGCATTGAGGCAAGGCGGGAAAGCCACCACTGGACGGTGCGAAGGGGAAGCCGGTGGCCCTCGACTGCCTTCGAGTCGTAGGGCTCCAGCTCGAGATCTATCGCGGCGAGCGATGACGGGGTGCCGGCGACCGCGATCGCCCGGTCGATCGGCGGCAGATCGACCTCGGCGAGGGCGCCCTGGACCAGCTTGCCGATGTCTTTCGCGAGCGCCTCCAACTCCGCTGAGGTGGGCGGGTCCCCGGTCAGGATCCGCTCGGTGTGGCGGACGACGCCGGCCTGAAGAGAGGTATGGAACGTGGGCGCGGGGCCACGGCCGACGATCATCTCGGTCGAGCCGCCGCCGATGTCGATCACCAGGAGGTTCTCGTCACCGCTGCGCCCGGAAGATGTGCCCAGGTAGGTGTAGTTCGCCTCCTGGTCACCGTCGATCACACGCGCATGAAGGTCGAAACGTTCGCGGAGCTCGGCCACGAAGGCGTCGCCGTTTTCGGCATCCCGGACCGCGCTGGTCGCGATGACCATCACCTCGGAGGCTTCTTCCTCGCGGATCAGCTGAACGTAGCCGGCGATCGCCTCGCACACCGCTTCGATTCCGTCCGACGAGAGCTGGCCGGAATAATCGACTCCGCGGCCCAGCCTGGTGACCCTGCTTTCGCGGTAGATCTCGTCGACTTCGGTTCCGTCGACGTCGGCGATCAGCAGCCGGGTCGAGTTGGTTCCGATGTCGATTACCGCGACTCGGACCGAGGTTGCGCTCTTGGGCTGGGTGGCAGACAAGGTTCAAGGATATTCCCCGGAGCTATCCTCGGTCGTGAACGGCAAGCTAACGAAGGAATTCTGATGGCGGACAAACTCAGTGGTGCGGTGGTGCTCGTGACCGGGGCGAGCAGCGGGATCGGTGAGGCGACGGCGCGCTCGCTGGCTGCGCAGGGGGCCAAGGTCGCCCTCGTGGCGCGCCGGGTAGAGCGGCTGGAGAAGCTAGCCAAGGACATCGCGGCGAATGGGCACACCGCCCTCGCGATCGAGGCTGACGTGACCGATCAGAGTCAGGCGATCGCGGCCGTCGAACGCGCGGTCGGCGATTTCGGCCGGCTCGACATCGTGGTCAACAACGCGGGCATGATGCTGCTCGGTCCGGTTAATGGTGCGCCCACCGAGGAGTGGGACAAGATGATCGACATCAACCTCAAGGGCCTGCTTTACGTGACTCATGCGGCGCTGCCTCATCTGCTCGACGCGGCCGGTGATTCGCCCCGCAAGGTGTCGGATGTGGTCAACATCAGCTCGGTCGCCGGTCGGGTGCCTGCGGCCGGGGCCGCGGTCTACAACCTGACCAAGCACGGTGTCGGCGCCGTCAGCGAAGCGCTCCGGCAGGAGGTCAGCCGCAGCGGCGTCCGGGTGACGATCATCGAGCCGGGGTTCGTCCAGACCGAACTTCAGGGGCACAACAGGGCTGAGGTCAAAGACACCCTGGAGAAGCGGACCTCGGGGGTCGAACCGCTTCAGGCCCATGACATCGCCGACGCGATCGAGTACGCGGTGACCCGTCCCGCACACGTTTCCCTGAACGAGCTGCTGATCCGGCCGACCAATCAGCCATAGCTCGCAGGCAGAGAGCGTCTCAAAGGCCCGGGCAACTGCCCGGGCCTTCTGTTTGGAGACAAGTTCTTCACAACCTGGCTACGTCTTCGTCACATTTCGCGGCCTCGCGATGCCTAGCGTGATCTCCGTCGTCGGCGCAGGGTTCGGCGGAGATCTGAAAAGGGGAAAAATTGAACTGGTTCCGCACCTTCCTGGCGGCTCTCGCAGCAGTAGCGATCGCGACGATCAGCGGTCTGGCGGCGATGCCTGCCCAGGCGGCGATCACCGGCATCGATCTCTCGAATTACCATCGTGTCGGCCGCTACGACCTTCCGGAACCGACCCGCACCGCGCCCCCGGTCGGGAGCAAGCTCGCACAGGAGGCGTCCGGCGTCACCTGGGACTGGACCACCGACACGCTCTTCGTGGTCGGTGATGGCGGAACCTCGGTCGTCCAGGTTTCCAAGACAGGCCAGCTGATCAACTCGATGACGCTGGCTTCCGGCGGCAGCTCGCAGGGCACCGAGTTCTACGACACCGAAGGCATCGCCTACATCGGCGGCAACCAGTTCGTGATGACCGAGGAACGGGACCGGCAGCTGGTCAAGTTCACCTACGCGCCCGGGACGACCCTGACCCGAGCCGACACGAAGACGGTCAAGCTCGGGACCACGATCGGCAACATCGGGCTCGAGGGCGTGACCAACGACCCGACCTCCGGCGGCTTCATCGCGGTCAAGGAGATGTCGCCGGAGAGCATCTTCCAGACGGGGATCGACTGGAACGCCGGTACCGCGACCAACGGTTCGCCGACCGCTGATTCCTCGACCAACCTCTTCGATCCGGCCCTGGCCGGGCTCGGTGACTTCTCGGACGTGTACGCGCTCTCGAACCTCACCGAGCTGACCGGTCCGCAATCGAACAACTTGCTGATGATCAGCCAGGAGTCGGGCAAGATAATCAACGTCAGCCGCACGGGAACGATCTCGAGCTCGCTGTCGATCGTCGCCGACCCGGGCAGCCCGAACACGGTTCAAGACCAGACCCACGAGGGCGTGACCGCCGACAACAACGGCTTCGTCTACTCGGTCAACGAAGAGGGTGGAGGTGACTTCGATCATCCTCAGCTCTGGGTCTACGCGCCCTCCGACGTGCCCAATCAGGCGCCGACCGGCATCACCCTCGCCAACCAGACCACTTCGATCGCGGAGAACGCCAACACGAGCGTCCGGACGAAGGTCGCCGGGATCCAGATCGCCGACGACGGGATCGGTACGAACAACCTCACGGTCACCGGCCCTGACGCCTCCAACTTCGAGGTCGACAGCAACGGCCTCTACCTGAAGGCCGGGACCGTTCTCAACCGTTTGACCAAGGGCAGCTACACGGTGAGCGTGACGGTCGACGACCCCGCGGTCGGCGGCACGCCCGACGCGACCAGCGCCAGCTTCACCCTGACCGTGGCCGCCGCCTCGGGCGCGACCGGCGGGACCAGGGTCGCGGTGACCGAGATTTCGCCCTGGAGCAGCAGCGAGAGCAGCTACGCCGCCGATTGGTGGGAGCTGACGAACCTCGGCACGGAATCGGTCGATCTGACCGGTTGGAAGGTCGACGACGACTCGAACAACTTCGCCAGCGCGATCGCTCTGAACGGGGTTTCGACTCTCGCTCCGGGCGAGTCGGCGATCTTCATCGAAGGCAGTGCCGCCACGGCGGATGCCTTCAAGACGGCCTGGTTCGGCGCGAACGTCCCGGCCGGCTTCAAGATCGGCTACTACAGCGGCTCCGGCATCGGCCTCAGCACTGGTGGCGATCAGGTCAACGTCTTCGACCAGTTGGGGAATCCTGTCGCGGGGGTCGCTTTCGGACTCTCGACCAGCGGCCGGACCTTCGACAACTCCGCCGCGCTCGGCGCGACCGGTGACAGCAACCGGCCGGCCATCTCGACGCTGAGCACCGCCGGCGTCAACGGAGCCACCACGGTCGGCAGCGAGACGGGCTCGCCCGGCAAAGCCACTGTCCCGACCACCGTCGCGGTCACCGAGATCGCGCCCTGGGGCAGCAGCAACGCGACCTACGCGGCCGACTGGTGGGAACTGACCAACTTCGGCTCCACGACCATCGACCTGACCGGCTGGAAGGTCGATGACGACTCGAATGCGTTCGCGAGTGCTATCGCTCTGAATGGCGTGAGCAGTCTCGCTCCGGGCGAATCGGCGATCTTCATCGAAGGCAACGCCACCACGGCGAACGCCTTCAAGACCGCCTGGTTCGGGGCGAATGTCCCGGCCGGCTTCAAGATCGGCACCTACAGCGGCTCCGGCATCGGCCTGGGCGCCGGTGGCGACCAGCTCAATGTCTTCAACGCCGACGGCAACCGGGTGACCGGCGTCTCGTTCGGTGCCTCGACCACCGGCGTGTCCTTCGACAACACCGACGGTGCGGGCAGCTTCACGGCACCGCCGCCGGCTGTCACCACGCTGAGCGTGGTCGATGTCCACGGCGCCTTCACCGCGGGCGGCGAAACCGGTTCGCCGGGTCGGATCGCGACCCCGGCGCCGCCGCCCGCGCCGGAGGCCCGGGTCACGGAGGCCTCGCCTTGGAGCAGCGGCGACAGCTCGTACGCTGCCGACTGGTGGGAGCTGACCAACATCGGTGATTCCGCCATCGACCTGACCGGCTGGAAGGTCGATGACGACTCGAATGCTTTCGCGAGTGCGATCGCCCTGAACGGGGTGAGCAGTCTCGCTCCGGGCGAATCGGCGATCTTCATCGAAGGCACAGCCGCCACGGCGGACGCCTTTAAGACCGCCTGGTTCGGGGCGAACGTGCCGGCCGGCTTCAAGATCGGCTATTACAGCGGCTCCGGCATCGGCCTGGGCGCCGGTGGCGACCAGCTCAACGTGTTCACCGCGACCGGCGATCGGGTCACCGGGGTCAGGTTCGGCGCTTCGACGACCGGCCGGACCTTTGACAACGCGGCCGGCCTCGGCAGCACCACCCAGCCGCCCGAGCTGATCTCGGCCCTGAGCATGGCCGGTGTCAACGGGGCTTTCACAGTGGGCAGCGAGACCGGGTCGCCCGGCAGCGCTCAGGTGATCGCCGGTCAGCCGCATGTATCGGCGCCCGCGCCGAGCTTCCCGTCGGTCGCGGCCCAGTCGATCGGCCAGGGCCAGTGGGTCACCGTGACCAACTCGGGAGCGGCCAATCTGGTCATCGACACGGTTCGGATCAACGCGCTCGACGATGATTCGGAAGGCGACTTCCTGCTCTCGGCGGATCGCTGCTCGGGCGAGACCATCGCCCCGCATGCGACCTGCCGGATTCAGATCCGTTTCGCGCCCGGCCGGGTGAACGCCACTTCCAACGCGGCCCTCGTGATCGCCTCGAACGCCGCTGAGAGCCCGACCTCGGTCTCGCTGACGGCGACCAGCACCGGACTCCCGGTTGGTCCTACCGGCGCGACCGGCAGCACTGGCACCACCGGAAACACCGGTGCGACGGGTGCCACCGGAGAGACCGGGAGTACGGGTGCGACCGGGGCGACTGGCGACACCGGCGCGACCGGCCCGGCCGGCGCCCCGGGATCCGCGGGCACGACCGGAGCGACGGGTCAGCAGGGACCGATCGGTCCCCGTGGCCCACGCGGCAAGGACGCAGACCTACGGATCTCGGTCTCCCGGGTCCATGGTCGTCGGGACATCTCGACCGTGACCGTGAAGGTCTCGGCCTCGCGGGTCGTCTCGTTGAAGCTCGACATCCACCGTGGCGGTGCCAAGGGCCCCCGCATCGGGAGCAGGTCACTGACCGCCAAGACCAAGCCGGCGAAGTACCGGTTCAAGCTCGGCCGGAAGCTGCGGCGGAATGCCCATCTGACCGCGGTGGTCACGGTCAAGGACGCCGGCAGGAAGACTCGCCGGGTGATTCGCCTCTAGAGCTGGCGGCGAATCACCCCTCATGGCCGGGCGGGGCGACGAAGTCGCCCTGCCGGACCAGCAGGAAGGCGCCGATCGATCCGATCAGAGCGACCGCACAGGTGACCAGGAAGAGCGTGTTCATGCCGCCGACGAAGGCGAAGTGGGCGGCCTCGCGAATCTGGTCCACCTGGGCGGTCCCGACCGCGTGGGGGATGTGCGAGATCGCCTGCTCGGTCTGGCCGGCGGTCACCGCCGCTGAGATCTGGTCGGAGTGAGGAGCGGCCGCGGTGCCGCTCAGTTTCTCGGCCAGCAGGTTGTCGACCCGGCTCTGGAATATCGCCCCCAGCCCGGCCACTCCTGCGGCGATGCCGACCTGGCGGAAGGTCGAGTTGATCCCGGACGCCATGCCGGAACGACGCTGCTCGACCACGCCGATCGCGGTTGAGGCGAGCGGCGGGTTGACGAAGCCCGACCCGAGGCCGGCCACGACGAAGCCGACGATCAGCGCCGACCAGCCGGAGTTCACATCGATCCCATGCATGAGGAAGATCCCGAGCGCGACGCCGAACAGGCCGCCGCTCAGCAGGAACCGGACCTGCACCTTGGTGGTCAGGCGCCCCGCGATCGGACCGACCAGGAGCATCATGCCGGTGATCGGCAGGAACCTGAGGCCGGCCTGCAGCGGGCTGTAGCCGAGCACGCCGCCCTGGATGTAGAAGGTGAGGAAGAGGAAGAGGGCGAACAGCGAGGCTGACATGCAGAAGGCGACCAGGCAGGCCCCGACGAAAGCGGGCCGCCTGAAAAGGGTCATGTCGAACAGCGGATGCTCCTTGCGCGACTCGACGACTCCGAAACCGATCAGCAGCAGCGCCGACAGCACCAGCGAGCCGATGATCTCGAAGCTGCCCCAGCCCTTGTCGTTGCCGTGGACGAGCGAGTAGATCAGCAGGAAGAGGGCAGCGGTGAAGAGGGCTGCACCGAGCCAGTCGATCCCGGCGGGATGCGGGTCCTTCGACTCGTCGACGTTGCGGAAGGTGAGCAGCAGGGCGATCGCGCCGATCGGGACGTTGACGAAGAAGATCGCCTCCCAGCCGAAGCCATCGGTCAGCAGGCCGCCGAGCAGCGGCCCGATCGCCACCGCGGCACCGGTGGTCGCACCCACGATGCCGAAAGCGACGCCGCGCTCGTGGCCGTGGAAGGTCTGGGCGATGATCGCCAGCGAAGTCGAGAACATCATGCCGCCGCCGATGCCCTGGACCGCCCGCATCAGGTTGAGCATCAGCGAGGAGTCGGAGAGCCCACAGCCCAGGGAGGCGAGTGAGAAGAGAACCAGCCCGCCCGCGAAGATCTTCTTCCGACCGACTAGATCGGCCAGCGACCCGGAGACCAGCAGGGAGGAGGCGAGGGTCAGGGTGTAGGCGTTGACCACCCACTCGAGGCTCGAGAACGATGCCTTGAGGTCGGTGCCGATGTCCGGCAACGCGACATTCACGATGGTGACATCGATCAGGAGCATGAAGATGCCGGTGATCACGGCGACGAGGGAGAGCCACTTCTTTTCCATCGACCGGAAGTTACTCCCCGGAGACTCGGTCATACGACCTCGTGCCACCGCCCATCCTCGTCGCCGCCTGTCTGCGGAATGGCCGGCTCAGAAGAGCGGCCCGGTGATCAACAGCCCGAGATCGTTTCCGTATTGCTGGAAGAGGACGAACGCGATCAGGCTGGCACCGAGCAGGGCGACGTCCTTCTGGAAATGGATCATGTCGCCCTGCCTGGCCTGGGGATCGTCGATCTTCCAGAAGGCGTGCATGATGAACGCGGTCGGGAGCAGGAAGAGCGCCAGCAGCAGAGCGCCCAGGTCGGGCCAGATTCCCAGCAGGACCATGACCGAGCCGACCAGCAGCTGCACTCCGGTCAGAGGCACCAGCAGCTCCGGTGCGGGCAACCCCATCTGGCGGCTGTATCCAGCCATCGCCTCCCGATTTGCGATGTGGTTGAACCCGGATCCGATGAAGAGAAGAACGAAGAGGATGCGCCCGACGAGCAGGACGATGTCCATGAATGCTCCTTACGAAGGATTAGCAACCTGGCACCACGCCTATACCCAACCTGGACCTCTCCCAACCGACCCCGAGTCGAAGCCTCATCCACGGTGCTAGAATCACCGCTCCGCCGCGGGGTGGAGCAGTCAGGTAGCTCGTCGGGCTCATAACCCGAAGGTCGCAGGTTCGAATCCTGCCCCCGCTATAGCCGTCAAATCCGCTTACAGAGCGGATTTTTTGGTTAACGGGAAGATACTAGCCACAACCTAGCCGTCGTCTGATGTACCAAATGATGTACCACGAATGTACCACCGCTATCTTTGGAATCAGCAACCAGCAGCAAAAAAAGTCGCGCTCAGATGCCCTCCGACGAGCTACCAGCGGTTCAGTTCAGGGAATCTGCTGTCTTGGGGTCGCCAGGGCAACTGCGCCAGCCATGGATGGCAGGTGAGTCATCGAGATTGTGACGTCAACGCCAAGCTCGTCAGCTCGCTCCAAAATGGAGCCGTGCAATCGAACGGACGTGCGTTCGCCGCCTTCAAGAATCTCGATTTCAAGCGGATCCCAACCGTCTACCCCCAAAGCCTTAACGATGGCTTCTTTCGCCGCGTAGCGTGAAGCGAAACTCTGGGCAGGGTCGTACTGGCTCTCAGAATAGTCGACCTCGCCCGGCAGGAAGAGATCCTCGCGAACCTGCTTTTCGAGCATCCTGGCGATCTGATTCGGCTCAACTAGGTCAAATCCGACCATCGGTGCACTCACAGCGTCCCTCCTTGATTGCTTTTCCGACAGAAAATACCGTATCGTCGGGAAATCCTGCTATGATGTCGGTTATTCCGACAAAGGAGCCCTCATGACCACGACGACAGCGCCGACGAAAAAGTGGACGAGCCCAGAGGTCGAAGCCCTTGTGCTTGAGCTCGTAGCCGAGCAGATGGGAGGAGATCCCGCGACGCTCAAGAGTCAGCTGAAGAAGAGGGGGATAGGAATGCCCATCGATTCTCTGGAGATGTTTGACATGCTGGCCGAGTTTCGAAAACGAACGGGACTAACTATCCCGGTCAAGAAGCTGCGCACAAATACTCTGCGCTCGATCGGCGCATTTGCTGAATTTGCAGCCAAGGAGGCCTCATGAACGACCAACGCAGTGCTGGCGAGCCGGATGACGCGCAGGAACTCGCACAGAGGCTGCGTGAGGCACGCGAGTTTGTAAACCTTTCGCAGCAGTTCGTGGCCGACCAGACCGGAATTCCGCGTTCCGCGATCTCCGATATCGAGCGTGGTTCGCGACGAGTCGAAAGCCTTGAGCTGAAGCGATTGGCCGAGATATACCGGATGCCAGTCGACTTCTTCTTGAAGTCAAACCCTGACCCTGAAATGGCTGGGGCGACCGAAGACCCCACAGTGGTCGCATTAGCGCGAGCTGCCCAAGAGATGGATGAGGAGTCTCGAGCCGAAGTCCTTCGTTTCGCTCTCTTCCTGCGGAACTTTGACGGTCAAGCGAGAGAAGAAACATGACCACCTGGGGGCAGGCAAACACGAGCGCCGTGGTCAAAGCATCTGAACTGCATGCAGACCTCGACATCGATCTGACCCGGCCGATCGATGTGTTTGACGCCGTCAAGGAGCTTGGAATAGTTCTCGCCTTCGCGCCACTTGGAAATGTATCGGGCGTATATCTCCCTGGCCCGCAATCACCGGGAATCATGCTGCATCAAGGGCACCCTTTGACTCGACAACGCTACTCGGCAGCGCACGAGTTGGGCCATCACGCTTTTGATCACGCCCTTGAGGTCGACCTCGACTCGGGGATCGATCTCCAACGGGCAACGACCGAAGGGTGGCCCGCGCACGAGAAAGAAGCCGAAGCTTTCGCGGCATGGTTTCTGATGCCAAGAAAGCTTCTGAGGAGCGGGCTAAACCACCTTGGCCTTGAACGACCTCGAAGTGCCTACGATGTTTATGCGCTGTCCCTTTGGCTCGGCACCAGCTATACAGCGACGGCCCGTCAGTTGGCGGTGACGCGCCTTGCCGAAAGACAGGACGCGGACCATTGGGCCGCCATCCCACCTCGTGACCTAAAGAAGTCCCTCGCGGGGGAAATGGTGCCGGACGATCTGCGAAACGATGTTTGGTGGCTGGACGCACGGCACCACATGCAGCCCGTGGCTACTCGTCCCGGCGACCGAATCGTGCTGACCCTCCCAGAGATTCCGTCCTCCGGCTTTTCGTGGTCGTTCTCCGCGGTTCCAGACTCTGCGGTAGTACTGGCGGATTCCTACTCCGACGACTGGGAACCCAACTTGGCCCTCGCAAACGTCCACGAGGTTTCCAAGGATGCCGATTTGGCAGGCGCCCTCTCGAACCGGGCATTTGTCCTCGGAATTGATCCTCAAGCAAGCGAATCGGCGGATCCCCTCGCCCTCCTGAAGAGCCAAGAGTGGGATCCCGAGGCAGGAGTTCAAGAGTACGAACTCTTGATCTCGGTGAAACCCCCGATGCGCGGGGTCCAGATTCCGGAATCTGATCTGGCAATCCGAAACAGCGGCCCAGGCCCCGAGTGATCGATTTCGAAAGCGAACAGACTGCCGTGCGTCAGCAGGGCGACCGACAAACTTGCGTTGCGTTTGCGGTCAGCGCGGCGCATGAGTGGGCACAAACCGGGACTGAAATACTTGCGCCTGAGGATGCATTGTGGGCAGCGCATCAACAAATGCCCACCCAGTTCGACCGCGACGAAACTTCCGTCAACTACGCGCTCGTCGGACTCGACAAGCATCAGCACACCTCCGAGGCTGCCTGGCCCTACGGGAACCCCGACTGGCGCTCCGGACGACCTCCCGCAGCCGACCTCCCCGCCAACAGGCGAGCCTTGCCCCGCTGGCGGCGGCTGGATAGGACAACGATTGAGTCCATCCGAACCGAACTCCAATCTGACCACGCAGTCGTACTTACGGTCGGGGTCGTTCTAGCCGCCTGGCGAAAGCCCGACGGCTTCATCGACGCGCCGGCTGGTCAGAAGATCCCCGGGACGCACGCAGTCTCGGTCGTCGGGACAAGCGAACACGACGACCACGAACAAAAGTTGAAGATCAAGAACTCATGGGGAGAGCGATGGGGTCAAAGGGGCTACGGAACGATGAGCAGCCGCTACCTCGATGCTTATGCGGTGTGCGCCCACGCGATTGAAAGGACCAAATGACGACAGCCGTCTCAGAGCGTTACGTAGAGGCTTCGACACTGAGTGAGGGATGGTTGGGGGCGATGGCCGCCCTTTTTGAGATCAAGGGAATGACAACCGTCCATTTGCTCGTACGGATCGAAGATCCAACCACCGAAATACCAGAGATTCGAGCGGCCGCTGAGGCGCTGATCAACGACGCAAACAGCGGCAAAGCAGACAAGGACCAGAAACCCGCGATCGATACGACACGCAACACGATCTTTCCCGCTGCATGGGCAAGGCGGTTCCCAGAACCGGCAGACCTTGCGGCCTACTACCGCGAGCAATACACCAAAGACGGATTGCGTGGCTTCCGCCGAAACAGCCGCGGAACCTACTTCGGACGAATCGTCGCTTACCCCAGATTTGGCGAGGATGACTGCCCCGCCGATCAGCTGACTGACACGGTGCGGAAGCTAAGAGCCGAACTCGCATCCAAGGGAGGATCCAAGAGTTCACGGTACGAGATCAACATCTACAACGAACGCTGCGACACGAGCCCGATGAGTTTTCCGTGCTTGGCCCACCTCTCGGTCCATTTACACGAAGGGAAGCTCAACATGCAAGCGATCTATCGCAACGAGTATCTCGTTGGACGAGGGTACGGGAACTTCCTGGGCTTGGCCGAACTCCAGGCGTACATCGCAACCGCTGCAGAACTGCCGGTAGGGGAATTGCTCCTGACCATCGGTCACGGAACGCTTGACGCCAATAAGAGGCCTACCGAGCGGCTACTCGGTCCACTTTGGGAGAACGTGGATTCCTAGGATTCGTCCCAGCCCAGCGCTCGACGCGCGAACGATCGTCAACTTGAAGTGAGACACTGGCTTCATGCAACCCTCAGTTCGTGCAGATGTCTTCGATACCTACTGGCGGTTTGCGGCCGCCCGCAACGACATCTTCATGCAGCGGGTGCGAGGCGAGCCGGGACCCTGGAGCTCGGATCCAATCCTCAGCAAGTTCAAATTCTGCAACACGTTTCGTGCTGCTGATCGAATCTCGCAGTATCTGATTCGTGACGTTATCTACTGTGAGAATGGCAAGGATTTGGCGCCTGAGGACGCTTTCATGCGCATCGTCTTGTTCCGGCTCTTCTCGAAGGAAGAGACTTGGGAAGCGCTTGAGACAGCTACCGGTGGAGTGCAGCGCTCGACTCTTGACGTCGAAGTCCTGGGGGACCTGCTTGAACGGATGCGCTCCCAGCGAGCGATCTATACAGCAGCCTTCATTTTGGCTGCTCCCAGTGGCTACGGGCATAAGGCCAAGCACCGAAACCACCTAGCTCTCGTCGCGGACATGTTCCGTCCCGGAGGTCTCGGGGTCCAACTCGGCAAGGCTCGCTCGCTCAAGGAAGTCTTTGACGCTTTGACCGCCTATCCCATGATCGGTCCCTTCCTTGGCTACCAAATTGCGATCGACCTGAACTACTCTGAGCACCTCAGTTTTGACGAGGACGAATTCACGATGCCTGGCCCAGGAGCGCTCCGTGGAATCGACAAGGTCTTCGAAGACCGCGGGGGTCGTACACCAGAGGAATTAATCATGAGGATGGTCGAAAGCCAAGAGGAGGAGTTCGAACGTCTAGGACTCGATTTCGAGGGGCTCTTTGGGCGGCGACTACACGCGATCGATTGTCAGGGACTGTTCTGCGAGACCGACAAATATTCCCGTCAAGCTTTTCCCGAACTCAAGAGTAATCGAGTCCGCATCAAGCAGGAATTTCGACAAGACCCACGCCCCCTAGCGCTCTTTTTCCCTCCCAAGTGGGAATTGAATGTTGACAGCGAGCAATCGAGACACCCGTCTTCAAGCCCGGAAACGGTGGCGGAGGATCGCCGGAATGGCCAGGGACAAATCGACTTAGGACTCGTGCCCGCCAAGAAGAGACGTAAGACCTCAGAGGGCGGATGGGAACTCCCAGTCCAACTTCCATCGCATCAAGCGTCCGGCCAATGAACGACTCTGATCCTAGCGAGCTAGAGACGCTGTCGATCGATCTCCTCGTCAAACTCCATTCAGAGAAGTCTGCGGGTTACGGCGATGCGTGGCGAAAGCGCGGAGAGCTGCTCTCAATATTTACCAATCTGGCGCGAAAATATGATCGCCTCGTTGTCGCACTCGATCAGGGCGTCCGCTCAAAGGATGAGCGATTGTCCGACACCGCCGGCGACCTCTGCGTCTATGCCGGCAAGTACCTCACTTGCCTGGCGGAGATGCGTCCTCAGGAATTCGACATGGTCAGTCAAGGAGCGAGCAGTTCGGAGTGCTCTGATGAACTAGGTGCCGATGCGCTCGGCCGGGTTCTTGCGGCGTTGGAACTCGATGTAGAAGTCGACGCAACCGCCGCTTGGGCACGACTGAAGAACGCGTTCGAACCTCTCGACCGAGGCTTCGTGGCCCAAGCCACCGGTTCGGGGACCGACGGCGCCCTGGCATGGGACCGCAAAGTTGAGTTGGCTTGGGCTGTAGCCGCTTCCTCAGCAGAGCTACTCGTCGCTTTTGCCACCGAAGAGAGTCAGGACTGGAATGCTTGGCGCGAGGAGATCGAGGCGATGTTTTGAGCAAGCTTGGCGAGCAGTTGTTTTCCCAAGTCGCAGAACACGTCGCCAAGGGACGAATTCGACTTGCGATCGTCGGATTGACTCCTGCGGGGCTGGAGCTCATGGCCGCGGCTGAAGAGATCGGTGGTCATGCCGCTCTTTTTGATCCCACTAAGGAGACAAACAGCCAGCCTCACCTGTCTCCTTGGGCCGACCTCGCTGAATTCGAGCCAGACGTTGTGGTCATAGCGTCGGATGAAGACAAGGAGCGCCTATTGCTTGCCGCGGCTTTGATCCTTGATGGGCGTCCTGCTCCACATTGCGTGCTCGGTGGGCTGAAGCACCAGGAGGTCTCGGATTCACGGTTCGCGGATCTAGAAGCTCCCGCCCTGGTTCCTTCCTACGCAACAGGTCACCCGCACACGCGAGTCCATCTGTTCGATTGCTTGCGCTCCGCTGGCGCACACGGACATTCAGGCGCGATCGTGGAGCTTGGCGCGTTCAAGGGTGGAACCAGCGTGTGGCTGGCAAAGGCCGCCGAGCAACTCGGTCTTCACGACTCACCCGTGATCGCCTTTGATGCCTGGGACGGCTTCCCGCCAAGGCGATCCCTGCTCGACCTCTACGAGCACCCCCGGTGTGTCTTTCGCGATTTTGAGGCCGTTCGAAGCTACACGGAGCCTTACGGGATAGAACTAGTCGCCGGCGACATCTACGAGACTGCTCCCTCTCGACTAGCTAATGAGCCGGTGCTGCTGGCTTTTGTCGACACCGACAACTACAGCGGAACTCGCCGAGCGTTGGAGACGATAGTGCCCAACCTCGTAGCTGGCGGGTCAATCGTCTTTGACCACTACTTCACCACCTCGGACTACGTTTACACGATCGGTGAGCGAATCGCAGCCCAGCAAGCGCTAAGCGAGGCCGGGTTCTTCCACTTGCACGGCACCGGCGTCTTCCTGAAAACGGACTAGATCTCGGGCAGCTCGAAGTCAATCTTGCGTTGCGGAAGGTCAAGGTGAACCGTTCCGCCACCGTGCTCCACCAGCTGACGCCAAACCTCGTACGAACGCAAGATTGCGTCCTGCCATTCCCTGATGGTGCGGACACGGACCTCCAAGTGAGAAACCATCCCCTTGATTGTGCGCAACATTTCCGAATCAATATGGCCCGTGCCCTGGAAGAAGCTGTGTTGCTGGGCGTAGTTGAAGATCAAGGCCGAGAGACCTTCCTCGATGAAGATCGCTCGGCCAGCGTCCTCAACTTCTCGAATCTCGGGATCGCTATCGCGTTTGACTTCCAAGAGGGACCTGAGCAGGGGAGACCAGCCCAACATTGCGGCATAAGTGAGGTGAAAAACGTCGTGAAATCGATACCCGTCGGGATCACGATTCATGTCCAAGAGTGGATCGCCTAGACGCTCTCCGTTCGCCACCATGACCAACTTCATTCGGCCGTCGATCTCGACTTCCTCAAAGCGGACCGTAAGCTGACGAGGCAGCTGCTCCGCTTCCGGGAAGCCGTCGTCTAGGAGACGAGCCGGAAGCTCGTCTCCGCCAGATGGCCAGCGCTCAGCGATCCTCTCCAGGTTCAGCCTTGCGACATCTTCCAGAGGCAGCTCAAGCTTGTGGGCGAGATTGGATACGTACCACAGGACGTCACCCAGTTCCTCTTTGATCCGTTGGCTGAACATCCGATGGGCTTCGCCGTCCCGGACATGCTTTTTGTATTGAGTGACCAGTGAGCCGACTTCCGAAGCTATGCCCATGAGCGGGAAGACAAGCGCCATCTCATCTTCATCTTCGGTAGCTGGTCGCTGGTCAGTGCGATTGGCCTGATCCTGATACTCATTCAGCTCCATACTTCACCCTCTCCGAGGTATTTGTGCTCGTCCTGAACCCTCCCGCGTTGCGCGGGTTGATTCAACGCTATACGGACAGAAGCAGGGACTGAGGGAAAGTGAAATCTTTGTGGGCATATTGATTGAAATGCCTGCGGCTGCCCAACTCAACGTTGGAAGAGGACGCCGCCTGGATGAGCCGAAGTTTTCGGTTACATGTCCAGCCAGGTGTCGCGTCGGGCGGTCACCCAGGCCGATACGTCTGTCTTCGAGTATCGGCGGAATTTGCCGATTTTGTAGCTGGGGATCATTCCTCTTCTGGCCCAGTCCGCGACCGTGCACGGGCGGACCTGGAGCATGAGCGCGACTTGTTCGGCGGTGAGGACATCTCCCCGTGGATCCTCCTCGGCGCCTTTGACCGCCAGGTTCCGTGTGGGTTCCGTTGGTCTCACAGCCCCTCCGGGTGTCGTTTCTCGAAGGTGGCGAGGTAGCTGGCGCTGAAGTTGTTTTTGGCGATCCAGCCAGGTCCCGTAAAGCCGGATGGGCGCATTCCGGAGGTGCCCCAGAAGCGGTGCGCGGGTGGGGCGAAGCGAAATTCGAGGAAGGTGTGGCCGGAGTTGACGTAGATGGTCACCCACTTGCCGGGACCGGTTTGCCCCCATTCGAGGAGGCCCATTGTGGTCATGGTCGGGGCGTGAGTGCCGCCGACTTGCAGGAGGCGAGATACGGCGGAGCTGCAGTCGAAGTCTCGCGCCGACGCCGGGATCGGACTGATTCCGTGTGAGCCTCCCCAGACGTAGGGGAGGTGGAGTGCGTCGAGTCGGCCGGCCTCTTCGTACATCCGGCCGACCGCTTCGTTGGGGGCGAGGTTTCCTTGACAGGTTTGCGCGGAGCCCTGCGCTGGTCCTGGTGGGACATCGAACTTCTTTGCGTCGCGGAGGACATCTTGGACGTACCACTCGGCGTGGTTGTAGGCGAAGACCGCGTCGTGCCAGTTGCCGGGTGCTCCTGACGCTTTGAGGTATCGGGCGGCGGCGACGATCGCGTCCCACGGGTTGTAGGGGTCTTTGGTGCCGTCGCCGTTGCCGTCGGTGCCCCAGTCGGTCCAGGTTGCGGGCATGAACTGCATCCATCCGAGAGCGCCGGCTGAGGAGGTCTCGTGGGCGGCGATGCCGAACCCGGTTTCGATCTTGTTGATCGCCGCGAGGATCGACGGGCCGCGAGCGCCGAGCTTGTATTTCGCGGACGCCTGCTGGTAGATCGGGATGAGACTGGTCGGGACGCCGTGGGCTTTGCCGCCGGTTGCTGCGGTGCTGGTGCAGGCGGTGGCTCCCATGCTGGCGACGCCGAGCAAGACGACGACGAGGACGGCGAAGATCGCGATCGGGATTGCGAGGAGAGCTCCGAGTGATTTGTTGGTCGTGCTCATGTCCCCGGGGGAGTCGAGCAACCTGTTTCGTAACGGTTTCGGCGGTTGGTCTCCCTATTGCGCGAGGACGTTCCGCAGCGTTAGTTTGAAAGGGTCGATGGAAGCCGGCAGCGTGACATCTGGGATCGAGCCTGATGACCTGGAAGTTCGTGAGTTCGCCCGCCGCAAGGTGTGGGCGATGACCGATCCGGGAACGGCGGAGCGATGGGACGAAGACATCGCAAGCGAGGTCTTCATCGAATACAAGCTCGCGTCGGACCGACCTGATCTTGAGATCCGAAACTGGCGGGGATGGGTCGGCAGTGCGGTCCGGTCTCGTCTTTACGCGGAGCGCCGACGGGAGCGGCTACGTCAGACGGTTCACGAGAAATATGCGCTCGGGGCTGAGCGAAGTCGAGCAGACCTTGAGCCGATCGAGGTCGCCCAAGGGCATGAAGCGGTAACCGAGCTGGATGAGGCGATGCGCTCGCTTCGCAGTCGCAGACAAAAGCAGATCCTTGCGTTGTCTTATTTCAAGGGAATGACCAGCAGCGAGATCGGTGAGCTGCTGGGGATGTCCGCGGAGAGCGTGCGGGGTTGCAAGAAACGAGCAATAGAAAAGCTACGTGCGGCACATCATGACCACGGCTTCGATGAGGCTCTGATGGGGGTGGATATAGGAGTGGCGGCGACGCTTGCACTACTTCAGGGTTCGGGTCTCGTCGGGTGGGCATCCTCGACGATCGCTCAGGTCTCGGATGCTTTCCAGGCTGCGTTCACGTCGGCGAAGCACACGATCGGTCGCTTCGCAGGCTCTGGTGCCGGGCATGCTGGCGAGCCGAGTGCCGGGGTGGCCGGTGGGGCGGGTGGAGCCGCAGGCACGGCAGCCGCGATCGGTGGGGGCAAGCTTGTCGGGGCGATTTGCGCCGGGGTAGGCTCGGCCTGTGTGGCTGGAGCCTTGGTTGCTGGCGTCGGACCGGGACTCTCTGCGCGAAATGACCACGCAACGTCGAAGCCGACGGTGCAGAGCCGAACGGCCGCGGTTCCGGTCTCCGCACCTTCCGCGGTGGCCTCGATCCCCGAACAACAAGGTTTGGGAAGTAGCTCGGTCAAACCGAGTGCGAAGGTTCCTCAATCCAAACCGGTGGACGTGTCGAAGTCTCAAACTTCGACCGTTCAACCGGGGGCTTCATCTTCCTCGTCCGACGGCACGGCTTCAAGTGCGAGTCCGTCTCAGGCAGCCGAGGCGTTCAGCCCTCCGGTAGGCAGTCAAGCGAGCGGCGGGACCTCTGGCGGGTCTTCGTCGACTTCTGGTCAAGGCTCGGCCAAGAGCAACGAGGCGTCGGCGGCGCAGGCCGCCAGCGCGTTCGGTCCTCTGCCCTAAAAGCGGTCGAGCCCTACGACGCTCGGACGACCTGGGGCCTATCGGTCCAGATCAGTCCGGATTTTCGCTGGAGCGTTACGGGCTTGATGTCTCGTGCCCCTACGGGGCGATCACCAATCGCCACGAAGGAGGCAACCTTGAATGGCAAAGCAGACATTCGCATCGTCCCGGACCGTCCCGGATACGGTCCTGTCTTTCGCATCAGACGCGGCCGGCGAAGGCTCCTGGCGCTGAGGGACCGGCTGAGGGAGGCCCGGCTGAAACTGGGTGTTCTTGCGGGTGCGGGAGCTTTCACCCCGAATGTGTCACCGAATCAGAATGGTCTTCCTGGGCTCGACGCCGTGCAGAAAGGCGTCGGTGGCGTGATGGCTTTGGGCCTTATCGCTTGTGTGGCCTGGTTCGCAATCGGCGCGATTCGGGCCGGGATGGCTGGTCGCACCAACAACTACCAGCAGACCGCCGACGGGAAACAACAGATGCTCTGGGGCGCGGTGGGCGCGTTCGCGATCGGCGCAGCTGGGGCCGTCATCACGTTCGCGTTCAAGGCCGGCGGCGGGGTTCATTGATGCGGGCCGCCTACGAGAAACTGCCGAGCAGCAACGGACGCAGTCCGGGAGGTGGTCGGGTCGTGAAGGTAGCCGCCGCGATCGTCGTTGCCGTGATCGTCGGGCTATGGATCGGCCGGTCAACCGCCGGATCTGAAACTTCGACGCAACCAGGGGTTCGGACCGGGTCAGTCAATCTGTCTGGGTTCGATCACTCCTGCTCGGGTGCTGCGGCCGCGGCCGGAAGGTACTTCGAGCTGATCAACTCACCGAAGGTCGCGCTCGACGCCAAGGCGAGCCGCGACACGATCGACCAGATCGCTGCTGGTCACATGGAGGCCGAGCTGAAAGCGGCCGTCCCCTACCTGGTCGCTCCGTATGCGGCCGGCACGATCGGGCGGGAATACAGGGCCGGGGTGGCGACCATTCAGATGGGGGTACCTCTTGGCTACTCGGTGCTCTCGTGCACGCCCGATCTGGTGAGGGTGCGTATTTGGACGGTCACGGTGCGCGGCAACGCTGGTTCGGTGTGGCCGATGCAGTTCTGGCGAACCGTTCAAACCGAGCTTGCCTGGCAGAACGGCCGGTGGCTGATCGTCAAGGGATGGAATCGTGATGGTCCGGTTCCCTACTGGACGCAGCGACCACTGCCGGACCGGCCGGCGAATCAGGCATTGGTAATGCGAGTCGCGGGGGGAATGAAGTCCTTTGGTTCTCTCCCGTAAACAGCTCTTCCTCGGCGGTCGGAGACTGCTGGTCGTGGCACTGTGCCTTGTCCTGGTGACGCCCGCCGTCGTTCTCGTGCCAAATCCGCCGGTCGCTGAGGCGAATGTTTGTGATGCTCCACTGATCGGGACTGGGTGCGAGGTGGGTAGTTGGGTCGGCAGCAAGGTTGGTGGGGGCAAGGACCTCATCACGGACTCGGCCGGCGTCCTCACCGGTGCGCCCGGTGGCTTGGCCGGTGTCATTGGAGGACAGGTCGGCAAGGCAATCAAGAGCGGAACCAAGGGAGTTTTCGACCAGTTGACCCAGTGGGTCGGGACCGCTGCGGGCGCCGGCATTTCGGCCGTTGCCGGTGCCGGTGCCGCCGCAGGGCCAGCGACTGCCGGAGCCTCGGTTGCGGCCGCCGCTGCGGGACAGGCGGCGGGGGCTGCCAGTCGTGCCGGGCAGGCTCACGCGGCATCACCGATCGACACCGCGACGTCGGCGGGGTCAACGCCCCGCCCGGCCTCGACAGGCGAGCAGCAGCAGACACCCGCGCGGTCCAGCGAAAGCACAGTTTCGCCAGTCGCGGACCCGGCCAGACCAAGGCCCGCCCAACCTCAAAGCGGCGGCGCCTCAACCCGCGAGCAAACCGGCCAGACGGGGCAGACCGACGCGCCGTGGCAGCCGAGCTCCGATCCTCCGTCACCACCGGCAAAGGCACCGGGCCCGCCAGCGGGCGGCGACAGCCAAGCCAGCGAGGCGGGCGCTCCGGGACCGCCGGTGCCGGATGAACCGAGGCCGAGGAGGATGGATGGTGCCTGAGATCGAGACAAGACGCCGCTACCAATTCGATCAGCGAGAGGAGATCGGCACGCTCGGAACCTTTCGAGTTGCCCAGGCAGCGATACTCGGGATCGCTGCGGCGGCAGTGTTGGGAACGCTCTATCTAACTCAGAGCGTGACCGGGCTGGTGATGGCGGGTGCCCAGCTGATCGCGGTCGGTGCGGTGATCACGGTGCCGGTACGAGGTCGAAAGCTCGATGAGTGGGCGCCGGTATGGCTCAACTGGAGGCTGCGTCGCCGGAATGTCGAGGCGGGCTACCGCTCCCGTATCCCAACCGCTGGGATCAGAGTCGTGGGTGATGAGGCGAAGGATGCGGCGGCGTGCCTGCCGATGCAACTTCGTGATCTCGACATGCTCGAAGTGCCGTACGGTCGAGGTCGGGTCGGGGTTATCCGCGACAGCGGCCAAGGCACTTACACCGCCTTGGTCAAGGTGAAGGTCGGGTCGTTTGGGTTCCGTGACCGCGGCGAGCAGGAAAGGCAGCTTGAGGCGTACGGGCTTGCGCTCGCCGCCGCCGCTCAGGATGGCTCGGCGATTCGCCGCATCCAGTGGATCGAACGCACCCTCCCACAGGGCGGCGACGAGCTGGCCGCCTACCTTCAGCGAGAGCGCGACGAGCACGTTCCGTTGGAGTCAGATGCGGTGCGCTCGTATATAGAGCTGATCGAGCAGGCTGCCCCGACCGCCCAGGAACACGAGATCCTTCTCGCCGTCCAGGTTGACGCGAAATCAGCCGGACGGGAGGCGAAGCGTCACGGCAAAGGCGAAGACGGCTACGTGAAGGTTCTGCTCTCGGAGGTCGAGAATTTCGCCGAGGGAATCAGCCGAGCCGGCGTGGTCCCGGTCGGGATACTCACTCCGCGCCAGTACGCCCGGTCGATCCGCGACGGCTTCGACCCCTGGGGCCGGGAGGCCCGTCAACGGCTCGGCGTCATAGATCCAGACCGGGCCGATGTCGCACCGCAGCGAATGGGTCCAATCGCAGATCAAGGAGCGTGGAACCACTACCGCTCCGACGGTGCCATTCACATCGCCTACTGGATCGCCTCGTGGCCGAGGATCCAAGTCCACGCGAGCTTCCTGATGCCGCTTTTGATGCAAAGCCAGGCAGTCCGGGCCGTGTCCGTTGTGATGGCACCGATTCCGTTTTCGGTTGCGATGAGACGCGCGGAGCATCGCCAGACCGCCGAGGACGCGGACGAGGTGCAGCGAAGCAAGCAGGGCTTCTCGTCGACCGCGCGGGTGCGAAACAGGAAGCGGGCCGCGACCCGGAAGGACGAGGAGCTGGCTGTCGGGCACGGCGAGATGAGATTCGCAGGCTACCTCGTCGCCTCCGGGCCAACTTTGGATCGGGCCGAGGAAGCAGCCCTGACGATGGAGCGCTCGGCGATGCGAATCGGCCTTGAGCTGCAGCGCCTCGACGGTGAACATGACATAGCGATCGCTTTCGGCCTGCCGCTTTGCCGGGGGCTCACGAAGTGACCCGAAAGGCAAAAAAGAAGCCACCGGTGCCACTCGTGACGCATCCGAATCCACAAGGCGCGGTCAAGTCGCCGCAGCTTCCGCGACTGGCGGGCCGGCCGAGCGAACGGTCCGGCCACTCGGCAACCACCGCGCACCTCCAGGCCGCCTACCCGTTCATGGCCGAGTCACCACTCACGTCATCAGGCGTCCTGATCGGCCACGACGCCTACGGAGCGAGCTTCGTCTACGACCCCTGGACGCTTTACGAGGCCGGGCATGTGACCGGCCCGAACATGGTCGTGGTCGGCATCATCGGGCGAGGCAAGTCAGCCTTGCTGAAGTCCTATCTGTATCGGCAGCGAGTCTTTGGCAGGGAGGCATGGGTCGTGGACCCGAAGGGTGAGTTTCGTGCTTTGGCAGAAGCCTTCGGTTGTGAGCCGATCGCGCTTCGGCCCGGCGGTGAGATGCGGCTGAACCCGCTCACCCGTCGCGGCGGAAGCCACGGTCAGCAAAGCCTTCTCCGCTCGGTCGCTCAGGCAGCGCTCGCGCGCCCGCTGAAACCAGAAGAAGACGCCGGTCTTCGAGTGGCCCTGGCGCGCGCCGATCGTGACGCTATGCCTGTGGAGCCGACTCTGCCGGATGTGGTGGAGGCTTTGCTGAAACCGGACGCGGAAATGGCGAGGACCCTGGTCACGACCGAGGCCGAGTTGGCTGCAGGGTGCCGGGAAGCGGCCCTGGCGTTGCAGCGACTCTGCGAAGGCGATCTACGCGGCATGTTCGACGGGCAGACAAGCGCCGGGATCGACCTCGACGCATCCTGCGTGGTTATTGATCTGAGCGCGGTCAGCGATTCCCAGGCAATGGGAATCCTGATGACCTGCGCGACGGCGTGGCAGCGCGGAATCGTGCTGGATCGCAAACGACGATCCGAGCAGCGCGGCGAGATCGGAGCCAAGCAAATCCTCCTGCTCGACGAGGCCTGGCGTGCCACATCGCATGTTGGAATCACCGACTATCTGCAGCAGAGCTTCAAGCTCAGCCGAGACCTGGGGGTACAGAACGTGATCGTCCTCCATCGCCTTTCCGATCTCGCCGCCGCCGGGGCGGCCGGGTCGAGGGAACGCACCATCGCTGAAGGATTGCTTGCTGACGCCGAGACGAAAGTCGTTCTAGCTCAGACCCCTGATGAGCTCGAGTCGATCGGCCAAAGCCTCGCCCTGACGAAACCTGAACTGGAGCTCGTACCCGATCTGGCACGCGGGGAAGCTCTTTGGCAGATCGGGCAGCGCACCTTCTACGTCCGACATACCTTGTCGAGATACGAGTGGCCTTTGGTCGACACCGATGCCCGGATGCGGGCCGGCGGAAAGGAAGCGGCCTGATGGGTCCGCGGTCAACGACGGGAGGCTGGGCGGTAGCGGTCCTGATCGCCGCTCTGGTCTGGGTGTCGTGGGCAGGAGGATCGCTGGCAGCACTCGTCAGCACGGGTCACTGGCCCTCGGTCGAGGTGGGTGACGTCACCCGGATCTCCGCCGGAACATTGTTGAACCTGAGTGATCCCGGGTCGGCATGGCCCGAACCGTGGAAGTCTCGGATGCCTTCACCGATCGTTATGTACCTGGGGGCGGCGGGTGCAATCGTGGCGGCGGTGGTTGTCGTTGCGTTTCTCTTCCGGCTCTGGCGACTTGCCACCATCGGCTTGAGTCGAGGCCGGGGTGGTGATCCGGAAGCAGCACGCTGGGCGAGCCGCAGAAGCCTGAAAGGACTGCTGATCGGCAATTCCGAACGAGGGCGTCTAACTCTCGGTCGGTTCGGGCGGTCCCTGGTCGCGGCGGAGGAGCGTCACTCAGTTCTCGTGGCTGGCCCAACGCAGTCGGGCAAGACGGCCGGGCTGGTGATCCCCGCGATTCTTGAATGGCACGGACCGGTTGTCGCTACGTCGGTGAAGAGCGATCTCGTGGACACCACGATCGCCCGTCGCCGCGAGGTCGGATCGGTGTTCGTCTTCGACCCGACCGAAGCGACATCTCACCAGCGAGTGAGCGCGTCCCCACTTCGTAGCTGTGGTTCCTGGCAGCAAGCGCGGCAGGTCGCGCATTGGCTAACCCAGGCGTCAAGGTCAGGCAGCGGGACGGGTTTGCAGGAAGCGAGCTTTTGGTACGGACAGGCAGAGAAGCTGATCGCGCCGATGCTCTACTCGGCACGGCGGCAGGGAGCCTCGATTGACCAAGTAGTTCGCTGGCTCGACGGGGGAGCTGCCGTCCAGGCTGATGTAGAGGTCGGTTTGGTTGATGAGCCGCGGGCAGCGGATGCGTGGCGGGCCTGTCAAGGCCGAGAGGAAAAGCAGCTCTCCTCCATCTATGCGACAGCGGAGCTGATCTTGAGTTGCTTTGCTGACCCAAGCGTCGCCCGGAACTCGGAGAGGGACGAATACAGCCCGGCCGCACTCCTCGACGGGGGCATGAACACCCTTTATCTCGTCGCACCACTCCACGAACAAGAACGCCTCGCGCCCTTGTTCGCAACGATGGTCGAGGAAGTCGTCAGGGTCGCAACGGAGATCGCCAGCGCCTCAGCGTCGAACGGACGGGCCCCGATCAACCCACCGTTGCTCTTGGCGCTCGACGAACTGACCAACATTGCGCCCTTGCCCGATCTGGACAAGATCGCCTCGACCGGAGCCGCGAATGGCATCCAGCTCTTGTCAGCGATCCAAGACCTCTCCCAACTACGAGAACGGTTCGGGATGGACAGAGCACAGACGATAGTCAACAACCACAGGGCCAGGGTGTTCGCGTCCGGGCTAGGCGATCCGCATACCCTCGACTACATCCAACGGGTGACCGGAGCCAGTAGGTACAGGCAGAGCTCCGAGACAGTCGGGGAGACGAGTGGGTCACGAACCGAAAGCGTGACCTTTCGCGATCTAGCGCCGGCGAACGTGGTTCGTGAGCAAAAGCCGGGGGAGGCGCTGCTGATCTACGGATCGAGGCAACCAGCACGTATTCGACTGCGGCCGTGGTACAAACAGAAGAAGCTACGGGCCTTGGCCCAAGGGCAAAGCGAGGAGGCGAGCAATGTCTGAAACCGGCGAGGAAATGCCGATCGACCCGGACGAGTTGTCGGAGGAAACCGACGAGCTGCTCCCGCTGTTTGCCCCTGGTGCCCGCGAAGACGAAGAAGAAGAGCTCCTTCAAGAATGGGCAATGGCCCCCGAGGAAGAGCAGATCACCCGTCTTACGGGCCGACCCGACTGGAAAGCAAAAGCAACCATCGTCGGGCTAGCGTTGCTCGGGGTGGCTGCGGTTGTGTTCATGGTGCATGCGATTGGTGGTGGCACCTCCGGTCAGCGCTCCAACGATGTGAATGCTGCGGATCGCGTGGCGGCAATCGAGAAAATGGAGCGGCGCCAGGCTCGTCATAAGGCCGCGATCCGGGAGCGGGCAAAAGACTGGCAGGAGCAGAGGCGGATCGCAAGGCAAAAGGCGATCCGGAAGGGAAGGCAGGCTCGACGGGAAGCAGAGCGAGAACCGAAGGCAGACACCTCGGCTTCGACACAGACAGCCTCGTCAGAAGCGTCGACACCAGCACCGTCAGCGTCCCCACCGCCCGCGCCGGCACCTGCTCCGGCCCCAGCGCCGGCACCAACAGCGTCACCTTCACCGCCTCCTGATCCGGTGGTCCCAGCTCAGGCGAGTCCGGGGCAGGCGGCCGAGGCATTCGGTCCCGGTCCCTGACTCCGATCATTCGGCGAAAACGTAACGCCGGGACCCGCTCGGTTCCCTATGTGGCATGAACGGCAAGAAGGATCACATTTTCCTGCTCGATCGGGTTAGTTTGTTCCTTAGAAAGGGCCGTTTGACCCCGGTTTCGGGGCCGCATTTTTCAAACGGGGCATATAGCCCTCGCGAGCAAGGAGGGAACGTGAGAGAGGCAGGCGGGTTTTCGAGGCGGCGGGTTTCTGTAGCTTTGGGCGTGCTGCTGGCATGGGGAGTCGCGGCGCTCGCCGTCCCGGCAACGAGTATGGGATCGGGCGCCTATCCGGTGAGGTTTTGCTCACCCGAGACATTTCGATCCGACGGCACCGGCGGCACCTTCGGAACTGGGAACATCGGTATCGGGTCGCTTCGGACCTACACAAGCGATCAAGGAGCGATCTCCTACGGGCCCGTGGGAAACTGGAACGTCTGGAATCCGGCTCTGCAGTGCGCCGCCATGAACACGACCAATGCTGGTCAGTTCACGTACGGGATGCATCTATTCACCGACTATGAGGTCGGCTGGAGACGTGGGCAAGGTGGTGGACTCGAGATCGTTTCGCCGAGTGGCACAACGATCGGTCAGGTGGGCTTCAAGGCCCGGGCGCTTCTGCCGCCAAGCTACGGAGCCCAGGGTGGGCTGGCTGGGGGCGGCACGAAGCTCGTGTGGGAGTTCGTGGGAGCTGCGAATAGTGCCGGCACAAGCGGGAGCGCACTGCCGTCCAACACGAGCTTCGGCAACTATGGCAGCTCCGGGGCCGTCCAGGGTGTTTCCGCTTACCGGATCGGTCAGGTCTGCGAGGCACCCAACGGTGCTTCGATCTGTTTCGGTCCGGGTCAATCGCTCTTGATTCAAGACATCGTGGTGACTCTCATTGACACCATAAAGCCAGACGTTCGTCTCGTCGACACCCCAGTCACTACCGGTCAATGGGTGTACGGCACGCAGGACATCAGCTACAGGGTTCAGGATGGTCAGTCGGGGATACGTCAGGCACAGGTATTCCTTGACGGTGGGTTGATTGATACGAAGACATTTCCCTGCTCCACCGTGAGTGGTTTCGGGGTAGGAGATACGAACGAGCTGATGGCCGCGAAGATGACGCCGTGTTCCACGCAGATCGAAGGCAGCACGATCACCCTTGACACTCGTCAATACGGTGACGGTGAACACCAGCTCAAAGTCTGCGCGCGTGATTTCGCGAGTGCAACTACGTACTGGGGTCAAGACACCCCCTCCTGCGTGGACACGACTGTTCGCATCGACAACACCGCGCCGGTCGCCCCAGAGGGACTGGATGCTGTCTCGCCTCGCATCCCACGATCAGTCGTGCCAGACGACATCGACTGGAAGGATCCCGGCAACGGTGATCCTGGCGCACCGATCAGAGAGTCGATCTACGAGGTCGTCAACCAGAATGGAACAGTGGTGGTGCCAGCGCAAACCGTGAAGGTCAACGGCCCGGCATCCGTTTCCGCCGACAGCGTCCATGCGGAAAACGTCGAAGCCATACCGACGCTGAAGACACCGGAGCAAGGAGGGAACTTCACGCTGCGAACCCGTCTTGTCGACGCGGTGGGACACGTCTCTGGAGTATCGACGGTCCCGCTTCACTACTCCTGCGAGAACGCCGGCGGGGCGCTTCCCGAAACGAACGTCGCCCTCGGACTCTTACGTCAAGGGCAGGATGAAACAGCCGCGACAGCGAGGCTGGAGCTGGTCCAAGGAGACAAAGCCGCACTACTTGGTCGGGTCCGTGGACCGGGAGGAATGCCAGTCGAGAGTGCCACGACCTGCGTCGACGCGAAGCCCGTCACTGATCCTCAGCTGGAGACATTGGCCAAGGTTGAGACCGACGGGGAAGGGGAATACCGGATCTCCCTTCCGGCAGGACCAAGCCGAAACCTGGTTGCGGTGGTAAGGCAAGGGCACAGGGAATCCTGGTCCGACCCAGCCCTCACCAAAGTCACGGTGAAACCACAGCTCAAGATCAAACGGAAGCGGATCAGAGCAGGACAGATGCTCCACTTCACAGGCAAGATCCCTGGCCCTCATGCCGGCCGGGTAACTGTCGTGCTACAGGCCAAAGTCGGCAAGGGCTGGCAAGCATTTCGGTACTACCGGACCGGTCAGCAAGGCCGCTATCACCTCAGGTACAGGCCCCGAGCCAGCGGGCTCACCCGACCGACGAAGTTCATCGTGAGGGCCATAGTGCCGCTCCAGTCCGGGTATCCATACCAGGCGGGAAGCTCGTCGCGAAGAACCATAGTGATCAAGCCTAGACTTTGAGGCACTTGTGACCCCCGGGTTTGCTGGCCGCACAAACCGTCAAAACCCGGAGCGGCTCAGGTCTGGCGGTCGACGGGATGGTTAACTGACTACTTTGAGGACCGGGACAGCCCGGTCCTCAAAGTAATCTAATCCAATAGGTCAAACTACGGCTAGGTCGGAATCAGGCCACTCGACGGCTGTTGGTTGCAGCGTCGCCATACATTCCGGAACACGAACGGCTCTCATGCGGCCCTTTATCGAGGGCGCTGCTTGTTCCCCTTGCGTGGGCTCACCCGGATCAGTGACGGACTCGCTTTACTCGGCTGTTTCGCTTCTTAGCCACTTTCCGCTTAGCCGCTTTCCGACGCTTTGCCGCCGCATTCTTCGCCTTATGTGAACTCGTCGGCGGATCGAGGCTGGTGCCAAGAATCGCCTCGAGCTCTGCCTTGGTGTAAGCACCGGGCTCGAGCACCCCTCTCTCCCGGGCGTCCTCAATTAGGACGAAGACACGACACTCATCGTAGGGATGCTTTACGAGCTTCTCGCGACACAAATCGAGTAAAGCCTCAGGGCTCCGTTGCTCTGGGATGTACGCAAAAATCTCTTCGTTGGTAGGCACTTGCTTCGCGGTGGCGGTTCCTTGCACTCCAAGGAAAGCCAAAAACACAATCGCTAACGTGGGCAACACCCTCTTGTGTACAGACATCATGCCTCTCTTTCGCTCTTGCCTACGGAGCTAGCTGACGGACGCGCGCCAAAAGAGATCGCGCTACGCATTGCGATTCGCCCCGGGGAATACTCCCAGTTGGTTCCCCCGCCCCTGGATCTGTCCAAGGTTCGACATACGTCGAGAAATGCTAGCAGAACACTCGTTTTCGTGCTGCTATGGACCATCCTTCGTGATTTCGTTCGGCTGAGAGCGTCGACGAAGCCTTGGCCTTCCCCGCGCCCTATCATGGTCCGCCGCGTACTAAGGAGGACTCAATTCTCTCTGTGCAGCTCTTGAAAGCTCCTGGCATTCGTGAACCAGCCGCGACAGACATCGCTCAAGAGGCCTCCTTGACGTCTTCGCCAGATGACCGCAGGTCGGGGCTTTGGAATAGAGGCTATGCGGAGAGCTTGCGGGCGGCGGCTAGTTTTGCGTTACTCGTCGTAACAGGTCGCAGTGACCGATCCGGTTGATGCCTCGCTTCCGAGTACGATCTCGGCTCGCCATTCCCTTCTTGCGTTTTGGGGTCCCATGGAGGTGGTTGCGACTACGTTTGCTCCCCAGGTCCAGCCTGTGAGTACCCAGTCGCCCGTGTTACAAGTCGCGGTGACGATTCCCGATCCGCTTCGGGTCGCTGTGACCTCGTAGAGTCGGCTCGGGTTGACGACTCCGTTGGGACCGGGTGGCCCGGTGGTTCCTTGGCGCCCGGTGTCGCCGGTGAGGCCTTGCGGCCCCTGGGCGCCCCGGGGGCCCGGTTCGGCCTTCGTGTTGAGCTGGAGCCGGATGGGTTTGGCCAATTTGGGTTTGGTCACGGCCCCGTTTCGAATCTGATTGGTGCTGATCTTGTTGATCGCGTAGGCGGAACCCCCGAGGGATACGAAAAGCGCCAAGAGAGCGATCACAGTGGCTGGCGATGGCCGGTACTTGTGGTCCTGTTTCACGGGAGTTGCCCTTTCCGTCGTGCCCTTGCGTTGTCCCGGCAAGGGATGCCGGTCAACTGTTTCGATACTCGCATACCTTCAGGTCCGAGATCAACACTTGGACGGCCCGGCTCAGCCGATTGAGCTGATCGGCAGCGATCCAGCCTCGGGCGTTTCGGGGACTTGAGGTTGTGTTCGCTCGGCGGTCTTTTCGTGATTAGGCTCTCTGGCCGGTGTTGCCTTCTCAAGCTGAGAATTCCATTTCTCGTTCTTGCTCAGCTCTGGCCAGTGGGTCAGACGGGGCTAGCCCAAGGATCTCGGTGACGTACTCGGGCGGCTTGGGGCGATTGGCTGTGACTTGTGCTTGCCGGCGGGCTTGCAGCTCCCGTTCGATCAGCGTGCGCTCTGCTCTTTGATCGGATCGGCGCGCCCGTGAGTCGAAGTCTCTGAACTCGTCGAGATCGGCCCGTGCGTCGGTGACACGATCGCGATGCTTGCTCAGGTACCGCGTAGGGCGGCGTTTGGCCATTGTCGGTAGATGCTGGTCTCAGCTGGGTTAACTAGGTGGGGCCCTCGTTGCTTCCGAATCGATCCCATCCGTACTCACGCGCAATCGGGTGGTGGAGTTGGGAACCTCACGGGTGCACCCAAGTTGATCCCACTGGGATCAGGTGATAGGTTCTGCTCGCGGGGGAGGTCTCCGCACCGAAGAGTTCGTCCAGGCACAAGCAAAGGAGATGCAACATGCACCGAGGTGTAAGAATTGCGGCCCTGGCTGCGATTGGTTTGGCGATTGCTTGCCCAGTAGGTTTCGCCGTGGGCAGCGAGCAAGGTACTGATTCTGGAAGCGAGCAAGGTACTGATTCTGGAACGCTGCAAGCTCCCATCATATTGCCGGAAAATGTCTATGCTCAAATTCCTCCGGAGCCGGTCTCACCGGAGCTAGTAGATATGTGTCTGAAGAAGCTAGTTGATCAGCCCAATGACAACTGTCGCATTTTCGTTCGGATCGGGGAGAAGCAAAAGCAGGGTTTGATCCAGCCTGGCAATTACACCAAGGACGAGCTCGAATCTATCCTCGATATGAAGCTTCCGTGACGGGTAGAAAGACTAGCGAAGGATTTCATGATGAATAACACAATAAATATCAAGTCTGTTTTCTCGTCTCGTTGGATATGGGCAGCGACTCTCGTTGTGGCAGTCGTGATCGGCTTCTGCGTCTCGTACGCTTGGGCTTCAATTACTTGTACCGGAGGCGTTTGCAACGGCACCAATGGGCCTGACACCATGATCGGATCCTCCGGACCCGACACGATCAGTGGACTCGACGGTAACGACTACGTCTACGGCAACGACGGAAACGACATCGTCCGCGGCAATGCAGGCGCCGATCAATGGGTAGGGGGCAACGACGGCGTTGACGACGTGTACGGCGGACCCGGCAACGACCCGGATGTGCACGGAGGCCCCGGCGACGATCGTGCGGACCTCAACCGTGGTGTCTACGGCGGCGCGGGTAACGACTTTGTCTACGGCGACGGTGGGTATGACACCCTCTGGGGTGACGATGGCAAGGACAATCTCGATGGAGGAGCCGAAAACAACGGCTTGCGTGCCGTCGATGGTGAGCAAGACTGGCTCTATGGAGGCGACGGAACCAACAACTATTGCTGGTACGACAGCGCCCTCGATTACCGGCTTAGGTGTAACACCAATTTCCCCAGTTGATTCGGCGCTCACGCAAGGTTGAACCAGGAAGCGGGCCGGGCGGCGAAACTTTGCCGCCCGGCCTGGTTTCTTTCCCCAAAGAACCCGAATCGGAGACACAGTGTTAGTATTTGATGTGCAAAGCCGAGCCCGGACAGATTCCGGGGCGGGGGAACCAATTGGGACTCAGATCCCCGGGGCGAATCGCATCCGCGTAGCGCGATCTCTTTGGCGCGAGCCCGTCAGCTAACTCCGCAGGCACAAAGAAAGAGAGGCAAGATGTCGATAAACAGGAAGATCCTATTGCCAGCGACGTTGGTGGCGGTACTCGCGATATTGGGAATGCAGGGAGCGTTTTCGGCGATGGCCGCTTCTCCGTCGTCTACGTCGAATGGAACGATCACTGCGCAGAAAGTTCTGGACTCGATCGTGGAAGTGAGTGGCGCGACGACCCACCGGGGCATGACACCCAAGGGCGCTTCTATCGATCGAAAAAGCTTGAAGATTACATCTTCGGCCTGTGCTGATCCGAGTGATTGGTTGTCATACTACGCGGGCTCGTCACGGGACGGTTCCGATTTGACTGGGGTTGTTGGAGGCACACTATGTAGCGGGAAGAAAGTATTTAGAACGGATCCCGAGTATCTTCCGGACACGTACAAGATCTGGGGAATGATGGTTGAAGCCATGGATCAAGCGTTTCCGCAATCCAACAAGTATTTGTATGGGTTGTACCTCGGCTCTCCAGCCAAGAGCGCTTACTCGAACGGAAGCGTGGCGACGCTCACGTTCACCAAGCCGCGCAAATCCGGTCGGGCGTACAACTCCCTCAAACAAGTCAAGCTTTTCGGATCCAGTTCCAGGTACTTCAAGCTCTTCCGAGTGCGGTGACGATCTGGTGTGGCTAAAACATTAGTCGGGAATAGGAAAATCAGTGTTGGGCGGAGTTCGTGCTGGCACTTCTTTCTGTACGTACCCAATCAGATATGTCCTTTTTCGAATAGCGGCGGAACTTGCCCAGTTTGTAGCTGGGGATGATGCCGCGCAGGGCCCAGTCGGCCACGGTGCACGGGTGGACTTGGAGGATGAGCGCGACCTGGTCGGCGGTTAGGACATCGCATCGAGGATCGATGTCGGATCTGGCAGGCTAGGCGTTGCTTGTCGGGCCGGGAAGATTCATAGTTCGGGCGGGTGTCGTTTCTCGAAGGTGGCGAGGAAGCTGGATGGGAAGTTCTCCTTGGCGATCCATCCGGGTCCGGTGAAGCCGGATGGGCGCATTCCTGAGGTGCCCCAGAAGCGGTGCGCGGGTGGGGCGAAGCGAAATTCGAGGAAGGTGTGGCCGGAGTTGACGTAGATGGTCACCCACTTGTCGGGTCCGGTTGGCCCATTCGAGGAGACCGATCGTGGTCATGGTCGGGGCGTGCGGCGCCGTGGTCGTCGAACTCTCCGTTGACGTGTCGGCCGATGACGACTGCTCCTACCTTGCAGACGACGGGTACTAGATCAATGTCTGGTTGATTGGCTCTATCTATCTGTCAGTGGTTTGTGTTCAAGGGCTGGCCGGGGTCTCGATCACCTGTTGGTTCTGCGGGGTCGTGGGCTGGGTTTGCTCTAGACCTCGTGCGGTGCTGGTGGGGTGTTCGAGACGGACGATCTCGATATGGCGTCCTGCGAGGTTCCCTCCGAGCGCTTGCCACCGGGCCCGGCGGATCGGTTCTAGTGGTTCACGGCCGAGTGCTGAGGTGCGGTCTGAGATTCCGTAGAGCTGGCGGTGGCGTTCGATCTCGTCCACGCTCTCGATCCACTTCGCTCGCGCGAGCGGCTGGGTTGGTGCCGGGCCGAGTGCATTGACGACGTACTCGGGTGGCTGGACGCGATCCGCGGTGACCCTTGCTTGCCGGCGAGCGCGGAGCTCTCGCTCTATTAACACTCGTTCGGCTTTCTGCTCGGCGTACTGGGTCGGCGAGTTCAGCGGCTTGGACTCGTCCAGTTCGGCTCGTGCGTTTTCGATGCGCTCCCGGGCGGCGACCTCGCGGTCGGCGAAGGTTTGGCGGATCGCGGCCGGGGCCTGTTTGGCTTCGGTGTGTATGTCTCGTAGCTCGCCCTCGGCGTCGGTCAGCCGCCGGGCGAGCCGGTCCCCGGTCGCCCGGTCGGCCGCTGCTTGCTTGTCGATCCTGTCGAGGCTTCGGATTCTTCCGGCGAGACTAGGTTCGTCTAGATGGGCCAGCTGGGCGCGGAGTCCTTCGTCGGCGGCCGAGGTCTCAGCTGCGTCGCGTGAGAGCGAGGCGGCCAGATCGTCCCAGCCGAGCCGTTCGTGAGTGGGACCGGATTCACGGTCGATTGGTTCGTCCCCAACGACCCCATACAACCGCATCTCCTGTCTTGCTCGTGATAGGGCGGTTGCCGCCCATTGCTGGTAGATGCCCGCCTCGGCCTGGGCGAAGACGGTGGCGCGGGTGGTTCCCTGAGCGACATGCCCGGTCACGGCGTAGCCGTGCTGGAGCGAGGGGCGATCGTGCCGGGTCGGTGTGTCGAGATAGGCCGCGCCGATCGTCGCTTCGCGGAGATCATCGAGAGACCGAAGCCGCACCTCCGTCTCCTGCTGGTTGATGCCGATGATCTGCCAGCGTTGTAGGTTCCTGACTCCGGCGTGATGGTCGTTGAGTCGGGTGACGACGAGATCCCCGGCCGCGTACCTGTTGCCGCCCGCTTCGATTGTTTCGGTGCCGAGTCGGTCTGTCCCGGCCATGAGCGCGCGGGCCATCGTGTTCAGCTCGGCGACGGCGGTGTTGGTCTGGGCGATCATTACGGCGTCGTGTCCCTGCGAGTAGGAGTCCCACCAGTCGGCGACAAGCGCCTGATCTCGCTCGGTTCCGTTCTTGGCAACGACGACACCGTTGGTCGCGCGTAGGAGATCGAGGGCTTCGGTGCCGTGGCCTAACGAGATCAGGTCGATGATGTGGCGATCGACTGGCTGCTCCTGACGACGGGAGTAAGGCAGTGAGGCAACGCCGTGGCGTTCGTAGGTGGCACGGAAAAGGCCACCGGGTCCGACCGCTTGGAGCTGGTCATAGTCGCCGACCAAAACGAGTTTGCCCTTCGCTTGCTCGACGTGCTCGTGGAGGCGGATCAGGTCGCGAGTCTCGACCATGCCCGCTTCGTCGACCACCAGGACTGCCCCGGCTGGCAGGGCGAGGTGGCCGCGGCTTGCGGCCTCGTCCCACTCGACAAGACGAGAAGCGATGCTCTGGGTTGGAATACCGGTCGCGGCGGTCAACACGTCGGCGGCCTGCCAGCTCGCGCATGCTCCGTAGACCATGTGACCCTCGGCTCGCCATGCCTCGTGGGCGGCGGCCAGGGCGTAGGTCTTACCGGCCCCGGCCACGCCGGCGACGGCGGCGATCGACTCGCCTCCCTGGGTGAGAGCTTCGACCATCTGACGTTGCTGGACGATCACCGGGCGAAGCTCCGGATCGGCCTCGGTCTCCTCTGCCTGTCGGTCAAGGCCGCGCGAGCGGAGGATCGCGTTGGTTCGACTCGGGGCGACCAGACCGTGACCTGCTTCGGTGCCGTCGGCGGCCGCATCGAGGAACCCGCGTTCGAGGTCAAGCAGCTCGCGCGTGGTGTAGATCGAACCCCATGCGACCTCTCCGATCGAAACGATCTGCCCGCCTTGAAGGAAGCGGTCGGCGGCCGTCTCGATCTCTACGACTGTGGCTCCCTCGGGGGCGGCTTCGCAGAGCGCCTGGATCACCTCACGACGCTGAAAGTGAGAAGCCTGACCGGTCACCGTGTTGGTCAGCTCGGCGTCCTCGGCGAGCTGGGTTGGGGCGTCGCGGACGGGTCTGACCAGATGGCTGATGCACTCGCGGGTCAGTCCAATCTCCGCGCCTCGCTCGAACCATTCGGTCTCCTGCTCGCCCGGCTCGAGTTCGGTGTCCTTCGCCTTCCTAGTCTCCAGAACTGAGGATTGCCAGGAGGCTCGGCTGCCCGTTCCGGACTCTGCTTGGGCGGCCTCAATCTCCGACCGGCGTCTTGAAAAGGTCGCCTCTGCGACCGTCTCGATCCCTTCGACCGACGCCGAGCCGCGGCGAACCTCGCTCCACCTGATCCCCAGGTTGCGGGTCAGTTGATCGCGAAGCTCGGCCTGGTAGAGAAACCCCGCCGTCTTCGCGTTCGCGTAAAGGCTCGGGCTGTGAAGGCAGGTCCACCGGCCGTCGGTCGCCTGCACCAGTTTGCTCACCAGGACGTGAGTGTGGATCTGGGGGTCGCCCGCCCGAGAGGTCCGGTGACGGTAGGCCGCACCGATCAAGTTCGGTGCCGGCAGGAACGTTCCGCCGCCGGCGCCGCGGCGCGCAAGAGTCGCGTGCCTTTCGAGATGGCCGAGTGCTTGGTCGACGGCCGCCTCGTGGGCGGCGACGACCTGCGAGCGGACCCGATCGTCCCCGAACGCCCAAAGCAACGACACCGACTTAGGTGCGGAGAACGTGAGGTCGAATCCGGGACCGCTCATTGTCTGCTCGCGGTCCTGTAGCGGCTCGCCCGTGGCCGGGTTCTTTGCGGCGAGCATTGCCTGGAGCTGGTCGCTGGTCACGGTGCCGTGAAGGTCGAGGGTGGCGGCTCCTGATCCTGTCCAGCGCCCTTCGGCTTCGCCGCCTCCGACGTAGTAGTCCTCGATGCCGTTGGCGACTTTGCCGAGGTAGTAGGCCTCTTGTCCGGCGGCGAGTTTCCCGATTGAGAGCACGCCAGGAAGGGGGCCGGGGGAGTTGGGCCGTTACGTTTTTCATCAGCCGAACGTATGTTCGGTGATACTGTGTGGATGGGGTTGGCGTCTGGAGAGACGACAGGGTGGAAGAGTCGTTGAAGGTCAGTCGAAAGGTGGCTGTGGGCGACTTTCAGAAGCCGAAGAGGCAGGGTGTGGCTGATCGCTTCTATTCGTTGCTGGCCTTCGACTGACCTGGTATCCGAGGTGTTACTGAACCTCGATTAAATGAGCCAGTCCCATCCGGGACGAGCGGAAGCGAGTGAACGGGGCTGCCGCTCGTGGCGGAGCGTCTTGACCGGCGCGTCCGGGCTGACGACCGGGCCGGGGTGGGGGTTCGTCTAGACGCCGGCGTCCTTGAAGAGATCCCCGAGCGATGTGTCGAGAGCCTTGGCTACCCGAACGAGGTAGTCGAGGGTCGCGTTTGTCTGTCCGCGTTCGAGCAGGCCCACGTAGGCCCGGTGGACTCCCGCCCTCTCTGAGAGTTCTTCCTGGCTGAGATCCAATGCCTCTCGTCGGGTCTTGACTGCGTGCCCGAGGGCCTTTGCTTGGACTTTGGGGATCCCCATCTCTGGGGAAGAATGCTGACTTAATCCGGCCCTGTCTAGCGACTGTAGACGTGTCGTCTATAGTCGTGTAGTCTACAGACTTGAAAGGCAGACCCGCGAAGGGAAGAAACCAGGTCAGGAAGGAAGAAGCGAATGGCATTAGCGATCGACAACTACCAACGACAACTCCTCTATGACGCAGCGCTGTCCGACCTGGACGGCATTCGCGACATGGTGATCGAGATCGAGTCGGGGAGACCCATCGAAGCTCAGCTGCGTCGGCAGCGCCACGAGGACGAACTGCGCCTACTCGATGATCTCGGCTGGTCACCCGACGACGAACGAGAGAACTTCGAGCTGACGATCCCACCCGAGCGGCTGACGCGACTGCTCGGCTTCTTTTACGAGCGCAGCCTGGAAATGCTCATCGGGCAGGCGCTCGACCACAGTGAGCCCGATAGTGGTGTGTGTCGCGATGCCGAAGCGTTGAGCCTGATACGCGACCTTTCCCTGAGAGCGGTCACCGTCTCGGCTGACGCGGATCAGCCCGGATAGACCGTCTCGCATGTCGCGACGGTCTATCTCTGCCGTGAGCTAGCTCACCGCTCGCCCTCAGCGTCGTCTTCTTCGATGTAGTGACGTGCGATCTCGTGCCAGTCCACTCCGCAAGACCGGCGGCGATTGTTTGCCGGGCCATGTCGGACATATCGGCCTCGGGGATAAGTTCGTCGTCTCCGTAGATCAGAAGCTCGGTGAGATCCCTCAGCCGATCAGCGATCCTCACCGTTCGGCGCTCTTCGCCGCGCGTCTCTCGAACGAGGGTCAGGCCCATCTCGTAGGTGCCCTGGTCGTTGTCTAGGACGAGTGGGGCGCCCCAGGTTGCGTAGTTGGTCCAGCCGTTGTAGGTCGTGTTACTCTCCGGCATCGCGGCTTCTCGAAGTAGAGAGGTGCTGCGGCCCTGACTCTCATCTTCGACTCGGAGGCCAACCGCCGATCTATGATCGGCCAAAATGGCCGGAGGTCGGGGATGAGACTCAAGGCGGTTGGTGATTGGCCTTTGACGGGACGCCCCCGTCCCGGAGTCGAACCGGGACAGACCGTTCGGGGGCGGCAACGTCTACTTGCTGGTGTCCTCCTTGCCGTCACCGATTGCCTTGGCGATCTGCGCTTCCTCCTGGGCGAGAATGTCCCGAGCGCCCTGATCGAGGCAGCCGGGAATAAACCGAGGCGAGGACGGATGGCCCTTGACCTGCTTGGCCTTCGGCAACTCGCGCTCGTCCGTGAGGTGGGCGGCGACCAGCGCATCAGATACCACCTGCACGACCTGCTCGGTTGAGGTAGCGGAGTCGATTCGCCGCAGCAGATAGGCGGTGGCCTCGTCGGAGTCGGCGTAAGTCACCTTCTCACGGCGCTTGCCCGTCTTGGTCGTGCTGACCTCGACCTCCGAGAGTGCCGGGT
>Ga0153956_1000518_pt1 | contig 42382 bp, 32 predicted proteins | sample TSFL040MetaG_FD_104704 | JGI IMG/M metagenome (GOLD analysis project Ga0153956, IMG submission 104704) | Attine ant fungus gardens microbial communities from Florida, USA - TSFL040 MetaG | ecosystem: Host-associated > Fungi > Mycelium > Unclassified | place: USA: Florida, Wekiwa Springs... | reverse complement strand
CTGGAGCCCATCGGAAACATACCGCCAGCCGAGGCAGAAGAACGCTACTACGCCATGCTGGACGAACCAGCCATGGCCGCATAACTCAAACTAAATGGCCTCCGGCAAACCCGGTGCGGTTCATGCAGGTACATCATTAGGGCCAGGAATCCTAGCGTCTGGACAACGACGAAGACCCAATTCGACTCCTTACGCAGTGCAAGGTCTATCGCCGCTAAGATTACCACGCTCTCTATGGTGGTGAAGACCACCTCATGGAAAATCTTCGTGTTCTCCCATCCGTGTTTCCAGTGGTTGGAGTCCTCGTAGTCTCTCTGCTTAAACAGCCTTGCCAGTATCACCATCGCACTCCCCGTAACCCCCGAGGATTATGGAGGAACTACCCTGAGTCGTCACCTCCTGCCGTTCATCAGACCACCATTCATCAACAGGGGTGGGCTGGAGGTGTGGACAGCGTGGAAGGCTGGGCGGGAGTGCTCTAAGTGGCCGACATCAGGGGGAGGGATGTTCTTCACCCACTCCCTCTCCTGTACCTGAAAGTTTGTCCGAGAGGAGGAGGTCAGTCACTTTGAGCACAATACTCAACGTTTCCTCCAAGCCTAAGGGCCGATGATGAGAGGAGAGGTCAATATCAAGCTTAAAGGAGACCCTAGGAGCACCTCCCCCCTATTAGCAGCCGCTTCTTGCATTTCGCATCATGCCGCCGCCATTAACGCCGCTTTTGGCCCCTTCCCATATTGCCTTCTCCTTCACCGGAAGCGCCACGCCAAGCACCCGCTCCGCCACCTCCACCATGGCCTCCACTGTGCGGGCCTTGTCCGATGTCGCCACCTGGACCCCATCATGCAAGCATTGTGCCGCAATTCCTTGGGCCTCCAGCCGAAGCAGCAACGCGACCATGACCGCCGCCGAACGGGCGCGGCGATACCGCCGCAAGCATACGCCCTCATGGCAGACGCGGCGCGTTGATCTTGCCGCCTCGACCTTCGATCGTATCGAGAGGATCATGTTGGAGACGGGCCTTTCCGCTGATGAGGTGATCTACAACGCGGTGATCGCGGCCCTGCCGGAATTTTGGGAACCCTTCAAGGCAGAACATCATCTTCACCGGGATGGGCGGCGGCTGCTACAGCGGGTGCAAGCCAACAGATCGTAGGAACGAAGCTCTGTCGGCCCGAACCTTTATCGTTCGCCTGCCGTCATGAGAATGGAAAGGCTCTTGTCGTCGCCAGTCCGTCAAGCGCCCGAACGCCATGCTGCTGCACGGCCTTCGCCAGTTCCTTGCCGCTGTCGGAAATGCGGGTTCGGCGGACAAGGCGCTGCGTACCCGCGAGCATTCAGGGAGAGGAGAGCATATCGGAGAACCGAGCATAGCGGTGCCTCGGCACGGTTCGGGAATTCGCGCATGCCGAGACCGGAGAAAGGGTCGCCGCAGGAGGGTCAGCAACGCGCCGCCATTCCGGCGGGAACCGGGACCGACGGCCCCCGGCGAGGCATTCCAATTTGTTGACAACGCCCCCAAATCCGGCTTAAAGAACGGTACACGAAATTGGTACACCAGACCCCATCAGGGCAATGAAAAAAGCCTTATTTTCCGGGCTTTTCAGGTGCTTTTGAGGATTTTCAAATCTCTCTAGCAGCACCAGTCTTTCTCCTTGAAATCATTAAGACGCGCTCCGACCCGCAAGGGCCGATGCATTGCGCCAGCGCCATGGCCGCGATCCGGGACGCGGCCGTTTTGGCATCAGCTCATGCGCCGTGGGAGCGGTCGTAGCCGTTGGCGGCGGGCGGGAGCCAGCCTTCGGGGCGTGCCTTGGGCTTGTAGATTTCCACCAGCAGCGGATGGCAGGCGGCGGTGTCGGAGGAGTGCTGCGCCGAGCAGTCGCCGCCGGGGCAGGCGGAGAGGCAGCCGAGGAGATCGATTTCGGCGAAGAATTCCAGATAGTCGCCCGGCCGCACCGGACTTGCCTTCATGAAATATTGCCCGGTGTCGCGGGTGAAGCCGGTGCACATGAAGACGTTCAGCACGTCGTGGATATAGGCTTCCGCCTCGTGCAGCGGCTTGCCCGTCTTGCTGGCGAAGGCGCGGGTGAGGTTGGAATGGCAGCAATGGTGGTACTGGCCGCCGTGGCTCAGCAGATTGTGCGTGTAGGGGTCGCAGCGCGTGCCGATCACGTCGTGGACCGAGCCGCTGAACGCGTCGAAGCCGTACCAGTCGAGCGTGTCGTGGGTGATCGTGGCGATGGGACGCATGTGCGGAAAGCTGGAAAAGAGCTGATCGCCAAGCCCGACATGCGTGCCGTTCAGGGCGCGCGTCTTGCCGGAATAGAAGCGTTCGCTGAGGTCGTTCGCGTTGAAGAGGTTAAGGTCGCCCACCTGCGGCCCCTCGCTGCAGACGATGCGGAAGAAATGGCCGGCCGGAACCGTCCAGCACGCCGCTTCCCGCGGCGGAACGACCACCGTTTCGACATGCTCCAGACCGTCGCGCAGCGCGCGATAGGCGGCAAGATCCGGCCGCGGCAGGGTCTCCACCGGATAGCAGATCACCGGCTTGATCGCCTTGCGGGCGGCGGCATCCTCGGGCGCTTCGGTGATGGGATCTGGCCTCATTGCGCGTCTCCGTCGGGATATTTCGTTGCGTAGCGAGGCGCCTTGCGCCCCGGCTTTACCGATCTAGCAACGATCGCCTCCCGCCGTCCATCCTGACCGGCGTCAAATATGATGCGATCGCGGCCCTGGGGCTTTCTTTCGCCCGCATCTCGTGCACTCTTGCCGCGCATCGGGAGGAGATCGAGAATGACCGGATATGCCTTGGCACTTCTGATCCGCTGGGCTCTGACGGCGCGCGCGCCGGTCGTCGCCATTCTGGTGTCGATCGCCGCCGCGGTTCCGGTGGCCGCCCAGGAGCAGCCGTCTCCCGATTTCCCCGTGCGCGAACTGATCGTCGGCACGAAACTCGCGCCACCCTTCGCGATGAAGGATGCGAACGGCGCCTGGGCGGGCATTTCCATCGAACTCTGGCAACAGATCGCCGAAAAGCTCGGATTGAAATACCGGCTGGCGGAAGAGCCCTCGGTTCAGGACCTCGTCAGCGCCACGGCGCGGCACGACTACGACCTCTCGATCGCCGCCATCACCATCACCGCCGACCGGGAACGCAATGTCGATTTCTCGCAACCTTTCTACGACACCGGCCTCGGGATCGCGGTCTCGACGCGCAACGCCTCGGTCTGGCGCGAGATCGTCAACACCATGACCTCCTTCGGCTTTCTGCAGGCCGCCGGCGCCCTGATCGGCATCGCGCTTCTGGTCGGCGCGCTGATCTGGGTCTTCGAACGCCGCCACAACGAGGATTTCGGCGGCGGTGCTGCCAAGGGCCTCGGCGCCAGCATCTGGTGGTCGGCGGAGGCGATGACGCAGGCGAGCACCGGCCATCGCGGACCGAAGACGCTCGCCGGGCGCGGGCTCGCCATCGTCTGGATGGTCGTTTCCATCATCACCATCGCGGTCTTCACCGCGAGCGTCACCTCGGCGCTGACGACGCGCCAGATCCGCGGCCTCGTCAACGGCGTCGAGGACCTGCCGCGCGTGCGCGTCGGCACGCTTTCCGGATCGGCGACCACCGGCTTCCTCGATGCCGAGCGCATCCGCTATCGCGGTTACGCCAAGGTGCAGGACGGCCTCGACGCGCTCACCGCCGGCACCATCGACGCCTTCGTCTACGACAAGCCGCTGCTGATCTGGAACGTCGAGCAGCAATATGCCGGCGCGATCGACGTTCTCGACACCGTCTTCGATCCGCAGAGCTACGGGATCGCCATGCCGACCGGCAGCCGCTACCGCAGGGCAATCGACGTCGCCCTGCTGGAGGCCGTGCACGACGAGCGCTGGAAACAGACGCTCTTCCGCTATCTCGGCGACAGGCGGTAGCCTCAGTTCAGCGCGTTCACGGCATTGCGCGTATCGACGACGTCGTTCGTCGTTCCCGATGCCGTCGAGGTGATGGCATTGGCGATATCGAGGAACTTCAGGAGTTCGACCGAACCGGAATTCGACGTATAGAGGATATCCTTGTCGGCGAGCTGGAATTTCTGCGCTGCGAAGAAACCGCCCGGATCGCGCAGGTTGGTGCGGAACACCACCGGAACCTTGTCGCCGTGGAAGGCGGAGACGTTGAGCTTCATGCGCTCCAGAATGTCGCGGTCGACCTGGCGGTAGACCACCACTTCCGCCGGGTTCGCCTGCTGGTCGCGCATTCCGCCGGCCTTCGCCAGCCCGTCGGCCAACGACAGGTCGGTGTTTTCGAAGTCGAAGCGGCCGTTCTGGTCGTTGGCGCCGAAGGCGACGAAGGTGCGCCGCTGATGGTCGGCGAAGACCGTGTCGCCCGGCGCGACATAGACGTTTTCCGCCGGGTTCTTCAAAAGCGCCTCATAGGCGATCGTCGCCGTCCGGCCGCGGCGCTGCAGCGTGACGTTGGTTTCGAGCGCCGGCGTGGAAAGTCCGCCCGCTTCGGAAAGAACGTCGAGAATGCGGTCGCCGGAGGAGGTCAGCTCCACTTTTCGCGGCGTGTTGACGTCGCCGAGCACGGCGACCTGGCTGGAATTATGCGTCACCGTGGTCACGACCACCTGCGGCTCGATGGCGCGGTTGCCGAGCTTGGATTCGATGTCGCGCTCCACCTGCTCCTTGGTCCGCCCGGCCGCGCGCACCCGCCCGGCATAGGGAACCGTCAGGTTGCCGCTGCGGTCGATCGTCTGGTTCGGCAGGGTGATGAAGTTGCCCGGCCGGCTGCCGGCATCGGACGGAATGAAGAGGCCGCCCGACTGCGCTTCGAAGATCGAAACCTCGACGACGTCGCCATAGCCGAGCGGAATATCCGGCGGCCCGCCCTTGGCCCCGCCGAAGCTGGAGCGCAGCGACCTGGCCGAAGGCGCATCGAAATAGGAAAGCGTGTTCTTGTTCAGATCGACCAGCACGTAGTCGATGCCGGCGACGCGGTTCTTCGTCGAAACCTTGATCGCTGCGTTGCGATCGATGGCGTGCGGATCGGGACCCGAACGCGGAAGGTAAGTACAACTTGAGAGAAACATCAAAACCACGGCCAGGCCGTTACGCGGGCTACAAATACTTGTCGTCATGAATCGTCCGATCACTGATTTCGGATACTTTTCGCTGGCGGCACCAATCGAACTCCCCCTCGGCGCAATATCATTCACAATAACGTCAGTGCGACAACCGCGCGCGGGCAAATAAAACCACCCGCGATTGTCGCAGAAATGCCAAAATCGTCAGGGCAAGGCGAAGATGTGTTGGGAGAAGCGCAAATATCCGTCGATTTTGCGAAATCGATTACCCATGGGCGAGATGATATATTTCACGGCAAGCGTCGCTGGCATTAACCATGGAGGTTTTTTCTCCTCAATCGCGAGGAGAGGAGCGCCGATTTCAATCCAGGAGATTATTCGCAATCGCGAAACGCGTCCATTTTCGGGCGGCGACAGCGCCCGAAACGGCAAAAGTGGAGCCCCGGCGGGGGCTTCGGCCTATTCGGCGGCGATCGATCGGATGGCGCTGCCGGTCTTCGCGATCTGCTCCACCTCCGGCAGCGGATCGGACGCCTGCTTGTTGCGTTCGCGGCCGAAGAAGAGCGCATAGCCGGCCGGCAGCACGAAGATCGTCAGCACCGTCGCCACCAGAATGCCGCCCATCATCGCATAGGCGAGCGGACCCCAGAAGACGCCGCGCGAAATCGGGATCAGCGCCAGCACGGCGGTCAGCGCCGTCAGCATGATCGGCCGGAAGCGGCGCACGGCCGCGCCGACGATCGCCTCCAGCCGGTCCATGCCGGCGGCGATATCCTGGTCGATCTGGTCGACGAGAATGATCGAGTTGCGGATGATGATGCCGAGCAGCGCGATGACGCCGAGGATGGCGACGAAGCCGAAGGGCGCACCGCTGATGAGCAATGCGGCGGCCGCCCCGATGATGCCGAGCGGACCGGTGGCGAGCACCAGCATCGCCTTGCCGAAATGCTGAAGCTGCGCCATCAGGAGCACGACGATGACGAGCAGCATGATCGGCGCCTTGGCGGCAATCGACGCCTGGCTTTCGACCGAATCCTCCGGGCCGCCCTGGATTTCGACCTTGTAGCCGGTCGGCAGGCCGTCGCGCAGATCCTGCATGTCGGCATAGAGCTTGGTCACCACGTCGTTCGCCTGCACGCCGTCCGGCAGCGTCGCGCGCACCGTGATCGTCGGCAGGCGGTCGCGGCGCCACTCGACGCCCTGTTCGAGCACCGGCACCACCTTGGCGACCTGCGACAGCGGCACGAAGGCGCCGCTATCGGTCGGGATATAGACGGAATTGACCGAGGACAGCAGGTGACGGCTCTGCTCCGGCTCGCGGGCGACGATGGAGACCGTCTCCTCGCCGTCGCGATAATCGCCAAGTGGCGCACCGGACATGCTGGCCTGCAGCATCTGGCGGATGCGCTGCGAGGTGACGCCGAGCGCGCGGGCGCGGTCCTGATCGATCACCAGCTTCATGGCGGGCACCGGCTCCAGCCAGTCGTCGTGGACGGCGCCAAGCTCGGGATCGGCGGCGAAGCGCTGCTTGACCTGATCGGCGATGCGGCGAACCTCCTGCCGGTCGGGACCCATCACCCGCATCTGCACCGGCCAGCCGGTCGGCGGCCCGAGGAACAGCCGGTCGACCTTGCCGCGGATCGAGGGGAAATCCTGCGCGAGAATGGTCCGGAGCTTGAGGATCAGCCGCTCGCGCGCCGGCTCGTCCTTCGCCATGACGAGAAGCTGGGCGAAATTCGGATTGGTGAGCTGCTGATCAAGCGGCAGGAAGAAGCGCGGGGCGCCCTCGCCGATATAGGTGGCGATGAAACGCTTGTCCTTGTCGTCGGCCATGCGGGCTTCGAGCGCGCGGGCCTGGCGTTCCACGTCCTTGATGCTGGTGCCTTCCGGCAGCCAGAGATCGACCAGGATTTCCGGCCGCGACGACTGCGGGAAGAAGTTCTGCGGAATGAACTTGAAGGCGTAGAGACTGCCCATGAAGGCGGCGAGGGTCAGGAGAAGCACGATCGCCCGGTGACGAACGGCCCAGGAAACGCTGCCGCGCAGGCGGCGGTAAAAGCGCGTGTCGAAGACGTCGTGATGGCTGCCGGCGTGCTGGCGCTGCTTCAGGATCATGTAGCCGAGCCAGGGCGTGAAATAGACCGCGACGAACCACGAGGTCACCAGCGCGATGCCGACCACGTAGAACAGCGAGCGGACATATTCGCCGGCGGTCGAGGCCGCGAAGCCGACGGGGATGAAGCCGGCCGTGGTGATCAGCGTGCCGGTCAGCATCGGGAAGGCGGTGGAGCTGTAGGCGAACGTCGCCGCGTCGAGCTTGACCAGCCCCTCCTCCAGCTTGCGCTCCATCAGCTCGACCACGATCATCGCGTCGTCGACCAGAAGGCCGAGCGCGATGATCAGCGCGCCGAGCGAGATGCGCTGCAGGTCGATGCCAAGCTCGTACATGATGGCGAAGGTCGCCGCCAGCACCAGCGGAATGGCGATCGCGATGACGAGGCCGGAGCGCCAGCCGATCGACAGGAACGAGACGACGAGCACGATCACCAGCGCTTCGCCGAGCGCATGCATGAACTCACCGACCGCATCGGTCACGACATCCGGCTGGTTGGCGATCTGATCGACGGAAACGCCGAGCGGCAGCGAGGAGACGAAGCGCTGATAAGTGGCCTCGACCGCCTTGCCGACGTCGGTGACCTTGTAGCCCTTGGCCATGACGACGCCGACCTGGACGCTCTCATGGCCGTTATAGAGGAATTTGCCGGTGTAGGGATCGGCAAGGCCGGAGGTGACGCTGGCGATATCGCCGAGGCGGGTCACCTGCCCGCCGGCCGTCAGGCGCAGCTCGCGGATATCGTCCACCTTGGCGACGTCGCCGCCGACGGAGATGCGTACGGAGCGGAGGCCGGTATCGACGGTGCCGGCCGGATCGACACTGTTCTGCCCGGCAATGGCTTTCTGCAGGTCCTGCAGCGTCAGGCCGCGCTCGGCGAGCACCTTGGAGGAAACGTCGATATAGATCTTCTCCGGCTGGTCGCCGATGATGACCGCCTTTTCGACGCCGGGCGTCGAGAGCAGCATGTCGCGCGCCTGGATCGCGAATTTTTTCAGCTCGGGATAGCTGTAGCCGTCGCCGCTGATCGCATGCAGCGTGATGAAGGTATCGCCGAATTCGTCGTTGAAATAGGGGCCGTACAGGCCCTCCGGCAACTCATTGGCGATGTCGCCGACCTTCTTGCGCACCTGATAGAAGGCGTCCTTCACCTCCTCGGCATTGGTGTCGCCCTTCACCTGCAGGGTGATGATGGCGCTGCCCGCGCGGGTATAGGAGCGGATGAAATCGAGATGCGGCGTTTCCTGCAGCTTGCGCTCGATCTTGTTGACCACCTGGTCCTGCATGTCGTCGATGGAGGCGCCGGGCCACATGGCCTGCACGACCATAACGCGGAAAGTGAAGTCCGGGTCTTCCTTCTGGCCCATATGGGTGAGACCCAGCACGCCGGCGATGATGATCAGGCCGAAGAGGAAACGGGCGATGCTCGGATGGGCGATCGCCCAGCGCGAGAGGTTGAAGGACTGCTTCTCGTTGGAAAGGCTCGTCATGATCTCACTCCCATCCGGTGTAGTCAGAGCAATTCCAGTAAAAGTGGGAACCGGTTTTGCGTCCGGAATTGCGGAAAAACAAAGAGCTGGAGCATTGAAGGCGAACCATGTTCACCGGAAATGCTCTAGCGCACGAGGTCGGTGGCAGACGCGCGGCCAGCGTCAGCGGACTGCGCGCCGCCGGCATCCGGCAACTTCACCTTCATGTTTTCGCTCATGAACTGCGTGCCGGCCGCCACGACGAGATCGCCGGCGGTAAGCCCCTCCGAGACGCGCACGCCGTCGTCGGAAAATTCCGCCGCCTTGACCTTGCGCGCATGCACGGTTTCGGCCTTGCGGTCGACCACCCAGACGATCTGCGCACCGTCCTTCTCGGCAAGCGCGCTCAAGGGCACGGACACGAAGGGATGGGCATTCTTCGCCTCGGCTTCGATGGTCGCGGTCATGCCGAGCAGCACGCGCGGATCGTCCGGCAGGCTGACGCGGACCGCGAAGGTGCGCGATTGCGGATCGGCGCTGCCGGCGACTTCCCGCACCTTGCCGTCGAGCACCAGCGCGGCATCCGACCAGAAGCGGGATTTCACGATCTGGCCCGGCTTGAACCCGGCGATATCCATTTCGGGAACGGCGATCTGCACTTCCTTCCCGCCGTCGACCGCAACCGTCACGACCGGCGTACCCGAGCCGACGACCTGCCCCACATCGGCGTTGACGGCGGTGACGATGCCGCTGAGGTCGGAGGTGAGATCCGTATAGGCCACCTGGTTCTTCGCCTCGTCGAGCGCCGAGCGGGCGGTATCGCGGAGCGAAACGGCCTGCTCGTAGCCAAGCTCGGCCTGCTCCACCTGCGATTTCGGGGCGACATTGTTGCCGAAGAGCTGTTCGGCGCGGGTGCGCGCCAGCCCGGTCGTCTGGACCTGCTTTTCGGCCGAGGCGAGCGTCGCCTCGGCGCGGCGCACGGCAAGCTCGTAATCGGTGGCGTCGATCCGCGCCAGCACATCGCCGGGCTTTACCGGCTCGCCGATATCGACGCGGCGCTCGACGATCTTGCCGCCGACGCGGAAGCCGAGGTTCATGTCGGTCCTCGCCTTCACCGAGCCGGAATAGTCGAGCCGCCGCTGCGTTTCGGCGCCTGCGATCTCCACCACCTTGACGGGGCGCACGACTTCGCTGTTCTCCGCCTGCTTTTCGTTGCAGCCGGCGGAGCCAAGCGCGAGGCCGGCCGCAAGCGCAAGCCCCGCCAAAGACGGAATATTCACGGTCCTGAACGACAGCATGGCTGTTTCCTCAATCGATGAATTCTGGCGTGGTCGGCGCGCCGGAGCGCGGCTAGACCTTCAGGGCCCTGATGACATAGTCGATCAGGTCCTCGGGCGCGGCGCGGTTCTCCTTGGCGAGACACTGCGCCACCATCTGCGGATGGCAGAGCGTCAGCGTGGCGGCGCCGAAATTCTTCGAAGCCACCTGCGGGTCCTGCTCGGCGAACTCGCCGGCGGCGATCCCGTCCGCGATGATCGTCGCGATGACCTCGTGGATGCGGTCGATATGCTTCTCGATGACGTGCCAGTCGCGCTCGATGGCGACGACGACCATCTCATGCACCTTCTCCTCGTCGAGCATGGTTTCGACGGTCATCTTGTACTGGCCGAGGAGATAGAGCCGCAGACGCTCGGAGGCGCTGACGGGCATGCGGGAAATCTCGATCACCATGCGGTAGCTCGCATCCAGCATGCGCCCGCACAGCGCCTGGTGAATTTCGACCTTCGAGGCGAAGAAGCGATAGATATTGGCCGTCGACATGCCGAGATCGCGGGCGATGTCGGCCACCGTCGTCTTGCTGTAGCCGTAGTGGCGAAAGAGCCGCTCGGCCGAATCGAGAATGCGCGTGACGTTTTCCTGCCGCGCGAGGTCGATTGCGGTATCGGGCGAGACGCTCATGAAAGCACTCCGAATGATGAGTGACGATTTTCAATTTTCGTCAGTCATAATCCGTAAATGCTCATCTGTCAATGAAGTGGCGGCACGGACAGGCCGGATCGTCGAAAATCCGGCCTGTCCGTGCCGTTCGAATGTCACCCGAGCCGGGCGTCGAGCGTGATCGGAACCGAGGCGAGCGCCTTGGAAACCGGGCAGCCGGCCTTGGCCTTGCCGGCGAGTTCCTTGAACGTCGCCTCATTCGTGCCGGGGATGCTCGCGACCAATGTCAGGTGGATCGCGGTGATGGCGAAGCCGCCTTCGAAGCTTTCGAGCGTGACTTTCGCCGTCGTCTCCATGCTGTCGGCCTTGAGGTTCGCTTCGCCGAGCACCGCCGAGAGCGCCATGGTGAAGCAGCCGGCGTGTGCTGCGCCGATCAGCTCTTCCGGATTGGTGCCCTTGACGCCCTCGAAGCGCATGGCGAAGCCGTACGGGTGGCCGTTGAGCGCGCCGCTCTCGGTGGAAATCTGCCCTTTCCCGTCCTTGAGACCGCCGGACCAGCGGGCGGAACCTGTTCGATTGATCTGCATGCCGTCCTCCTTGTTGTCCATGATGAAGGGCGCCGCGACAGGGCGCCCTCGCCGACAATCTAGGGTCCGATCCGCGGAAGGCGACGGCCGGCCGCGATGAATCCAAACGCCGCGCCTCAGCGCACCTCGGCGCGTGCCCGCGCCCGCGTGTCGTTGCGCTCCCAGGAGAAGATCGCCGGTGGCAGCGGATCGCGGTTGCGGATGATATCGGCGCCCTTTTCGCCTACCATGATCGTCGGCCCGTTGGTGTTGCAGGAGGGGACGCGCGGCATGACGGAGCTGTCGCAGACGCGCAGGCCCTCCAGCCCGCGCACCTTGAGGTCCAGATCGACGACCGCGTCCGCATCGGTGCCCATCTTGCAGGTGCCGACCGGATGGTGGTCGGTCTTGGCGTTGGCGCAGCCGTAGTCGAAAAGCTGCTCTTCCGTCTTGAGCTTGCCGCCCGGCAGGCGCTCGGCCAGCACGAAGGGTTTCAGCGCATCCTGCTGCAGGATTTCGCGGGCAATCCGCAAGCCTTCCAGTGACATCTTCACATCGTGCGGGTCGCTCCAGTAGTTCGGGTCGATCAGAGGTGCAGCCGCGGGATCGGCGGAAGCGAGCCTGACCGTGCCGCGCGAGCGCGGGTGCAGATAGGCCGAATTCAGCGTCACGCCGGCATTCTTCAGCCGTGCCACGCCCGCCTCGATGCCCGAGCCGAGGCCGAGATGGAACTGGATGTCCGGCGAGCGCGCTTCCGGGTCGGCATACCAGAAGCCGCCGGTCTCGAAGAGCGAGGAGGCGACCGGACCGGAGCGGAAGAGCACATATTGCAGCCCGGCCCACAGCGTGCGGTGCAGCTTGGCGACATTGTCATAGGTGTGATCGCCGGTGCATTCGGAAATGACGAAAAGATCGAGGTGATCCTGCAGATTGCCGCCGACGCCGGAGAGATCGTGTTTCACCGGCACGCCGACCGCCTTCAGATGATCGGCCGGACCGATGCCGGATTGCAGGAGCAGCTTCGGCGAGCCGATGGCGCCGGAGGAGACCAGCACCTCGCGCTCCGCCCGGATGATCTCCGAGCCGCTGCTCGTCACCACCTCGACGCCGGTCGCCCGCCGGCCTTCGAGCACGATCCGCGCCACCCGCGCGCCGGTGCGGATGGTGAGGTTCTTCCGGACGCGGATCGGCGAGAGATAGGCAAGCGATGCGGACGAGCGCCGCCGGTCGCGCTGCGTCAGCTGATAAAAGCCGACGCCGGCCTGCTGCCGGCCGTTGAAATCGTGATTGTAGGGAATGCCGAGTTCCTGCCCGGCGCGGATATAGGCGTCGCAGATCGGCAGCGCCGAGACCGGCATCGAGACCCCGAGCGGACCGCCATAGGAATGGTAATCGTCGGAGAAGCGCTGGTTGTCCTCGGCGCGCTTGAAATAGGGCAGCACGCTGCGATAGTCCCAGCCCTCGCAACCATCCTCTCGCGCCCAGAGATCGTAATCGACGGCATTGCCGCGCGTATAGAGCTGTGCATTGATGGACGAGCCGCCGCCGATCACCTTCGCCTGCGTATAGCGCAGCACGCGGCCCTTCATGTGCTTCTGCGGCACGGTCTCCCAGCCCCAGCTCGCCACGCCCTTGGTCATCTTGGCAAAGCCGGCCGGCATGTGGAACAGCGGATTCCAGTCGCCGCCGCCCGCTTCCAGCAGCAGCACGCGCACCGACGGGTCCTCGCTCAACCGGTTGGCGAGCACGCAGCCGGCGGGTCCGGCACCGGTGATGATGTAGTCGTAGGTCATATCAGTTCCTCTAACCTCCAACCCTCCCCTTGAGGGGGAGGGTCGGCACGAAGTGCCGGGGTGGGGTGACCCCCGGCGTTCCAGCCCGGTCACCCCCTCCCGTGGCTTTGCCGCGACCTCCCCCCTCAAGGGGGAGGTAAACTCTCACAATCGGCCGATCGACAATCCGCCGTCGGCATTGATGATGGAGCCGGTGGCGAAGCCGAGGCCGCCGCCGGCAAGGGCGGCGACGATGGCGCCGACGTCGCCCGCCTCGCCCCAGCGTTTCATCGGCACCAGGCCGCCCTCGATCAGCGTGTCGTATTTCGTCGAGACGCCGGCGGTCATGTCGCTGCGGATGATGCCGGGGCGGACCTCGAAGACGGAAATCCCGGTCTCGGCGAGCCTCAGCGCCAGCCCCTGGAAAAAGGCCGAAAGCCCCGCCTTGGTGACGCAATAGTCCAGCCGCTCCGGCGAACTCATCGCCGCCGAGACCGAGGTGATGCCGATCACCGAGCGCGGCAGGTCGCCCTTGACCGACAGCATCGAGCGCAGCACGGCCTGCGTGAAGAACATCGTGCCGCGCAGATTGACGCCGACGATGCGGTCGAAATTCTCCGGTTTGAGGTCGAGAAAATCGCCGCGCACCACCGCGCCGATGCCGGCATTGTCGACGAGGCAGTCGATGCCGCCGAGGGCCTGCTCGATCGCAGCGACGGTCGCGGCATGGCCGTCGAGATCGGCAAGGTCCGCCCTGAGATAGACCGCCCTGCCGCCCGCGGCGCAAAGCTCATCCAGAACCGCGTCGGGCGCCTCGGCCTCGAGGCCGGTCAGCGCCAGATCGAAGCCGGCCTTTGCCAGCGCTCTCGCGATGCCGAGGCCGATGCCTCTGCGGCCCCCGGTGACGACCGCGACGGGACGGCGCGTGCTCATGACCGCAAATCCTCCTTCGCGATGTGATCGGCGACGCGCAGCGCCTGCGCCGCTATGGTCAGCGACGGATTGACGGCGGCCGACGTCGGCAGGAAGCTCGCATCGACCACGAAGAGATTGGGGTGGTCGAAGGCACGGCAATAGACGTCGAGCGGCGCGCTTGCCGCGTCGTTGCCGATCCGCACCGTGCCGCATTGATGCGACGGCGTGCGCTTGTCGAAGGGCCGCGACAGCACGATCGGGAAACCGGCCTTCCGCAACACGCCTTTCAGCTTCCTCACCAGATCAAGATGCGCCTGCCAGTTCGTGCGCACCCATTGCAGCACGATGCGCTCGCCATCGACGGTGATGCGGCTTTCCGGCGAGGGCAGATCCTCGCTCATGGCGTAGAAATCGATCGCGTGGCCGGAAATCCAGTTCAACAGCGCCTGCGGCACGCGCGGCATATTGGATTTCAGGATCGTCCCCGAGACCCGGCCGAGCAGCTGCACATTGCCGAGCGGCGGCCCGCCCTCCCCGTCAGACAGATAGAAATCGTTGAAACCGAAACTCTTCTGGTAGACGGAATCGTTGCGGTAGCCCGGCGAGACCGCCAGCACCGCCGACGAATTATGGTTCATGAAGTTGCGCCCGACCTGATCGGAGCGATTGGCGATGCCGCGCGGATTGGCCTCGTTTGCCGAGCGCAGCAGGAGCACCGCCGACTGCACGGCGCCGGCCGAGAGGATGGTGAGCTTCGGCCGCAGGCTCCGCGCCTCGCCATAGGACGTATAATGCACCGCCTCGATGGTCCGGCCGTCCGCCGCCGTCTCCAGCCGTGTCACCCGCGAGCCGGTCTTCAGCCGCACATTCGGATGCTGCAGCGCCTGTGTCAGCGCGATGGTCTCCGCATCGTTCTTGCCGTCGAAACTGTTCGGATGCGCGTCCCAGGGCGTCTGCCCCTTGGCCAGCCATCGCTCGATATCGATGCCGAGCGGCAGGGAAAACGGATGCATGCCGCCCTGCTTCAGCCGCTTGCGCACATCGGCAATCGCCGGCTCGTCCGGCACCGGCGGAAAGGGATAGGGCGCGGAATGCGGCGGCTCCGTCGGGTCCTCCCCGAGGCTTCCCCGCACCTCGTAAAGCTGCTCGGCGCGGCTGTACCAGGGCTCCAGCTCCTCGTATCGGAAAGGCCAGGCGGGCGAGACGCCGTGAAGATGGCGCATCTCCTCGAAATCCTCGCGGCGATAGCGTGTCAGCACCGCGCCGTAGAATTTCGAATTGCCGCCGACATTGTAGTAGTTACCGGGATTGAAGCCGCGCTCGATCCCTTTCGGGTCCCGCTCGTACCACGTCTCCTTGGGGCGGAAATGGCCCTGCACGAAAATCGCCCGCTGGTCACGGTTTTCCGGCCGGTCCTCAAGCCGTTCGCCTGCCTCCAGGATCAGGATGTTCGCCCCGGTCGGGGCGAGTGCGGCGGCGATCGTCGCCCCGCCCATCCCCGAGCCGATCACGACGATGTCGGGATTTGCAGTCATCGCTCAGGCGATCCGGCGCTGGCTCTGCGGATCGAAGAACACCGCCTTGTCCAGATTGAAGGCAAGCCGCGCCGTCTGGCCGGTGGCGATGCGGGCATCGGCGCGCAGCCGCGCCACCACTTCCTTGCCGCCGAGCTTGGTGACGGCAAACGTGTCGGAGCCGGCCGGTTCGACCACGTCGATCAGGCAATCGCCCTCGACCACCGACCGTGCGTTGCGGTCCGCACCGTCGGGATCGGTCAGTGCCTCGGGGCGGATGCCGAACACGACTTCCCTGCCGGCATAGGACGCAAGGCCGTTCATCTGCGGCACGGGCAGGCGCAAGGGATCGGCGCCCGGCCGCGCCAGCGAGACGTGAAGATCGTTGCCGCCGCCGGCAATCGTCGCCGTCACCAGGTTCATCGCCGGCGACCCCATAAAATCGGCGACGAAGAGGTTGGCGGGGTTGTTGTAGATCTCGCTCGGCGTGCCGAACTGCTGCACCTCGCCGTCGCGCATCACCGCGATCTTGGTGGCGAGCGTCATCGCCTCGATCTGGTCGTGCGTCACATAGACGATGGAGGTGCCGGTCGCCTGATGCAGCCGCTTGATCTCGATGCGCATGTCGACACGCAGCTTGGCATCGAGGTTGGAAAGCGGTTCGTCGAACAGGAAGAGCTTCGGATCGCGCACCAGCGCGCGGCCCATGGCGACACGCTGGCGCTGGCCGCCGGAAAGCTGTGACGGCTTGCGGTCGAGCAAGTGGCTGATCTGCAGCACCTTGGCGACCTTGTCGATCGCCTTCTTCCGCTCATCGGCGGCAACCCCGCGCATTTCCATGCCGAAGGAGATGTTTCCGGCCACCGTCATGTTGGGATAGAGCGCATAGCTCTGGAACACCATGGCGATGTCGCGCTTGGAGGGGTGCAGATCGGAGATGGTGCGCCCGTCGATGCGGATATCGCCCTCGGTGATCGATTCGAGGCCGGCAATGGTGTTGAGAAGCGTGGACTTGCCGCAGCCCGACGGGCCGACCAGCACGAGGAAGCCGCCCTTCTCAAGCTCAAGGTTGATGCCCTTGAGGATTTCCAACGCGCCGAAGCGCTTTCTGAGACTGGAGATTTCGAGGAAAGCCATGGATCACCCTTTGACGGCGCCCGCCATCAGCCCGCGAACGAAGTAGCGGCCGGCGAGGATATAGACGAGAAGCGTGGGCATGGCGGCGATCATCGCGGCCGCCATGTTGACGTTGTATTCGACGACGCCGGTCGAGGTGTTGACGACGTTGTTGAGCGCGACGGTCATCGGCATCGACTCGCCCGTGCCGGCATAGGCCGAGGCGAAGAGGAAGTCGTTCCAGATATTGGTGAACTGGTAGATCACGGTCACGACGATGATCGGCAGCGAGTTCGGCAGCATGATGCGCCGGAAGATCTGGAAGAAGCCGGCGCCGTCCACCTGCGCGGCCTTCACCAGCTCGGTCGGGAAGGCCTCGTAGAAATTGCGGAAGAACAGCGTCGTGAAGCCGAGGCCGTAGACCACATGCACGAAGACCAGGTTGACCGTGGGATTGCCGAAGCCGAAGGAAAAGCCGGTGGCGTTCTGCAGCGTTACCCCGAAGCGCCCGAGGCTGCCGAGAATGGTCGCCATCGGCAACAGCACCGACTGGAACGGGATGAAGCAGGCGAAGAGCATCAGCGCGAAGACCAGCGTGTGGCCGCGGAAGCGCCATTTGGTGAGCACATAGCCGTTGAGCGCGCCGAGCAGCGTCGAGATGATCACCGCCGGAACCACCATCTTGGTGGAGTTCCAGAAATAGCCCTTGATGCCGGCGCAGGTGAGCCCGACGCAGGCCTGCCCCCAAGCCTTGTACCAGGGCTCGACGGTGGGGGACGTGGGAAGTGACAGCATGTTGCCGTTCTGGATTTCGTCCATGGTCTTGAACGAGGTCACCAGCATGACAAAGAGCGGCATCAGGTAGACGATGGCGAAGAAGGCGAGCAGGCCGTAGATGACGACGCGCGTGAGGGTTCTGGCGCCGGCGGAACGCCCGGACGCGCTGGACGATACGACCGCGCTCATCGCGCTTTCTCCCTGAGTTCCGAATAGAGATAGGGCACGATGATGGCCGAGATCGTCGCCAGCATGATGATCGCGCTTGCCGAGCCGACCGCCATCTCGTTGCGCTTGAAGGTGTATTCATACATGAAGTTGGAGGGCAGCCAGGCCGAGCCGCCGGGGCCGCCGCTGGTCAGCGCCACAACGAGGTCGTAAGACTTGATCGCCATGTGGGCGAGCACGATGAAGGCGGAGAGGAAGACCGGCCGCAGCATGGGGATCACGATGCGGCGGTAGAGCTGTACGGCGGTCGCGCCGTCGATCTGCGCCGCCTTCATGATCTCGCTGTCGATGCCGCGAAGCCCGGCGAGGAACATCGCCATGACGAAGCCCGAGGCCTGCCAGACGCCGGCGATCACCACCGTATAGATGACGAAATCCTTGTTCTTGATCCAGTCGAAATGGAAGCTCGTCCAGCCGAGGTGATGCAGCGTCTGCTCCAGCCCGAGGCCCGGATCGAGGAACCATTTCCACGCCACGCCCGTCACGATGAAGGAGAGCGCCATCGGATAGAGGTAGATCGGCCGCAGCAGGCCCTCGCCGCGAATCTTCTGATCGAGCAGGATCGCGAGCAGCAGGCCGAGCGCCAGGCAGATGAAGATATAGAGGACGCCGAAGATCCCCATATTGGTGACCGAGGTGTACCAGCTCGAGGGCGGATCGCTCTCGAAGGTCCAGTTCCACAGCCGCTGATAGGCGCGCGGCCCCGTCAGCACATAGGACGGAAACGTCTTGGAATTGGTGAAGGACAGATAGGCCGTCCAGACGATGAAGCCGTAGACGAAGATGATGGTGATCGCGAAGCTCGGCGCCAGCACGATCTTCGGCAGCGCGTCCTGCAGGCGCCCGCGAAGGGAGCTGCGCGTCACGCGCTCCGGCTTTACGTTGATTTCGGGGGTTGCCACGGTGCTCATGAGTTCATTCCTTCCCCGGTCGTCGCCCGGTATGACACCTTCCCCGCCGGAGCGGGGAAGGATTCGGTCGGCAGACGTCGCTTACTTGGCGTCGTCGATCGCCTTGACGAGCTCCGTGACGGCCTGATCGGAGGTCTTGATCTGGCCGTGGACGAACTTGGAGACCACGTCCTTGTAGGCGTTGGCGACGGCCGGCGGTGCGCCATAGCCCTGCGCCAGCGAGCCGAACAGCGTGCCGCCTTCGTTGGCGGCCTTCAGGTCGGCGATGCCCTTCTTGCCGCAGGCGTCGAAGTCGGTGTCCGGCACGTCGGTACGGGCCGGAACCGAGCCCTTGACGACGTTGAAGGCCGACTGGAAGCTCTTCGACAGCGTTGCCGTGGCCAGCGCCACCTGCGCCGCCTTGCGGTCTTCCGGCACGTTGAACATGCCGAACATATCGGAGTTATAGATCACGCTGCCGTCGGTGCCGGGGAAGCGGTAGCACAGGAAGTCCTTGTCCGGCGTCTTCTTGGCGGCAACGAATTCGCCCTTCGCCCAGTCGCCCATGACCTGCACGAGCGCATCGCCCTTGATGACCATGGCGGTCGCCAGATTCCAGTCACGGCCCGAGAAGTTCGGGTCGACGTACTGGACGATCTTGGAAAGGTTGTCGAAGGACTTCTTCATCGTGTCGGACTTCAGCGATTCCTCATCGAGTTCGTTGAAGGCCTTCTTGTAGAACTCCGGCCCGCCCGTCGACAGGACGATGGAGTCGAACATGGTGGCTTCCTGCCAGTTCTGGCCGCCGAGCGCGAGCGGGATGACGCCCGCAGCCTTGGCCTTGTCGAGCAGCGCGATCAGGTCGTCGAAGGTCTTCGGCTGCGTGCCGCCGATCTTGTCCATGACGTCCTTGTTGATCCACAGCCAGTTGACCGAATGCACGTTGACGGGGGCCGCGACCCACTTGCCGTCATAGACGGAGAACTTCTGCAGCGCGGCCGGAACCGACTTGTCCCAGCCTTCCTTCTTCGCCGTCTCGGTCAGGTCGCCCATGACGCCGGCCTGGGCATAATCGAGTACGGTATAGCCGAGCATCTGCGAGGCGGTCGGATAGGTGCCGGCGGCAACCATCGCCTTGAGGGCGGTCATCGCGGCGTCGCCGCCGCCGCCGGCGACCGGCACGTCCTTCCAGGCGAAGCCTTCCTTGGCCAGATCCTGCTTCAGCACGTTGAGCGCTGCCGCCTCGCCGCCGGAGGTCCACCAGTGAAGCATCTCGACTTCCTTGACGTCGGCGGCATGCGCGGCGCCGAAGCTTGCCGCCGTCAATGCCGCCACCGCCGTTGTCATCATGAACTTGCGCATCGTTTCCTCCCGTTTCACAAGTTGCCGCAGGCAGGTTCCCTCCTCGGGCCGCCGGCGAATTTGACCGCGGCCTCCCAGCCGCTGCACAATTTAAAACGTTATAAATCCACCGCCGTCAAGTGCCTGCCGCCAAGGGCCGAAAACCCATGATTTCCAGGCAAAGCAACTGTGATTTCCTCACCTCGCATCGCAGCATCTATACGCAGCGCAGCATTTAAAACGTTTTCAATACCCCGATTGCGAAAGCCCAAGCCGACCGTTAGATTGCACCGACTTAGCCACCGCGGGTACGCATCATTGACCGACGACACACACCTCTCCGCACAGAAGACGGCGCGCGCCAAGCCGACACTCAGAACCATCGCCGATCTCACGGGGCTGGCCGTGACCACGGTGTCGCGCGCGCTCTCCGACGCGCCGCAGATTTCGCTGGAAACGCGGCAGCGGGTGCATCGCGTGGCGCGCGACATCGGCTACCAGCCGGACCGCGCAGCGCAGCGCCTGAAGACCGGCCGCACCAACGTCGTCACCATCCTGCTCGACCCCCACGAGGAGGTCGTCGGCTTCGGCACCTCGATCATGTACGGCATCGCCAAGGCGCTGCAGAACACCAGCTACCACCTGATCGTGATGCCCAACTTCCTGGCGACGAGCAATGTCGAGGCCGTCGACTACATCCTGCGCAACAATCTCGCCGACGGGCTGATCTTCTCGCGCACGGAGCCGCTCGACCCGCGCGTGCGCCGGCTGATCGAAAGCGGCCTGCCCTTCGTCAGCCATGGGCGCACCGAGTTTTCGACGCCGCATCCCTTCGTCGACTACGACAACTTCACCTTCGCCTACGAGGCGACGCGCCGGCTGATCGCCAAGGGGCGGCGCAAGGTGACCATCGTCCTGCCGCCGAAGCGGCTGACCTTCTGCCAGCACATGCTGCACGGCTTCATGACCGCCGTGCGCGAGGCGGGCGTCGCCTACGAAATCCCCGAGGAGATCGACCTCGATTCGCCCGCCGACCGGGTGCTCGACCACATCCGCCGCCGCGCCGAAGCGACGGACGGCCCGGACGGCTTCGTCTGTCCGGGCGAAGTCTCCGCGCTCGCCGCCATCAGCGCGCTTGGCGAAGCCGGGCGCTCGCTGGGGCTCGACTACGATATCGTCGCCAAGCAGACCTCGCGGCTGCTCAGCCGCATCCACCCCAAGGTCGAAACCATCCACGAGGACATGACGGCCGCGGGAGAGCATATCGGCCGCATATTGCTGAACCGCATCGCCAACCCCGATGCGCGGCCGGACGCGCGCGAATTCCAGCTTCTGCAGGAACCGGAATTCGGCTTTCCGACGCGCCCGTAAGACCTGACCGCTCGCTTTTCGCACCGTCATCGCCTCGCTTTACCGCGGCATCCACCAGCCGGTGCGGCCGCCGATATGCATGTTGAGCGTCTTCGTCTCGGTATAGTCCTCCACCGCGTGCCGCCCGAGTTCGCGTCCGAGGCCGGACTGCCGGTAGCCGCCGAAGGGCAGTTCGGCCGCGCCGTCCATGAAGGTGTTCATCCAGACCGTGCCGGCGCGCACCCGGCGGCCGATGGTGAGGCAGGTGTCGAAATCGCGGCTCCAGATGCCGGCCGAAAGCCCGTAATCGATCGAATTGGCGATGCGGACCGCCTCTTCCGTGGTCTCGAAAGTCAGAACCGACAGTACCGGCCCGAACACCTCCTCCCGCGCCACCGCCATGTCCGGCTTCACGCCGGCAAGAATGGTGGGCGCCATGAACTGGCCCATGCCGAAATCGATCTCAGCGCCGCCATGGGCGACCGTCGCGCCGCCCTGCGCGGCGCCGCTGACATAGCCCTGAATTTTCTGCAGATGCTGCGGCGTGATGATCGCGCCGACCTGCGTCGTCGGGTCGAGCGGGTCGCCGACCTTGACCTTTTCCGAGAGCGCCGCGATCCGCGCCGTCACGTCCTTGGCAATGTCGCGATGCAGGATCAGCCGCGAGCCGGCATTGCAGCATTCGCCGGCGTTGAAATAAGCGCCGAAAACGGCGGCATCGACGAATGCGTCGAGATCGGCATCGGGAAAGACGATCTGCGGGTTCTTGCCGCCGAGTTCCAGCGACACCTTCTTCAGGGTCTGCGCCGCGTTCGCCATGGTCAGCCGGCCGACGCCGGTGGAGCCGGTGAAGGAAACCATGTCGACGTCCGGGTGGCTCGTCATCGGCGCACCGACCTCGGCACCCGTGCCGACAAGGATATTGACGACGCCCGCCGGCACACCGGCCTCGAGCAGGATTTCGCCGAGCACCAGCGTCGAACCCGACGTCAGCTCCGACGGCTTGACGACCGCGGTGCAGCCGGCGGCAAGCGCAAACGGTAATTTCTGGCTTACGATCAGGAACGGAAAGTTCCACGGCGTGATGATCGAGACGACGCCGATCGCCTCACGCAGCACCACGCCGAGCGTGCCGTCGCCAAGCGTGTTGTAGCTCTCGCCGTGCAGGTCGCGGGCAAGGGCGGCCGCATAGCGCCAGATATCGACCGCGCCGCCGATTTCGCCGCGCACCTGCGTAATCGGCTTGCCAGCCTCGATCGCGTCGAGCTGCGCAAGCTCTTCCAGACGCGCCGATATCAGATCGGCCGCCCGCAGGAGGATGTTGGAGCGTTCGGACGCCGTCATGCGCGGCCACGGACCGTCGTCGAAGGCCTTGCGCGCCGCGGCAATCGCGCGGTTGGAATCGTCCTTCGTGCCGGCGGCATAGCGGCTGACGGTAACGCCATGGCTCGGCGCGACGCGCTCGATCGTGCCGGTCTCGACACCCTCGACCCATTTGCCGTCGATCAGCATGCGGAATTCGCGCACCTTCAGATCGGCAAGCTTCTGCGGCTTCACCAGCACGGTCATCACCATTCTCCCTTGAATTGAGCGGGACGCTTTTCGGCGAATGCCGCAACGCCCTCCTTGAGATCGCCGGTCTTGGCGACCAGGATCGAACCCAGCGCTTCCACCGCCGTCCCGTTGTCCTCGCCGTTGGCGACGGCAAGCATCAGCTTGGAAATTTCAAGCGCCGCCGGGCCACGGGAGGCCACGCGCGCGGCATAGTCCTTCGCGGCGGCAACGGCCGAGCCCGTCTCAACCACCGCGTCCACCAGCCCTTGCACCCTCGCCTCCTCGGCGGAAAATATCTCGCCACCGAGCACCATGCGCCGCACGATCTGCGCGCCGAAGCGCTTCACCAGCCGCTGCGTACCCGACCAGCCGGGCACCATGCCAAGCCCCGTTTCCGGCAGACCGATCCTGATCTGGCTTTCGGCGATGCGGATATCGGCGGCCGCCGCCAGTTCCAGCCCGCCGCCGAGCGCATGGCCGTTCAGCGCCGCGATCAGCGGCATGCGCAGCGTCGCCAGCCGCTCGAAGACGCGATGGCCGAAGCGCACCCAGGCGTGGCCGAACTCGTTCGCCGCCATGCCGCCCCAGGCCTTGATGTCGCCGCCGGCGGAAAAAGCCTTGCCCTCGCCGGTGAGGATCGCGACGCGGACCGCCGCATTCGCCTCGACCGCATCGCAGGCCGCCGAAAGCGCCTTCAGCATGTCGATGTCGAAGGCATTCAGCTTTTCCGGCCGCGAAACCGTGATCAGCGCCACCGCGCCCTCGACCGAAACCTTCACCTCAGCCACGAGCGCCTCCATCGAGAACGCGCTTAGGCTTTGCCGGCAGCGTCAGGCCGATCGGCGCCTCATGGAACAGCGCCGCATCCATGACCTTCAGCCGGTCGGAGACGATCAGCGGGAATTCCGACTGGTCGAGAATATGCGCCTGAAGGTCCACGCCCGGCGCGATCTCGGTCAAGACGATGCCGTCGCGCGTCAGCTTCATCACACAGCGCTCGGTGACATAGGTGATATCCTGCCCCTGCGCGACACCGCGCGGCCCGGAGAAAGTGACGTGCTCCACCGTGTTCACAAGCTTCTTCAGCTTGCCTTCCTTCTCGATGGTGAGCCTGCCGTCCACGATGTCGAGCTTCGCCCCGGCGTTGAACATGCCGGAAAAGACGATCTTCTTCGCCCGCGCCGTGATATCGACGAAGCCGCCCGCACCCGCCGTCACATGCGGACGGAACGAGAGCTTGGAGACGTTCACCGAGCCGTCGCGGCCGATTTCGAGGAAGGACAGCAACGAGGCATCGAAGCCCGCGCCCTGAAAATAGGTGAACTGATAGGGCGACGGCATGAAGGCATCGGCATTCGAGGCGCAGCCGAAGGCGAAATCGAGAAGCGGCACACCGCCGACCGCCCCCTGTTCGATGACCCAGGTCACGGCCCCGTGCAGCCCCTCTTCCATCAGGATGCGCGGCACGTTGGCGGAAATGCCGAAGCCGAGATTGACACAGCTCCCCGATTGCAGTTCCTGCGCCACGCGGCGGGCGATCACCTTTTGGATGTTGAACTCGGGCACGCGGAAACTGTCGAGCGGCCGGAAGATTTCGCCGGAGATGGCGGGATCGTAGAGCGTCTGCGTCGTCTGCTTCTGGTCGGGATCGACGATGACATAATCCACCAGCATGCCGGGCACGCGCACGTCATGGGGCTTCAGCGACCCTTCCTTGGCGATGCGCTTCACTTGCGCAATGACGATGCCGCCATTGTTGCGGGCGGCAAGCGCCTGGTCGAGGCCGCCGAGATAGGCGCCTTCATGCTCGTAGGTCAGATTGCCGCGCTCGTCGGCGGTGGTGGCGCGGATGATCGCCACCTGCGGCACGATCGCCTTGAAATAAAGCCACTCCTCGCCTTCGAATTCCATGCGCCGGACGACCGGCTCGGCGGCGGCGCGCGCATTCATGGCGCAGCCTTCCCGCTTCGGATCGACGAAGGTTTCGAGCCCCACCTTGGTGAGCACGCCCGGCCGCTTGGCGGCCGCCTCGCGGTGCATGTCGAACAGGATGCCGGAGGGAACATTGTAGGCGGCCACCTCGTCGTTGCCGATCATCTGCCAGATCAGCGGCGGCTCGGAGGAGGACGGGCCGGAGGGATAGGAGCCGCCGATGATCTTCTTCAAGAGCCCCTTCCGCGCGATATGGTCGATGCCCTTGATGCCGCTCATGTCGCCGGCGGCGATCGGATGCAGCGTCGTCAGGTCGCGCGGATGGCCGGTCGCCGCGAAGCGCTCGCCGATCGCCTTCAGCATCAGGTCCGGGCAGCCGAGGCCGCTGGACGAGGAGACGGAAACGACGGCGCCGTCCGGGATCAGGTTCGCCGCATCGGCGGGGGAAATATGCTTGCTCATCGGCCTGCTCAAAGTCCTGGTTCGATCGTCACGGCCTTGCCCGTCGCCGCCGACTGCGCGACGGCAAGCCCGGTCGCCAGCGACCAGACGCCATCCTCGCCGGTGGCGGCGGGCTTGCCCTTGCCGGCGACGGCGGCATGGAAGGCGGCGAGCGCCGTTTCATAGAGATTGCGGTGATCCAGCTCGAATTCGGTCTCGCCGTCCGCATTGCGCAGGATCACCCGGCCGGCCGGCCGCTGCGTCATGACGTTGCGCGCGATCAGCGAGCCCTCGGTGCCATGCACTTCGAAGCCGGTCTTGGCGTATTTCGTGGTGAAGCCGTCGTGGAACTGCGCGATCACGCCGGACTTGAAGCGCAGCACGCCCATCACGGCGTCCTCCAGCCCCGCCTTGCCCATGCCGCCCGACTGGCTGAAGGCGATCGCCTCGAACGGATCGTCGTTCAGCACGAAGCGCAGCGTATCGGCATCGTGCACGGTGATATCGAGAATGACGCCGCCGCCCGCCTGCGGCTTGTCGAGCCGCCAGCCCTGCAGATGCGGCGGCAGGTAGACCGCATGAAAGACGCGCGCGCCGAGCGGCTTGCCGATCTTGCCGGCGGCGATCGCGTCGCGCATCGCGCGGTGGGTCGCGGCGTTGCGCAGATGATGGTTCGTCGCCATCACCACGCCGACCGCCCTTGCGGCATCCACCATCGCGCGGGCATCCGCAAGCGTCAGCGCCAGAGGCTTTTCGCAAAGCACATGCTTGCCCGCCTCGATCGACGCAATCGCCTGCTCGCGGTGCAATTCGTTGGTGGTGGAGATATAGACGGCCTCGACCTCAGGATCGCCGACCAGATCGATAACGCTCGTCACCGATTTCGGAATGCCGTTCTCGGCGGCATAGGCCTTGCCGCGCGCCGCATCCGTGCTCATCACGGACACCACCTCGCCGCCGGCGGCGCGGATCGCGCCGATCACCCATTCGCGGGCGATGGTGCTGGCACCGATGAGACCCCATTTCGTCATGGTGCAACCCTCCTCTTCGGTGCCGCCAGCGCCGCTCCACAGCTCTGGCGAACGACGAGCCGTACGGAATCGACGATGGTCTCCGCCTCGGCCTTGCCGGAATTGATCTGCTTCAGCAACAGTTCGGCCGCCTGCCGTCCCATGCCCTGCGGCTCGACCGAGACGGTGGTCAGCGCCGGCACGGCGGTCTTCGCCTCGATCACGTCGTCGAAGCCGACGACGGCGAAATCGGCGCCCGGCTCACGCCGCCGCGCCCGCAGGCCGTCGCAGACGCCGAAGGCGACCGCATCGTTGAAGCAGACGGCGGCCGTCGGCTTGTCGGCGATCAGCAGCGCCCGCTCGATCGCCTCGACGCCGCCGGCGCGCGAGGGCGCCGAGCCGATGACGAGGTCCGGGTCGGGAACAAGTCCCGCACGCGCCATGCCGTCGCGATAACCGCCGAGGCGCTCGGCAAAAATCGCCGTGTCGGGAAAGCCGCCGAGGAAGGCGATCCGTCGATGGCCCAGCTCCGCGAGATGCTCGACGGCGGCAAAGGAGCCGGCATGATTGTCCGACACCAGCGACGAGACCCTGGCGCCCGGCACGTTGCGAACCACCAGCACCACCGGAATGCCGGCATCGGTCAGCGCCTTGAAATCGGCCGCCTCCGTACCCCGCGCCGGCGAAACGATCAGCCCGGAAATGCCGTGCTCGCGCATCGAGGCCACCACCTCGCGCTGGCGGCCGACACTTTCGCCGGTATTGGCAAGGAACTGCACGAAGCCCGCCGACTGCACCACCGTATCGACGCCGACCGCCAGTTCCGCGAAGAAGCCATTAGTCAGATCGTTGACGACGATGCCGACGATCCTCGACTTGGCATTCGACTGCCGCAGGTTCGCAGCGCCGCGATTATAGACATAGCCAAGCTCGCGGATGGCGGCGTTGACCCTGGCCCGCGTCGCCTCGTTCACCAGCGGGCTCGACTGCAGCACAAGAGAAACGGTCGACTTCGACACGCCGGCGGCGTGCGCGATATCGACGACCGTGACCCTTCCCTTGCTCATGCCTTGCTCCCCGCAGACGCTCAATGTGGCCTGAATTATTTGGATCGATCCAAATTTGTCAAGAAAGAAAAATTGCGCGCTCATCGAAAATGACGAAGGTGTCATTTGGGTAATGGTATTAAATACCTGATTAATTGCACTATTTTTCAATTCTTCATCCAAAACCATTTCGAGATATAATCCGCATATCCGTCCGGCTTGATATTTGGAACGATCCAAGTTAATGATGCTGCACTTTTCAGGAGGAACCCATGACCATCAAGCTTCCTCACGCGGACGGGGCCGTCAGGCCCTACGCGCTGACCGGCACCCCGATCGCGCGGCCGCAGACGCCGCCGGCCTTCAACCGCATCGCCTATGCCGCCGCCCATGTCGTTTCCGACCCATGGAAGGACAGCGATGCGTGGGGAAATCCGGCAATCGACTGGGACGCGACCATGGCCTTCCGCCATCACCTCTGGGGCCTCGGCTTCCGGATCGCCGAGGCGATGGATACCTCGCAGCGCGGCATGGGGCTGAACTGGTCACAGGCTCAGGAGCTTATTCACCGCGCGCTCATCGAGGCGCGCTCCGTCCCCGGCGCCGATCTCGCCTGCGGCGCCGGCACCGATCATCTGGCGCCCGCCGACGCCCGCTCGCTGGACGACGTGATCGCCGCCTATGAGGAACAGGTGGAGTTCGTCGAGCGCCATGGCGGCCGGGCGATCCTGATGGCGAGCCGGGCGCTCGCCCGCCTCGCCCGCTCGCCGGACGACTATCGCAAGGTCTATGGCCGCATCCTCGGCCAGGCGAAGAACAAGGTCATCCTGCACTGGCTCGGCGACATGTTCGATCCGCAGTTGGCCGGTTATTGGGGATCGACCGCCTTCGAGCCGGCGCTGGAGACGGTGCTTTCGATCATTTCGGAAAACGCCGGCAAGGTCGAAGGCATCAAGATTTCGCTGCTCGATCATGCCAGGGAAATCATGCTCCGCAACCGGCTGCCCGCGGATGTCATCTGCTTCACCGGCGACGATTTCAACTATGCCGAGCTGATCGAGGGCGACGGCGAGCGCCACAGCCATGCGCTGCTCGGCATTTTCGACGCGGTCGCGCCCGCGGCGTCGAAGGCGCTGGCGGCGCTTAGGGCCGGCGATGCCCGCACCTTCCGCGACGTCATCGCCCCGACCGTGCCGCTCTCGCGCAAGATTTTCGAGGCGCCGACGCAATATTACAAGGCGGGCGTCGTCTTCCTCGCCTGGCTGAACGGCCACCAGCGGCATTTCACCATGCCGGCCGGGATGCAGTCCGCCCGCGGCATGCTGCACTATGCCGAGGTCTTCCGGCTCGCCGACCAGGCCAATGTGCTCGACCAGCCGGAGCTTGCGGTCGAGCGGATGCGGGCCTTGATGAAGACCTTCGGAGTCGAGTAATCAGTTCGCCGAGGCGCTGGCTTCGACCAGCACCGGCTCGGCGCGGTATTCCCTCGGAAACAGCCGCTTCAGGTTCTCGATCTTCGGCAGGTCGTTGATGACGATGTAGGGATAGCGCGGATGGGTGGTCAGGAAATCCTGATGATAGCCCTCCGCCGGATAGAAGCTGCGCGCCGGCTCGATCCGCGTCACGATCGGCTCGCCGAAGCTGCGGGCATGGTCGAGCTGGTCGATATAGGCCTTGGCGATCCGCGCCTGCTCGGCATTGGTTGGAAAGATGGCGGAGCGGTACTGCGTGCCGCTGTCCGGCCCCTGATAGTTGAGTTCCGTCGGATCATGGGCGACGGAGAAATAGATCTGCAGCAGCTTGCCGTAGCTCACTTCCTTCGGATCGAAGACGACCCGGACGGACTCCGCATGTCCCGTCGTGCCGGTGCTCACCATCTCGTAATGCGCGGCATCCTTCGCCCCGCCGGCATAGCCGGACGTCGCGCTGACGACGCCCTTGACGTGCTGGAACACACCCTGCACGCCCCAGAAACAGCCGCCGGCCAGCACCACCGTTTCCGTGTGCGCCGCGGCCGGCGCCTCGTCGAGCGCGGGAGCGGGAATGGCGCGTCCCTCTTCGGCGAAAAGCCGCTCGGCGCCGAGCCCCGCAAGGAGGAGCGCCGCCAGCCCGTAAGCCGCCGGCTTCAAAACTGCCTGTATGGAATAGCTCCGCATCCGTCTCGTCCACATGGATCACCCTCCCTCCGGCCGTCCGAAGCCGGATTATACATGGGAGATAGGAACGATGGCGGCCGCTGTCGCCGCGGGCGGGCCGATAACACTCAAACGTGATGCGGCGTGAGCGCTCAATAATGCGGCGGCCTGGTGATCGCCGGCGCGTCGAGCGACTGCTCCTCCAGCGTCAGGAACCGCTCGGTCAGGCGATCCAGCTTCTGCCGCGTCTGCTCGACCACCTTCCACTGCTCGGCCAATTGATCCGACAGCTCCTCGATGGTTTTCGACTGATGCGCCACGATCTCCTCGAGCTTGGTGATGCGGCTCTGTTCCTCGGACATGGGGCGCGCCCTCCTTCTTTCGTCTGGCAGGGACACACCAGCTTTCGCCGCCGATGGCAAGCCCGAAGCTCAATCCGAATGCGCCGCCGGCGCTCCCGCGGCGAAGAAGGCGCGGGCATCGGCGGAAAAGGCCGCGCGGGAGTCCGGCCGCGTGTAGAACATGTGGCCGCCGCGATAGAGCTTCAGCCCGACGCGGTCGTGCACAGCCGGCGGCATGTGGTCGAGGATATATTTGTTGGTCCCATAGGGAATGACGAGATCGGAATAGCCCTGCGCCACCAGCAGCCGGAAGGACGGCACCACCGACAATAGCTGGCGGATATCGTCCTCCGCGCTCGCCTCGCGCCGCGAGCCGCCGCGCCGGTCGCCGCTCCATTGCCAGTGGCTGTTCACATCGCCCGACAGGAGCGTGTAGGTCATGTCCGTCGAAAAGCCGAGTTCGTCGCGCGCGTAGCTCGCGAACGCGCCGCCATAGGCGCGCGTAAAGCCGTCGAGCACGGCATCGTCGCTGTGGTCCGTATCCGATTCCGGATAGGGATCGGGAACGTTGAGCGCCGCGTCATAAGGGCTCACCACTTCGGCGGGGCTCTTGGCGGAATGCTTGACATAGGCGTTGCCGATCATGCCCTGATGGCGCTCGACCACCTCTACCGGAATTCCCGTCAGGTCCGCGACTTTGCCGTAAAAGGCGCGCGCGGCCTCCCCCGTCGGCGGCGGGCCGGCCAGTGCCGGCAGGAAGGTCTGGATCGCAAAGGTCTCCGCCTCCCGCACCGCCGCTTCGCTGAAGGCATTGCGGCGTTCCAGCTCGGCTGCCGCCAGCGACGGAAGCTGGAGTGCCGCGCCGAACGGCTCGTCGCCGGCGCCGAACACCAGCTCGCCGTCGATCAGCGGCGACAGCATGACGATCCCCGACACCAGAATGCCCTGATCCTCCTTCAGCGCCGAGGCGACCTTTGCCGCTCGGAAGCCGCCATAGCTTTCGCCGAGAAGGTATTTCGGGGACGACGCCCGGCCGTTGCGCGAGACATAGAGGGCGATCGCCTTGGCGATGCTCTCGGCATCGGCGCGCACGCCGTAGAAATTGGTCGCGTCGTCCGGCCGCGCCGTCCGGCTCCAGCCGGTGCCGATCGGGTCGATCAGCACCAGATCGGTGAAGGCGAGCCAGCTATCGGGATTGTCGACCAGCCGCGCGCCGGCGCCGTCATGCCCGTCCGCGCCGAATTCGAGGATGCGCGGGCCGACGAGCCCGAGATTGAGATAGGCGGAGGCCGCACCCGGACCGCCGTTGAAAACGAAGGTGATCGGCCGCTCGCCCTGCCCCTCCGCGCGCTTGGCGACATAGGCGGTGTAGAAGATCGCCGCCGTGCGGTTTCCGTCCTGCCCGAAAAGGCCGAGCGTGCCGGCCGTCGCGGTATAGGCAAGCGTCTCGCCGCCAACCTTCAGCACATGCTCGGTCACGGCGTCATGCGGCAGAAGCGCCAGCACGCCGTCGCTCTGCCGCGCCGCCGGACGTTCCTCCGTGGGCTCGGCCGCAGCAGCGGGAAGCGCAAGCGCAAGGGAGAGAAGAAGGCCGACGAGAAGATTGCGAAGAGCCACGGCTCATATACCTCGTTTTTGAAACGCAAGACGGCGGCGGCCGCACGATCCTCAAGAGACCCTGATCGCGGCAATATTCAGGCCGGTGGGGCGAGCGCGCCGAGCACGGTCGGGATCAACTCGGAAACGGTCGGGTGGATATGAACCGCCTGCCGGAGCGCCGAAACGGACGTTGCCGCATAGAGTGCGTCGATCATGGTCTGCACCGCCTCGTCGCCGCCGACGCCGAGGATCGCGGCACCGAGAAGCCCCCCGGTCTCGGCATCGGCGATGACCTTCATGAAGCCCAGCGTCTCGCCCTTTTCGACGGCGCGGCCGACCCGCGTCATCGGCCGCTTGCCGACCAGCACCCGCCGGCCAGCGCGCTCAGCATCCGCTTCGGTCATGCCGATCCGGCCAAGCGGCGGGTCCGTATAGAGCGCATAGACCGGGTGGCGATGGCTGACGCGGCGGTCCTCGCCGTCGAGGAGATTGGCGGCGGCAATCTCGAAATCGTCGTAGGAGGTGTGCGTGAAGGCGCCCCGGCCGTTGCAGTCGCCCAGCGCCCAGATGCCCGGCACGTTCGTCTCAAGCTTGTCCCCGACGAGGATATAGCCGCGCTCGTCGGTCTCGACGCCGGCGCGGTCGAGGCCGAGATCGTTGGTGTTCGGCCTGCGGCCGATCGCAAGCAGGATGTGCGAGCCGACGATTGCCGGCGGGCCGTCGCGGCAATCGACGCGGACGCCGACCTCGCCGCCATGCCGCTCCAGGCCGATGCAGGAGGCGTTGAGGCGAATGCCGATGCCTTCGCGCGCCAGCACGTCGGCGATCGCGGCCGACACGTCCTCGTCCTCGCGCGGCACCAGCCGCGGGTTTTTCTCGATGATGGTGACGTCTGCGCCGAAGCGCCGGAACATCTGGCCGAATTCCAGCCCGATATAGCTGCCGCCGATCACGATCAGATGCCGCGGCAGCGTGTCGAGCGCCAGAATGGAGCTGTTGGTCAGGAAGGGAACGGCGTCGACGCCGGGAATATCCGGCACGGAGGCCCGCCCGCCGACATTGAGAAAGATCTTTTCCGCCGAAAGCCGCTCTCCGCCGACCTCGATCTCATGCGGCGCAACGAAGCGGGCGTGACCGGACATCAGGGTGCAGTTTTCCATCGGCCGCAGCCAGTCGTCGAGGCCCTGCCGGGCGTCGAGCGTCACCTTGCCCTTGCGCGCCATCACCGCCCTGAAATCGATGCCGACGGGGCCGCCGATGATGACGCCGTAATCGGCGGCGCGCCGGGCGAGATGGGCGGCATGGGCGCTCGCGACCATCGCCTTCGTCGGCATGCAGCCGGTGTTGACGCAGGTGCCGCCGAGGAATTTCCGCTCGATCAGCGCCACGCGCTGGCCGGATTCGGCAATGCGGGCGGCAAGCGACGGCCCGGCCTGCCCGGCGCCGATGACGATCGCGTCGAATGTGCGCGCCATGAATTCCCTCCTCCGTGATGGAGTGGGAATATGGGCGCGGAGCGGCGTCCGGCAATGATCAGGCGAACCTTAAGAGAAAGCCGCCGCCCTTGGGACGGCGGCTTTGCGGAGGCCTACCAGCGCTCTTGCCCGCGATACCAGCCCTGATAGCTCGGGCGGTAATGGTGGTCGGTGCGGTAGCCGTACCAGCCCGGAGGCGGGCCGCGGCGGTTCCAGTCGCGCGGCGGCGGCGCATAGCGGTTGGGTCTGCAGTGACCCCAGGGGGTCATGTGCCAGCCGCGACCGCACGCATAGTCGACCTTGACGACCTCGGACATCTTGGCCGCGTCGACGGGGGCCGGCGCCGGCATGGCTTGCGCTGCGGAAGCGGCAACGCCGCCAAGGATCAGCGCGGTGGCAATCACGGAGATTCTCATGTCGAAAGACCTCTTTCGTTATCCCTTCTATGGGGGATTTAACGTCTGAGGGCATGAACCGTTCCTGAACCGAATGAGGCGATTTCGTGGTTATAACAAGGCGTTAGCAAAAGCTATGCTCGCAGCGTTCCATCAAGGCGGGCGCGGAAGGACGCCCGCATCGCGGCCGGCACGTTGAGAAGGGCGAGCGCGGCGATCACCTCGTCGTTCCAGCCGTCCGGAGCCTCGGCGGGGATGGCCACCTCGTCGTCGCCGCAGAAGAATTTGCGCACTGCATGGAAGGCAAGAGCGCGATAGACCTCGAACTGTTCCTCGCTGAAGAACTGGTCCAGCGTCGTCTCGTGGGGAAAGGTCGGGTTGCGCCGCTTGTAGTCGGCGATGTAATCGTTCTCGTCGCCACTCAGCGACGATTTCACATAGAGAAGCACGCCCTTTTCGTCCTCGTCTTCATCCTCGCCGTAATGAATGATGCCGACGGCGGCGTGCGGGCCGTTCGTCCTGGGCGGCGCGCTTTCGTCGACGCTCAGCGTCTTCCTGCTGATCGCCTGCCAGGGAAGATCGATGCGGATGCCGCGATCGATGCGCGTCATCACCTGCAGCTTGACGAAGGATTCGAAGGTCATGCTCGGATCGGCCTCGGCGTCGATGGCGAGGATGACCTTGCAGCGCCGGCGCAGCAGCTCGTAGATGCCGAGGTTCTCGATATGGCCGCCATCCGTCAGGTAGACGTTGAGCTTCTTCTCGTCGAGCAGGCCGAAGCTTTCCATGGCGAAATAGAGCGGCCCGACATTCGACCGCTTCTTCAGGAGGCCGTCCTTCAGGACGTCGAGCTTCGCCGGATTGGCGAGCCAGTAGCCGAGCCGGACGTTCAAAAGAGAAAGACTGAAGGTGAGGATGCGGACGGTATGATTGCCCATATTGGCGGACGCCGCCGCCCCCGAGGTCGCCATGGCGGTCGCCAGGCCGAGCGAGCGGACGGTCCCCTCCATATCCTTCGTGGCGACATAATGCGTCGCCTCGCTGCCGACGAAGAGCGGACTGAAGATGAAATTGTCGGCGTTGCGGCCGCGCTTGTTGAGATCGTCGGAGGCGATCAGATTGATCGCCGTGTTGACGAGAAGGTAGGGCGAATAGGCCGCGCCGGGCAACCATTCCCCCTTGTCGTTGAAAGGCTTGAGCGAGGAGAATGTCCAGCGGTCGATATCCGCCGGCGGCGCGTTCCCGCCCGCGGGCCTGCGCTCGAAGAGGAAGGCGCGGCTCAGCCGGTCGCGGTAGAGCTGGTGCAGTGAATTCGAATTGGGGCCGATGAACAGGCAGGCGATGCCGAGGATCACGAAGGTCCAGGCATAGGCGGAGCCAATGTTACCGAGCCGGTCGGCGGTCAGATGATGGCGCGCGAGCCACTCCGGCACCGCCCATGGAGCAGCGGGATTCTCATCCTGGATCCGCAGCCCCCAGAGCACGAGGTAGAGATAGGAAACCCACAGGATCAGCGGCACGACCAGCGCGGCAACGTAGAGAAGGAGGACGCTTGCATATTTCTTCATGCTCGCCTGCCACGTCGCCTCGCCCAGCGCCGCTTTGGCGACATTGGCGAGCTTTTGCGCGAATCCGACCAGCAGCAGCGCGGCCGGCAGCAGCACCGTTGCAAGCGAGGGCAGCGCACGCGCGATCCAGCCCGCGGCGCTCTTGATCATGCCGTCGCCCAGGCCGGTGATATCCACTGTCCCCGGATGCAGCATGCCGCTCAGTATGGCCGGCTGCAGCTCGATGAATGCCGCAGCGGCCACCGACGCAAGCAGCGCGCCGAGAACGAGGCCGAGCCTTTCGCGCGTGGCAAGCTTGCTCTTGTCATAGGTGAACGCCGTGACGATGGCGCTTGCGAACATGAAGGCGGCCGTGAGGATTGCCAGATTGATCGTCAGCGTGAATGCCTCAAGGCCGGGGATTTTCACGAGAGGAAGCTTGGTCAGCGAGAAACCGATGAAGTCGGCTTCCTTGAGGGCCGTCTCCGTCGGATTGCAGATCAGCGTGAACAGTGCGAGGAACAGCAGAATAGGCAGCATGATCAGCAGATTGACGAGCAACCCGCGGATGATCAGTGCCGCACCGGTCAGATAGTCGATCAGCCCGTTCGGCGCGAGGAAGTTCGAATGGTTCCTCAGGTGCTTGGTTTCCTCCGTCTCCCCGGAATCGAGCTTGCTGGCGAAGGGATAGGTATAGGGCTCCTGCATCATGCCCGCGACGATGGAAGTTCCCATGTAGCCGCCGCCGGAGACGGTGGAGAGATAGTCGAAAGCATCGAAAACCCGCGGCTCGCCCTCGCCCGACAGCGAATCCAGCGCCTGCGAGGCGCCGAGGCAGAAGGCCGCCGAGCGGATGCCGCCACCGGAAAACGCAAGCCCGGTCAGGCTGCTCTGCGGGTCCATGCGCACCGTGCCGTTCGTCTCCGCCGGCGCGGCCGCCAGGCGGGCCTCCCTTCGCGCGACATGGAAGTGCATGCCATCGGCGCCGTCCCCGGCAACGCTTGGGGCGCCGGATGGCTTGGCTGCGCGGCGTCTGGCTGCGATGCTTCCGCCGCCGATCGATTGCCGGCGGAAATTGATGGCGTCCAGTTCCCGTTTGATGATCGCATCGAAATCGAAGACCATGCACGCGCCCCGTCGCTAATGGTTGTATTTTCGCCTCAATCCCTGAATGATTGTATAGAAATTCCTGCACCAAGCAACGGCGTTTAAAAATTTACCTTCCATTCCAGCAGAGCATACGAAAATATCCGCGCAGGCCATCCATTAGAGAATACAAATCTTAATCTTTGAAGAGATTATCGATTTATAAAGGGATCATTGGCTAGTAACGACAGTAAACAGGCGCTCGAACGCCGTTTCCTTCGTCGTTATTCGGAAAAATGGCCTTGGACCGGCAGGAAAAGCAGACCCTTCGGCTTGTATTGGCTTACAAGATCACGTCGCTCGTCATCTTTTGCATGGGCGTGCTCTGGTCGATCTTCTCTTTAAGCTCCGGCCAATGGCTGCTGGCGCTGGCCGACGGGACGATGGTCCTCATCGCTCTCGTGAGCTGGCTCCTGATCCGCTTCGGCAAGCTTTCGGCGGCGCTGATCCTGTCCGAATACACCTTCCTCGCCTTCGCCATCGCCTTTTGCCTTCTCTTCGATACGCCGACCGCGACGGCGCCGAGGGTATCGCACCTCTACCTGCTGGTGCTCGCCGCCCTCGGCTACATCAACTATCTGCGCCGCGGCTCGTGGGTGCAGCTTCTCCTCATCGCGCTCTGCCTTGGCGCCTTCGTCACTTTCTCCAGCCAGATGCTGGTCTTTCCCTTCGCGCATCCGGTGCCCGATGCCTTCCGCGGGCCGGGCACCTGGATCAACGCCATCGTCGCCACGGCACTTCTCTGCGGCTGCATGTATGTGATGAAGCTGGAGCTTTCGAAGAGCAACGGCCTTGCCCGCGAACTGAAATCCGCGCTCTGGAACGAAGAATTCGAGCTTTTCTATCAAAAGCAGGTGGACGGCGACGGCAGGATCATCGGCGCGGAAGCGCTGCTGCGCTGGCGCCATCCCGGCCGGGGCTATGTCTCTCCCGGCGAATTCATTCCCGTCGCCGAGGAGGCCGGAATGATGCCGCAGCTCGGCAGTTGGGTGATCGCCGACGCCTGCAAGACGCTTTCGCGTTGGCGGGACGATCCGGCGCTCGGACACCTGACCGTTTCGGTCAATGTCAGCGCCGACCAGTTCCTCGTCAGCGATTTCGAACGGCTCGTGCTCGGCACGCTGGCCTTCCACGGCGTGCCGCCGGCAAAGCTGAAGCTGGAGCTGACCGAAAGCGTGGTCGCGACCGACATCGAGACGGTCGTCGCCAGGATGAACGCGCTGCGCGCCGCCGGCATCACCATCTCGCTCGACGATTTCGGCACCGGCTATTCTTCCTTGAGCTACCTGCGCCGGCTGCCCCTGCAGCAATTGAAGATCGACCGGAGCTTCGTCCAGGAAGCCCTGACAAGCACGCGTGGATCGTCGCTGGTGAAAAGCATCATCCAGCTCGGACAGGACCTCGGCCTGCGCATCCTCGCCGAAGGCGTCGAGACGGAAGAGCAATTCCGCTTCCTGCGCGAGATGGGATGCCAGGAATTTCAGGGCTTCCTCTTCGGGCGCCCGGTCGCCCGCCCGCAATTCGAGAAAGACAACGCACTGCACCTGTCCTAGTCTGCCGCGGCCTCAGGACAATGATGGGAACCGCCATGCCGCGCGAAATTCGTCTCAACGCCTTCGACATGACGTGCGTCGGCCATATCCAGCAGGGCCTGTGGACGCATCCGCGCGACCAGTCGGGCCGCTTCAACGAACTGCAATACTGGATGGATTACGCCCGCAAGCTGGAGGCGGGCCTTTTCGACGGCATCTTCTTCGCCGACGTGCTCGGCGTCTACGACGTGTATGGCGGCAGCCCGGATGCGGCGCTCCGCGGCGCCGTGCAGGTGCCCGCCAACGATCCGACGCTGGTCATTCCGGCAATGGCGGCGGTGACGCGTCACCTCGGCTTCGGCGTCACCTGCAATCTGGCCTACGAGCAGCCGTTTCTCTTCGCCCGCCGCATGTCGACGCTCGATCACCTGACCGGCGGCCGCATCGGCTGGAACATCGTCACCGGCTATCTCGACAGCGCCGCCCGCGCCGTCGGCCTCAAAGGCCAGATGGCCCATGACGACCGCTACGATCTCGCCGACGAATATATGTCGCTGGTTTACAAGCTCTGGGAAGGCAGTTGGGACGACGACGCGGTCCTGAACGACCGGGAGCGCGGCATCTACGCCGACCCCGCCAGGGTCCGCACCATCCACCACGCCGGCAAGCAATATACCGTCGACGCCATGCACCTCAGCGCGCCCTCGCCGCAGCGGACACCGGTGCTCTATCAGGCCGGCTCCTCCCCGCGCGGCCGGCAATTCGCAGCGACCCACGCCGAATGCGTCTTCGTCAACGGCCAGAAAAAGGACGGCGTGAAGGAGATCGTCGGGGATATCCGCCAACGGGCGGCGGCGTTCGGCCGCCCGGCGGATGACGTGCATGTCTTCCTCGGCGCGACGCTGGTTCTCGGCCGGACCGACGCCGAGGCGAGGGAAAAATTCGAGGACTATCGCCGCTATGTCAGCTCGGAAGCAGCCCTCGTCCACGCCGCGGCCTCGCTCGGCATCGATTTTTCGAAATACGATCCCGACGAGCCGATCGATACGGGCAAGAGCAACGCCATCGTCTCCAACGTCGAGGCGATGAACCGCAGCGCCGGGCCGCAATGGACGCGCCGCAAGCTCTTGGAGCAGATGGTGCTCGGCAGCCGTCAGGCGCCTTGGGTGGGCTCGGCGGACACCATCGCCGACATGCTGACCGACTGGAGCGACGAGACCGGGGTGGACGGCTTCAATCTTTCGCGCACCGTCGTGCCCGAATGCATCGACGACGCCGTCGGCCTGCTCGTGCCGGCCTTGCAGGAGCGCGGCGCCTACAAGACCGCCTATCGCGAGGGAACCTATCGCGAAAAGCTGTTCGGCCGCGCCCGCCTGCCCGCGTCACATACGGCTGCGCAATATCGCAGCCGGCCGTCCGGCTGATGCCGTGGAGGCCGCGACCGGCCTCCACGGTTCGTCAGGATCAGAACGCCTGATAGACGGAGATGACGGCGGCGATCTGGTCCGCCTGCAGCGCCTCGATCTGCGTGCCGGTCATCGCCTGCAACTGGCTCGTCGTCAGACCGACGATATCCGCCGTCGACAGGCCGGAAAGAGCCGCCGTCGAGATCGCGGCGATGTCGCCGGTCGAGAAGGTCGCAAGCTCTTCGGGGCTGAGGGCCGCGATCTGCGCCGACGTCATCCCCGCCACCTGCGCGGGCGTCAAAGCCTCGACCTGGGCGTCGGACATGGCGTGGATCTGCGCCGTCGACATGCCGATAATCGCCTTCGGGTTGAGCGCCACGACCTGATCGGTCGAAAGCCCGGCGATGGCGCCGGTTCCGAGCGCTGCAATCTGGATGGCGTTCAGCGCCCCGATCTGCCCGCTGCTCAGGCTGCCGATCTGGCCCGGCGTCAGCGCCCGGACCTGGGTGAAGGTCAGCGCCCCGATCTGGCCCGCGCTCAGGGCCGCCGTCTGGTCGGCATTGAGCGCGGCAACCGCCGCCGTCGAGAGGCCGGGGATGGCCGCCGTGCTGATCGCCGCGATATCGGCGGTCGAAAGCGACGCCAGATCGCCGGTATCGAAGGCGCCGACCTGTGTGGCGCCGAGCGCCCCGATCTGAGCCGTCGAAAGCGCCGAGATCTGTGCTGCCGACAAGGCGTTCATCTGCCCTGTCGTCAGGCCGGGGATCGCTCTGGTGCTCAGCGCCAGGATCTGATCCGTCGACAGGATGGAGATGTCGGCGGTCGGCAGGGCGCCGATCTGGCCCGAGGTCAGGGCCGCAACCTGCGCCGTGCTCAGCCCGCCGATCTGCGCCGTGGTCATCGCCGCGATCTGCGTGGAGGAGAGCGCCGCCATCTGGCTCGCCGTCAGCGCCGCGACCTGATCGGCATTGAGCGCCGCAACGGTCGCCGTCGAAAGCCCGGAAATGGCCGACGCGCTGATCGCCGCGATATCGTCGGTCGTCAGCGCCGTCAGGTCCGTGGCATCCCACGCCCCGATCTGCGCGGCCGTGAGGCTGGCGATCTGGCTCGGCGACAAGGCCGCGACCTGCGCCGGCGTAAAGGCGTCGATCTGGCCGGAGGTCAGCCCCGCAAGCGCCTTCGTGCTGAGCGCCGCGATCTGATCGGTCGAGAGAGCCGCGATATCGGCCACGGAGAGGCCGGAAACGGCGGACGAACTCAAGGCGCCGATCTGCGACGTGCCGAGTGCCGCGATCTGCGCGGTCGACAGCGCCCCCATCTGGCCGGAGGTCAGCTGCGCGGCCTGGGTCGCCGTGAGCGCCGCAAGCTGGTCGCCGGTGAGCACGGCAATGTCATCCGACGACAGGCCGGCGATGGCGGCGGAGCCGATCGCCGCGATATCGTCGGTCGTAAACGCCGCAAGGTCGGCCGTGGAGAGTGCCGCGATCTGGCCGGACGACAGACTGCCGATCTGCGCCGCGGTCAGGGCTACGACCTGATCGACGCTCAGAAGAGCGATCTGTGCCGACGTCAGGCCGGGGATCGCCTTGACGCTGAGGGCGGCGATCTGGTCGGCCGACAGCGCCTTGACGCTCGCGTCGGACAAGGCCGCGGCCTGCGTCGACGTCAGCGCGCCGACCTGTGCGGTGCCGAGTGCGGCGACCTGCCCGGAGGAGAGCGTCCCCACCTGGTTCGACGAAAGGCTGCCGACCTGGTTTGAGGTCAGGGCGGCAAGCTGGTCGGGGGTGAGCGACGCAACCACGTCGGTCGAGATGGAGCCCACCGCGCCGGCGTTGATCGCGGCGATCTCGTCTGCCGTAAAGACCGACAGCGCCGAGGAACTCAACGCCGCGATCTGGCTGGAGCCGAGTGCGGCGACCTGCGCGGCGGAGAGGGCATCGAGCTGGTCCGGCGTCATCGCCCCGATCTGCGCGGAGGTCAGGCCGGGGATCGCCTTCACGCCAAGGGCGGCGATCTGGTCGGGCGAAAGGGCCGCAATGCCGTCCGTCGTCAGCCCGGAGATGCCGGCCGAGGTCAGCGCCGCGATCAGCGACGTATCCAGCGCGCCGATCTGCTGCGAGGTCAGAGCCGCCACCTGGGCGGACGACAGCCGGGCGATCTGGGCGCTCGTCATCGAGCCGATCTGGTCCGGCGTCAGCGCGGCGATATCGCCGCTGGAAAGGCCGGGCAAGGCCGCCGTGCTGATCGCGGCGATATCGGCCGCCGAGAAGGCGGCGACGTCGTCCGTGCTCAGCGCGCCGAGCTGGCTCGAATTCATCGCGCCGACGAGCACCGCGGTCAGCGCCTCGGCCTGGTCGGTGGTGAGCCCGCCGATCTGGGCGGTGCTGAAGCCCGGTATGGCCTTTGCGCTCAGCGCCGCGATCTGGTCCGGCGAGAGCGCCGCGATATCGTCGCTCGAAAGCACCCCGACCTGCGCCGCCGTCAGGGCGCCGACCTGCGCGGAACTCAAGGCCGCGATCTGCGCGGTCGTCAGGGCGGCCACCTGTCCGGTGCTCAGCGCCGCGATCTGTGCCGCGCTGAGCGCCGAGGCCTGATCGACGCTCAGTGCTGCAATGGCGGCGGTCGAAAGTCCGGGCACGGCCTTCGGGTTGAGAGCGGCGATTTCATCCGTCGAGAACGCCGCCAGCTCGTCAGGGCTCAAAGCCCCGAGCTGCGCCGAGCCGAGGTTTGCCACCTGCGCCGCCGTCAGAGCCTCTAGCTGCCAGCCGGCAAGAGCCTGAATCTGCCCCGTGGTTACGCCGGCGACGGCCTTTGCGTTCAAGGCGGATATCTGATCGGCACTGAACGCGGCGATGCCGGCGCTGGTGAAGGCGGCGATCTGCGTCGAGTTCAGAGCTGCGATCTGCGCGGTGCCGAGCGCGGAAATCTGGTCGATCGTCAAGGCGGCGATCTGCGTCGCCTTCAGCGCCGCGATCTGGGTGGCTTTCAGCGCGGCCATCTGGTCGACGTTCAGCGCCGCGATATCCGCTGTCGACAGCCCGGCAAGGGCAGCCGTGCCGAGCGCCGCGATGTCGTCCGTCGAGAAGGCGGCCAGGTCATCGGTGCCAAGTGCCGCCACCTGCGCCGAGTTGAGGCTTGCCACCTGCGCGGTGGTGAACGCCTCGACCTGTTCGACGGAAAGGACGCCGACCTGCGCGGAAGTCAGACCGGGGACCGTCTTGGCACCAAGGGCGGAAATCTGTTCCGGGCTCAGGGCGGCAATGTCGTTGGTGGACAGAACCTTGACCTGAGCGGAACTCAGCGCGCCGACCTGCGCAGCGCTGAGCGCCGCGACCTGGCTAGGCGTCAGCGCCGCGATCTGCGTCGTCTTCAGCGCGGCGATCTGCTTGACATTCAGCGCGGCGATCTGGTCGGCGCTAAGCGCCGCGATGCCGTCCGGCGAGAGCCCCGCAAGCGCCGAGGTGCTGATCGCCGCGATTTCGTCTGGCGAGAAGGCTGCCACATCCGCAACGCTCAAGGCCGCAACCTGCGACGACATCAGACCCGCCATCTGCGCGGTGGTCAGCGCGTCGATCTGGTCGACGGAGAACGCACCGATCTGGTCCGAAGTCAGGCCGGAGAGGGCCTTGGTGTTCAAGGCGGCGACCAGATCGGTCGTCAGGGCCGCAATGCTGCCGCTGGACAAGGCCTTGACTTGCGGCGCGCCCAGCGCGCCGATCTGCGCGGCGTTGAAGCTCGATATCTGGCCCG
>Ga0153956_1000517_pt1 | contig 42422 bp, 33 predicted proteins | sample TSFL040MetaG_FD_104704 | JGI IMG/M metagenome (GOLD analysis project Ga0153956, IMG submission 104704) | Attine ant fungus gardens microbial communities from Florida, USA - TSFL040 MetaG | ecosystem: Host-associated > Fungi > Mycelium > Unclassified | place: USA: Florida, Wekiwa Springs... | reverse complement strand
TTCGCGCATGTTCGGCGCCAGCAGAAGCTCTTGGTCACGGTCACACGGGAGGAAGTTCTGGGGCATGCCTCGATGCTCGCCGGCGGGGCGGACGGAGCGCGGGGTTCATGCGACAGCCTCCATGGTGGGGTCAACTCACTCAGCGCGTTCCCGGGCCCTTCTTCAAGGCCCGGGACGGAGGGAAGGAGCGCGGAAGGGTGACGTTCCCGGCGTCTTCGTCGACGAATGAGGCCCTTCGAGGCTCTTCGTGACGTCTCTCGTACGAGACGTTCACGGAAGAGCGGAGACTTCCCGACCCTTCACGTCCTCCCCGCGAACCTCACGAGTCCCGGGCATTTCGTAGCGGCCACAGCCTGCCAGGGCCGCTACGAAATGCCCGGGACCAAACTCGGACGGCCGCCACCCCCGCCCCGAACCCCGCCCTGGAATCAACCGGCTAGGGCTTTTCAGCTTCCAGCAGCGCCACGACCGACTCGGAGATCAGCTTCACGCCGTTGGAGAGGGCGCGCTCGTCGATGTCGAATTCGGGGTGGTGGTGGTCGTGGATCTCGCCCAGCTCGGGGTCCCGGGCGCCGAGCAGGAGGAAGGTGCCCGGCGCGCAGGCCTGGAAGGCGGAGAAGTCCTCGCCGCCGAGGATCAGTTCGCCCTCGTAGACCGCCTCGTCGCCGAGAGCGCGGCGCGCGGCCGCGGCGACGATCTCGGTCGTGGTCGGGTCGTTGACCACCGCGTCGTAGCCGCGCGTGTAGGTGTAGTCGCAGGTGGCGCCGTGGGCGGCGCAGATCTCGGTCGCGATCTCGCCGATCCGCCGCTCCAGCAGATCGCGGACCGTGGGGGAGAACATGTTCGTGCCGCCTTCGAGGCGCGCCGTCTGGGGGATCACGCCGACCGACTCGCCCGCTTCGAACTGGGTGACGCCGAGCACCGCGATCTCCTGCGGATCGACCTCGCGGGCGACGATGTGCTGCAGGTTGGTGACGATCTGCGCGCCGATGACGAGCGGGTCGATCGCGTCCTGCGGCTTGGAGATGTGGCCGCCGCGGCCGTGGACGATGATCTCGAAGACATCACAGGACGCCATCACCGGGCCGGGCCGCACCGAGACCTTGCCGAGCGGGAACCACGCCCACAGGTGCTGGCCGATGACCCGGTCGACGCCCTCCATGGCGCCGGCCGCGACCATCTGCGAGGCACCGCCGGGCAGCGCCTCCTCGCCGTGCTCGAAGAGGAAGCGGACCTCACCGGTGAGGCTGTCCGCCAGCGGCGCCAGCACTTCGGCGACGCCGAGCATCATCGAGGTGTGGCCGTCGTGCCCGCAGGCGTGCATCACGCCGGGGTTCTTGGAGGCGAAGGAGAGTCCGGTCTGCTCGGAGATCGGCAGCGCGTCGTGGTCGGAGCGCACCGCGATCCGCGGGCCCGGGCGACCGCCGCGCAGGTCGGCGACGACGCTGGTCGGGGTCGGCCGGGAGATCGAGGCGAAGCCGCCGATCCGCTCCAGCTCGGCGACGATGAAGGCGGAGGTCTCGGACTCCTGGTAGGAGAGCTCGGGACGTTCGTGGAGGTAACGGCGCCGATCGACGACGCGGGAGGCGATCTCGTCGACCCGCGCTCCCAGGTCGGTAAGCGGGCTCGGGGTGGGCGTTGCGGTCATCGTCTCCTCCTGATGCGTCGTCGACAAACGTCTACGGGTCACCGCGCTGCGGTGTAGATTAAACGTCATGTCCAGCGACGCCCTGATCGTCGGTGCCTACGAGGCGCGCTACGAACGCCACGCCCCGCCGGAGCGCGACACGAAGGAGCTGCTGAAGGAGTCGGTGCTCGGCGCCCTCGCGGACGCGGGCCTGGGACTGAAGGACGTCGACGGCTTCGGCGTCGCCTCGTTCTCGCTGAAGCCCGACCACGCGGTCGACCTCGCCTGGCACCTCGGCCTCAGCCCCCGCTGGCTGATGGAGGACCCGCACGGCGGCGCCAGCGGGCTCAACCTGCTGAGCCACGCGCTGCGGGCGATCGAGGCGGGCGACGCCGAGACGATCGTCCTCTGCTCTGCCGACCACCTCGACAAAGACTCCTTCGCCGGCCTCGTCCGCAACTACAACCGGGTCACCGCCGAGCACCTCGCGCCGCTGAACTACGGCGGCCCCAACGCGCTCTTCGCCCTGCTGACCCAGCGCTGGATGGACGCGCGCGAGCTCGGCCGCGAGGATCTCGGGGCGATCCCGGTCGCCCAGCGCGCCTGGGCCGGCCGCAACCCGCTCGCCGTCTACCGCGACCCGCTGACGATGGCCGAGTACCTGGGCACGCCGCTCTTCGTCCCGCCGCTCTGCCGCCTCGATTGCGTGCCGGTGGTCTCCGGCGGCGATGCGATCGTCCTCCGCGCCGCCCCCGCCGCCGGCCCGGCCGCCCGGGTCCGCGCCCTGCGCTCGCTCTTCAACGCCGACCAGCAGGAGGGCGACGGCCTCACCACCGGCTTCGCCGCGTTCGCCGACGACCTCTGGAGCGCCGCCGGCGCCCGGCCGGAGGACCTCGACGCCGCCTACCTATATGACGACTACCCGGTGATGGTGCTGGCCCAGGCGCTGGATCTCGGCCTCGTCCCCGACGCGGACTTGAAGCGGTGGCTCGGCGCGACCGTGCTCGAGGGCAGCTGGCCGCTCAACACCTCCGGCGGCCAGCTCTCGGCCGGCCAGGCGGGCGCGGCGGGCGGCATGCACGGCCTGGTCGAGGCGGTGAGGCAGCTGCGGGGGACGGTGGAGGACGAGCGCGCGACCGGTGCGGAGCTCGCCCTCGTCGCCGGCTACGGCATGGTCCTCTACCGCCACGGCGCCTCCCACAACGCCGCCATCCTGGAGCGGATCGGATGAACGACTTCGCCGTCCCCGCCTGCGCGAACTGCGGCCACGCGATCTGGCCCCCGCGCCTGGCCTGCCCCGTCTGCGGGGCGGCGGAGTGGAACGAGGTCCCCGCCCCGACCGGCGTCCTGCTCGACGTGACGGAAGCCCCCGGCTACGACGGCACCCCGGTCCGCCTCGGCACCGTCCGTCTGGCTGTTCCTTCTGCCGACCCCTCCGTCAAAAGGAACAGCGGAGCGGGGGACGAGGGGCCGCCGGTGATCGCCGGGATCGACTCTGACGCCGGGGCCGGCGACACGGTTCGGCTCCGTCTCGTCGACGGCGCTCCCCGCGCCGGAAAATAATCTGCACACCATCGTGCAAAGGTGTAGTCTGTCGCCGCAGATGCTGCCGATCGACCACACCAGTCGAAGCGGTTCCAAGCGGTGCGGCCAACCGTCCCCCCACGGTGCACCTCCGGCCGCGCCGGCGCCCCCCGAGTCGACGGTCGTCCGTGCCGTCGGGCCCTTTGCGGTGACCCGGCGCCGGGCGGCCGTCGCGGGGCGCTGCGCCACAATCAGCCGTACCGCCGCGTAGGGCTGACCGTCACGAAAACCGAGAGCGAGGAGCAACGATGCCCAACACTTCCGTCACCGATCTGACCGCCGCCCTCGCCGCCGGTGAGGTCGAGGTCGTCGACCTGACCCAGCCGCTCAGCGAGAAGACCCCGGTCCTCGTCCTGCCCGACCCGTTCGCGAACACGCCGCACCTCTCCCGCCGCGAGCTCTCCCACTACGACGACCTCGGCCCCGCCTGGGCCTGGAGCGTCCTCGAGCTGGGCGAGCACACCGGCACCCACCTCGACGCGCCGATCCACTGGGTCACCGGCAAAGACGGCGCCGACGTCGCCTCGATCCCCGCGAGCCAGCTGGTCGGCCCGGTCGTCGTGATCGACAAGACCGCCGAGGTCGAGGCCGACAACGGCTACCTGCTGACCGCCGCCGACCTCGACGCCTTCGAGGCCGAGAACGGCCAGATCCAGCCCGGCTCCTGGCTCCTCTTCAAGACCGGCTGGGAATCGCGCGCCCAGGACGAGGCCTCGTTCCTGAACCTCGGCCCGGAGGGCCCGACCAGCCCCGGCCCGGACGTGTCGGGCGCCAAATGGCTCGCCGAGCACCCCAACGTCGTCGGCTACGGCTGCGAGACGGTCGGCATCGACGCCGGCTCCGCGGGGGGCATGGACCCGGGCTTCCCGGTCCACAACTTCCTCCTCGGCGCCGAGCGCTACGGCCTCACCCAGCTGGCGAACCTGACCCAACTGCCGACGACCGGCGCGCTGATCGTCGTCGCCCCGCTGAAGCTGGTCGACGGCACCGGGAGCCCCTCGCGCGTCCTCGCCTTCGTCCCCCGCTAGGCCGACCGCCATGCCCGCCGCCTCTCCCGCCGCCGCCACCGAGGGGCCGGCCGCCGACCCGATCCTCGCTTCGGTGCTGCAGCGCCGCGTCGTCGCCGTCTCCCGGGAGATGGCGACGGTGCTGATGCGCTCCTCCCGTTCGCCGATCTTCAACGAGATCGGGGACTTCGTCACGGTGATCTTCGACCGCGACGGCCGCACCCTGGCGCAGACCGAGTTCGCCTCGATCATCGCCTTCGGCGCCGCCCCGTCGCTGCGGGCGATCATCGAGGAGTTCGGCGAGGACGTCCACGACGGCGACGTCTTCATCCACAACGACGTCTTCAGCGGCGGCAACCAGTTCGCCGACGTCGGCATCTACACGCCGGTCTTCCACGACGGCGAGCTGGTCGCCTGGACCGCGGGCAAGGGCCACGTCGCCGACGTCGGCGGGATGACCCTCGGCGGGTACGACCCGAAGTTCCGCGAGGTCTGGCAGGAAGCGTTCCGGATGACGCCGCTGCGCATCCACTCCGGCGGCGAGCCGATCCACGACGTGGTGCGGCTGGTGCGGGCGAACGTCCGCCTCGAGATCACCTGGGACGACGTCCAGGCGATGATCGGCGCCTGCACGATCGGACGGCGGCGCCTGGTCGAGCTGCTCGACCGCTACGGCGCCGACGTCTTCGACCGCCACATGGACTTCGTCATCGAGGCCGCCGAACGGCAGGTGCGCGCCGAGATCCAGCGCTGGCCCGACGGCGTCTACCACGGCGAGAGCTACATGCAGTCCGACGGGATCGACCCGACCAAGCGGCTGCGGGTGGCGGTCGAGGTGACGATCGCGGGCTCGAACATCACCTTCGACTTCTCCGGCTCCGACGACCAGGCGGCCGGCTTCACCAACATGCCCGCGGCCTCGGCGATCGGGGCGATCTCGATCGCCTTCATGATGCTGCTCGACGCCTCCGGCCTCTCGATCCCGACCAACGCGGGGCTCTTCGCGACGATGTCGACGAAGTTCCGCAAAGGTTCGCTGATCGACCCCGAGTTCCCGGCCGCGAGCGTCTTCGGCAACCAGATGTGCGACGAGGTGCTGGAGTCGATCATGACCGCGCTGGCCGAGCCGCTGCCGGACCTCGTCTGCGCCGGCTGGAACCAGTTCCTGCCCGCCTCGCTCAGCGGCGTCGACCCGCGCACCGGCGAGGTCTACGTCGACCTGTTGCTGTTCTCGCGCGGCGGCTCCGGCGCGATGAAGGGCACCGACGGCTACGACGGCATCGGCTTCACCGGCACGCCGGGGTCGATGCGGTCCCAGGACATGGAGATCTTCGAGCTCTCGACCCCGCACATCGTCGACTACGTCGAACTGGAGACGGACTCGGCCGGGGCGGGGGAGTGGCGCGGGGGCTACGGCACGCGGACGCGGTTCCGCTTCGAGGGCGAAGGCGTGCGCGGCTCGACCCTCGGCGACGACTCCGAGGCGGAGGGCGCGGCGCCCGCGCAGGGCCTCTTCGGCGGCGAGGACGGGCGGCTGAACGTGCTGCGCCTCACCGAGCCGGACGGCTCCGAGCGCGACTGGGGCTCCAAGGAGGGCGTCCAGATCCCGCAGGGAACCGTCTGCGTGTCCAACCACGGCGGCGGCGCGGGCTATGGCGACCCGCTGAAGCGCGACCCCGACCTGGTCGTCCGCGAGGTCCGCGAAGGGCTGCTGAGCGGCAAGCGGGCGCGGGAGACCTACGGAGTCGCCGTCGACCCGGAGGGGTCCGGCCACGACCACGCCGAGACGGAGCGGTTGCGTGCGGGAGGCGCGGGTGACCCTTCGCTCACGAACAGCGGGGAGGTTCGCTCACCCGCGCCTCCCGCCCCTCAGCGAGCGGAGGCCCGGGCATGAGCTATCGGCTGGGCATCGATGTGGGCGGGACGTTCACGGACTTCCTCTGCCTCGGCGGCGAGGCGCCGCTCGTGCACAAGACGAGCTCGACGACGCACGATCCCTCGCTCGCGTTCGTCCGCGGGCTGGAGGAGATCGCGGGGCGGGTGGGGCTGCCGTTCGAGGAGTTCGTCGCGCAGATCGAGCTGATCGTCCACGGCACCACCGTCTCCACCAACGCGGTGCTGACCGGCAACGGGTCGAAGACCGGGGCGCTCCTGACCGAGGGCTTCCGCGACACCCTGCGCCTGCGCGACGGCACCCGGGCGACGCCGTACGACAACCACCTCACTCCGCCTGAACCCCTCGCCCCGCGCGAGCGCACCCACGGCATCGCCGAGCGGATCGGCCCGGAGGGCCAGGTGCTGGGGGAGCTGGACGAGGCGAGCGTGCGGGGCGCCGCCGAGGCGCTTGCCGCCGACGGGGTCGAAGCGGTCGCGATCTCCTTCATGCACTCGCCCCAGAACGCCGACCACGAGCGGCGCGCGCGGGAGATCGTCGAAGCGGTCATGCCCGACGCCTACCTGACCGCCTCGCACGAGCTGCTGGAGCAGATCCGGTACTACCCGCGCACCTCGACCACGGTGCTGAACGCCTACGTCGGACCGATCATCAGCGGTTATATGGAGCACCTGACCGCGCGGCTCGCCGAGCTGCGCTTCGCCGGCGTCCTCCTGATCATGCAGTCGAACGGCGGCGTCGCGACGCCGGAGGAGGTCTCCCGGCGGGCGGCGCTCTCGTTGCTCTCCGGCCCGGCCTCCGGGCCGACCGCGGGCCTCCACCACCTCGCCGACGCCGACGTCGACGCCTGCCTCACGGTGGACATGGGCGGCACCAGCTTCGACGTCGCGATGGTCGTCGACGGGCGGCCGGTGACGATGACCGACGGCACCGTGGCCGAGTGGCCGCTGGCGCTGCCGACGATCGACATCCACACGATCGGCGCCGGCGGCGGCTCGATCGCCGCGGTCGACGAGGGCGGCCTGCTCTCGGTCGGACCGCGCAGCGCCGGGGCCGAACCGGGGCCCGCCTGCTACGGGCGCGGCGGCACCGAGCCGACCACCACCGACGCCGACCTGATCCTCGGCTACCTGTCCGCCGACAGCCCGCTGGCGGGCGGGGTGCCGCTCGACCTGGAGGCGGCGCGGCGGGCCTTCGCGCCGGTCGCCGACGCGCTCGGCGTCTCGATCGAGGAGGCGGCCGCCGGGGCCTACGACCTGATCAACGTCGGCATGGCGACCGGCGTCCGCGACATCACCGTGCGCCGCGGGCTCGACCCGCGCGACTTCCCGGTCGTGGTCGCGGGCGGCGCCGGGCCGCTGCACGCGGCGGCGATCGCCGCCGAGCTCGAGGTCGCGCTGCTGCTCGTCCCGCGCGAGTCCTCGATCTTCTGCGCCGCCGGGATGCTGATGTGCGACTTCCAGCACGACGCGGTGCGGGCGCTGAAGTCACCGTTGACCGAGCTCGATCCGAGCTCGGTCAACGCGGCCCTGGAGGAACTGGCCGAGGCGGGCCGAGACACGCTGCACGGCGAGGGCGTCGCCGACGAGGCGATCTCCTTTGCCGCCTCCCTGGACCTCCGTTATGCGGGCCAGTGGCACGAGCTCGAGGTCCAGCTGCCTTGGGAGCCGGGCTCGTCCCCGGAGCTGGGCGCGATGACCGACGCCTTCAACGCCGAGCACGACCGCACCTTCGGCTACTCCTCGCCGGGCGACACGATCGAGTGCCTGGCCCTGCGGCTGAGCGCCCGCGGCGAGACGGCGAAGCCGGAACTGGGCGGCGAGATGGACGAGATGGCCTCCGGCGCTCCTGGGCCGGTCGGCCGGCGCCCCACTTGGTCGGCGCGCAGCCGCGCGATGGTCGACACGCCGGTCTACGACGGGCACGGCCTGACCGCCGGCTTCGAGGCCTCCGGCCCGGCGATCGTCGAGCTGGCGACGACCACGATCGTCGTCCCGGAGGGCTTCGACTTGCTGGTCGACCGCCGCGGATCGTTCGTGCTCGCCGCCGGGGAGCGCGGGCGCAAGCTCGCCGACGACCTGCTCGGGCGCCTGCACTCGATAAGGTAGGCGCTCTACCGGGTTGCCATGCCGACTGACGATCTCGATCGAGCTTTAGCGGGGAAATCGCCGTTCGACGCCCATTACGGGCTCGAAGTGGTCGAGTGCGGCGAGGATGGGGTCCGCGGCCGGCTGCCGGTGGAGCCGCACCTCCACCAGCCGACCGGGATCGTCCACGGGGGCGTCTACGCCAGCGTCGCCGAGGCGCTCGCCTCCAGCGGCACCAACTGGGCGGTCACGCCGAACGGCGAGATCGGCCTCGGGATGTCGAACGACACCCGGTTCCTGCGGCCCGCGACCGACGGCGTCCTCGACGCCGTGGCGAAGCCGATCCACCGCGGTAGGACCACCTGGATCTGGGACGTGACGATCTCCGGAGAGGACGGCCGCGTACACGCGGTGAGCCGCGTCACCATTGCCGTCCGTCCGCGTCGGAATCCTTGAACGGGTGAACGCCGTGGCCACCGCCCCTGTCCCTGCCCATTCCAACGGGACGATGCGCTCCCAGGATCTGACGATCACGATCCTCGGCTCCCACATGCGCCGGGCCGGCGGCCGCGTCTGGTCGGGCGGGATGGTGAAGCTGATCGGCGAGTTCGGCTTCTCCACCGAGGCGGTCCGCGCCGCCCTCTCGCGCCTCGTCACCCGGGGGATGCTGGAGCGCCACCGCGACGGGCGGATGATCAACTACGCGCTCACCCCCCGCGCCCAGGAGCTGCTCGCCGAGGGCGACCGCCGCATCTTCTCCTTCGGCCGCCGCGCCCCCGGTGCCGACGCCTGGACCCTCCTCTGGCACACGATCCCGGAGGACCGCCGGGTGGAGCGCTCCCGCCTCGCCTCGCGCCTGCGCTTCCTCGGCTTCGGCTCGCTCCAGGACGCCACCTGGATCGCCGCGTCCGACCGCGAGGAGGAGGTCCGCGCCCTGGTCGACACCCTCGCCGTCGGCGATTATGTCTCGATCTTCCTCGCCCGCATGGCGCGGGGCTCCGAGCAGGCGATCCTCTCCTCCGGCGCCTGGGACCTGCACGCGCTCGGCCCCCGCTACGACGAGTTCCTCGAGGCCTTCTCGCCCCTCACCAAGGCGACCGCCCGCCGCGCCCTCTCCGACCGCGAGGCCTTCGTCACCCGCACCCGCCTGATGCACTCCTTCCGCAGCTTCTCCTTGGTCGACCCCGAGCTCCCCGACTCGATCGCCCCGCTGCTCGACCGCCGCGCCCGGGCGATCAAAACCTTCGACGCCGTCTACGAGGGCCTGGCCGGCGCCGCCGACCGCCACTTCGAAGAGATCGCCGTCCCTGCCGAAAGGGGATAACGCATGAAGCCAATTCTTGATCCGGCTACCGGGTTCAAGATCGGACTGTTCTCGGCCAACTGCAGTGGCGGGCTGGCGGTGACGAAGATTCCGGAGCGCTGGTCGGCCTCCTACGAGGACAACATCGCGCTGGCGAAGCTCTCGGACGAGCTGGGGATCGACTTCCTGCTGCCGATCGCCCGCTGGATCGGCTACGGCGGCGACACGAACTTCCACGGCGGGGTGCTGGACCCGGTCGTGCTGGCGGCGGCGCAGCTGGCGGTGACCGAGCGGCTGACGGTGTTCTCGACGATCCACACCGCCTTCAACCACCCGCTGGTGGCGGCGAAGGAGCTGGCGACGCTGGACCAGATCGGGCCGGGGCGGGCCGGGCTGAACGTCGTCGCGGGCTGGAACAAACCGGAGTACGAAGCGATGGGCGTCGACCTGCCGACCGACCACGACCGGCGCTACGCGATGGCGCAGGAGTGGTTCGAGATCGTCTCGCGGATCTGGAGCGAGCCGGGCTCCTTCGACCACGAGGGCGAGTTCTACTCGCTGCACGGGGTGGAGGGGGACCCGAAGCCGCAGGACGGGGCGGTGCCGATCCTGAACGCCGGGTCCTCGCCGCAGGGCATGGACTACGCGGGCCACAACGCGAGCTTCCTCTTCACGATCGTCGCCGACTCGGCGTCCGGTGGCGACAAGGTGAAGGAAATCGCCGACCTGGCGCGGGAGCGTTATGACCGCGAGGTCGGCGCGTTCACGCCGTGCCACGCGGTTTGCCGGCCGACCCACGAGGAGGCCGAGGAATTCCTCGACTACTACGCGAACGAGAACGCCGACTGGGCGGCGGTCGACAACCTGATGGAGCTCCAGGGCCTCCACGCCCAGTCCTTCACGCCGGAGATGCTGGAGACGTTCCGCGAGCGCTTCGCCGCCGGCCACGGCACCCTGCCCCTGATCGGCACCCCCGACGAGATCGCCCAGTCCCTGATCGAACTCTCGAACTCCGGCTTCGGCGGCTGCACGGTCAGCTTCGTCGACTACCTGGGCGAACTCCCCTACTTCGTCGAAGAGGTCGTGCCGCGCCTCGAGGCGGCGGGGGTCCGCGCCCCTCGCTAGCCCGTTGATTCCACGGTCGTCCAGGGGCGAGACGCCCAGGACGTGAGGGTCCCGTGAGACACCGGGCACGGGTCCGTCACGAACTCCCGACTTCCGTGACCCTTCTGCATGGAAGGAAGCCTCGACCAGGGGTTGAGTTCGCACTTAGCCACGCTATGTGTGGCTAAGTGCGAACTCACCGGGGTGGGGCATGGGGAAGGCGCGCGGAAGGGTGACGTTCCCGGCATCTTTCCGACGGCGTGATCCTTCGGTCACGGATCCGTGGGACGCTCGTGCGCTTCGCGTCGGACAGCCGTCACGGACCCTTCTCGCTCCCCACATCCCCGGCCGTCTCGGCCACGGCCACAGCCTGCCAGGGCCGTGGCCGAGACGGCCGCGCTCGCCGCAAGCCCTTGCGTCCCTCGTCTCTAGTCGCGATACCCACATTTCATTCGACATACCTCCTCGCCTGGGTGTAGACTATTTTGGGTGATGGGGTTCCTTCCGGACAGCGTCGACCTCCGCGGCAGGGCTACCGCATGAGCCGTACCGTCGTGGTCACCGGTGGGGCGAAGGGCATCGGCCGCGCCACCACCGCCGCGTTCGCCGCGCTCGGCGATCGCGTCGTCGCGCTGGGACGCGACAGCGAGGCGCTCGCCAAGCTCCCCGACTCGCTCGGCGTCCACGCCGCCAACGTCCGGACCGCGCGCTGCGACGTCACCAGCGAGGCCGAGGTCGAGGAGATCTTCGGCGGCATCGGCCCGGTCGACGTCCTCGTCAACAACGCCGGCATCGCGATCACCGCCCCGCTGGCGAAGACCTCGCTCGCCGACTGGGAGAGCCAGATCGCGGTCAACGGCACCGCCGCCTTCCTCTGCACCCGCGCCGTCCTCGCCGGGATGCTGGAGCGTGACGCCGGCTCGGTCCTCACCGTCGCCTCCACCGCGGGCAAGGTCGGCGCTCGCTACACCGCCGCCTACACCGCCTCCAAGCACGCCGCCGTCGGCCTGATGCGCGCCACCGCCGCCGAGGTCGCCGGCACCGGCGTGCGCGCCAACGCCGTCTGCCCGACCTTCGTCGACACCGAGATGACCGAGCGCGCGGTCGCCAACATCGTCGCCGCCACCGGGCGCGACGAGACGGAGAGCCGACGGGCGCTGGAGCGCTCGGCACCGCTCGGCAGGCTGGTCGACCCGCACGAGGTCGCCGCCACCCTGGTCTGGCTCGCCTCCCCCGAGGCGGCCCCGATCAACGGCCAGACGATCGTCATCGACGGAGGAGGGATCCAGGCATGAGCCCGTTCCGCGCTTCGGCGCAGTTCACCGATGAGTGGGAGCACTTCGACTTCAAGGTGGAGGACGGCGTCGCCACGGTGACGCTGAACCGGCCGGAGAAGCTGAACGCGCTCACCTTCCAGAGCTACGCCGACCTGCGCGACCTGGCGGCCGAGCTGCCCCACCGCGGCGACGTCCGCGTGCTGGTCATCGCCGGCGAGGGCCGCGGGTTCTGCTCCGGCGGCGACGTCGAGGAGATCATCGGCGAGCTGCAGAAGATGGAGGCCGCCGAACTGCTCGAGTTCACCCGGATGACCGGCGCCGCGGTCAAGGGCCTGCGCGACATCCCGATCCCGGTGATCGCCCAGATCCAGGGCATCGCCGCGGGCGCCGGCTCGGTGGTCGCGCTGGCCGCCGACTTCCGCCTCCTCTCGACCAAAGCGTCGTTCGCCTTCCTGTTCACGAAGGTCGGGCTGGCCGGCGCCGACATGGGCTCGGCATACCTTCTGCCGCGCATCGTCGGTGCCGGTCGCGCGACCGAGCTGCTGATGCTGGGGGACAAGCTCGACGCCGAGACGGCCCACCGCTACGGCCTCGCCAACTCGCTCCACGAGCCGGAGGGGCTCCCCGCCGCGACCGCCGCCCTGGCCCGCCGCTTGGCCGACGGCCCGGCGCTCGCCTACGGCACGACCAAGTCCCTGATCGCGAAGGAGCTGGACATGGACCTCGCGTCCTCGATCGAGCTCGAGGCGCTGACCCAGGCGCTGATGATGAAGACGCACGACCACGGCGAGTTCTACGACTCCTGGAAAGAGAAGCGCGAGCCGAAATGGGAGGGACGCTGATGCCCGAGACCCCGCACCGCATCGTCGTCTCGCCGGACCTGGCGCCGCCGGTCGGCTACGCGCAGGCGATCGTCGCCGCGCCCGGCCGCACCGTCTACCTCGGCGGCCAGACCGCGCTGAACAAGGAGAACGAGATCGAGGGCGAGACGATCGTCGAGCAGTTCGAGGTCGCCGCGAACAACGTGATGACGGCGCTGCGCGCGGCGGGCGGCGAGGCCGAGCACATCGTCTCGATGCAGATCTTCGTCCGCGACGTCGCCGACTACAAGGCGAACCTGCGGGAGCTCGGGCGCGTCTGGAAGGACAACTTCGGGACCCATTACCCGGCCTCCGGCCTCTTCGGCGTGACCCGGCTCTTCGACGATCCGGCGCTGGTCGAGCTGATGGCGGTCGCCGTGATCCCGGGGGAGGGCGCCTGATGGCCGCCGGTCCCACCGAAGCGCAGGTGTCCCTGCTGGACGCCCACCTCAGCGAGGAGGAGCGCGCGCTCCTGGCCGAGTGCGAGACCCTCGCCACCGAGAAGCTCGCCCCGCTCGCCCACGCCCACGAGGAGGCGGGGAACGGGTCGAAGCTCGACCGCGACCTGATCGGCGCGATCGCCGAGGCAGGCCTCTACGACCGCCTCTACCGCCGCGACGACGACGGCACCTGGGCGGTCAAGGCGATGGAGCTGTGCCTGATCCGCGAGGGGCTCGCGCGCGGCTCGACCGCCGCCGAGACCGCCTTCGCGCTCCAGGGCCTGGGCTCCTTCCCGCTGCTGCAGTCGGGGACCGAGGCGATGATCGAGGAGTGGGTCCCGCGCCTGGCGCGCGGCGAGGCGGTCGCCGCCTTCGCCCTCTCGGAGCCCGACGCGGGCACCGACGTGGCGGCGCTCTCGCTGCGCGCCGATTCCGCCGACGACGGCGGCTTCGTCCTGAACGGCGAGAAGATCTGGATCTCCAACGCCCCGGAAGCCGACCTCTACACGGTCTTCGCCCGCACCACGGAGGGCGCCGGCGCCCGCGGCCTGACCGGCTTCGCGGTCCCGCGCGAGAGCCCCGGCGTCTCCGGCGAGGCGATCGAGATGCTGTCCCCGCACCCGATCGGCCGGGTCGTCTTCGAGGACGTCCACGTGCCCGCCGAGGCGGTGCTCGGCGAGGTCGACCGCGGGATGTCGGTCGCCATGCGCACCCTCGACCTCTTCCGGCCGAGCGTCGGCGCCTTCGCGATCGGCATGGCCGAGGCGGCGCTCGACGCGGCCGTCGCCCACGCCGCCGAGCGCGACGCCTTCGGCGGCAAGCTGAAGGACCTGCAGGGCGTGTCCCACCGCCTCGCCGAGATCGCGATGCGGATCCAGGCCGCGCGCCTGCTCGTCCACGATGCCGCCCGCTCCTTCGACGCCGGCCTCCGCCCGATCACCCAGGTGGCGGCGATGGCGAAGCTGATGGCGACCGAGGTCGCCCAGGAAGCCGTCGACGTCGCCGTCCAGACCCTGGGCGCGCGGGCCCTCGTCCGCGGCCACCTGCTGGAGCACCTGTACCGCGACGTCCGCGCGCCGCGGATCTACGAGGGCGCCTCGGAGATCCAGCGCGAGATCATCGCCCGCACTCTCTTCGCCCAAGGAGGTAAATCGTGAACGTCGCGATCATCGGCGGCGGCCCCGGTGGCCTCTACGCCTCGATCCTGCTCGGCCGGCTCGGCCACGAGGTGACCGTCTGGGAGCGCAACGCGCCCGACGACACCTTCGGCTTCGGCGTCGTCTTCTCCGACGAAACGCTGGCCGCCTTCGAGGCCGCCGACCCGCAGAGCTACAAGGCCATCGCCGACAGCTTCGCCCGCTGGGCCGACATCGACATCTACTACCGGGGGACGGTGGAACGCTCCGGCGGCCACGGCTTCTCGGCGCTCGGCCGGATGCGGCTGCTGAACATCCTGCAGGCGCGGGCGGAGGAGGTCGGCGTCGACGTCAAGTTCAGCACCGACGCGCCGGGGCACGAGCAGCTGATGGGGTCCCACGACCTGGTGATCGCCGCCGACGGCGTCAACAGCGCGGTGCGCGCCGCCTACCCGGACACGTTCGGGACGACCCCCGAGGGGCGCTTCTCGAAATTCATGTGGCTGGGGACCGACCTCGTCTTCGAGGCCTTCACCTTCCACATCGTCGAGACCGAGTGGGGCATCTTCCAGATCCACGGCTACCCCTACGACGAGACGATGAGCACCTTCATCGTCGAGACCGACGAGGCGACCTGGCGGCGGGCGGGCTTCGACGCGACCGAGGACAAGGTCTTCGCGCCGGGCGAGAACGACGAGGCGGCGATCGCGCGCTTCCGCGAGATGTTCGCGGAGCAGCTGCAGGGGCACCGCCTGCTCGCCAACAACTCGAAGTGGCTGAACTTCCAGACGATCCGCAACACCAACTGGCGGCACCGGAACCTGGTGCTGCTGGGGGACGCGGCGCACACCGCGCACTTCTCGATCGGCTCGGGGACGAAGCTGGCGATGGAGGACGCGACGGCGCTCGCCTGGGCGCTGAAGGACTCCGGCGGGGACGTCGGCGAGGCGCTGCTCTCCTATGAAGAGGACCGCCGGCCGATCGTCGAGTCGACCCAGCGCGCGGCGCAGGCGAGCCTCGAGTGGTTCGAGGGGATCTCCCGTTACGTCGGCCAGTCGGCGCCGCAGTTCGCCTTCAACCTGCTGACCCGCAGCCGCCGCATCACCTACGAGAACCTGACGATGCGCGACGCCGACTTCATGCGCCGCGTCGACGAGGACTTCCACCGGCAGATGGGTGCCGACGTGTCCGCCGCGAACGGCGCCGCGCCGACGCCGCTGCGCCCGCCGATGTTCACCCCGTTCAAGCTGCGCGGGCTGGAGCTGGCGAACCGCGTGGTGGTCAGCCCGATGGACATGTACACGGCGGTCGACGGGGCGGTCGGGGACTTCCACCTCGTCCACCTGGGCAGCCGCGGCATCGGCGGCGCCGGGCTGGTGATGACGGAGATGGTCTGCGTCTCGGCCGAGGGGCGGATCACGCCCGGCTGCGGCGGGCTCTACCGCGACGACCAGGTCGCCGGCTGGACCCGGATCGTCGACTTCGTCCACGGCCACGGCGACGCCAAGGTCGGCTGCCAGATCGGCCACTCCGGGCGCAAGGGCTCGACCAAGCTGATGTGGGAGGGGATCGACCAGCCGCTCGAGGAGGGCAACTGGGAGATCATCGCGCCCTCGCCGCTCTCCTACCTGGAGCACGGCCAGGTGCCCGCCGAAATGACCCGCGCCGACATGGATCGGGTCAAGGCCGAGTTCGTCGAGTCGGCGCGGCGCGCCGAGGCGGCGGGCTTCGACCTGCTGGAGGTCCACCTCGCGCACGGCTACCTGCTCTCCTCGTTCCTCTCGCCGCTGACCAACCGGCGTGAGGACTCCTACGGGGGCGACCTCGCCGGGCGGGCGAAGTTCCCGCTCGAGGTCGTCACCGCCTGCCGAGCGGTCTGGCCGGAGGACAAACCGCTCTCCGCCCGCATCTCGGCGACCGACTGGGTCCCCGGTGGCTTCGACGGCGACGACGCGGTGGCGCTCTCGGCGATGCTGAAGGAGCTCGGCGTGGACATCGTCGACGTCTCCACCGGCCAGGTCTGGGCGGAAGACGCCCCCGCCTTCGGCCGCAGCTTCCAGACCCCCTACGCGGACCGCATCCGTAACGAGGTCGACATGCCCACCATCGCCGTCGGCGCGATCTCCAGCTACGACGACGTCAACACCACCCTCCTCGCCGGCCGCGCCGACCTTTGCGCCCTCGGCCGTCCCCACCTCTACGACCCCTACTGGACCCTCCACGCCGCCGCCGAACAAGGCCTGGGCGACCGCGACGACTGGATCCTCCAGTACCAGGCTGGCTCCCGCCGCCCGGTCGACGGCAAGCTGGACGTCCAACGCCAGCCTCTGCGGTCGTTCGACCCCCCCGAGCCCGAGCCCGATTTCAGCCGCTGGCGCCCCGCCGCCCGGTTGGCCGGCGAACGGTAGTCGGCGAGGGACGGCCAAAGGACGGACGGTCGCCGCGAAGCCGCGGATTCCGGCCCGACCCCCGGCTGGCTATGGGTCGGCCCGGAATCCGCGGCACCTCGGGGCCCGGGAGGGCGGGACGGGAGAGACGACACACTTCCTCAACGGCGCTCCGGCCGTTTGGTGAGTTAGGCCCCTATGGCGCTGCTAACTCACCAAACGACGGATCGGCGTTGTGGAAGGCGCACCGAGTCGTGGAGAAGGACACGAGAAGCGCACGAATCGACACTCCCGCGCGCCTTCTGCCTCGGCCTCCCCGACGCTCGCTGAGTTAAGCGCGCTATAGGCGGCCTAACTCAGCGAGCGACGGATCGACGGCAGGCGCGCAAGAAGTCACGGAGCCGTGTCGCTCCCTTGCGTCCCTTGCCGCAACCTCTCGACCCTGGCTGCTGATCGGCGATCTTAGCCAGCGGGGGTCGCCGACCAGCAACCCGAGGCGCCAGCTCTCCCAACCGCCGCCTTGTACCGTCGTCCAATCGAGTTTGGACATTCTGCACTGGACAGGGGTGGATCGTCGAGTATGATCAGGATCAGAAGTCGCCGCCTCGGAAAGGGAACCGCGGGGGCGCTTCGGCAGTTGGAGGAAGGTCGTGACGACGTCTGCACCAGGCGTAACAAGCGCCTTGTAGGTCATTTTCTATTCTTAGTATTTGATCAAACCCGTGGTAGGTTGCCGCGGATCGGTTCGTCGGCAAGAGGCTGGCGATCGCCGCCTCCGGGTCGGTCGTCGGCCCGCCGGAGGAGTCGGTCGCCCAGGTCGGCGGGATCTCGCGCCCCTCGGCGGCGGCGATCCTGATCTTCCCGAGCGCCGCTTCCAAGAGCGCCATGTCGAGGACGATCGGCCCGGCGCCGTCGCTCGCCCCGATTTCGGCGGTCGACCCCGTCCCGTCCGGGGACGCGGCGCTGCCGCGTGGCACGCCGATCGCGAGCGGGTTGTTGCCGACGACCGTGGCGGCTCCGCCCGGCGCGGGCATCAGCGGCCGGGTGTTGGCGGCGGCGATCCCGACCAGTCCGGCCTCGGCGGCGGCCATCACGTAACGGAAGGCCCCGCCGAAGTGGAACGCGTGTCGCACGGCAACCGCGCTGATCCCAAACTCGCGCGCCCGCTCGATCGCCAGCCCCATCGCCTGGTCCCCGGTGAGGATGCCGAGCGCGTTCTTCGCGTCGAGCACCGCGATCGTCCCCAGATCGGTGACCACCTCGCCTTTGGTCGCCGTGGTCACCGACCCGGCCCCGATCCGCTCCGCGTACATCGGCACCAACATCAGCCCGTGGGACGGGATCCCCCGCATGTCCCCGTCGACCGACCCCTCCGCGACGGCCGCCGCAGCCGCGTCGGGCAGACCCAGGGCGCCGAAGACACGCGCGGTAGCGCTGAACAGGGCGGAAGCCGGAATGCGGACGGATCGGTCAGGCATGGGCGGTGGCCGCGCACCCGGGGTGCCCGGTGCGCTCCGTATCATTTATCAAATGTATGATGCCTACGCGACGGAAGCCCGCAAAATGCGGGTGTGCGCGTCGACTTCCACACCCATCTGGCCCCCGCCCTCGACCGCCGCCCGCCGCTTCTTCGTCGACTGCCTCGTCCATGACCCCGGCGCCGTCGACCGCGCGGTCGAAGTCTTCGGCGAGGACAAGGTCGTCCTCGGCAGCGACTGGCCGTTCCCGATGGGCACGAAGGACCCGGCGTCCCTGATCGCCCACCGCGGCACGGAGTTCGTCGAGCGCGCCGCGACCGAGAACGCCCGCACCGCCCTCGGCGCTCGCTGAGCGACCGTCGCGGCGGCAGGCCCGCTATTTGGCTCTGTAACTGATCTGAAGCGGCTTTGTGCCAGCCGACCGACAGAGAGGTTCGTGTGTTTACCTCGGGCCATGAGGTCGACCAAGGAAGCAGGGCTCTTCGTCTGGCGCAATCTCGACGCGGTCTTCGTGATCGTGGTCGGCTTCGCTGTCGCCGCACTTCAGATCGTCGGCCGGGCGTCGGCGGAGGCGGTCGACGCCGCGATCCTCGGGTTGCTGGCGGTGACCGCGGTGATCCTGCTCCGCGCCCGTGAGCGGCGGGGAGAGCTCGACGAGGTCAGGGAGGTCGCCCGCGACGCACTGAGCGAAAGGCCGTTCCAGATGGTCTGGGCGAAGAACGAGTGGGACATCCAGACGCGCGAGCGAGCGGTCATCACCTCGACCCGCCGACTCCGGTTCATCCACGACCGGGTCTCGACGATGGAGCATTGGAGCGACGGGGACGGGACGGTTCTCGACTACGCGGCCTTCTGGCGGCGCGCGGAGGGTCGAACGTGGATGCCCGCGAAGAAGATCCACTCGATGCCGATCGAGGGCGGGGAGAACGTCATCTACTGCCTTGAGGAGCAGAGTTCCCGCGGCGACACGCTCGAGTGGAAGGTCGAACGGAAGACGGAAGGCCGCTTCCCCAAAAAACATGAGCGCGTGTCGATGAAGGCGGAAGCGAGGTCCGATCCTCCGAGGCAGATGCGGTCGTATGGCCGGCTGACGCCTCGCCCTGCAATGTGGAGTTGCGATATGGCACCGGTCCGGGCAGGGAGCTAGCGCCGAAGAGAAGGGCGGGACGAATGGAAGTGGTGGAGATGATCCCTCGGCTCGCGATGGGGGAAGTGGTCGAAATCCGCTGGTTTTGGTGAGCGGAAAAATTCCCCATATCGCGCCGGGGAGCGCTACGGTCGAGTAAGGATTTGGTCAGAGAAAAGGAGGGGTGCCATGAGGTTTGAGGACAACACCGGAGACCTGTTCGGTCTCCTTTAGTCGACGTCGCCCAAGGAGGCGCCGGCGGCTTCGGCGCGGCGGGCCAGGAGGATCGAGAAGTCTCGGCCGCCATCGCCTGAGTCGCGGAGGGCGGTGAAGGTCTTCTCGGCCAGCGCTCCGGCCTCCAGGGAGACGCCGTTCTCTTCGGCCAGTTCGCGGACGAGGCCCATGTCCTTGGCCATCAGCTCGACCGCGAAGTGGGTCTGGGACGGGTCCTTGAGGATGGTGCGGGGGATCCAGGTGTCGAGGATCCAGGAGGAGCCGCTGGCGCCGGCGATGGCTTCCAGGGTGCGCTCGACGTCGAGGCCCGCCTTGGCCGCGAGGGCGACGCCCTCGGCGATGCCAAGGACGATGACCGAGCCCATCAGGTTGTTGACGAGCTTCGCGGTCTCCCCGGCGCCGAGGGGGCCGACGTGGACTAGGTGGTTGGAGAGGAGGTCGAGGAGGGGCTTGCCGCGCTCGAAGGCCTCGTCGGTGCCGCCGGCCATGATCGTCAGCTCGCCCGCGCGCGCCGCGACCGGGCCGCCGCTGACCGGGGTGTCGAGGAGCTCCGCGCCCGCGGCCGCCAGCTCGCCGCCGATGCGGCGCGCCTCATCGGGGTCGATCGTGCTCAGCAGCATCACCAGCGTCCCCTCGCGCAGCCCGGCCCGCAGGCCGTCCTCGCCCGCCAGCGCGCTCTCTATATGGGGCGTGTTCGGGAGGGCGAGGAAGATGGCGTCCGCGCCTTCGGCCAGCTCGCGCGCGTTGGCGGCCGCCGCAACCCCGTCCGCGCCGAGCGAGGCGACCCGCTCCGCGTCGATGTCGAAGCTCGCGACCTCCACGCCCTGGGACGCGAGCCGCGCGGCGGCCGAGCCACCGATCGAGCCGGCGCCGAGGACGCCGACGCGGGGGAGGGACGTGTCAGATGCACCGCCGAAGGAAGTCATGCCAAACATTCTGCACCACAGAGTGGTCAATTGTCGATTATGATCCGGCAGGATGCCGCGCGTTGCCGCAGTCCAGCTGGAGGCGAGTCACCTCGACCCGGAGGCGGGCCTGCGACGGATCGAGGAGTGGGCGCGCAAGGCGGCCGCCGAGGGCGCCGAGATCATCGTCTTCCCCGAGCTCCTCGTCCCCGGCTACCCGCGCTACGTGCCCGACCCGTTCCCGCCGACCGCGGAGGGCGCGGAGGCCTGGGAGGAGGCGGTCGCCTACCACCGCTCCTACGTCGCCGGCTCGCAGACGATCCCCGGCCCGTTCACCGACGCGCTCGGCGAGATCGCCCGCTCGGCAGGCGCGACGCTCGTCGTCGGCGTCTCCGAGAAGGACCCGAAGGTCCGCGGCCGCCTCTGGAACACCGGCGTCGTGATCGACGACCAAGGCAACTACCTGGGCAAGCACCGCAAGCTCGTCGGCGTGATGCACGAGCGGCTGATCTTCGATCGCGGCACCGCGGAGGACATCGTCACCTTCGACGCCCCGCAGGCCAACATCGGCGTCTGCATCTGCTTCGAGAACCTGCAGCCGCTCTTCCGCCGCGCGCTCGGCCGGCTCGGCGAGGAGATCCACTGCGCCCTCTGGACCGGGCCCTCGCCGCGTGAGATGGCGGCCGAGCGCCGCCCGCTCGAGCAGCACGAGGCCCTCGGCGTCACCCACGCGCTGGACACCGGCACCTTCGTCGTCATCTCCAGCCAGACGACGGAGGTCGAGCCGACCGGGGAGGGCGACGGCCCGCGCTGGTCCCACAGCGGCGGCAGCTACCTGATCGATCCCTTCGGCCGCACCCTCGCGTCCGTCCCCGATTGGGAGGAGGGCATCGCGGTCGCCGACTTCGACCTCGGCCTGATCGAGGAGGCCCGCCTGGTCTGGAACCACCTGGGCGACGACATGCGCGACGACCTCTTCACGGGCTTCGCGCCGGCCGAGCGATGAGCGCCACCTTCCGCACCGCCGCCGTCCAGGCCGCCTCGGTCTGGCTCGACCGCGGCGGGAGCACCGAGCGCGCCTGCGAGCTGATTCGCGAGGCCGGCCGCGGCGGCGCCGACATCGTCGCCCTGCCGGAGAGCTTCGTCCCCGGCTTCCCCTACTGGCTCTTCACGATGGCGCTTGCCGACACCGCGCCGCTCCACCGCCGCCTCCACGACGAAGCGATCGAGATCCCCGGCCCGGAGGTCGACGCGCTGGCCGCTGCCGCGGTCGACGCGGGCGTCACCGCCGTCGTCGGCGTCACCGAGCGCGACCCCGGCCACATCGGCACGCTCTACAACACCAACGTCGTGTTGGGACCGGAGGGCTACCTCGGCAAGCACCGCAAGCTCGTGCCGACCTGGGCCGAGCGCGTGGTCTGGACCGGCGGCGACGGCTCCACCCTGCAGGCCTTCGACACCCCGCAGGGCCGCCTCGGCACCCTCAACTGCGGCGAGAACGTCAACACCCTCGCCCGCTACGCCCTGCTCGCCGACGGCGAGCGCGTGCACGTCGCCAACTTCCCCTCCTGCGCGCCGCTCGGCGGCCACCACACCAACACCAACGACGTCTACCTGCCCGCCGCCGCCCACGCCTACGAGGGCCGCCTCTACAACGTCGTCGCCCAGGAGTTCGGCACGCCGGAGGTCTGCGACGCGGTCGGCGTCGAATTCGACCCGGACGCCTGGAACTGCATCTCGGGGACGATCGGCCCGGACGGCAGCTGGATCGACTCGCTCAAAGACGAGCAAGGCATCGTCTACTCCGACTGCGATCCCGACGCCACGGTCGAGGGCCGGATGTTCCACGACATCGTCGGGCACTACAACCGGTTCGACGTTCTGCAGCTGAAGGTGGATCGAACCCCCCTCGGGCCTGTTGCGTAGGGCTGGGGCCTTTCACACGGGACGCAAGGGTTGGCGGCGAGCCCGGCCGTCTCGGCCACGGCCCTGGCAGGCTGTGGCCGTGGCCGAGACGGCCGGGTATGAAACGAGTGACGAGACTCGCAAGTCGTGAGGGAGACACCGGGAACGTCACCCTTCCGCGCGCCTTCCCCATGCCCCGCCCCGGTGAGTTCGCACTTAGCCACGCATAGCGTGGCTAAGTGCGAACTCAACCTGTGGTGGAGGCTTCCTTCCATGCGGAAGGGTCACGGAAGTCCGGAGTTCGTGACGGACCTGCGCCCGGTGTTTCACGAGACCCTCACGTCCTGGGCGTCTCATGGAGGTCACAGCCTGCCAGGACCTCCATGGGACGCCCGGGACCCCGCCCCTCGGACGGCCGCCCCCCGCGGCACCCCCTCGTTCTACACCGCAGCCTGCTCCTACATTGAGTAATGGAGCCGAATTGACCTCACCCTGCGGCTTCTATAGGTGAAGGATGGACATCCGGATTTTGTACCAGCGTCCAAACAACTTTAGACATTCGACACCACAGAGGGGTGCCTAGTCGAGTATGCTCCCGAAATGAACACCCCCTCTGGGAAAGGGATCGACGGGAAATTGAATTCTGCAGGTGAGGAAAACAAGGCACCGCTGGTCGAAGTCCGTGGCGTCACCAAGACGTTCCCGGGCGTCGTCGCGCTGAACGCGGTCGACTTCGCGATCCGCCCCGGTGAGGTGCACGCGCTCACCGGCGAGAACGGCTCCGGCAAGTCGACGCTCGCCCGGGTGATCAACGGCTCGGCGAAGCCCGACGAAGGCGAGATCTACTTCGAAGGCGAGCTGACGACGATCGACACCCCGCGCCAGGGGCTCGATCTCGGCGTCGTCAACATCAGCCAGGAGCTGACGCTGGCGCCGACCCTCACCGTCGCCGAGAACATCTTCCTCGGCCGGCTGCCGACCAGCGGTGGCCGCGTCGACTGGGGCCGCCTGCGCCGCGACGCCCGCGAGGTCCTCCAGGACATCGGCCTCGACGTCTCCGAGACGGCGATCGTCGGCGACCTGAACGTCGAGCTCCAGCAGATGGTGGAGATCTCGCGCGCCTTCTCCAGCGAGGCGAAGCTGCTGATCCTCGACGAGGCGACCTCCTCGCTCTCGGAGGCCGCCACCCGCCGCCTCCTGCAGCTGGTCACCGAGCACCGCGACAACGGCGTCGCCGTGCTGATGATCACCCACCGCATGGCCGAGCTCTACGCGGTCTGCTCGATGGCGACCGTGCTGCGCGACGGCCACCTGGTCGGCACCGCGCCGCTCCCCGCGACGACCGAACGCAAACTCGTCTCGATGATGGTCGGCCGCGAGCTCGACGACTACTACAACAAGCGCGAGATCGAGCACGGCGAGTGCGTGCTGGAGCTCGACGGGCTCGAATCGGAGGACGGCGTCCTGCGCCCGACCTCGCTGAAGGTGAACCGCGGCGAAATCGTCGGCGTCGCCGGCCTGGTCGGCTCCGGCAAGGCCGAGCTCGGCCTCGTGCTCGGTGGCGCGGTGCGCAGCCACGGCACCGTCAAGGTGGCCGGCAAGGAGGTCAAGCTGGGCGACCCGCGGCGGGCGATCGCGGGCGGCGTCGGCTTCGTCCCCGACGACCGCAAGCGCTCGGCGCTCCTGCCGAACCGCAGCGTCGCGGAGAACTTCTCGCTGCCCTGGATGAGCCGCATCTCCAACAAGGGCGTGCTGAAACTGCAGAAAGAGCGCCGCGAGGTCTCCAAGTCGATCAAGCGCTACGGGGTCGTCACCGCCTCGGCGAACAACGCGATCACGACCCTCTCCGGCGGCAACCAGCAGAAGGTGGTGCTGGGACGGACCTTCGAGCTCGGCGGCGACGTCCTCGTCCTCTCCGAGCCCACCCGCGGCGTCGACGTCGGCGCCAAGTCCGAAATCTACGACCTGCTCCAGTCGGCGGCCGAAGAGGGCGTCGGCATCGTCCTGATCTCCTCCGAGCTGCCCGAGCTCCTCGGGCTCTCCGATCGCATCGTCGTCTTCTTCGGCGGCGAGATCAAAGGCGAGTTCACCCGCGAGCAGATGGAGGAGGAAGCCGTCGCGCACGTCGCCGTCACCGGCGCGCACGCCGATCCAGAGGAACCGAACAACGAAACGGAGGGCATGTAATGAGCAGCACCGAGGACTCCACGGGCGTCGAGCAGACGTCGCCGGGAGCCGGCCGGAGGCCTTCGCTCGGCTCGCTCGAGGCCCTTTCCCTGGGTCGCTACGCGGGCGTGATCGTCGCGTTGATCGTCGTCGCCGCGGTCCTGACCATCACCCAGAGCACGTTCCTGACCTGGGACAACATGAAAAACATCATCGCCGCGAACTCGGTGATCCTGATCCTCGGATTGGGCGCCACCTTCGTGGTGATCACGGCGGGGATCGACCTCTCGACCGCCTCGCTGATGACCGCCTGCTCGATGATGCTGGCGATCGCCTTCAAATCCGGCTGGGCCTTGGTCCCGGCGGTGGTGCTGGCACTCGCCTTCGGCGCCGCGGCGGGCTGGGGCAACGGCTTCCTGATCGCCAAGGGGCGGATCTCCTTCCTCGCGGTCACGCTCGGCGCCCTCTCGATCTGGCAGAGCTTCTCGCTCGTCGTGCAGGAAGGGCAGACCGTCTCGGTCTTCTCCGCCTCCGCGTTCAAACCGATCCACGAACTCGTCACCAACGACATCGGCCCGATCCCGCTGCTCCTGATCTTCGACGTCGCCCTGCTCCTGATCTTCGGCGGCGTCCTGCGCTACACGACCTTCGGCCGCTCGCTGTTCGCGATCGGCTCCAACGAGGAGGCGGCGCGCCTGTCCGGCATCAACGTCTCCCGCGTCCTGATCCTCGTCTACACGATCGCCGGGCTCGCCGCGGGCCTCGCCTGCCTGGTCTCGGTCGGCCGCCTCACCGCGGGCTCGCCGACGCCCGACCCGAACCTGCTGCTGACCGTGCTCGCCGCGGTGCTGATCGGCGGCACCAGCTTCACCGGTGGCATCGGCGGAGTGGCGGGCACCGCGATCGGCGTCGTCTTCCTCGGCGTGATCCAGAACGGCCTGACGCTCTCCAACGTGTCCAGCTTCTGGCAGGGCATCGTCTCCGGCTCGATCCTGATCATCGCCGTCGGCCTCGGCGTCCTGCGTGAAAAAGGCTGGTCGATCCGGCGGGCGCGCGGCGCCAACGCGGCGGTGACCGAAGGCCCGGTGCGGTGAGCGCGGTCGACGACACGACGGCGGGTGCGGTGCGCCCGCTCGACCGCGACCTCGTCGCGGCGGTCTGCGACACCCTGCTGCCGGCGCGGGGCGAGGGCGCCGCGAACGGGGACCGGGCCTGGTCGGCGAGCGCGAGCGAGCTCGGCATCTCCGGCCGCGTCGCCGACGGCATCGCCGCGGGCCTGCCCCCGCACGTCGCCGCCGCGGTCGACTCCCTGCTCGGTCGCCTGGCCGCGACCGAGTTCTCCGACGCCACCCCGGCGCGCCGGGTCGAGCTGCTGCACGAGGCGGCGGCCGACCCGGCCTCCCGCTTCGCCCTGAAGCAGTTGAAGACGATGGTCTTCGGCGACCTCTTCGGCTCCTTCGACGAGAACGGCCGCAACCCGATCTGGGACGAGATCTCCTACCCCGGGCCGATCTCGGCGCCGCCGACCCCGGCGCAGGCGCCAAAGACGATCCCGCTCGAGAAGGTCTCCGGCCCGCAGACGACGCTCACCGCCGACGTCTGCATCGTCGGCTCGGGCGCCGGCGGCGCGGTCATCGCCGCGCGGTGCGCCGCGGCGGGCAAGTCGGTGCTCGTCCTCGAGATGGGCTCCTACAAGAACGAGTCCGACTTCCGCCAGCTCGAGGCGGAGGGCGCCGGGCAGATGTTCTGGGGCGGCGGCCTCGGCTGGTCGGAGGGCGGTGAGCTCGGCCTGCTCGCCGGCTCGACCCTCGGCGGCGGCACCGTGATCAACTCGATGGCCTGCCGGCCACTCCCCGACGACGTCCGCGCCGACTGGGCCGCGGCCGGCCTCGAGGGCGTCGACGGCGCCGAGTGGGATACCTACTTCGACACGGTCTGGACGGCGCTCGGTGCCAACAGCGAGGCGACGGTCTACAACCGCAACGCCGAGGTGCTGATCGAGGGCCTCACCGCGGCGGGCCTGGAGCACCACCGGATCCCCCGCAACGCGGAGCTCTTCGACGACCCGACCTACTGCGGCTACTGCAACGCCGGGTGCCAGCAGGGCTGCAAGCGCTCGGTGCTGAAGAACTACCTCCAGGACGCCGCCGACTCCGGCGCCCACTTCCTCGTCGACTGCTTCGTCGAAAAAATCACCACCGACGGCCAGCAGGCCACCGGTGTAAAAGGGCGCGTGGGGGAGACCGAGGTCACGGTCGAGGCTCCGACCGTCGTCGTCGCCTGCGGCGGCATCGAGTCCCCGGCCCTCCTGCTGCGCTCCGAGATCGGCGGGCCGGCGGTCGGCAGGAACCTCCGCGTCCACCCGAGCTACATGATCACCGGCGTCTACGACGAGCCGGTCGAAGCCTGGAACGGCCAGCTGATCACGGTGATGTCGTTTGACTTCCAGCACTGCCTGGGCGACAGCGGCTTCTACATCTCGCCGCTCGGCCTCAGCCCGGCGACCTGGGCCGGCCAGTCGCCCTGGACCGACGGCGAGGAGATGCGCGCGCACTTCCTCAAGTTCCCGTCGATGGCGAGCTGGCACTCGATCACCCACGACCACGGCTCCGGCCAGGTGGTGCTGGGCGAGGACGGCAAGGCGCTGGTGCGCTGGAGCATGGCCGACGACGACCTCGACCGCGAGGTCGCGATCCGCGCCCACACCGAGCTCGCCCGCGTCCACCACGCGGCGGGCGCGGCGGAGATCTTCACCTTCCACTGGTCCCCCCATCACTGGCGTCGTGGGGAAGACTTCGACGCCTACATCGAGCGGCTGGAGGCCGCCGCGCCGGAGGAGTACACCGCGTACTCCGCCCACCAGATGGGCTCCTGCCGGATGGGCTCCTCGCCCGCCGACGCCGTCGCCGACGGCCGCGGCGAGCTGCACGACACGCGCGGGGTCTGGGTCGGCGACGCGAGCGCCTTCCCGACCGCGACCGGGGTGAACCCGATGGTCTCGATCATGGTCCTCGCCGAGCGCACGGCGGACCGGATCCTGGAGGCGGCGTGACCCCCGTCGTCCCACCCAGAGCTTCAGACGACCGCCACAGCCATGGGCGGAGGTTGGAGGAGAAAAGCAGTGCCCTGAAGTTGTCCCTTGGTCCGATGAAAGGAACACGATGAAGCGTTGGATAGCCCTCCCGGCAGTGCTTTTGTTGCTGCTCGGGCTGGTCGTCGCAGGCTGTGGTGGTGGCTCGTCGAGCAGCTCGGAAAGCACCGAAGCGACCGAAACCGAAGAAACGGGCGGCACCGCGGAAGGCGGCGCCGAACAAGAAGGCGCTGCCGAAGAAACCAGCGGCGGCGGCAAAAAGGTCTTCTACATCAGCCCGGTCGCCGCGCAGCCGGGCCAGCAGCAGATCAACCAGGGCCTCGAACAGGCCTCGAAAGAACTCGGCTGGTCGGAGAGCGTGCTCGACTCGGCCCTGTCCGCCGAAAAACAGGTCTCGAACGTCGAATCGGCGATCAACCAGGGCGCGTCCGCGATCGCTTCCTGGACGCTCGACCCGAACGCCGTGGCCGGCGCCTACGAACAGGCCCAGTCGAAGAACATCCCCGTCATCGGCATGAACTCCAAAGGCACCGGCGTGACGGCCAGCGTCTGGTGGGAAGTCCAGCTGTGTGAACCGGGGGGCCCGGAGGCTCAGACGGCGGAAAAGATCGCCGAAATGAAGCCCGGCGCGAAGACCATCGTGATCGGCCTGGAAGTCGCCGAATCGACCAAAGAGATCAGCGACTGCTTCATCCAGGAAGCGAAGAAAGCCGGTCTCGACATCATCAACGAAACGAACAACGAAGCCGACAACGCTTCCGGTTCGCAGAAAGTGTTCGAACCGCTGCTGACCAAATACCCCGAAGTCGAAGCGGTCTTCAACTACAACGACGAATCGGCGATGGGCGTCTCCGCGGCGCTCCTGGCGGCCGGTAAAACGATCGCCACCGCCGAAAACCCCGAAGGGGTCATCGTCACCGGCTCCAACGGCGACAAGGACGCGATCGAAGCGGTCGAAGAAGGCCGCCTGTCCTGGACCTGGGACCCGGACAACCTCGCCAGCGGCTTCTCCGCCGTGAAACTGGCGAACGAAGCGGTCGAAGGCAACAAAAAACCGGCCGACCTGATCGTCGAATCGATCCTGGTCGACGGCGAAACGATCAGCGAATACGTGCCCGCCGAAGAACGCGAATACACGCTGGAAGAAATTCCGGTGAAAGTCGCCAAAGGCGAAGTGAAACTCGCCGGCTAGTCGGCTCGTGCGGGGCGGCGGCCGCCGTCGCCCCGCACGGTTTTCCTCTACTTCGATGGGACCCGAGACAGCAGTTGCCGGCACCGTGAGTTCGACCCGGAACGTTGACCTCGCCTACCTCGGGGGGACCGAGGCGCTCGTCGCCTTCGCCGCCGGCGCACTCTCGCCGGTCGACCTGCTGGAGGCGCTGATCGAGCGGGCGGCTCTGGTCGAGCCTGACGTCAACGCCTTCGCGGAGACGATGTTCGACGAGGCGCGGGTCGAGGCGCGCGAGTCCGAGCGTCGCTGGGCGGCAGGGATGGCGCGGCCGCTCGAGGGCCTGCCGGTCGCCGCCAAGGAGGCCCAGGCGCTGGCCGGGCGCGTGGTCACCGACGGACTCGTCGAGCCGCTCGACCCCGAGCCGGCGACGGAGACCGCCTGGGCGCTGGAGCGCCTGCGCGCGGCGGGGGCGATCGTCCACGCCCGCACCACCACCTCCGAGCTCTGCTGCATGCCGGTGTCCCACGCCTCCCGCTGGGGTACGACCCGCAATCCCTGGGACCTGACGAAGGGCGTCGGCGGCTCCTCCGGCGGCTCCGCGGCGGCGCTCGCCGCGGGCACCGCGACGCTCGCCACCGGCACCGACATCGGCGGCTCGATCCGCGCGCCCGCCGCGCTCGCCGGCGTCGTCGGCTACAAGCCTCCCCACGGCCGGGTGCCGTTGGAGCCGCCCGCCAACGGCGAGACCTGGCTGCACGCCGGGGCGCTGGCCCGCTCTGTCGCCGATGCGGCGCTGATCGCGAACGCGATGGCCGGGCCGCACCCCGGCGACCGCTGCTCGCTGCCCGTGGCACCGCCGCTGCCGAGCGCCTTCGAGCCCGCCCCCGGCATGCGCGTCGCCTTCTGCGCCCGTCCCGGCGACCTGCCGGTCGAGGCCGCCGTCGCCGCCAACGCCGAGCGCGTCGCGGCGGCCCTCGCCGCGGCCGGGGTCGAGGTCCGCGAGGTGGAGCTGGACTGGCGCCTGGAGGAGATCAACGAGGCGATGTGGGGTCACGGCGACGTGACCAGGGCGGAAGCCGCGCTGGAGCGCGAGGCGGAACGTCCCGGCACGCTCTCCCCCTACGCGGTCGGCTGCTTCGAGCGCTCGACAGCGGCCGCCGCGTCGATCCCGATCGAGCGCCGGGTGGCGATCGAAAACCGCCTCCGCAACGGCGTCTTCGCTCTCTTCGACACTTGCGACGCGGTGCTGGTCCCGACCATGGGGGTGGCGGCCATGGACGCGGGCGAGGACTACGCGGCGCGGCCGCTGCGCGTCGACGGCGCCCCGCTCGATCACTTCTGCGATGCGGCGCTGACCCCGATCTTCAACGTCGCCTCCTCTTGTCCGGTGCTGACGGTCCCGTCCGGGCTCGCGCCGTCGGGGACGCCGACCGGGGTCCAGGTCGCCGGTCCGCCCAGCGACGACCTCACCGCCTTCCGCCTCGCGGCGGAGATCGAATGCGTCGCGCCCTGGAACTACGACCTTCCCGGAGGTTCGAATTGAGCTTTCTGACCACGCCCGACGGCTGTCGCCTGCGGTACTCCGATCGCGGCTCCGGCGAGCAGACGATCGTGCTCGTGCACGGGTGGAAAGGCTCCCACCGCAAGTGGGACCCGGCCACCTACCGCTTCGCCGAGAACCACCGGGTGATCGCCTTCGACACCCGCGGCATGGGTGAGTCCGACAAGCCGCCCGGTCCCTATGACTTCGACGTACTCGCCGACGATCTCGACTTCGTCCTCACCGAGCTGGGCGCCGAGAACGTGACCCTGGTCGGCTGGTCGATGGGCGTCTCGATCAGCCTCGAGTACCTGCGCCGCGGCGGCAAGGGCGCGGCGAAGCTGGTGCTGATCAACGGCCCGATCATCCTCCGCGCCACCGAGGATTTCCCCTGGGGCGTCCAGCCCGACCAGCTCGACGGGTACTTCGAGACGCTGGCCGCCGGCTGGCCCGCGGCCGAGCGCGAGTTCGCCGGCGAAGCGCTGCGCGATCCCGACGGCCCGCTCGCCGACTTCTACTACCAGGTGGCGCTGCAGACGCCGCTGGAGATGGCGATGCGGATCGTCCGCGCGCAGGCCGAGCTGGACCACCGCGAGCTGATCGGCAAGCTGGAGATCCCGGTGCTGGCGATCTACGGCGCCCACGACCCTTACTACCCGACCGACCTGGCCCACTGGATCGCCGACAAGGCGCCGGACGGCCGCGCCCTCATCTTCGAGGAGAGCGCGCATGGTCCCCACTTCGACGAGCTCGACCTCTTCGTCGAGACCGTCGGCAACTTCGCCGAGGAGAGCTGATGACTGACACCTTGACCCGAGACGCCTACGAACCGGCGGGGCCCTACGGGCTCTTCGTCGGCGGCGAGGAGATCGCCGGGGACGCCGAGTTCGCGGCGCTCGACCCGTCGACCGGCGAGCAGTGGGCGACCGTCGCCGAGGCCTCCGCGGCCCAGGTCGACTTCGCCGTCGGGGCGGCGGCGAAGGCCTTCCGGGGCTGGCGCCGCTCGACCCTGGAAGAACGCCAGCGGATCCTGCTGGCGATGGCCGACGCGATCGAGAGGGCGCCGCGGCTGGCGGAGCTGCTGGCGACCGAGAACGGCCGGCCGATCCGCGAGGCGGTCGCCGCCGACATCCCGATCGCGGCCGGCGTCCTGCGCTACTACGCGGGGCTGGTGCGCGGCCTGCACGGGGAAACGCTGCCGCCGGAAGACCCGGGCATGCGGGTCTCCACGGTGCGCGAACCGCTCGGCGTGATCGCCGCGCTGATCCCCTGGAACTCGCCCGTGATCTCGGCGGCGTTGAAGGTCGGCCCGGCCTTGGCCACCGGCAACACGGTGGTGCTGAAGCCGTCGGAGTTCGCCGCGCCGAGCGTGGTCGAGTTCGCGCGGATCTGCGACCCGCTGCTGCCCGCGGGCCTCGTCAACGTCGTCGCCGGCCTCGGCCCGGAGGCGGGCGCGGCGCTGGTCGCGCACCCCGACGTCGCGAAAATCACCTTCACCGGCGGGGCCGCGACGGCGAAGCACATCGCCCGGGCGGCGGCCGAGAACCTCACCCCGGCGATCTTCGAGCTGGGCGGCAAGAGCGCCTTCGTCATCTGCCCCGACGCCGACCTCGACGCCGCGGTGCAGGACGCGCTCGGCGGGATCCTCGCCCAGAACGGGGAGGTCTGCGTGGCGGCCTCGCGGCTCTTCGTCCACGAGGACGTGCACGGCGAGTTCCTCGAGCGGATGGCGGCGGCCTTCCAGTCGGTGCGGATCGGCGACGCGGTCAGCCACGAGACGCAGGTCGGCCCGCTGGTCTCGGCGCCGCACCGCGAACGGGTGCTCTCCTACGTGGAGAAGGCTCGCTCGGAGGGCGCCGACGTGCTCACCGGGGGCTCCGCGCGGTCGATGGCGGGGGCGCTCGCGGGCGGCTACTTCGTCGACCCGGCGCTGATCGACGACCCGCGCGGCGCCTCGACCGCGGCGCGCGAGGAGATCTTCGGCCCGGTCGTCGTCGCCCAGACCTGGCGCGACGAGGACGATGTCGTCGCCCGCGCCAACGACAGCCTCTACGGGCTGGCAGCGGGGGTCTGGACGTCCGACCTCTCCAGCGCGTACCGCTTCGCCGACCGGCTCGAGGCCGGCTGCGTCTGGGTCAACACCTGGTTCCAGCAGCCGTTCGGGCAACCGCTCGGCGGGATCAAGCAATCGGGGTACGGGCGAGAGCTCTGCGCCGAGACGCTGCTCGAGTACAGCGCGCCGAAGGCGATCTCGATGCGGATCGACACCGCCCGCCCGAAGATGTGGGGTGACGCGTGAGCCCCTCGTTCAACCCCTCGCCGCTGCGCGGGCTGGAGCTGGAGCACCAGACCTTGCCGGGGCTGCTGGCGCTCGGGGCGGAGCGCTTCGGCGACAAGTCGCTGCTGCGGTTCGACTCGCTCGACCGCTCCTTCAACGAGGTTCGCGATGAGGTCGCGGCGGCGGCGGGCACGCTGGCCGAGGCCGGGATCGTCCGCGGCGACCGCGTCGCGATGATGTGCGAGAACCGGATCGAGCTGCTCGACCTGACGCTCGGCTGCGCCTGGCTCGGCGCCGTCGCGGTGCCGCTGAACACGGCGTTGCGCGGGGACCAGCTGCGCCACCAGCTGGTGAACTCCGGCGCCCGGGTGCTGGCGATGGACTCGGGGCTGGTCGGGCTGCTCGGCGTGCTCGAGGTGCCGCCGACGCTGGAAGCGGTGTGGGCGCTCGACGGCGTCCCCGATGAGGTCCCCGCCGGCTACGACGTGGTCGAGCCGCCGCCGCGGGGCGCGCCGGTCGATCCGGCCCCGGTCGGTCCCGGCGACACCGCCGCGATCCTCTACACCTCCGGCACCACCGGCCCCGCCAAGGGCGTGCAGTGCCCGCACGCGCAGTTCTACTGGTGGGGGATCCTGATGGGGGAGGTGTTCGACCTGACCGAGGAGGACGTCCTGTACACCTCGCTGCCGCTCTTCCACACGAACGCCCTGAACGCGTTCGTCCAGGCGCTCGTCGCCGGGGCGACGTTCCACCTGGGGCCGCGCTTCTCGGCGTCCCGGTTCTGGACCCGGCTGGCGGACGCGGACGCGACCGTCACCTACGTGCTCGGCGCGATGGTCAACATCCTCATGTCGCGGCCGGAGGGCCCCGAGGACCGCGCCCACAAGGTGCGGGTGGCGCTGGCGCCGGCGACGTCGCCGGACCTCTTCGACCGCTTCTGCGAGCGGTTCGGGATGAAGATCCTCGACGGCTACGGCTCGACCGAGGCCAACGGCGTCCTCTTCAGCACGATGGACGACCAGCGCCCCGGCTTCATGGGGCCGGTGCGGGAGGGCTTCGAGGCGATCGTCGCCGACGACCTCGACCGCGAGCTGCCCGACGGCACCGACGGCGAGCTGCTGCTGCGGGCGACGCCGCCCTTTGCCTTCGCGACCGGGTACTTCGGGATGCCGGAGAAGACGGTCGAGGCGTGGCGGAACCTCTGGTTCCACACCGGCGACCGGGTCGTCCGCGAGCCCGACGGTTGGTTCCGCTTCGTCGACCGGATCAAGGACACGATCCGCCGGCGCGGCGAGAACATCTCCTCCTTCGAGGTCGAGCAGGCGCTGCTCAGCCATCCCGCGGTGAGCGCCGCGGCCGCCTTCCCGGTGGCGTCCGAGATGGCGGAGGACGAGGTCGCCGCGGCGATCATCCTCGAGCAGGGCGCGAGCCTGGAGCCGGAGGAGCTGATGCGCCACTGCGAGCCGCGGCTGGCCTACTTCGCGATCCCGCGCTTCGTGCGGATCGTCGACGAGCTGCCGCAGACCGCCAACGGCAAGATCCGCAAGTCGGTCCTGCGCGAGGCGGGCGTGCTCGAGGGCGACTGGGACCGCGAAGCCGTCGGCTTCGAGCTGAAGCGTTAGCGGGAGGAAGAACGGACGTGCCCGCCGCCGACCTCAGCCCGCTCTTCCAGCCCCTGGCGCTCGCCGGGACGGAGGTGCCGAACCGGGTGATGACCTCCGCGATGACGCTGCAGTACGGCGACGGTGGTTTCATCTCCGATCGGCACCTCGCCATCTATGAGCAGCGGGCGCGGGGCGGGGTCGGGCTGATGTTCAGCGAGCAGCTGACCGCCTCGCCGATCAGCCGCAGCCCGTTCCCGAACGAGATCCGGGCCTACGACGAGGGGCAGGTGGAGCGCTTCGCGGCGCTGGCGGAGCGGCTCGCGCCCTACGAGTCGCGCTTCTTCGCCCAGCTCTTCTGCGGCGGGGTATCGGGATCGAGCACCGCGGGGCTCTCCGGCTGGCGGCCGGTGCGCGGGCCGTCGGCGATCGGCGCGCCGGGCGGGGAGACGCCGCGGCCGCTGAGCGTCGGCGAGATCGAGGCGATCGTCGCCGACTTCGCCCGCTCGGCGCGGCACGTGAAGGAAGGCGGGCTCGACGGGGTCGAGATCCACGGTGCGCACGGCTGGCTCGTCTGCCAGTTCCTCAGCCCCTTCTACAACCGGCGCGAGGATCAGTACGGCGGCTCGGTCGAGAACCGGTGCCGCTTCGCGCTGGAGATCGGCCGCGCGATCCGCGCCGAGGTCGGGCCCGACTTCCCGCTCGGCATCGCCCTCACCTACGACGAGATGATCGGCGACGAGGGCATCACCGAGGCCGACACGCTCGCCCAGCTCGAGGTCCTCTGCGCGGCGGGCGTCTTCGACTTCTTCGACCTCTCGGTCGGCGCGCCGCACTCGGTCCACTTCACGATCGCCCCGATGGCCGTGCCCGAGGGCTTCTCCCTCGACTTCGCCGCGCGGGCGCGCGAGGCGGTCGCCGGCCGCGCCGCCGTCTTCGCCGCGGGCCGCGTGGTCGATCCGCGCATGGCGGCCGCCGCGGTCCGCGACGGCGCCGTCGACATGGTGGCGATGTCCCGCGCCCACCTCGCCGACCCCCACCTGGTGCGCAAGGCGCGCGAGGGCCGCCTCGCAGAGATCCGCCGCTGCGCCGGCGCGAACGTCTGCGTCGGCCGGGCCAAGGCCGGCGAGCCCGTCGCCTGCGTCCTCAGCCCCGGCACCGGGAGGGAGCTCGAAGGTTGGCCTTACGACCCGTCGGCCGACCTGCCGTGGCACGCCGCCGATGATTCCTCGCTCGGGCCGGCCGGGCCGCCGCCGCCCGCCGCCGAACTCGCCGGCTCCCTTTCCCACGACGCCGACCGACCGACGCTTCGCTTCGCCTCACCGGCTGCGCCTCGGCGCGTGCTCGTGGTCGGTGCCGGCCCCGCCGGGCTTCGCGCCGGCGCGATCGCCGCCGCCCGCGGTCACGAGGTCACCGTCTTCGAGCGCCGCGACCGGGCCGGCGGCCACCTCGCCGACCTCGCCACGCTGCCGACCCGCGAGGGGTGGGGCCGAGCGGTCGAGGACCTGCTCGCCGAGCTCGCCCGCTCCGGCGCCGCGCTGCGTCTCGGCACCGAGGTCGACCGCGCCCTCGTCGAGGCCGAGTCCCCCGACCTCGTCCTTCTCGCCACCGGCGCCGAGTGGGAGAACACCGGCGCGAGCCCCGCCGTCCCCGCGGGGATCCCGCGTGTGGTGCCTTTCCGTCCCGATGAGGCGGAAAGTCACCACACCCCGCGCCTGCTCGGGCTCGACGCGGCGATCGGGGCGGCGCGCGTCGACCCGTCGCGGCTCGGTCGCTCGGTCCTCATCGCCGACGACACGGGGACCTACGCGCCGCTCGGGCTCGCGGAGGCGCTCGCGGGGACCGGCGCGACGGTCCGCTTCCTCACCGCGCGCAACGAGATCGGCGCCGAACCCGCCTTCCACCTCGAGCTGCCCCACCTGCTGCCGCGCCTGCGGGCGCTCGGCGTCGACCTCGCGATGGGTCGCGCGGTCACTGCCGTGGACGACGACGGAGTGGAGGTCACCGACCTCTGGGGCGGCCCGGCCGAGCGGGTCGCGGATGTCGACACCGTCGTCCTCGCCCTGCGGCGCCGCTCCCGCGACGGCCTCGCCGCCGCGCTCGCCGGCACCGGCCCTGAGCTGCTGACCATCGGCGACGCCCTCGCGCCGCGCCCCACGGCTGCGGCGATCGAGGAAGCCGAGCGCGTCGCCTTGACAATCTGAACGAACCCACCAGGAGGATCCGAGCATGCCCAGCACCGACCAGACCGACGCGCCGACCGGGTCCCGCGAGCCCTTCGTCCCCGCCGCCCCCTATGAGCTGGTGATCGGCGGCGAGGCCGTCGCCGCGGGGGAGGGGTTCGACGCGATCGACCCGTCGAGCGGGCGGGCATGGGCGACGATCCCGCAGGCCGGCGAGGCGGAGGTGAACGCCGCGGTCGCCGCCGCGCGCGCCGCCGCGAAGAGCTGGGGACGGACGTCGGCGGAGGTGCGACAGGCGATGCTGTGGGCGCTCGCCGACGCGGTCGAGGCCGAGCCGGAGCGCTGGGCGCGCCTGCTGGCGACCGAGAACGGGCGGCCGATCCGCGAGGCGCTGCTCGCCGACGTGCCGACCTGCGCCGGCATCCTGCGCTTCTTCTCCGGCGTGACGCGGGCGCACCACGGCCAGCAGATCCCGGTGGAGCGCGCCGACAGCCTGATCTACACGACGCGCGAGCCGCTCGGCGTGATCGCCGCGCTGATCCCCTGGAACTCGCCGATCATCACGCTGGCGAACAAGATCGGGCCGGCGCTGGCGGCGGGCAACACGGTGGTGCTGAAGCCGTCGGAGTTCGCCTCCGCGAGCGTGATCGAGTTCGCGCGGATGGCGCAGGAGATCCTGCCGCCGGGCGTGCTGAACGTGGTGACGGGCTTCGGCCCGGAGGTCGGCGCGGCGCTGGTCGCCCATCCCGACGTCGCCAAGATCACCTTCACCGGCGGCACCGCGACGGCGCGGGCGATCATGTCGGCGGCGGGGCAGGCGCTGACCCCGTGCCTGATGGAGCTCGGCGGCAAGGGGGCGATGATCGTCTGCGACGACGCCGACATCGAGGCCGCCGCGGCCGACGCCCTGACCGGCATCTACATGGCGAACGGCGAGGTCTGCGTCGCGGCGTCGCGCCTCCTGGTCCAGGCGGGCGCTCACGAGCGGTTCCGCGAGGCCTTCCTGGCGACGGCGAAAAAGATCCGCGTCGGCGACGCCCTCGACCCGAGCACCGAGTTCGGCCCGCTCGTCTCCGCCGCCCAGCGCGACCGGGTGGCGGGCTGCGTCGACCGGGCGCGCGAGGAGGGCGCCGCGGTGGCCCTCGGCGGCGAGCGCCTCGACCTCGGCGGCGACCTCACCGGCGGCTTCTTCTACGCCCCGACCGTCCTCGGCGACGAGCGCGGCACCACCAGCGCGTCCTCCGAGGAGGTGTTCGGTCCCGTCACCGTGATCGAGCGCTTCGACGAGGTCGACGACGCGGTCGCCCGCGCCAACGCCACCCGCTACGGCCTCGCCGCGGGCGTCTGGACCTCCGACCTGGCCCGCGCCCACACCGTCGCCCGCGACCTCGACGCGGGCATCATCTGGGTCAACAAGTGGTTCGACCTCCCGGTCGGCATGCCGATGGGCGGCGTCAAGGACTCCGGCTTCGGCCGCGAGCTCTCCGCCGAGACCCTCCTCGAGTACAGCGCCCCGAAGGTCGTCGACGTCGACCTGTCCACGTCCCGCCCTCCGCTCTTCGGCAACTGACACCCCCGACCGCGGTCGACCTGAGTTACGTCCGCTCGACCGCGGGCGACCTGCGTTAACCCATTGAGAACGGAGGTCGCCCGCGCCTCGCCACGCGTACGCAGGTCGACCGGCCGACCTGATCGGCGCCGGCCGCGCTCGCGGTCGTCCTAACCGGCGCTCGCCGGGGCGCGGTCGATCCAACCGGCGCTATAGGTGGGTTAGGACGACCGCGGGCGGGAGGGGGTTGGAAAGGACGACCGCGGCGGGGTGGGGCTAGGGGTTGGCGAGGCGCCAGGTGGTGGCGGCGCTCGCGGCGGCGTCCTCGGCGAGGAGGGTGAAGTTGACCCAGCGGGGGAGGTCGCCGGAGGAGTGGTAGTAGGGATGGGGCGGGGGGTAGCGCCAGATCCAGACCGTGGGGACGCCGGCGGCGACGAAGGGGGCATGGTCGGCGAAGGGGAAATTGCGGGCGTCGAGTTCTTGCTCGACCTCCCAACCCGTCGCCCGGGCCGACTCGGCGGCCAAGGCGGCGAGGCTGGGATCGGCCACGATCGTGCGGGTCGCGTCCAGGGGTGGGCCGAGGGCGTCGAGGTTGACCATCGCGGCGATGCCCTCGTCGGCGTGGCGGGAGACGTAATCGGCGGCGCCCCAGCTGCCGGTCTCCTCGACGCCGAAGGCGACCAGGGCGATGGTGCGCCGCGGCCGCGCGCCGGTCCAGGTCCGGGCCATGGCCAGCAGCGCCGCGAGGCCGGTGGCGTTGTCGGCGGCGCCGGGACTTTCGAGCTGGCTGTCGTAGTGGGCGCCGACCACGACCTTCGGCGCCTCCGCCTCGGTGCCGGGGATCTCGACGACGAGGTTCGCGGAGGTCCGCTCCATATAAGAGGCGCGGTGCTCGAGCCGCACGCGGGTCGGCCCGCGGGAGATCCGGGCCAGGAGCCGCTCGCCCGCCTCGGCCTCGACGATGACGCCGGGGATCGGCAGCACCCGCTCCTCATATGAAGGGCCGGCCATCGGTTGAAAGGAGGCGACGAGATGGGTGATCAGGCCGTCGGGCGCGGGGGAGAGCGCGATCAGCCCGGCTGCGCCCCGGGCGGCGAGCGAGGGGGCGACCGTGGTCGGCACCCCGTTGCGGAAGACCGCGACGCGCCCGTCGATCGACTCCGCTCCCTCGGTGCCATCCCCTGCGTAGACCGCCTCGGCTTCGACGACACCCGCCGCCGTTGCCTGCAGCCCGGCGCAATGAAGCGGAGCGGTGGTGGTGGCGCCAGGCGGATCGGATGGGTAGGCGTCGGTGGCCGAACCCGCGGTCGGCTCGGCGATGGTGAGCGTCGCGGTCTGCGGTTCGTAGGCGAGGTGGGTGAACTCCTCGGCGACGACCTCGAGACCGGCGGCGGCCAGCTCTCCGACCAGGAGCTCGCGCGCCCGCGCCTCGCCTTCCGTCCCGGCGAACCTTGGGCCGATCGCGGCCAGGCGCTCGACGTCGTCGCGCAGCGTCGCGGGATCGAGGGGCGGCATCGCGGTGCCGCCCACGCTCACACCCGTTGGATCAGGGTCGCGGTGCCGAGGCCGCCGGCGCAGCACATGGTGACCAGGCCGAGCTCACCGTCTTCGTCCTCGAGCTCGTGCAGCAGGGTGGTGAGGAGGCGGGCGCCCGTGGAGCCAAGGGGGTGGCCCAGGGCGATCGCGCCGCCGCGGGGATTGACCTTCGCCATGTCCGGCGAATGCTCCTTCTCCCAGGCGAGGACGACCGGGGCGAAGGCCTCGTTGATCTCGATCGCGTCGAGGTCGCCGATCTTCAACCCGTTGCGGTCGAGGATCTGGCGGGTGGCCGGGATCGGGCCGGTCAGCATCGTGATCGGGTCGACGCCGAGCGTCACCTCGTCGACGATCCGCGCGCGCTTCTTCAGTCCCAGCTCGTCGGCCGTCGCCGCGTTCGCCAGCAACAGCGCCGCGGCGCCGTCGGAGACCTGCGAGGAGTTGCCGCCGGTCAGCCTCCCGTCCTCCTTGAAGGCCGGCTTCAGCTCCGCCAGCTTCTCCGCGGTCGTGCCCGGGCGGATGCCCTGGTCGACGGAGTGCACCTCGCCGCCCGTCTCGAAGTCCATGATCTCGCGGCGGAACGCGCCCGCCTCGCTCGCCGCCGCGGCGCGCCGCTGGGACTCGGCCGAGAACTCGTCGCTCGCCGCGCGGGAGATACCCCAGCGCTCGGCGATCAGCTCCGCCGCCAGGCCCTGCGGCAGCAGGTCGTAGCGGTCGAGCAGCTCCTTGTCGTGGCCGCGGCCGAACTCCTTCTGCTGCGCCTCGTTGGTCGGGAAGCCGACCCGGGACATGCTCTCGACCCCGCCGGTCACGACCAGGTCGTCGACGCCGGCCGCGATCCGCAGCGCCCCGAAGTGGGTCGCCTCCTGCCCGGAGCCGCAGCGGATGTCGACCGTGATCGCGCCGGTCTCCTCCGCCAGCCTGCGCCCGAGCCAGGCGTTGCGGGTGATCCCCGTCGACTGCTCGCCGATCTGGTAGACGCAGCCCGCGATCGCGTTGTCGACGCGCGCCGAGTCGACCTCGGCCCGCCCGAGAAGCTCGACGAAGGTCCTTCCCAAGAGCTCCGCCGGGTGGACCTCGCGGAAGATCCCCTTCTCGCGGTGACCGCGCCCGACCGGGGTGCGGACCGCCTCGACGATGTAGACGTCATCTCCGTTCATCGGCCCATTCTATTCGACAGATGAGCGGGGAGATATGCCGAGCATTTCACCGGGCCGAGGGCCCGCAAGGGCTACGATTAGACGTATGGAGGAGGGGTCGAAGACGTTTTCTGTATCGCCGGATAGTCTGCGTACCGGCGGTGTGGGGTGTATAGTTTTGCTTCCTCCTGGCACCATTTGAAGTCCCAAGTAAGGAGAGGTTGAGATGGCTGAGCGGTCCTTCGCGAAAGAGGTAGAGCTGCTGCGCAACGGCGAGGGGACCGAGCTCCACGTCGAGGGGATCCTCGCGGTCACCAAGGCGCTGCTGCAGTCCGGGGTCGCCTACGTCGGCGGCTACCAGGGCGCGCCGATCTCCCACCTGATGGACGTGCTCGGCGACGCGCGCGGAATCCTCGAGGAGCTCGACGTCTACTTCGAGAACAGCGCCTCCGAGGCGACCGCCGCCGCGATGCTGGCGGCCTCCGTCCACTACCCGATGCGCGGCGCCGTCACCTTCAAGTCGACCGTCGGCCTGAACGTCGCCTCCGACGCCCTCGCCAACCTCGCCTCCGGCGGGGTCAAAGGCGGCGCCCTGGTCATCCTCGGCGAGGACTACGGCGAGGGCTCCTCGATCATGCAGGAGCGCTCGCACGCCTTCGCGATGAAGTCGCAGATGTGGCTGCTCGACCCGCGCCCGAACGTGCAGGCGATCGTCGACGCGGTCGAAGCCGGCTTCGAGCTCTCCGAGGCCTCCAACACGCCGGTGATGCTCGACCTGCGCCTGCGCTCCTGCCACCTCCACGGCGGCTTCGTCGCCAAGGACAACGTGCGCCCGGCGGTCACCGTCAAGGACGCGATCGAGCACCCGACGCGCGACGTCAACCGCATCGTCCTCCCGCCCGCCTCCTTCCTGCACGAGCAGGAGAAGGTCAACAAGCGCTGGCCCGCCGCGGTCAAATTCATCAAGGAGCGGGGCCTCAACGAGGTCATCTCCGCCGACGCCGAGGCCAACGACATCGGGATCATCCTCCAGGGCGGCCTCTACAACACGCTGAACCGCTCGCTCGAGCTGCTCGGCTGCTCCGACGCCTTCGGCCGCGCCGACCTGCCGCTCTACGTCATGAACGTCACCTACCCGGTGGTCGACGACGAGGTCCTCGACTTCGTCAAGGGCAAGAAGGCGGTGCTGCTCGTCGAGGAGGGCCAGCCCGACTACATCGAGCAGAACCTCAACGCGATCCTCCGCCGCGCCGGCTCCGACGTCGCCCTGCACGGCAAGGACATGCTGCCGGTCGCGGGCGAGTACACCTCGGCCGCGGTCACCAAGGGGATCTTCGACTTCCTCGCCAAGTACCGGCCGGAGCTGATCGGCAACGAGCCCGCGCTGCTGCGCCCGGCCGAGGACCCGACCAGCCCGTTCGCCTCCCCGGTCGACCCCGACGCGGTGCTGCCGCGCCCGCCGGGCCTCTGCACCGGCTGCCCCGAGCGTCCGATCTTCTCCGGCCTGAAGCTGGCCGAGCGTGAGACCGGCAAACACCACGTCAGCGCCGACATCGGCTGCCACCTGTTCTCGATCATGCCGCCGTTCAACCTCGGCGCGACGACGATGGGCTACGGCCTCGGCTCGGCGGCCGCCGCGGCGCTGAACTCCAAAGACGCCGACCGCCGCACGGTCGCGGTGATGGGCGACGGCGGCTTCTGGCACAACGGCCTCACCAGCGGCGTCGGCAACGCGGTCTTCAACGAGAACGACCAGGTGCTGGTCGTCGTCGACAACGATTACGCGGCGGCCACCGGTGGCCAGGACATCCTCT
>Ga0153956_1000516_pt1 | contig 42602 bp, 41 predicted proteins | sample TSFL040MetaG_FD_104704 | JGI IMG/M metagenome (GOLD analysis project Ga0153956, IMG submission 104704) | Attine ant fungus gardens microbial communities from Florida, USA - TSFL040 MetaG | ecosystem: Host-associated > Fungi > Mycelium > Unclassified | place: USA: Florida, Wekiwa Springs... | reverse complement strand
GCACTGGGGCCGGGTGCCGATGGTGGTGCTGGCGACGGTGGCGACGGTGATCGCCTCGCAGGCGGTGATCTCGGGCGCCTTCTCGGTGACCAAGCAGGCGATCCAGCTCGGCTTCCTGCCGCGCTTGCAGATCCGCCACACCTCCGCGGAGGAGATCGGTCAGGTCTACCTGCCCGCGGTCAACTGGTTCCTGCTGGTCACGGTGGTCGCGCTGGTGATCGGCTTCGGCTCCTCGACCGCGCTCGGCGCCGCCTACGGGATCGCGGTCACCTGCACGATCACCGCCGACACCCTGCTCTTCCTGGTCATCGCCCGGGCGCTGTGGAAGAAGCCGGGGTGGCTGGTGGGGATCGGCGCGGCGGTCTTCTTCACCATCGACCTCGCCTTCCTCGCCGCCAACCTGACCAAGACCGAGCACGGCGGCTGGTTCCCGCTGCTGATCGGCTTCGTCCTGTTCGCGGTCTTCAGCACCTGGCGCCGCGGCACCAAGGAAGTCCGCGATGCGCGGATCGAAGCGGAGGGTTCGCTGCGGTCGTTCGTCGACGCGCTGCACGCCGCCGACCCCGGGCCGCCGCGCACGCCCGGCACGGCCGTCTACCTGAACGCCCGCCGTGAAACGACCCCGCTCGCGCTCCGCGCCGGCTTCGAACATGCCCACGCCCTGCACGAGTCGATCGTGATCATCTCGATCGAGACGACCCGCACCCCCTACGTCTCCGAGGAGGACCACCTCGTGGTCGACAACCTCGGCTTCGAGGACGACGGCATCTCCCACCTGACCGCCAAGGTCGGCTTCCAGGAAGCGATCAAGGTGCCCCACCTCTTCGCCATCGCCTGCACCCGCGGCCTCGAGGGCGACGCGCGTGAGGAGGACGCCGTCTACTACCTCTCCCAGGTGACGCTCCGCCCCGCCGACCGCCCCGCCGGCATGCGACGCTGGCGCAAGCACCTCTACGTCGCCCTCGCCCGCAACGCCTCCAGCCCCGCCGACTACTTCCACCTACCGGCAGACCGCACGGTGACGATCGGCTCAGCGATCGATCTTTGATCTTGTCGGGGGACGGGCGGGGGTTCGGGGGGCTTGCGGCCGTCCGAGGTGGGGGCCCGTGGCCCGGACGGCCGTCCGAGGTGGGCCCCTGGGCTCCTCATGGGGGTCCGGGCAGGCTGTGACCCCCATGAGGAGCCCAGGGTGCGGGAGGCCTGCGGGGAAGGCGTCGAGGGTTCGTCACGTATCCCGGAGGGTCCGGTCACAGGGACGGGGGAGGTCGGACTTACGTGACGTCCCCGCGCGTGAGGGTCCACACCTCGCCCCCGTCCGTGACGAAGATGCCGGGAACGTCACACATCCGGCCCCCTGAGGGTCCCCGGCCCGGACCGAGTTCGCAGTTAGCGACAACATGTGTCGTTAAGTGCGAACGCGCCTCCTGGCGTGACCCGCGACGTCTGAGGAAGACGGGAGGAAGCCTGACGTTCCCGGCGTCTTCGTGACGAGGCCTGGGATCGGTGACGGATCCGTGCGTCTACCGTGAGGGATCCGTGGCCCTCCCGTGACCCTCCGGGTCACGGACCCCCTCTCCCCCGGAATGGCCCGGGTCCCGCCGTCGCGTCCCTTCGGCTGTTCCTTATGCGCCTCATAGGCGCATAAGGAACAGCCGGACGCGCTCCGTCCCCGCCTACCGCCCCTTGAGGGCCGGACCCGCCGGCAGTTTCAGAGGGCTCCGTCCCTTGCCCGACCCCCCGCCGCCCCCACGAAATCACCCGCCCGCGCCACGGACGCGCTCCCGCTGCTCAGCCCCCGGCCGCCGCCGGCCAGAAGGGCGCCACTCGGGCTGCTGCCTCGGCGGCTACCGCGGTCTCCGGCGCGGGCATGGACTCGCCCTCGCCGTCGAGGCCGTGCATCGTCGCCGCCACCGAGTCGGCGAGGGCGTTCGGGGCGTAGCCGCCCTCGAGCACGGCGCCGATTGGCGCCCCCAGTTGCGCTCCCAGCTCGTGGACCTCGACCGCCATCTGGCCGAAGTCCGCGGTGGTCAGGGCGAGGCTCCCGAGCGGATCTTCGAGGTGGGCGTCGTAGCCCGCCGAGATCAGGATCAGGCCGGGCGCGAATTCGCTCGCGACCGGCGCCACCACCCGGTCGAGTAGGGAGAGGAAGACGGCGCGGCCCGATCCTTCCGGGACCGGGAGGTTGATCGTGAAGCCCTCGCCGGCGCCGGTCCCGACGTCCTCGGCGCGGCCCGTCCCCGGCCAGATCCACTCCTGCTGGATCGTGATCAGGAGCACGTCGTCGCGGGCGCGGAAGATCGCCTCGGTGCCGTTGCCATGGTGGACGTCCCAGTCGAGGATCAGCACCCGCCCGGCACCGAGCTCGGCGACCGCCAGGGCCGCCGCGACCGCGACCGAGTTGAAGAGGCAGAAGCCCATCGCCCGCTCCGGTTCGGCGTGGTGGCCGGGCGGTCGCGAGGCGCTGAAGCCCGTCTTCGCCTCGCCCGCCAGCAGCGCCCGGGCCATCGCCCCCGCGCCCCCGGCCGCGTGCGCCGCCGCCCGGTAGGAGTCGGGACCGTCGTAGGTCTCGCTGTCGATCGCGCCACCGCCCGCCTTGCTCAGCTCGCGGATCGCGGCGACGTGGCGCGGGGTGTGGACGAGCTCCAGTTCGGCCGTGCTCGCCGCCGGGGCCGAGCGCCGCTCCCAACCCAGCCCGCCCTCCTCCTCCAGCCGCCGCTCGACCGCGACCAGCCGCGCCGGTGACTCCGGGTGGCCCGGCATCGCCTCGCGCGGATCGTGCTCGAGGCTGGAGGGGTCGCTGAAGTAGAGCGAGGGCATCGCTGCCCTAAAGGTCGAAGTTGGCCCGGTAGGAGGCCGGGACGAGGTCGACGTACTCGGGGTGGCGCTTGATCCAGGCATTGACGAAGGGGCAGAAGGGGAGGACGGCGACCCCGTCGGTGCGAGCCTGGTCGAGGGCGAAGCGCGCGAGCCGTCCGCCGAGGCCGCGACCTTCGAAGCGATCCTCGACCTCGGTGTGGACCAGCGCCAGCAGGCCTTTGCGGGTGTGGTAGACGAGGAAGCCGGCGAGCTCGCCGTCGACCGTCACCTCGAATCGCTCGCGCTCCGGCGCGTCGGCGACCACGATCCGCGCGTCTTCGGTCACGCTTCCGCCTCCCACTCGCGCTCCATCTCGTCGGCCAGCGCGGGATGCGCGTAGGGACCGGGCTCGCGCAGCCGGTCGATCACCTGGCGTCTGCTCAGATCGTCCTTGTCCTGGCTCAGCTTCCGCTTGCAGACGAAGCGGCTCACCGGGATCCGCAGCCCGACCGTGCCCTTGGCGATCTGCCGTCCCCACTCCTGGTCCAGGTAGAGCGGCTCCTCGACGCGGCGCTCGAAGCGCTCGACCAGCCGGGTCAGCGTCGCCAGGTTCTCCTCGTCGCCGAGCACCTCGGGCGCCCCATATATATGGGCGACGCTGAAGTTCCAGGTCGGCGCCCGCGTCGCGCCCGGCCCGTACCAACTCGGCGACACGTAGCCGTGCCGCCCCTGGACGATCGCCAGCACCTCGCGGTCGCCGAAGCCGTGCACCTCCTCGTCGGGTCGACCGACGTGGGTCAGCAAGGCGAGGTCCGCCGCGCTCTCGTCGAGGAGGACGGGGTAGTGGGAGGCCACGAGTTCGCCGGCGTTGTCGCTGACGATCGTCGCCCAAGGGTTCTGGCGGACCAGTTCGCGGACCACCTCTGGCTCGGTGACGGAATGGGCGGGGTTGTGGCGCATCCGCCGATTGTGCCCGACCGCGGACGTGAAAAGGGGCCGGCCCCCAGGCGAGGCCGGCCCCCACGAAACCAAGCTCTAGACCGACTTCGAAGCCGAAGACGACGGCATGGACTGCTCCGCGATGGCGATCTTCACTCTGCTCACCCCCTTCTCCCTGGCGTTTTGCCGATGACTCGATCGGTGTGACCGCCTCCACCGTTGGAAGAGATTCCAACGGTGCAGAAAGTTCCGGCAAACTGCGCTGGAATTGCTCAGAAACTGCTCTACGATCAGTCGAGCTATCCCGCTTGAGCCAAGGAGACCAACGCATGCCCCCCGCCAAGACCGCGACCGTGTCCATGGACGCGACCCTCGCCGCGATCGTCGCCCACCCCACCCGCGTTCGCTGCTTCTCGATCCTGGCGGAGCGCACTGCCAGCCCCGTCGAAATCGCCCAGGAGATCGGCAAAGACGTGGGCCACGTCGGTTATCACGTGCGCAAACTTCAGGAGATGAAGCTGATCGAGCTGGTCGACGAGCGGCCGGTCCGCGGCGCGGTCGAGCACTTCTACCGCGCCGTCGCCCGTCCCTTCGTGGCCGAGGAGGTCCTTGCCGAACAGTCGCTCGAGGAGCGCGAGGTCTTCACCCGCTACATCCTCCAACTGCACGTCGCCGACGTCGCCCAGGCGATGGACGAACACACTTTCGACGCACGACCGAATCGCTGGATCATCCGCACCCCGATGGTCGTCGACGAGGAGGGCTTCGAGGAACTTTCCGCCCTGCACGCGGAGATCTACGAGCGCACCTTCGACATCCAGGCCCGCAGCGACGAACGACGCGTCGGCACCGATGACGAGGGGATCTCGACGATGTCGACCAACATGTTCTTCGAGATGCCCGCCCGCCGGAAGCCCGCCCCGGAGCAGTCCTAGCGGCACCCGCAGCGGCACCTGACATTCATTCGTCGACAAATCCGCATCCCCACGGTGCGGGGTGCCTACTCTTTGTAGTCCCATGCTGCTAGAGGATCGATCGGCCGCGCCGGACTACCCGCCGCAGGCGCCCCGCCGCTGGCCGAAGCGCCTGCTCGTCGGCGGCATCGTCACGCTGGTGCTGGCCGCGATCGCGGCGTTCCTCGTCTCCGCCTTCGCGCTCTCCGGCGCGAGCCTCGAAGAAGACGGCTCCTCGCTCGGCAAGGTCAGCACCGACACCTTCGGCGGCGAAGTCGCCACCGTCCGCGCCACCGCGGTGAAAAGCGGCGCCGACGTCCCGGTCGAACTGCAAGGCGACCGCATCGTGCCGACGTCCAAGCTCCATCCCGGCGAGCAGGTGACGGTCGAAGCGACGGTGAAGCGGCCGAGCGCGATCGGCTTCCTGGCCGGGAGCGAAAAGAAGCTGACGATGACGACGACCGCGCCGACGGCGCGGCTCGACGGCCGCTGGCTCAGCGTGAAGAGCGGCAAGCAGCCGTACGTCCACTTCAACCGGCCGGTCAGCGAAGTCGCCTACGGGCAGCCCGGGGAGCTGAAGCACCGCCGCTTCGACCAGCCGCGGCGCAGCTTCACGCTCGGCAAGCAGCCGGCGGCGGGTCAGATGCTGGTGGCCGCGGCCCCCGAGCCCTGGGAGCACGTCGGCAAGTTCAAGTCCGTCACCTGGTTCCCGGCGACCGGGACGCCCACCGTCGCCGCGACCCCGACCGCCGGCTCCACGATCTCCGCCTCGACGCCGATCGAAATCACCTCCTCGAAGCCGGTGAAGAAGATCTTCGGCTCCGCCAAGCCGACGCTCTCGCCGGAAGTCGCCGGCAAGTGGTCACAGCCGAGCGCCCACACGCTGCGCTTCGTGCCCACCGGTTTCGGCGCGCCGCTCGCCACCCACCTGAAGGTCGAGCTGCCCGAAGAAGTCGAAGTCGTCCAGGCCGACGGCTCGACCGAAAACGCCGCTGAGATCAAGTGGGAAGTCCCCGCCGGCTCCGAGCTGCGCCTGCAGCAGATGCTCGCCCAGCTCGGCTACCTGCCCTACAAGTGGAACGGCGAAGAAGTCGCGAAGACGCCGGAAGCCCAGGTCGCGGCGGCGACCACCGACGCCCCGAAGGGCCACTTCTCGCCGCGCTGGGGGAACACCCCCGCGGGCCTCAAGGAACTGTGGACGCCGGGTGAAGAAAACGAGCTGGTGAAAGGCGCGCTGATGTCCTTCGAGGAACGTAAGGGCCTCGAAGTCGACGGCCTCGCCGGCCCGGTCGTCTGGGAAGAACTGATGAAGGCGACGATCGCGGGCGAAAAGAAACCGACCAAGGGCGCCGCCAACGGCTACACCTACGTCTGGGTCAACGAGTCGGTGCCGGAGACGGTGAACGTCTGGCACAACGGCAAGATGATCGTCAGCGAAGCGCCCGCCAACACCGGCATCCCCGGCGCCGAAACCGAAGCCGGCACGTTCCCGGTCTACCTGCGTTACGAAGAAACGACGATGAGTGGGGAAAACCCGGACGGATCGCACTACAACGACCCGGGGATCATGTGGGTGTCCTACTTCAACGGCGGCGACGCCCTGCACGCCTTCGACCGTCCCTCCTACGGCAGCCCGCAGAGCCTCGGCTGCGTCGAGATGCCGCTCGAAGAGGCCGGCGAAATCTGGCCCTACACGCCGATCGGCACCCCGGTCACCATCAATCCGGCCTGAGTGACTGAGTGACCCTGGAGGTGACCTGATGGCGACGATGCGGGCGATGCAGATCGGTGAGCGAGGCGGCGACTTCGAACTGGTCGAGCGCGAGGTGCCGAGCCCCGGCCGTGGCGAGGTGCTGGTCCGCGTCCACGCCTGCGGCGTCTGCCACAGCGACATGATGGCCAAGGAGGGTGCCTTCCCCGGCGTCACCTTCCCGATCGTCCCCGGCCACGAGGTCGCCGGCGAGATCGCCGCGGTCGGCGAGGACGTGCTGCCCTGGCAGGTGGGACAGCGGGTCGGGGTCGGCTGGTTCGGCGGCAACTGCGGCTGGTGCGAGCCCTGTCGGCGCGGCGACTTCATCAGCTGCCAGAACATGGGCATCCCCGGGATCACCTTCGACGGCGGTTACGCCGAATACGTCCTGGTCAAGGCGAGCGCCCTGGCGCTGATCCCCGACGACCTCGCCGACGCGGACGCCGCGCCGCTCCTCTGCGCCGGCATCACCACCTTCAACGCCCTCCGCAACTCGGGCGCCCGCGGCGGGGACCTGGTGGCGATCCTCGGCGTCGGTGGGCTCGGCCACCTCGGCGTCCAGTTCGCCGCCAAGCTCGGCTTCCGCACGGTGGCGATCGCCCGCGGCAGCGACAAGGAGCAGCTGGCCCGGGAGCTCGGCGCCCACGAGTACGTCGACAGCACCGCCGGTGACCCGGGCGAGGCGCTGATGGCGCTCGGCGGCGCCAAGGTGATCCTCTCGACGATCGCCGGCGGCGCCGCCAACACGGAAGCGATCGCCGGGCTCGGTCCGCGCGGCAAGCTGATCGTGGTGGGCGCCTCGCCGGACCCGATCGAGGCCCACCCGCACCTGCTGATCGCCGCCAACCGCTCGGTTGCCGGCCACGCCTCGGGGACCTCGATGGACTCCCAGGACACGCTCGCCTTCAGCGCGCTGCAAGGCGTGCGACCGCGGATCGAGACGATGCCGCTGGAGCGGGCCGGCGAGGCCTACGCGAAGATGATGGCCGGCGACGCCCGCTTCCGCATGGTGCTGACGACCGGGGCGGGCTGAACGCCGGAGCTCACCCGCGGCGTGGCCCGGCGCTTCCTCGGTCGCCGGCGGCGGGGTCAGCCGCATCAGCCGCTCCTCGAAGCCCTGCGCCTCGAGCGTCGCCGCCCGCGCACCCATGCTGCTAAACATAGGCGCCATGGACTTCGGCGTCGGATATTTCCCCACCGCCGACGCGGTCGGCCCCGGCGAGCTGGCCGCCTTCGTCGAGGAGCGCGGCTTCTCCTCGCTGGTCTTCGCCGAGCACACGCACATCCCGGCGAGCCGCGAGTCTCCCTACCCGGCCGGCGGCGAGCTGCCGCGCAAGTACACCGCGACCTTCGACCTCTTCGTCGCGCTGACCGCGGCGGCGTTGGCGACCTCGCGCCTGCGGGTCGGCAGCGGCATCAGCCTGGTGATCGAGCGCGACCCGATCATCACCGCGAAAGAGGTCGCCTCGATCGACGTCCTCTCCGGCGGCCGCTTCGACTTCGGCGTCGGGGCGGGTTGGAACCGCGAGGAGATGGCCAACCACGGCACCGACCCGCGGACCCGGATGCGGCTCTTCGCCGAGCGCGTCGAAGCGATCAAGACGATCTGGGCCGAGCGCGAGGCGACCTTCCACGGCGAGTTCGTCAACTTCGACCGCATCGTCTGCGAGCCGAAGCCGGTGCAGCGGCCGCACCCGCCGGTCCTCGTCGGCGGCCTCGGGCCGACCGTGATCGACCGCGTCCTCGCCTTCGGCGACGCCTGGTTCCCGAACTGGACGCCGGACATCCTCGAGCGCGCGGCCGAGCTGCGCGCTCGGGCCGAGCGGCGGATCGATTTCATGGCGATGGGACCGCCCGCCGATCCGAGGGCGATCGAGGAGCTCGCCGAGGCCGACGCGCGGCTGGTCTCCTGGTGGCTGCCGAGTGGTGGCTACAGCGTGATCGAGCCCGAGCTGGAGAAGGTCGAACGGGCGATCGCCGAATTCACCGGCGAGGCCTGAGCCCGGGACCGGCGTGAGCCCCGAGGAGACGCGCGCCCGGTTCGCCGCCGCCCGCGTCGCCCGCCTCGCCACCGCCGACGCGGCGGGCCATCCCCACCTCGTGCCGATTGCCTTCGCCGTCGACGGCGACACGATCTACAGCGCGGTCGACGCGAAACCGAAGCGCACGCGGGCGCTGCGTCGGCTCGCCAACGTACGCGCCAACCCGGCGGTGTCGCTGCTGGTCGACCACTGGGACGAGGCGGACTGGAGCCGGCTTTGGTGGGCGCGGGCCGACGGCCACGGGCGCGTCCTCGACCCCGACGACCCGGAGGCGCGCCGCGCGGTCGATCTGCTCCGCGAGCGCTACCCGAGGCAGCAGGCGCAGGGCGAGGTGCTGGCGATCGCGATCGAGCGCTGGAGCGGCTGGTCGCCGACACCCTGACGTCCGAGCGACACAGTTCCGTCACACCGTTGGCACGGAATTCTTACTTTCCGCGCACCACTCGCGCGTATTTCACCGTCACACTGAATCCCATGCCGTTCGGCCTCTGGAAAAGCAAGTGGGAGATCCACCGCGAGGAGTCGGCGCGCCTGGATGCCGAGCATCGCGAGAGGATGGAGCGGTTCTCGGAGGAAATGCGGGAGGAACGGGCGGCGGCGGAGGGCCGCTGGCTCCAGCTCGGCGAGGAGACGAGCGAACTGCGCGCGAAATACGACCGCGAGCTCGCGGAGACCCGGCGCTTCCATCGCGAAATGCTGGCGCAGCTGGACAAGACGTACACGAACCTGACTGCGACGATGCAGCTGGTGGTCGACGAGCTGCACGAACTGAAGCTGACGGTCCGGGCGCAGACCGAGGCGATCATGAAGCTGGTCGACCGCTTCGAGGCCTGGGAACGTCGCTGGCCGGACGGCCCCTAATGGCCTAAGGAGCGTCGGTGGTGCCCGCCTCGCCGACCTCGGCTTCGATGCCGGTCAGCAGCCACTCGAGGCCGATCTCGAATTTCTCCGCCTTGACGCCGAGGCCCATGTCCTCGTCGACGAACGCGGCCAGGTGGGGGTAGTCGCCGCTCGCCGCCTGGGTGGCGATGTAGGCGTCGATTTCGGCGGCGCTCGGGCCTCCCTCGGGGCGGGTGGCGCAGGGCGCGGCGCCGTTTGCCTTCGGCGACATCACCTCCCAGCGGACGAAGCCGAGGGTGTAGGTGTCGACGGCGAGGAGGACGGCGCGCTTGCGCTCCGGCGAGAGGGGGAGCTCGGAGACCGCGGCGAGCGACTGGTCGATGTGGCGGAGGGCGTTGGGGCCGATGAAGGGGCGGTGGAAGGCGGCGGCGATCATCCAGGGATGGGCGCGGGTCGACTCGCGGGTGCGCTGGGCGATCTGGCGGAGGGCCTCGCGCCAGTCGTCGGTCGGGGGACCGCCGGGAATGACGGCACCGGCCATCACCTCGTCGACCATCAGGTCAATCAGGTCGCCCTTGCGGCCGATGTGTGAGTAAAGGCTCATCGGGCGGGCGCCGAGCTTGGTAGCAAGTCTCCTGATGGAGACCGCTTCCAATCCGTCGGCGTCGGCGATCTCGATCGCGGCAGCGACGATCGCCGCCCGCGACAGGGGCTGTGGACCCGAGGACTGGTCCTCGTCACGCGCCCAGACCGTGTCGATGCCCGCTGCCATGGGAAAAGCATACCGAGGCGATACGGCGTACGAGCTTTTGATACGGTGTACGGCGTGAGTCAGCCAGAAGCCGCAGCCGCCCCCGCAGACCCCAACGCGCTCGACCGCGAGACCCTGATCGTCGCCGGCGTGGTGATGATCGGCGCGGTCATGTCGATCCTCGACACGACGATCGTCAACGTGGCGATCGACCGTCTCTCGATCGACTTCAACGCCTCGCTGACGACGATCCAGTGGGTCATCACGGGCTACACGCTGGCCCTCGCCGCGGTGATCCCGGCCACCGGCTGGGCGGCGGACCGCTTCGGCACCAAGCGCATCTACCTCATCTCCCTGGTCCTCTTCATGCTCGGCTCCGCCCTCTGCGCGGCCGCCTGGAGCGCCGGGTCGTTGATCGCGTTCCGCGTCCTGCAGGGGATCGGCGGCGGCATGATCATGCCCGCGGTCATGACGATCACGACCAAGAAGGCAGGCCCCCACCGCATGGGCCGGATCATGGGGATCCTCGGCGTGCCGATGCTGATCGCGCCGATCATCGGGCCGATCCTCGGCGGCTGGCTGGTCGACGACGTCTCCTGGCGCTGGATCTTCCTGATCAACGTCCCGATCGGCGTGCTCGGTGTGATCCTCGCCCAGATCGTGCTCGAGAAGGACACGCCGGAGCCGTCACAGCGCCTCGACTGGCTCGGCATGGTCCTGCTCTCGCCCGGCCTGACGCTCTTCATCTTCGGTCTCGCCGAGTCGGCGAGCGGTGGTTTCGGCCAGTTCAAGTCGTGGGCGCCGCTCGTCGTCGGCCTCGCCCTGATCGCCACCTTCTTCGCCCACAGCTGGCGCAAAGGCGGCAACGCGCTGATCGACATCAAAACCTTCACCCACACCCGCGCGGGCGCTGCGGCGGGCACCTTCCTGCTCTTCGCGATCGCCTTCTTCGGCGCGCTGTTGCTGGTCCCGCTCTACTACCAGACGGTGCGCGGCGCCTCGGCGCTGGACGCCGGCCTGCTGCTCGCGCCGCAAGGGATCGGCGCGATGATCACGATGCCGCTGGCGGGCAAACTCACCGACCGCTACGGGCCCAATCGCTGGCCGGCCTGCGGCATCCCGCTGCTGGTGATCGGGATCGCCCCGTTCGCCTTCGTCACCGCCCACACCTCCTACGTCCTGCTCTGCGGCTTCAGCTTCATCCTCGGCCTCGGCATGGGCTTCTCGATGATGCCGACGATGACCGCGGCGATGCAGGCGGTGCCGGCCGCGGCGATCGCCCGCACCTCGACCGCGATGAACATCATCCGCCAGGGCGGCGCCTCGATCGGCACCGCGATCCTCTCGGTCATCCTCACCGCCGAGGTCAGCTCCCACATCGCGGCGGCGAACGGCGGCGGCCTGGAATCGATCCGCTCGCTGACCCCGGCCCAGCAGGCCGCGGCGCTGGAACCGCTGGCGAGCTCCTTCGCCTCGACCTTCGTCTGGGCCCTGGTCCTGCTCGGCATCGCCTTCATCCCGGCGCTGGCGATGGCGCTCGGCAAGTGGGAGACCGCCGGGACCGACGACGAGACCCGCGCGCCCGACCAGGCGCGCGTCGTCCTCGAGTAGCCCCGCCCGGGGCGACGCGGGTCGACTACGAGACGCACGGTCGGGACTACTCCCGGCGGCCGCTGGCGCTCGAGCGGCCCCGCTTCGGCACGGTCGAGGAAGTCGGCGCCGAGCTCGGCGGTCGCGTGCGGATCGAGTCGATCCCGACCTTCGCCGACTGCACCGACTGCTTCTTCGAGGCCTACTGGAATCGCCCCGAGGTGCTGCTCGACCCGACGGTGCGCGCGTCGCAATCGATCTGGCAGCTGGTCGAGGAGCGGATCATCGCCCGCCTCGCCGCCGACCTCGAGTCGGGTAAGTGGGACGAAGAGCACGGCGCCTTGCGGCTCGTTATCTCTGAGTTGTCCTAGCAGCGGACAGGAGGTAGTGGGTGCCGTGCGGGACCCCTGCGGCCGTCCGAGGTGGGGGCCCGTGGCCCGGGCGGCCGTCCGAGGGAGGCCCTGGGCTCCTCATGGGGGTCCGGGCAGGCTGTGACCCCCATGAGGAGCCCAGGGCGCGCAGGTTCGCGGGGAAGGCGTCAAGGGTTCGTCACGTCTTCCGGGAGGCTCCGTCACGGGGACCGGGGGCCCGTTACAGGTCGTGAGGAGGTCGGACTTCCGTGACGTCCCCGTGCGTGAGGGTCCACACCTCGGCCCTGTCCGTGACGAAGATGCCGGGAACGTCACACTTTCGGGACCCTTCGGTCGCTTTTCGGGCCTGATCCGAGGGGTCGAGAACGCGCTGCGTGTTTTAGGGGCCCCATAGGGCGGGTAAAGCACGCAGCGCGACCGTGACGGTTGGACAACACGGGAGGAAGCGTGGAGTTCTCACGGTCTCTGTGACGTGCCCGAGTTCCGTGACGCGAACCGCCACTCGCAACGAGTGCTCGCGAACTAGCAATTCGGGGTCACTAACAGTGAGTCCAGCCTCTTGCATCGCTCACGTCACAAAGTTGGCCCACTCGCGTCTTGAGCCGTGCGTATTTCCTCCCTTGGCTGGGGGCATGGCGAAGAAGCGAAGGAAATGGCAGCGGGGGAAGTTCACCGACCGGCGTGAGCCGATTTGGGACCCCCTGCTCGAAGTCCTCCCCGAGGACATCGACGACTTCATGTGGATGGGCGAGGTCGTCCTCACCGACGGCACCCAGATCCAGTTCTACAAGCACTACTGGACCCGGCGTTACCTGCTGCTCGACCTGGGCGGGCGGACCTGGATCCAGAAGGACGACCATCGTTACGAAGAGGCCGACGACCCGAAGCGGATGCTCGGAATCGTCTTCCGGTTCAGCGAGACCCGTCATGATATCGTCAGACGAAATGAATGGGTGGGCAGCGACAAGATCGTGTGGGTGCGGTCGGCGACGAAGCATCGGATCTCACGCGAGCGTTCGCTGCACGTCGTACGGCAGGCTGGGATCTGCAGGCGGGACACCAGGTATGGAGACGAGTGGTACGACGATCAGCGCTTCCTGTTCTTCGGCCCTGATCTGGAGGGGATGCCGCTCGAGGTGGGTGCGGTCGCACCCGACGACGGGTCGTTGATCATCACCCACGCGATGCCGCTGCGAGAGCGGTTTCAGGGCTGGTATGTGGAGGCAGCCAAATGGCGAAACCCAAAAAGCAACGGAAATTGAAAGACGGCGAGTGGGTGACGAAGGGTGGGACTGTCGTCACCCCCGAGATCGAAGAGCGTTGGTCCAAGGAATTCGAGGAGGGGTTCGACCTCTCGACCTGGACCACGATCAGGGTCGGTCGACCGCCGCTCGACGGTGTGCGCGTGTCGGAGCGAATCACGATCCGCGTACCGCCCGACCTATACGACGCCGCGCAGGCCAAAGCCGAGAAGGAAAAGCGCTCGATCAGCAACCTGACCCGCGAGGCGCTGCAGCGCTATGTCGAGGAGTAGCCGCTTTCTCCTCACCCTTGGTGCCGCGGTCGCGCTCGCAGGCGGCACCGCCGGGGCCGCCGCCCCGGAGCAGCCGAGCGAACCGTTCTTCCCGCGCAGCGGCAACCGGGGTTACGACGTCAAGCATTACACCGTCAGCCTCGGCTACCAGCCGCGCAGCGGGATGCTCACCGTGCGCGACACTGTCGAAGCACGGGCGACCTCGGGGTTGCGCAAGTTCTCGCTCGACCTCGACGGGTTGAAGGTCACCTCGGTCAGCGTCGACGGCGAAGCGGCGGAGTACGGCCGCGGGCGGGGGAAGGTGAAGGTCGTCCCGGTGACGCCCCCGGCCAAGGGCGAGGCCTTCACCGTCGAGCTTCGCTATCAGGGGGTGCCGCGCAAGGTCACCGACCCCGACGGCTCGACCGAGGGCTGGTACCGGACCGACGACGGTGCGGTCGCGGTCGGCGAGCCGGTCGGCACCGCCGCTTGGCTGGCCTGCAACAACGCCCCCCGCGACAAGGCAAGCTTCGACATCCAGATCTCGGTGCGCGCCGGCGTGAAGGCGGTCTCCAACGGCAGGCTGCTCTCCCGTCGCAACGTGGACGGACGGGTGCGGTGGTCGTGGTCGGAACCGGAGCCGATGGCGACCTACCTCGCGCTCGTCGACATCGGCAAGGGCAAGCTCGTCCAAGGACGCGTCGGCAAGCTGCCGACCTGGACGCTGGTCGACCCGCGGTTGGCGCAGGCCTCGCGCGCGGCGATCGACTCGCTGCCCGCGATCATCCGCTGGGAGTCACATATATATGGGCCTTACCCGTTCGCCGCGGCGGGCTCGGCGGTCGACGTCGCCGACCTCGAATACGCGTTGGAGACGCAGACGCGCCCGATCTACGCGTTCGCGCCGGACCGCACCACGGTCGTCCACGAGACCGCCCACCAGTGGTTTGGCGACTCGGTAAGCCTCGAGCGCTGGCCCAACATCTGGCTCAACGAGGGCCTCGCGACCTGGACCCAGTGGTACTTCGCCGAGCAGCACGGTGGCCGCACCGCGCAGCAGGTCTTCGCCGAGCTCTACCGCCGGCCCGCCTCCGCGGCCGGTTTCTGGAACCCGCCGTCAGGCCATCCCGGCCAGGCGAAGAACCTGTTCGCGGTCTCCACCTACGTGCGCGGCGCGATGACGCTGCAGGCGCTGCGCGGGGAGATCGGCACCCACGACCTCCTCCGCATCCTGCGCACCTGGGCGACCGAACGCCGCTACGGCCACGGCGACATCGAAGAGTTCATCGCGCTCGCCGACCGCGTCTCCGGCAAGCACCTGCGCGGCTTCTTCGATCGCTGGCTGTTCCAGCGCGGCAAGCCGTAGGAGCGGGGCACCCGCCCGCCGCGCTCAGTACCACTTCCCACGGGCGAAGCCGCCGAAGGCGATCAGCCCGATCAGCAGGACGATCAGCCCGATCCAGAAGCTCCAGACGATCATCAGGACGATCCCGATGATGACCAGGATCCCGCCGAGAGAGATCCCGCCGACGCCGCCTCCGCTGTGGTCTCTAGCTGCCATTCCGTTCCTCCGTTCCAGTTGACCGCTACTCCCACTGGTACCCATGGGATGAATTTGTCAACCAGTCGCGGGCGACTCCCGGGCGCGCGCGTTCAGCGGTCGATCAGCGCGCCGGCGACATCGTCCGCCTCCCGCTCGCCGACCTCGACCAGGCGCTGCCGCGGATCCGCGACGCCTCGACGCTGATCGCCCTGATGGCGCTCCGCGACCTGTGCGGGCCTGGGGATCGTCGGGCTTAGGGGGTTCGGGGGGCTTGCGGCCGTCCGAGGGAGGCCCTGGGCTCCTCATGGGGGTCCGGGCAGGCTGTGACCCCCATGAGGAGCCCAGGGTGCGGAGGTTTGCGGGAGAGGCCAAGGGTTCGTCACGTATTCCGGGGGGTCCCGTCACAGGGACGTGGGGAGGTCGGGGTCCCGTCACAGGGACGGGGGGAGGTCGGACTTCCGTGACGTCCCCGTGCGAGAGAGGCCACACCTCGGCCCGATCGGTGACGAAGACGCCGGGAACGTCACACTTTCGGCCCCCTGCGGGACCCCGGCCCGGAGCGAGTTCGCAGTCAGCGACAACATGTGTCGCTAACTGCGAACGCGCCTCCTGGCGTGACCCGCGAGGCATGAGGAAGACGGGAGGAGGCGTGACGTCCCGGGCATCTTCGTGACGAGGTCCGGGATCGGTGAGGGATCCGTCCCTCCTCCGTGACGCTCCCGTCCCTCCCGTGAGGCACCCGTGCGTCTCCCGTGACCCTCCCGCCACGGACCCTTTCCCTCTCCCCACAGAGCGGCCCTCCCGGCCACGGCCACAGCCTGCCCGGGCCGTGGACGGGAGGGCCCGTCCCTTGTCCCGTCCCCTCTGGCTGTTCCTTATGCGCCTCATAGGCGCATAAGGAACAGCCAGCCGCGTCCCGTCCCTTCCCTGCGCCAAACAGCCCGCGGAGTCGACCTTCTAGCTCCGCTTCTCGAGCTCTTGGCCCGTGCGCTTCTCTTCGCGCCGGTGCCGTCGCCAGACCGGCCCGATGTAGCCGATCAGCATCCCGATCAGGGTGAAGGCGGCGAGGATGATGATCAGGGGGGCTTCGAAGTTGGCGAAGAGGACTTCTACCGAGACCGTTTGTGAATTTTGCAGGCAGACGACGACGACCAGCGCGATCAGGATGCCGACGATCCAGGTGCGCCAGTTGGTCGCTTTCTTCTCATGCGGTCCCACGGTCGGGATCATCCTAGGCACTGCTCGACCGGGTCGCCAACCTCCGCATCTGAACCCGTCCGGGGCAGGGTCCGTATATCGGCACCAAAGCGGATCAGGACATGGCCGCGTCCCACTCGTCCGACAGAGGAGGCACAGAATGTTGAAGCGAACCGCAGCGGCGGCCGCCGCCTTGGTCCTGGCGATCGGCGGCGCCGGCGCGGCGCTGGCCGCGGGCGGCGCCGATGACCCGCCCGGGCACCACCAGGAGCACCACCACGGCAAGGGCCACGAGGGCAAGCACCATCACCACGGGCGCCACCACCATCACGGAAAGCACCATGGCAACGGCGACGACCACGGCGGTCACGGCAACGAGCCCGGCGACGACCATGGCGGGACGACCGAAGCGCCCCAGCCCGCGGCGGGGGGCGAATCCGGCTACTGAGGCATAATGCGGTGCGAGATGCAGGGTCACGACCGGAGATCAGGCGACGAAGACACGCGGGTGAGCCGCGAGGTTCTCGCCTTCTTCCTCCGGGAAGGCCCTAAGCACCAGGTCCCCGCGGAGACGCGGGATCGGTGGGGCGGCCAGGAGCAGGTCGAGCGCGTGATCGAGGCGTTGGTCGCCGATGACCTGCTGGTCCGGGCGGACGCCGGCATCGCGCCGACGCCTGCGGCGATTCGCTACGACGAACTGAGGGCCGGCCCCACCGCCGCCCGGCCCGCGGGCCTCCCCCGCTGAGGCTCCGCCGCCGGATCGCTCACCCGATCCCCCGCGGCCGCCGCCACATCGCGCTGCCCGCGATCTCCTCGAAGCCCAGGCGCCCGAGGTTGCGCGCCGCCGCCTCCCCCGCCGGGTGGGCATCGCAGACGTCGGCGACGACGACCTCGCACCCCGCCTTCCTCGCGTCGACGAGGCGCCTTTCGATCAGCGCGGTCTGGCAACCGTGGCCACGGGCCGCGGGCAGGGTCGCTTCGAGTCCCAGGATGGCGACCTCGCCGCGCACCAGCATCGAGCCGCACGCCACCTCCTGGCCGCCGAGGCTCGCCCGGTAGCAGTGCCAGCCCTCGCGGTCGGGCAGGCTCAGCAGGAGGATGGTCGCCAGGTTCGAGAGGCCCAGGGCCTCGCCGAAGATGTGGCTCATCCCTTCGGTCTCCAGCGGCCCGAGTTCGTGGATCTCCAGCGGCCCCGGCTCGGTCGTCGTCTCCTCCATCCCCGCCCGGGCGAAGCGCCGCACCCGCGGCCCGCGCTCGTACCCGCGCGAGGCCAGCCAGTCCTCCGCCGGCCCGCTGCCGGGACGGCCGCCGGCGACCGCGACCAGGTAGTCGACCTCCCGCGAGCGCATCCATTCGAGCGCCGCGGCCAGGCTGCCTTCCTCCAGCGCGCCCGGCTCCGCCGCCCCTTGGATGAGGTTCATCAGGCTGACGTGTGGCAGGTCGCCGAAGGCGGTCGCCAGGACCGGGCCGAAGCGCCGACACCTGATGCCCGCCTCCTCGACCGCGTCCAGCGGCGCCGAGCGCCACAACTCTTCCCTGAACCGGAGCTTGGCCGCCGCGATCGCGGCCCCGTCATAGCTGCAGATGCCTTCCACGGCGTCCCCTCCCCTGGTGCCCGCCGGCCGATCCCGGGTCCGGCGCGTCCGCCCACTATAGGAAGGGGGGACGCAGGCATCAAGTATTTTGGCGGATACATAGACAGACGCGCTGAATGCGTTGACATCCTTCAGTTTGCTTGATTGTCTTTGATCTAACGGATGGGTTCAGGGGGGCAAAATGGCGACGCGGTAACGGTGGTGACCTTGGGTCCGACCGGCACCTGCCACGAGCGTGCGGCTGCCGCCTACATGGAGTTCCAGGGCGTCGAGGAGTTCGAGTTCGAGTTCATCGGCGACTTCCTTGACGGTCTCGAGCGGATCCGGGGCAAGGACGACGCCTTCCTGATCCAGTGCAGCGCCCACCCGCTGGTCCACAAGGTGACCGAGCGCCACTGGTCGGAGGTCTTCGTCGTCGACACCTTCATCTACCCGACCAAGGCGCTGGCCGTGCTCCGTCGCGCTGACGTCGAGAGCCCGCGCTCGCTGGGTCTCGTCCCGGCGACCGCCGGCTACATCGATCCGGGCGCCTGGGAGGAGATCGTCGACGTGCAGTCGAAGCCGATCGTCGCCGAAGAGCTGCTGGCGGGCCGTTACGACGCCGGCCTCACGCACCTCGAGCACCTCGCCGCCCACCCGGACGAGCTGCGCCTGGTCGAGGAGATCGGCGAAATCGACACGACCTGGGTGGTCTACGGGACCAACAAGCGCTTCCAGGGCGAGGTGATCGGGATCCCGTCGCCCGAGCTCTTCCATCGATCGGTACCGGAGGTGACCTGATGGGGACGCTCGCCGACCAGATCCCCGATGACTGGTACGCGGAGGCCTTCGACGCGGCCAGCGCCGAGATGGCCTGGACCGACCGCACCGGCCCCGAAGTCGACCGGGTGGCGAAGATCCTCCAGACGCGCGGCGACGAGCGGGTCCTCGACATGGCCTGCGGCTCGGGCCGCCACTCGCTGGAGCTGCGCCGCCGCGGCTTCGAGGTGGTCGGCACCGACATCTCCGCCGACCTGATCGAGATCGCCCGCCGCGACGCCGCCGAGGCCGCCCTCGACGTCGAGTTCGTCCAGGCCGACCTCCGCGATCTCGACTACGAGGAGGCGTTCGACCTCGTCCTCAACCTCAACGACGGCGCGATCGGCTACCTGGAGTCCGACGAGGAGAACCGCCGTAGCTTCGAGGTGATCGCCCGCGCCCTGCGCCCGGGCGGCCGCAACCTCGTGCAGCTGCCCAACGTCCTCTATGCCCGCGAGCGCCTCCCGCAGCGCTCCTGGATCCCGGCCACCTCCATGGTCGAACTGGTCGAGCACCGCTGGAACAAGAAGGCCAGACGCCTCGAAGGCCTGATGGTCGCGGCCCGCTTCGGCGAGGTCCTCGAGAACCTCGACGGGATCGAATTCAGCCAGCGCCTCTACTCGGTCGACGAACTGCGCGAGATCTACGCCTCGGTCGGCATGGAGCTGCTCCGCGTCTACAACGGCAGCGGCCGCCCGAAAGAGCCGAAGGCGAGCCAGTTCGAGATCTTCGTGGAGGCGCGGAAGATCTGAGTTTCGTGGGAACCACTAGTCCTGTTCCCAAGATTCGACAGCAACTTTTTTGTTTCGATACGGTTTCATCCTGCGACTACCACCAGTCGCTGACTTGTCAGGGGGGGAACCCGCCGGCACGGGCCGGGGACCCTGCGCAAGGGAACTGAAACAGGGAGGGAATCGATGATCGATCGGATACATCAGAAGCTCGGCACCGCCGGCTTCGTCATCGCCATCGTGGCGCTGGTCGCCGCGCTCAGCGGTGGTGCCTACGCCGCCAAAGGCGGGCTGAGCGGCAAGCAGAAGAAGGAAGTCACGAAGATCGCGCAGACGGAAGCGAAGAAGTTCGCCAAGCAGGGCAAGCAGGGAGCACCGGGTCCGGCGGGCGCCAAGGGTGACACCGGCGCGGCGGGCCCGGCCGGCGCCAATGGCGACGCCGGCGCGGCAGGCGGCGCGGGGGCGCCCGGCAAGAGCGTCGTCCTCGGTAACGCGCCGGCCTCGGAATGCCCCGAAGGCGGCACCAGCGTCGGAGTCGAAGGCTCCGGCGACGCACAGTTCGTCTGCAACGGCGCCGAAGGACCCCAGGGTCAGCCCTGGACCGCGGGCGGCACTCTGCCCTCGGGAGCGACCGAGACGGGCGCTTGGGGTGTCAACTTGCAGCCGGGCGAATTCTCGATGGAGGCGATTTCCCTCACGATTCCGCTGGCCACCGCTCCGGATCCGGTGTTCGTCGAGGGCGATTCGGAACCCGGCTGCCCCGGTGTTGTGAACGGCGTACCGAAAGCCGATCCCGGCAAGCTCTGCCTATATAGCCAGGAGATATTTGTCGGTCCGGCCGGTCCGGCCACCGCGTTCTTCAAGCCGTATGAAGTGAACCTGGGCGCGGGACCATCGGGCACCGTCCTCAAATTCGAATGCGAAGGGAACACCAACGGCGGCACTAACAACACCCGGTGCCTGCGGGTCGGATCCTGGGCGGTGACGGCGGCGTCCTGAGAGCCTGCTGGACAGCCCGGAGAGTGCTTTCCCTCTCCGATGCCCTGCGGCCGGCATTCGCCGGCCGCAGGGCGATTCTGGCCTCGCTTCTGGACGAAACCACAGTGATACTTGACTGCTCAGGATCCCTCTGTTAGAACTACCACGTGCCGAGGGGTTGATCCCGACGCACGCACAGCAGGGGAGGTCCGACGTGGTTCGTCGGTGACAGGGGGGATCGGGCAGTTATGCGACGGGAGATTCTGAACGTGTTGGAGCGGGGGCCGCTGACGGCGTCCCTTACCCCATCGCCGAAGATCGCCCGTCTTGATGCGGCACCGCTCTCCCTCTTCCCTTCACCCGCTCGCCACGAAGCGAGCGAAAACTACGCCGGAGCCCCCTTCGAAGACGGCTCCGGCGCAGATAAACACAACCCGGCGCAGACGCCGGATCAACAGGAGAACGATAGATGAAGCATCTGAAGAAGATCGGCCTGGTCGTGGCCGCCGTGATGGCCTTCGCGGCCTTCGCCGGCGCCGCCTCGGCCTCGGCCGCGGAATTCCACTCGTCGGCGCCCGTCGGGACGTCGCTGCACGCCGTACAGACCACGGGCCACGTGTTCACCACGCAGGGTCAGGACGTGACCTGCACGACGGCTACATTCACCGGCGAAGTCGAAGCCCTTACATCGACCACACAGTCCGTGCACCCGGAATACAGCGGTTGCACCGCCTTCGGCATCGCCAATGCAAAAGTGGAAACGGAAGGCTGCAAATACACCTTCCACACCAACACCGGCCTGGTCGACCTCTCGGGGTGCACCGCCGGCTTCGTGAACATCACGGTCTCGATCCCGTTCATCGCGACCTGCGTCGTCCACGTGCCGAACCAGACCAACATCAACGGCCAGACCTTCACAACTGAGGGTACGACGCCGAACCGGCGCATCGTGGTCGACACCGCGAGCACCAACATCGCGGCGAGCGTCGTGACCTCGTCCGGCATCTGCCCGCTGACCGTGGGCAGCGCCACCTCGAGCTACAAAGGCGCGACGACAGTGACCCCGGCATCGGGTGAGATCTGGTACGCGTAGCGCGTCGCGCTGCCTGATACCAACTCTGGAAAGGGGGCCGGAGCGATCCGGCCCCCTGTTTGACAGATCTCGCCGTAGTGCTCTAGACTCCTTGATCCGAGTACGGCTCGGGTATGTCAGGGAGACAGGGACGTTCGGCCGGCGAGAGCGGGCCGCGAAGGTAGGGGGATCGATTTGCGCAACGCGTGGGGGAGTAACCGTGAACTGCCGGTAGGTGGGCGCCCGGGCCGGGCCCTGGCCTTCCTGCTCGCGGCCTGCGGGGCCCTGGCCCTGCTCGCGTCGCCGGCGTCGGCGGAGCTCGGGAGCCCGCTGGTGCGCTTCGGAGAAGGTGGGTCGGGCGCGGGGCAGATCGAACCGGCAGGGGGAGGCGGGATCGCCGCGGACCCCGCCGGCGGCCACGTCTTCGTCTCCGACTTCGTGAACAACCGAATCGACGAGTTCACCGCGTGGGGAGAGTTCGTGAAGGCGTGGGGGTGGGGAGTGCGCGACGGCTCGCCGGAACCACAGACCTGCACCGCGGCGACGACCTGTCGCGCCGGACTGGTGGGCTTCGGGCCCGGCCAGCTGAAGTTCCCGAACGGCATCGCGATCGGCCGCGACGGGGACATCTTCGTCTTCGAAGGCCACGCCGAAGCACCGGGTGCCCCCGAGGCGAGCCAGCGCGTCCAGGTCTTCTCCCCCGACGGCGACTTCCTGCGCATGTTCGGCGGTGGGGTCGACCACACCACCGGCGCCGACGTCTGCACCGCGGCCGACGTCACGGCCGGGGACGAGTGCGGGGCGGGGGCCGAAGGCACCGGACCCTCCGAGTTCAGCGCAGTGGTTGGTGCTTCGATGTGGGGCGACTACATCGACATCGGGCCGGACGGCACGGTCTACGTGGCCGACCAGGGCCGCGTCCAGGAGTTCGCCGAAGACGGCACCTACGAGGGGGAGATCACCTTCGCCGCGCTGCACGCCACCGAACCGGCGTTCCCTCAGGACCAGCTGCCGGGTATGCTGGCGGTCGACCCGGTGAGCGGGGACGTCTACCTGGGCTTTACCAACGGCAGGTCTGCCGTCAAGACGATCTCCTCGGTCTGGCGGCTGAGGCCGGAGTCGGGCGTGGTGGTGGCGCCTGCTCCTCTGCTCACCAGCGACCCCACGGTCGCCGAACCGCTGTTCGCCGAATCACTGGCCACCGACGCGCAAGGAAACCTCTACGCCTCGGTCGCCCCGGTGATCGAAGGCCGTCCCTCCCAGCCCCGACTCAGCGAGCTCTCGCCGGAGGGGGTGGCGCTGTCGGGCTGCTGCCGGTCGGAAGGCGAATCGCTCGGGGCGTTGGCCACCAACGTGGTGAGCGCGGCCGGCGGCGTCGATCTCTACGTCCTGCACTCGAACTTTGAACGGCGGCCCTTCGTCGAAGTTCTCGGACCGCCGCCGGAGAAGTGGCCGCCGCCGCCGGCGGCTCCGACGATCGAGGCCCAGTTCGCCGCCTCCGTCGAGCAGACCTCCGCCGACCTGGGGGCGACGATCAACCCCAACTTCTGGGCCGACACGCGCTATTACCTGGAATACGGCCCCGGGGCGTGCGCGGCGGGCGGCTGTCCGACCGAGGTCCCGGCGCCCCCGGGTCAGGAACTCGGATCGGGGGTCGTCAAGCTCGGGGTCGAGACGGCGCCGATCGGGCTGCAAGGGCTCGAGCCGGGTAAGACCTACCACTACCGGTTCGTCGCCGAGAGCAGTGGCGGTGGTCCGGTCTACGGTCAGGACCCCGATGGCGACGGCCCCGGGGAAGCGACGTTCGCGGCGGGGCGCGAAGGGACCTTCACGACCCTGCGCACCCCCTCCCCTCCGGCGGGCGGTTGCCCCAACGAAGACTTCCGCACCGGTCCCTCGGCCGGCCTCGAGGACTGCCGCGCCTACGAGATGGTCTCGCCGGTCGACAAAGGCGGGGGCGACATCCTCACCCAGTGCAACATCCAGTGCTTCCCCGCCCGCCTCGACCAGGCCGCGCCCACGGGCGGGGCGATCACCTACTCCTCCTATCGCTCCTTCGGGGACGCCCGGAGCGCCGGCTACACGACCCAGTACCTGGCGGCCCGGGGCGGTGAGGGCTGGGGCACCCACGCGATCTCGCCCCCGCTGAGCGCGCCCCCGGTGGAACCGACCGGCCTCGACTCGGCCTTCCAGGGCTTCAGCGAGGACCTCTCCTCCGGCTGGCTCCTCCACGACTACGCGAACCCGCTCGCCCCGGGGGCGGTCGCGGGGATGCCCAACCTCTACCGCCGCGACGACGGCTCGGGTGCCTATGAAGCGATCACGACGGCACCGCCGATCGGGGCGGTCAGGGAAAAGAGGTTCGAACTACAGGGCTTCTCGGCGAACGGCAAGCGCACGATCTTCACCGCTCAGGCGAAGCTGACCGCCGACGCCGCGGCCGACCCGGCGCTCTGGCAGCTCTATGAATCCTTCAAAGGCGTGGTGCGCCTGGTGAGCGTCCGGCCGGGCGGCGGCGCGAGCCAGGTGACCGCGACGGCCGGCTCGGCGAGCGGTGAACCACTGGGGCTGGGCCGCAGTGCCCAGGTCACCAACGCGATCTCCGAAGAAGGGACCCGGATCTACTGGAGCGAAGTGGGGGGGGAAGGAAAGCTCTACGTGCGGGTCAACGGGACCCAGACGCGGCCGGTCTCGGCCGGTGGTGCGAGCTTCTGGGCGGCGACGCCCTCCGGTTCGCAGGCGATCTACACCGAAGGCGGGGCGCTGCGGGCCTACGACCTCGACTCGGGGACCTCGACCACCCTGGCGGAAACCGTGGTCGGGGTGCTCGGCCAGAGCGAGGATCTCTCGCGGGTCTACTTCGTGGCGACGGGCCCCCTCGCCGGCGCGGCGGAGGCAGGCCGGCCGAACCTCTTCCTCCACGAAGCCGGTCGGCCGCTGCGGTACGTGGGGACGCTCGCCGATACGGATCTCCCGAAGAGCAAGGACAGCCCCTCGCCGGTCGCCGCCGTGCCGTGGAAGCACGTCGCCCACGTCACCCCCGACGGCGGCGTGGCGGTGTTCATGTCGCAGGCGCCGCTGACCGGGACCGAGAACACCGGCCAGAACGGCAAGCCCGCGGCCGAGGTCTTCCGCTTCGACGCCGCGGAGGACCAGTTGCGGTGCATCTCCTGCAGCCCGACGGGGGCCCGCGCGGACTCGAGGGAATGGACCGGAAGGGGTACCTTCAAGCAGGAAAGCGGCTACTGGTACGCGTCGAAGATCCCGACCTGGGAATTCGACCTGCACGAGGTGCGGGCGCTCTCGGCCGACGGCGACCGGGTCTTCTTCGACACCGTGAACCGGCTCACCGCGGCCGACACGAACGGGGCCGAAGACGTCTACTCCTGGGAGGCGCCGGGGACCGGCACGTGCTCGGTGGGCAACGCCGACTACACGTCCTCCTGGGGCGGCTGCGTGAGCCTGGTCTCGACCGGGACCGACCCACGCGACTCCGAATTCGTCGACGCCTCCGCCGACGGCCGTGACGCGTTCTTCCTCACCGGCCAGAGCCTCCTCGCCGCCGATCCCGGCCAGATCGACCTCTACGACGCCCGCGTAGAAGGGGGCTTCCCGCCGGAAGGCTCCGCGCCCCCCGGCTGCCAAGGGGAAGGATGCCAGCAGCAGGCGGTGCCCCCGGGCGCCACGCCCAACGCGAGCCAGGGCTTCGTCGGACCCGGGGACGTCAAGCCCGCCAAGCCGAAGAAGTGCCGCAAGGGCACGGTGCGGCGCGGCGGGAAGTGCGTGAAGAAGAACCAGGGCAAGCACAAGAAGAAGCAGAAGAAGAACGCGCACAAGCACAAGCAAAAGCACGCAAGTAGCAAGGGGGGGAAGAACCGATGAGGCGCCTCATCGCGACCTGTGTCCTCTCGCTGGCGCTCTGTGCCTGCCTCCCGGCCGCCGCCGGCGCCGCCTTCTCGCTCGGCAAGGGCGACGTCTACTTCTCCGAAGAAGACGGCTCCCCGGCGACGCTCGCGGGCGCCCATCCCTTCGCGGTGACCACCACCATCAGGGTCGGTACGAGTATCGAGAACGGGCTCGAAGTGACCTCGGGCTCGCTGCGTGACCTCGATGTGCAGCTGCCGCTCGGGCTCGCCGGGATCCCGACGGCGACCCCGCGTTGCACCGGTGCGGAGTTCGCGACCCTCGACGTGAACGCCGAACCGCAGGCGCTCCCTGAATGTCCGAACGACTCCGCGATCGGCACGGTGCGCGTCGGGGCCGGTTTCAGGTTCTTCCCGGTCGGCGGGGTCGAAGAAGGAGGGGCGCCCCTCTACAACCTCGTCCCCGGGCCGGGGACGGTGGCGAAGTTCGGGTTCATCTTCCTCAAGGTCCCGGTGACGATCGACCTCCGCCTCTCCGAAGAGGCACCGTATCGGGTCACCGCCTCGATCACCAACGCCGCCCAGCCGCTGGTCCTCTACGGCTCGACGGTCACCGTGTGGGGCGATCCCACCTCGAGCGTGCACGATCCTTATCGGGGTCGCTGTCTGGCGGGTATCGAAACGGACGGCACCCTGCTCACCCAGGGCGAGTGCCCGGTCGGGGAAGACACCCCCCACACCGCCTTCCTCACCCTCCCGCGGGCGTGTCAGGGGCCGCTCACCACGCTCGTCAAGGCCGACTCGTGGGAGGAACCGGGCGTCGAAGGAAACCTCGCCAGTCAGACCCATGACGCCGCGGGGGCGCCGATCGGCTTCTCCGGCTGCGAGGAACTCGGATTCGACCCGGGGATCGCGACGTCCACCTCGGGCGGTGAAGGGGAAGCGCCGACCGGCCTCGACTTCGCCGTCGAATTCAAAGGCAACGAGGGCGTGGCCGACCCGTCGCGGCGGGCGAACTCCGACCTGCGCAAGATCGTCGCGCGCCTGCCGGAGGGGATGACGCTGAACCCCTCGGCGGCCGACGGTCTGGCGGGCTGCACGACGGCTCAGCTCGAAGCCGAACACCTCACCACGCCTCCGGGCGCCGGGTGCCCGGAGGCGTCGAAGATCGGCACGGTCACCGCGACCAGCCCGCTGGTGGAAGAACCGCTGGAAGGGGCGATCTTCACCGCCGCGCCCTACGAGAACCCCTTCGGCTCCTTCCTCGGGATCTACCTCGTGCTGCGCAACAAGAACCTCGGCGTGATCGTGAAGCAGGCCGGCAAGGTCGAGGCCGACTCGCGTACGGGCCGGCTCACCGCGACCTTCGACGACGCCCCGCAGTTGCCGATCACCCGGATCGCCACCAGCTTCCGCGCCGGTCCGCGGGCGCCGCTGGCGAGCCCTCGGGAGTGCGGTGCCTACAAAGCCGAAGCGCCGCAGACCTCCTGGGCGGGCAAGGAAGTCATGACGAGCTCCGAATTCACCGTCGACTCCGGTCCCGGCGGCGGCTCGTGCCTGCCGGCGGACGGATCGCTGGCGCCCGGCCTCGAAGCGGGGACCACGGCGAACGGGGCGGGCACCTACGCGCCGTTCACCCTCCACCTGACCCGCGCCGACGGCGAAGCGAACCTGACGCATGTCTCGGTCACCATGCCACCGGGCCTGGTCGGGAAGATCGCGGGTGTCGGCCAGTGCCCGGACTCGGCGACCGGGACGATCGAAGGAAAGACCGGCCACGAGGAGCTCGCCTCGCCGACCTGTCCGTCGTCGTCGCGGATCGGCTCCGTCACCGCCGGCGCGGGCGTCGGCCCGGCGCTCACCTACGTGAACGGCGCCGCCTACCTGGCCGGGCCCTACCTCGGGGCGCCGTTCAGCATCCTCGTCGTCACGCCCGCCGTCGCCGGTCCGTTCGACCTCGGCAACGTCGTCATCCGCGAGCCACTGCGGATCGATCCCTTCACCGCTCAGGTGACGGTCGACGGCGGCGCCGCGCCGTTGCCGCGCGCCCTCAAGGGGATCCCGCTGCAGCTACGTGACCTGCGGGTCGACGTCGACCGCCCGGGGTTCACCCTCAACCCGACCAGCTGCAACGAAAAGCAGGTCGACGCGGCCCTCACCGGGGCCGGGCCGACGCTGGCGAACACGAACGAGGTCTCGGCCCGGCCCTCGGCGCGCTACCAGGCGGCCGACTGCACCGCGCTGGGCTTCAAGCCGACCCTGAAGATCAGCCTCAAGGGCTCGACCAAGCAGGCAGGCCACCCGGCCCTGAAGGCCGTGGTCACCTACCCGCAACAGGGCACCTACGCGAACATCCGCCGCGCCCAGGTCAACCTGCCGCACTCCGAGTTCCTCGAACAGGCCAACCTGAACAAGGTGTGCACGAAACCGGTGTTGCTGGAGGGCAGGTGCCCGAAGTCGACGATCTACGGTAAGGCTAAGGCCTGGACCCCGCTGCTCGAGAAGCCGCTCCAGGGCCCCGTCTATCTGGTCGGAGGCTTCGGCTACAAGCTGCCCGCCCTGGTCGCCGACCTGGACGGCCAGATCCGCGTGTTGCTCGCCGGCAAAGTCGACTCCGGCCAGAACAAAGGCATCCGCAATACCTTCGAAGCCGTGCCAGACGCACCGGTCAGCCGGTTCGTGCTCGAAATGAGGGGTGGGCCGAAGTACAGCCTGCTCGTCAACTCCGAAGACCTCTGCAAGAGGCCGCAGAAGGGGAACGCGCGCTTCACCGCCCAGAACGGCCGCGTCTACCAGTTCCACCCGACGATCGCGAACGACTGCAAGAAGGGCAAGAAGGGCAATGCCCACAAGAAGCACGCTAAGCACTCCAAGTCGACGAAGGGCAAGAAGTCGAAGAAGAAGTGAGAGGGCAGTTCAGGTCCGGCAACCTTTTCCATGGGGAGGGACGCGAATGGATTACGACTCAGTGGCGACCGCGGCGGCGGAGCTCCGCTTCAGGGAGAGCATCTGGGGCACCGCCCCGCGGGACGCCGTCGATGAGATGGAGCTCGGGAAGCGGTGGTTCGGCCCGATCCTGGCGACCGCCTGCGGGAGGCTGCCGGAGCTGGAGCTGATGAACATGGTTCAGGGCGCGGCCGAGCCCGGGGCGGTCGAGGACGGTCACCTCGATGCGGCGGTCGCGTGGCTGGACTCGCGGGAGGTCGACCACATGGTCGAAGTCGCGTCCGACCGCCCGGGCAGCGAGATCGCCGAGGCATGGTTGGAGGGGCGGGGCTACGAGCAGGGGCCGACGCGACGACACCACCTCCGCCCGGCGACCGCCCCGGACGGCGAGGTCGCCCCGTCGGTCGAGGTGCGCGAGCTGGCCGCCTCGGCGACCGAAGAGATGTCGTTCCTCGTCGCCGAGGCTTTCGCCGTCCCCTCTCTCATCGCGATCCTCGTCCTCGACCTGCCCGCGCTCGAGGGATGGCACTGTTATGCCGCCTGCCTCGATGGCCGCGAGGTCGCCTGCGGGGCGATGATGATCACGGGCGACGTCGCGATGCTCTGCCTCGACGCGACCCGGCCGGATGCACGGCGGCGCGGCTGCCAGAGCGCCCTGATCCACCGCCGCCTGAGCGATGCCGCCGACGCGGGCTGCCACACGGTGCTCGCCGTCAGCCGCGACTTCCCCGCGGATCGCGCCGGCGCCGGTCGCAATCTCCAGCGGGCCGGGTTCGTCGAGACGGCTCGCAGCGTGCTCTGGCGGCAGCCTGGGTCGTAGCGGTCTCCGGCGGATCACCCGGTGGGCGCCAGGCGACCACCGGGAGCGCCCTCAAGGGACGGCCGTCGCGTAAGCAATCGCAACCCGGCGTAATCGCCGGAGCGGGGAGAACCGGGACGTCATTGCACGGAGTTCAGATCACCAGCCACGTATTTACGATCCAGGGTCAGGGCACGACTTGCGACCTTCCACACCACCGGTACGTTCAGCCTCTCAGGGTGTAGCGCCGGGTACATGACCATCACGGTCGCGGTCCCGCTGGTCGCGACCTGCGTGGTAAAGCTTGAATACCCGGATGTTCTTGTGTATTGAGACCCGCTCTGATACAGGTAGGACGGGCTGCCGGCATGGGGCCGGCGGCGCGATCATGGGGAGCGGGAAATGATCAAGCATCGACTCATCAGTCTCGTCGTGGTGATAGCGGCGCTGTGCGGGGCGCCGGCGGCGGCATCGGCGGCGTCGTTCCATACGAATGAACCGGGGGCCGCTATCGCGGGGGCTCAGACGGAATCGATCGTCCTCACGATTCAGGGCCAGCAAGTGATCTGCAAAACGGTGACCGCCACCGGGACGGCGCCGGCAAGCGGCACAGCGGAAATACTCGAAGTGCAGCCGGCGTTCAGTGAATGCACCGCGTTCGGATTTGCGGGGGCGACGATCGAATCGCAGGGATGCCGGTTCGCATTCAATGCCAACCCGGCCACGATCGGGCTCAACGGTTGCGAAAAAGGCGGGTTGACACTACGGGTGCAGATTCCGTTTATCGCGACGTGTCACGTCACCGTGACAGGCGGAATCGGCGGGCAGGTGAACTATCTGAACCGTCCCGACCGTAAGTCGCTGACCTTGATCGCCGGAGCATTTCTGTCTGCGCACGTGATCACTTCGACCGGTCTCTGTCCTCTGACGGTCGGGACATGGGAAGCAGGCCTCCAGGGGCGCTTGACACTAGAGGGCAAAAAAAGCTCGACCGAACTCTGGGTCGAATAGAGAAGCTGTGCGAAATGCGGACTCCGCAGCTCTGCCCGGTGTCTCGATCCCCTGCCGCCCCCGCATCGATTGATGCGGGGGCGGCAGGGCCGGGCTCGCTGATCCGCTACCGTTGACTCGTCGGGCTGGCGCGATCGTCGCCCGAGAGAGCCTGTTTCCTCCACGTGCAATGGCACTTCGGGGCTGCTGGATCTCCCCGAAGTCAATTCAAGGAGCACTCACATAGCTACGTTTGCCGACCTCGGCACCTCTGAGGCGGTCGTTGATGCGCTGCGCGCGCGTTCGATCGTCGAGCCTTTCCCTGTACAGAAGATGGTCATCAGCGACGCGCTCGCGGGGCATGATCTGCTGGTGCAGTCGCCGACCGGCTCGGGCAAGACGCTCGCTTTCGGCGTGCCGCTGGTCGACTTGTTGGAGCCCGGTGCGTGGGGACCGCAGGCGCTGATCCTGGCGCCGACGCGGGAGCTGGCGTCGCAGATCGTCGACGAGCTCGAAGTGCTGGCCAAGGCGCGGCGGCTCCGGGTCGCCGCGGTCTACGGCGGGGTGGGCTTCGGGCCGCAGATCGCCGCGGCGAAGAAGGCCGACATCCTGGTCGCGACGCCTGGGCGGCTGGAGGATTTGATCGCGCGCGGCGCGGTCGAGCTCGATCAGATCGACGTGCTGGTCCTCGACGAGGCCGACCGGATGCTGGACATGGGCTTCCGTCCCGCCGTCGACCGGATCGTCGCGCTGACCCCGCGTGATCGCCAGACGCTGTTCTTCTCGGCGACGCTCGCGGGGCCCGCCGGGCAGGCCGCCCGCGACTACACCTACGAGGCGCGGTCCCACACGCACGCGCCGCCCGAGGAGGCCGCCACCGACATCGAGCACCGCTTCCTGCGGGTCGAGTCGCAGAGCGCCAAGCTCGGGCAGCTGGTCTCCTCGCTGGAGGCGGAGGAGCCCGGCCGCACGCTCGTCTTCGTCCGCACCAAGCGCGGCGCCGACCGGCTGGTCAAGCGGTTGCGCAAAGAGGACGTCGAGGCGGTGGCGATGCACGGCGACAAGAGCCAGCGGCAGCGCGAAAACGCCCTCGCCCGCTTCGAGCGCGGCGACGTGATGACCCTGGTCGCCACCGACGTCGCGGCACGCGGGATCGACGTCCCCGACGTGATGCGGGTGATCAACTACGACGCGCCCGAGGACCAGGCCGCCTACGTCCACCGGATCGGCCGCACCGGCCGCGCCGGCCGCACCGGCACCGGGATCAGCTTCGTCCTCGCCGACGAGGTGAAGGAGATGCGGAGGATTGCGAAGGCGCTCGGGCTCGAGTTCGGCGAGGGCCGGACCGAGGGCGGGACGGCGAAGCCGCGGCGGGACGGAGCGAAGCGGCGGCAAGGCGGCTCCGGTGACGCGCAGCGGCAGCGCGACGGGGACCGGCAGGGCAAGGGCGAGAAGCGCACCGCCGCCGACGGTGAGCAGCGCGCCGCCGACGGTCCGCGCCGCAAACGCCGCCGTCGCCGCAAGCGCAAGCCGGCCGGGACCGGCGCCGCCGGCTAGCGTCGAGCAAGGCCTGAGGAGTGCGTCCGCAGGCGGGGAGGGCCTCCCTCAAAGCGGTTGTCCGACGGCTATCCGCGGAGATCGGCGTGAGTCGATGATCCATGCCTAAAGATCACTGCCCGCGAATCCCCTACTTGGCTCCCAGCCTGCCAAAGCGACAACTGCTATTCGGAATGAGGCAATGATATATAGCTAAATATCATGGTCTTCCAGGCTCCCCAGCTAACCCAAGAAGAACGAGATGTTCTGGGTCTGATCGAGCAACTTCGTGAGCGACTTCGCGATCGCGTCGCGGAGCCGCGCCGGTGGAACGGAAGTCTTCGCCGCATGAGCTTCGCGAAAGCCGTTCAGGCATCGAACAGCATCGAGGGCTACGACGCTTCGTTTGACGACGTTGTCGCCGCGGTCGACGGTGAGCCGACGTTGAACGCCGATCAAGAGACGCAGCTGGCGCTGATCGGCTATCGCGATGCCATGACGTACGTGCTTCAGATCGCCGACGACGACATGAAGGTCGACGCGGGACTCCTCAAAAGTCTTCATTTCATGATGCTCAAGCATGACCTGGGCAAAAACCCTGGCCGCATCCGTCCCGGCTCGGTCTCCGTTCGCCGTGAATCCACCGGCGAGATCGTTTACGAGGCGCCTGATAGCGAGCTTGCTCCCCCGTTGATCGAGGAAATGCTGGCCCAGATCGAAGAGGGTGATTGCCATGTCATCGTCAAGGCGGCCATGGCTCATTTGAATCTCGTCATGATCCATCCGTTCAGTGATGGCAACGGCCGGATGGCGCGATGCCTACAGACCTTGGTGCTCGCGCGAGACAAGATCGTCGCGCCGGTCTTCTCGAGCATCGAGGAGTTCTTGGGCCGGAATACGCGGACCTATTACGAGGTCTTGGCCGATGTCGGCCAAGGGGCCTGGCATCCAGAGAACGACGCCAGACCATGGGTCCGCTTTTGCCTCCGGGCCCACTTCCTCCAGGCGCGGACCGTTCTTCAACGCCGAAAAGAGATCGAGGCGGTGTGGCTTGCTTGTCACGACTTGGTCGAGACAAACCGCCTCGCGGAGCGTTGCACCGCCGCCGTGGTCGACGCGGCATACGGCTTTCGGGTTCGGCGTGGCAGCTACCAAGCTGGAGTGGAAACTTCTTGGGGCGAAGACGTATCGGATGTCACCGCATCGCGGGATCTGAAAGCAATGGTCGAGCGGGGGCTGTTGTTGCCGGTTGGCGAGCGGCGAAATCGGTATTACGTTCCAAGCGGGCAACTGACCGAAATCCGAGAAAGGATCCGCGGTGAACGGCCGCCTCGGGATGAAATGGATCCGTTCGCGCTTGTCCGTCGTGGTGAACAACTTTCGCTTCCGTCGCTCGGCTGAGCCGGGACTGAGGTTGCGGCGAGGGCCCAGGTCAATGGCGGGTCGTCAGCCCGTAGTGCCGCGCGGTGTCGGTGAAGAGCGTCTTCAGGATCGCGCGGTTGATCGGCTTGCCGGGGCGGCCGATCGCGGTCAGGCGGACGGCGACCGTCCAGGTGAAGCGGCAGGCGTCCTCGCCGCAGGGCTCGACCAGATAGTCCTCGGCCAGCGACTTGAAGAGGGGGCTGGTCGTCTCGGCGACGTAGAAGGAGTGGCGATGGCCCTCGTCCCAGCGGAAGTAGTGCTCGCGCAACATGGTCGTCCCGGCGAGCGCCTTGACCTCGCGGGTGGTGCCGACGCCGAAGGGGCGCGGTGAGGTCCAGCGGACGTCCTGGAGGATCCGGCACCAGTGCAGGGCATCGTCGGCGCATAGTTCGTCCCAGACCGTGGCCGCCGGGCGGGCGATCTCGAAGCCCGCGCGCAGGCGCAGCGGCGCGTCCTCGAAGAAGGCCTCGTCGACCGGGGTGCAGGAAAACCATGGCACGGTTTGATGGAGCCTATCCTGAGGGGCGATGAGGATCGAGGCCGCGCGATGAAAGTCGCCTTCGCGACCAGCCGGGACCTGCCCGGTGGCTGGGACGACGATCACGAGGCGGCGCGGTTGACCGGGGCCGAGTTCGTCGTCTGGGACGACCCGGCAGTCGACTGGGAGGCCTATGACCGGGTGGTGATCCGCTCGGCGTGGGACTACAGCCACCGGGTCGAGGAGTTCCTCGCCTGGTGCGCGGCGGTCGGGGCCGGGCGCCTGCGCAACGTCCCCGAGCTCGTCGCCTTCGACGCCGACAAGCGTTATCTCGGTGAACTGCGGGCGCGGACCGCGCCGAGCGCTTTCGTCGGGCCGGGCGACCCGCTGCCGGAGCTGAGCGGGGAGGTCGTGGTGAAGCCGAACGTCTCGGCGGGGGCGCGCGACACCGGCCGCTTCGGGCCCGCGACGCACGCCGCGGCGACGGCGCTGATCGAGCGCATCCGGGCGAGCGGCCGGGTCGCGATCGTGCAGGCCTACCTCGAGGACGTCGACCGGCGCGGCGAGACGGCGCTCGTCTTCATCGCCGGCGCGCTGTCCCACGTGCTGCGAAAGCGCGCGGTGCTGCGCGGCGAAGGGGAGGCGCCGCTCGCCGACGGCCCGCTGGCCCCGGCGGCGGCGATGCTCGAGGACGACCTCGTCGTCGCGGGCGCCGCCGAGCCCGCGCAGGTCGAGTTCGCCGCGGGCGTGGTGGCGGAGGTGACGGAGCGCTTCGGCACGCCGCTCTACGCCCGGGTCGACGTCGCCCACGATGCCGATGGGCTGCCGGTGCTGATGGAGCTCGAGGCGATCGAGCCCTGCCTCTACCTCGACCTCGTCCCCGGCGCGGCCGCGCGCTTCGCCCGCGCCGTGCTCGCCACGGGGCCGCCTCGCGGGGCTGTCACGGATCGCCGGCCTCGCTCGTCTATCCCCTAGAGACGTGACCGGAAGCGACGAGCAGCGGCTGGAAGACCTGCACCGCCGAAGCGGGGCGCGTCCCGACCTGGGCGCGGATCGCACCTGCCCATCCGCCGATCGTGCGCGAGCTGCTCGGACTGGCGGCGATCGATACAACGGCGGTATGCTCCCGAAAAGGCTGCGGGTGACAGGGGGCGACGCCGCCGGCTCCGTGGTCGAAACGAGGCCGTCCCTTGGGAGGTGAGCGGCCAGAAGGAGAGATGGAGCATGCGCAAACACGTGCTGGTAGTCCTCGCCTTGGGGGCGCTCGTCGCCGTCTCGGCGGTGGGGATCGCGACCGCGGCGGGTGACGAAGGTCCGGTGACGGTCAAAGTCGGCAACCTGGAACTGACGGCGAACGGCGGATTCACCCCGAAGGCGCTGTCGAAGACCAAGCAGACGCCGATCGAACTGGCGGCGGAAGGCCTGGTCAAAGAGGCTGACGGCAGCCATCCCCCGGCGGCCCGCGAAATCATCATCGAAGGCGACAAAAACGCCGAAGTCCACGTCAAGGGCATCCCGACCTGCAAGTCAGGGCAGCTCCAGGCGACTGACACGGCCACCGCGCTGAAGAACTGCAAGGCGGCGCTGATCGGTGAAGGTCAGACGACCGCTCAGGTGGCGATCGCCGAACAGCGGCCGATCAACGTCCCGTCCAAGCTCCTGCTCTTCAACGGTGGCGAAAAGGGCGGCAAGATCACCTGGTACGTGCACGCCTACTTCTCCAACCCGATCTCGGGCGCGATCGTCTCCACGGTGACCATCACCAAGAAAAAGAACGGTCGTTTCGGCACCTACACGTTGACCAAGGTGCCGCAGATCGTCGGTGGTTCGGGGTCGATCATCTCGTTCAACCTGAAGATCAAAAAGAGCGTGGCGGGCGTCAACCCGATCAGCGCCAAGTGCACCGACGGGAAGCTCAAAGTCCACGTCGAAGCCAAATTCGAAGACGGGACCAAGGCGCAGACGGAAATCATCCGCGCCTGCACCCCGAAGGGCTGATCCTGGCGCGGCCGCGAGCCGCGATCGGCAGAGAAAAGGGCGGCCCGCGGGCCGCCCTTTTCGATATGCGCAAGAAGAAGTTAGCCGAGCTTGTATCCGAGGGCAACCGAAGAGGTACCCAGAGGGTCAGGCCGCGGCCGCGGTGCCGCCGCGCAGGCGCTGGAGGGCCAGGGCCTGGGCCTCGGCGAGGGGCGTCGTGCCGTGGCGCTCGGCGGCGTCGAGGATGAGGCCGACCGTCGCGCCGATGTGGTCGACGAGGGCCGTCACGCCCCGGCGGTCGAGCTGGTGGAGCTCGGCACGGGGGGCGGCGACGTCGGTGAAGTCGACCTCGACGACGGTCGTGCAGTGCGCGGCCGTGTGTCGACTTTCGACCATGTGCCTGGCGATCTGCTTGCGCATCGGCGACATCGGCTCACGGTGGGTCGGGCCGACGAGATCGACGCTTGTTCCCCTATCGGTAACAAGCGTCGATGGTTCCGGCTCGGGTTTGTAGGGGGACTCGGTGTGGAGCGGGCGTTCGTGCTTCGCTTCGAGGAAGGCGACCAGGTCCGCTTTGCGCACCCGTCCCCCGATTCCGTGGCCTTCGACCCCTTCGAGGTCGATGTGGTTCTCGGCGGCCATTCGCCTGACGATCGGTGAGTACACGCGCGAACGATCTGGCTTGCCGCCCTCGCTCACGTCGATCTCCGCCAGCAGGGCGCCGACCGCGACCGTCTCGCCGGGCTCGGCGACGATCCGCGCGAGCCGCCCGCCCGCCGCCGCCGGGATCTCGACGTCGACCTTGTCGGTGCTGACATCACAGACCGGCTCGTCGGCCTCGACCCGGTCACCGGGGTGCTTGCGCCAGGCGACGATCGTGCCCTCGGCGACCGAGATCCCCATCTGCGGCATCGCGATCTCCACCAGGTTCGTGACCTCAGTAGGCGAGGAGCTCACGGCAGGCCTCCTTCATGTCGTCGAGCTGGGGCAGGATCTCCTGCTCGAGCGGGGGGCTGAACGGGATCGGCACGTCGGCGGCGGTCAGCACCTTGCCGGTCTTCCGCGCGCTCGCCAGGATCGCGTCGCGGTCGAGCGGGCAGAGGCTGCGCAGGTCGAGCACCTCGATGTCCGCTTCGAGCTGCTCGGCCGCCGTCAGCGCCAGCGGCGCCGCCGACCCGTAGGCGATCACGGTCAGCTCGCCACCCTCGCGCGCCACCCGCGCCGCGCCCAGCGGCACCGTGTACTCGCCCTCCGGCACCTCGTCGCGCACGTGGCGGTAGAGGCCCTTGTGCTCGAGGAAGCAGACCGGGTTGGGGTCGCGGATCGCGCTTGCCAGGAGGCCCTTGGCGTCGGCCGCGGTCGCCGGCGCCACCACCTTCAGCCCCGGCGCCTGCAGGAACCAGGCCTCCGGGTTCTGCGAGTGGAACGGGCCGCCGGAGAAGCCGCCGCCGGAGGGCAGGCGGACGACGAGGGGCACGCTCTGCCCCTGCCGATAGTGGAGCTTCGCCGCCACGTTGACCAGCTGGTCGAAGCCGCAGGCGATGAAGTCGGCGAACTGCATCTCGCAGACCGGTCGCATGCCCTCGATCGCCGCTCCGGTGGCGGCGCCGACGATCGCGTTCTCGGCGAGCGGCGTGTCGAGCACCCGTTCCGGCCCGAACTCGGCGGCGAAGCCGTCGGTCACCCTCGTGGGCGACCGCCGGGTCGGGCAGCGGCGAGGCGAGCGCCCGCTCGGCGCACTCGGCGACGTAGGCGCGGACCTCGCCCGTGATCCGCTCGACCTCCTCGGCGGCGAAGCCGAAGTCGTCGGTGAGGCGCGCCGCGTAGCTCGCGATCGGGTCGCGCGCCTCCCACTCGGCGAGCAGCTCGGCGGGCACGTAGCCCATGTCGTCGTGGGCGCCGTGGCCGTGCATGCGCATCGTCTGGCACTCGACCAGGGTCGGGCCGCCGCCCTCGCGCGCCCGCTCGACCGCCGTGTGCACGGCCGCGAACACGGCCTCGACGTCGTTGCGTCGACTTCCACGCCCGGCAGCCCGTAGCCCTCGGCTCGTTCGACCGGGTCGGCCGCGAACTCGAGCTCGTTCGGGGTCGAGTAGGCGAACCGGTTGTTCTCCAGCACGAAGACGACCGGCAGCCGCCGCACTCCGGCGAAGTTCATCGCCTCGTGCCACTGGCCGTTGGCGGTCGAGCCGTCGCCGAAGAAGGTCAGCGCCACCCGCGGCTCGCCGCGCATCTTCATCGCCGGCGCCATCCCGTTGGCGACCAGCGCCATGTCGGGCAGCATCGAGACCATCCCGACGCAGCCGCGCGCCCGGTCGCCGAAGCGCAGGTTGCCGTCCTTGCCGCCGGTCACGCCGTCGGCCCGGCCCATGTAGTTGGCCAGGTAGCGGTCCGGGGTCACGGCGCGCACGAAATGCGCGCCGAGGTCCCGGTGCAGGATGCAGAGCCGGTAGCGCGGCGACAGCGCGAACGCCGCCCCCACCGAGATCGCCTCCTGCCCGCGGCCGTCGTAGAACGACCCCGGGATCTTGCCCTGCTTATAGAGACTGAGGGCCCGCTCCTCGGCGGTCCTCATCATCGTCATGTACCTGAGCAGCTCGGCCCGGTCCCGCCGGGTCAGCAGCGCAGGGTCGAGCGGAACCGCGGCACCCATCACCGCGCTCGCGTCGCTGAGCGTCATATCTCTCGCCCTTCGGTTCTGGCCCCGCTTCGGGATCGCCTCCGCCGGGCCGGTTGTCGCGGCTCCGGGATCACCGGGGCACCACGCCTATGGCGAGGGAGTCGAGGGATCCCCGCTCCTCCCCTATGTGTCATTCGGAGCCTGCCGGCGGCGCGGCGCCACCTCTTCTAAGGTTGGGACGTGGCCACGGACCTGTCCCTCGGCGAAGCCGCCCGCGCCCTCGGCGTCAGCGTCGACACCGTGCGGCGCTGGGCGCGCGCCGGGAAGATCGAGACGACGCGCGACGATGCCAATCGGCGGCGGGTGCCGGAGGCGGAGATCACCCGGCTCTCCTCGCATCCCAAACGGCACAAGACCGACGACAGCTTCTCCGCCCGCAACCGCTTCCCGGGCATCGTCCGCTCGGTGGAGGTCGACGGGGTGATGGCCTTGGTCGAGATCGAGGCGGGGCCGCACCTGGTCACCGCGGCGATCACCCGCGACTCGGTCGAGGAGCTGGGCCTCGCTCCCGGCGTCCCGGCGGTCGCCACGGTGAAGGCGACGTCGGTGATGGTCGCCACTTCCTGAGGCGACGCGGTCTCTACCATCGGGTGAGGTGATGTCTGGCCCGCCAAGCCGGCGCGGTGGCGACGGGCGCCCGATCTCCGACCCGGGGCTCTCCGGCGTCCCCGAGACCCTGCTCTGGACGCTCAGGCAGCGCGCGGCGCAGGCCCGCCGGCCCGATGCGGTCCTCGGGTAGGGCGCGCTGTGCGGCAGCCGGCAGGGCGAGACGTTTGCCGGTGAAGTTCCGCGCGAGGTAATCAGCCACCGTCGCGGCCGGAGCCCGGAAAGGCTGCGGCAGGCGCGTGAGGACCGAGTAGGCCGCGAGCCCGGCATGAGCGACCAGCGCGGGCGATGACGCAAGCGCACCGAGGGCCGTGGAATGAAGCTCGTGCCACTCGCCGAAGGCGGCGATCGCGACCGAGCTGTCGACGCATTGCGCCCGTCGCGCCGCGGTCAACGACGGACCCGCTCGAGCGTCTCCCGCACCGCGTCCTGGCTCAGCGTCGGCATCGCATGGTCGACCACCGCCACGACCCGCTCGCCCCGTCGCTCGAGCCTCAACGGCGTCGTCGGCACTTCGAGCTCGAGCCTGCCGTCGTCGCGCACGGTGATCTCAAGCTCCTTGCCGGCGGACAGGTCCAGTGCATCGCGGACCGGTTTGGGGAGGCATTCGACTTACCATCAGGTCTGCCACTGATCTGACCGGGCGGTCTTGATCTAGATCGAGGCGAGGAGCGCGGGCAGGTCGCGGTGGTGGTCGAGGACGAGGTCGGCCTCGGGGCCGGGGGTGGGATCGTCGGCAAGGCCGCGATAGCGGATCGTGCGCATGCCGATCGCGCGGGCGCCGGCGATGTCGGTGCGGCGGAGGTCGCCGATGTGGACGGTGGTGGCGGGGTCGGCGCCGAGCATCGCGAGGGTCGCTTCGAAGATCCGCGGGGCGGGCTTGTAGGCGCCGACCTCGTCGGAGAAGCCCCAGCCGGAGAAGTGGTCGAGCAGGCCCTGGCTCGCCAGGAAGTCGCGGAGGATCGCGCCGCCGGTGAAGCCCGCATCGCAGACGATGCCGAGGACGAGGCCATCGGCGCGCAGGCGCTCGAGGGTCGGACCGATGTCGGGTGCGAGGCTCAGCTCGGCCCGGCGGCCGGCACCGAGGAAGGCCGCGGCCACCGCCTCGCCCGCTTCCGGCTTCAGCCCGAGCGCCGCGACCAGGCGTTGTGCGCCTTCCGTGGGAGAGACGTGAACGCCTTCGGCCCAGGCCCTCTCACGATCGCGGATCACCTCGGTGACGTGCCCGGCGAGGTGGTCGGCATCCACGTCCAGCCCGTTCGCCTCGCAGGCGGCAAGCACCGCCGCGTGCCGAGCGTCCCGCATCGACCCCGGCGCCGGTTCGACCGCGATCGTGTTCCAGAAGTCGAAGGTGACGGCCTTGGGTGGCATCGCGGGGGAGGGTAGATGAGGGGTTTGCGGCGGGACGGCGGGGGTTCGGGGGGCGGGCGGCCGTCCGAGGTGGGGGCTCGGGCCCCTGCGGCCGTCCGAGGTGGTCCCGGGTGTCCTGGGCGCCTCATGGGGGTCCTGGCGGGCTGTGACCCCCATGAGGCGCCCAGGACGTGAGGCTTCGCGTGGGAAGACGTCAAGGGTCCGTGACGAAGACGCCGGGGACGTCACACCTCCCGGCCCCTCCTGGCCCCTGAGGGACCCCCGGCCCGGAGGCGCGTTCGCAGTTAGCGACAACATGTGTCGCTAACTGCGAACTCACCGCGCGGGGACCCTCCGGGGGCCCTGATCCTGGGGTCCGACGGCGACGTCCGGGGAAGACGCACGGAAGCGTGACGTCCCCGGCGTCCTCGTCACGGGGTCACGCTTCGGTGACGGGTCCGTCCGTATGCCGTGAGGCTCCCGTGACCCTCCCGGCACGGTCCCTCCACCTCCCCCCGGGAGTGGCCCGGGAGGGACGGCGGGGGTGACCCTGGACGAACCTCCCCGCAGTTCGTGAGGGAAGGGTCACCCCCGCCGTCCCGGCCCCCGACGCCTCGGCCTTCCGTCCGTTCGGCGCAGCTTCTGCCGACCTGCGCGGCAGCGGCGTCCGCCACGACGAGCTCCCGCTCGACAACCGGTGATCGCCTTCAGGGGATGAGGAGGTTGCACCAGACGTCGGCGATCTCCTCGGCGGAGCGCCGGCCGCCGGGGCGCAGCCATTGCGGTGCGTAGTTGACCATCCCGAGCAGGGCGAGGAGGGCGAGGCCGCGGTCCTCGAAGGTCATCGAGCCGTCCGCTTCGCCGCGGGCGAGGACGCCGTCGAGGATCTCCTCGAACTCTTTACGTTGGCGGCGCACGGCGCGCCACTGGGGCTCGCGCTCGATCGTGTGGCGCTCCTGGCTGAAGACGAGCATGTGGGGGAGGTGGCCCTCGATGTGGAGGAGCCAGGTGCGGAGCAGCTCGCGCAGGTGCTCGGTGGGCGGCGCGTCGACGGCGACGATCGCCCGCGCCCGATCCAGCAGCGGGTCGAGCAGCTCGTCGCAGATCGCGATCAGCAGGCCCTCCTTGCTGGCGGTGTAGTGGTAGATGCCGCCCGCCGTCAGCCCGGTCGCCTCGCTGAGGTCGCCGATCGAGGTCTCCTCGTACCCGCGCTCGGCGAAGAGCTTCGCCGCCGCCTCGATCAGCGCCTGGCGGCGGCCCTCGTAGCGGGCGCGGAGGGCCGGTCGGGTGGGGGGATTGACGGCGGGCATGGGCGGCCTACTGTTGCAAAAACCGAGGATATGTTCGAAAACCGATCAATCCCTCGGTATTATCGCCCGCATGAACTTCGACCTCTCCGACGAGCAGCGCCTCCTCCGCGACACCGTCCGCGACTTCGCTCGCGCCGAGATCGCCCCGGTGGCGGAGGAGCTCGACCGCACCAAGTCCTTCCCCTACGAGATCGTCAAGAAGCTCGGGAGCCTGGGCCTGATGGGCATCCCGTTCCCGCAGGAGTACGGCGGCGGCGGCGCCGACACGCTCTCCTACGCGTTGGCGGTGGAGGAGCTCGCCCGGGTCGACTCCTCGGTCTGCATCACGATGGCCGCGCACACCTCGCTCGGCACGATGCCGATCTACCTGTGGGGCACGGCGGCGCAGAAAGAGGAGTGGCTGCCGCGGCTCTGCACCGGCGAGCGCCTGGCGTCGTTCGGCCTCACCGAGCCCGAGGCGGGCTCCGACGCGGGCAACGTCCACACCCACGCGAAGCTCGCCGACGGCGAGTGGACGATCGACGGCGCCAAGCAGTTCATCACCAACGCCGGGACCGAGATCTCCGGCTGCGTGTCGATCACCGCGGTGACCGGCGAGGTCGACGGCCGCAAGGAGATCTCCAACATCATCGTGCCGAAAGGGACGCCGGGGTACGAGATCGGCGAGCCGTACCGCAAGATGGGCTGGAACGCGTCCGACACGCGGCCGCTCGCCTTCGACGGCTGCAAGGTGCCGGAGGAGAACCTGCTCGGCCGCCGCGGCGAGGGCTTCAAGAACTTCCTCCACATCCTCGACGGCGGCCGGATCGGCGTCGCCGCGATGGGCGTCGGGCTGGCCCAGGGCGCGCTCGACGAGGCGATCGCCTACGCCAAGGAGCGCCGCGCGTTCGGCCGGTCGATCTCGAAGTTCCAGGCGATCCAGGCGAAGATCGCCGACCTCTCGGCCCAGATCGAGGCGGCGCGCCTGCTCACTTATAAGGCGGCGCTGCAGAAAGACGCGAAGCAGTCGTTCACCCTCACCGCCGCGCAGGCGAAGCTGATCACCGGCCGGCTCGCGGTGCGGGCGACCGAGGAGGCGGTGCAGATCCACGGCGGCTACGGCTTCATCGAGGAGTACCCGGTCTGCCGCTTCTACCGCGACGCGAAGATCCTCACGATCGGCGAGGGCACCGACGAGGTCCAGCAG
>Ga0153956_1000515_pt1 | contig 42604 bp, 34 predicted proteins | sample TSFL040MetaG_FD_104704 | JGI IMG/M metagenome (GOLD analysis project Ga0153956, IMG submission 104704) | Attine ant fungus gardens microbial communities from Florida, USA - TSFL040 MetaG | ecosystem: Host-associated > Fungi > Mycelium > Unclassified | place: USA: Florida, Wekiwa Springs... | reverse complement strand
GGGGCGGTCCGTCGACCAGCGGGAAGATGCCCACCGAGTCGCCCACCGAGGCGGCTCCATCGTAGTAGAGCTTGTCGGAGAGGTTGTCGACGTAGAACGCTACTTCGGTTCTCTGGTCCGGCGAGCGGTAGGTCAGGCGCGCATCGATGCGGGTATAGCCCGGAATCGTCGACTGGTCTGTCACATGGCCCGCGCCCGCGTCCAGCCCCATGTAGCGCTCCGACTTGTAGTTCGCCTGAATGCGCGGGGTGATCGAGCCGAGGCTGGTGTCGAAGGTGTACTGAACAGCGAGGTTGTAAGTGATGTTCGGCACTTCCGCGAACGGTTCGCTGCTGCGGTCCACCATCGGCGATGGCATTTGGGCAAAGACGGTGGGGCTCAGCTCCAGGCCTTTGAACTCCTTGTAGTTGTAGTCGTTGTAGCTGGCGCCGGCATTGATCAGCAGGCCGGTGATGGGCTGCCAGACGAACTCCGCTTCCACGCCGTTGATTTCCGATTTGCCGGCGTTTTGGTAGGCCACGGCCGTCGATGTGCCGACCGGGATCACCTGTATCAACTGCTGGTTGTCGTACTTCATCTGATACGCAGCCAGGTTGAGGCGGACCGAGTGTTCGAAGGCGTCGATCTTGAAGCCCACTTCGAAGTTTTTGATGGTCTCCGGGTCCATTTGCGACAGCCTGTCGCCAAGGATGTCGTACGCGCCGGCCTTGAAGCCCTCGCTATAGGTGAAATACACCATGCTGTTGTTGATCGGCGTGCCGCTGAGCCAGTTGTCGGGCAGTGTGTATTTGACACTGGCCATGGGGCTGTATCGAACCCAGGTGTGGTTCTGGTGGTCCTGGCTCCTTCCATCCAGGGGGTAGGCGTAGAAGCCGTTTTTGTCGATGGGGAACAGGTTCTGGATCTGGGTCAGCGGATCGCCCGCCAGCGCGGCGGCAGGAATCATCCCGTAGTTGGTGTAAATGTAGTTGCTCGTGGGATCGAGGATGCCGGAATTGGCTACCAGGCCCGCGTAGGTCGCGTCGGTCAGATAGCGATGGTCGAGTTTGACGTCACGATTTTCCAAGGTCCAGCGCAGGCCGGCAGTCACCTGGAATTGCTCGGTGACGTCGTAGCTGCCCTGGAAAAATGCCGCCAACGTTTTGTTTTTCTGCTTGAACGAATCCTTGTAGGTATTCGGCGTGACCAGCAAGACCAGGTCCTGGCCGGCCTGGGTCAGGGCGTCCGGGAAGAAGAACCCATAGGGTGAGGCCGCCGCCTGGTTGTAGTCGGTGATGTTTTCCTGCATGGCGAACAGGCCGGTGGTGTAGTTCAGCTTCTGGTCGAAAGCGTCGCCGGTGAGCTGGAACTCCTGGGATATTTGCGTGCGCGGGCTGTTCTCCGGTACGCCGATCAGCTGGTGTGTCGCGGGCGAGCCATCGTTGTCGGCGGTGAGGGACATCTTGCCGACGATTTGATAGCCGTAGCCGGTGATACTCTTGAAGTTGAGGTGGTCGTTGATTTCCCAGTCGACGGTGATGCCGCTCAGATAGTTGTCGACATTGAAGCGGTTGGGCACGTTGCTGGCGACTTTGTGTCGGCCCAGGTTGTTTTGAGCCTCATAGACCGAGGTGTAGGCGGGAGAGGTCTCCGGGTAGCCGCCGGGGTTGGGAATAAGGCCTTCGAGGCCCCATACGGGAGTCGTATCGCCCGGCCAGATGCTGTCGGCGAGCATCGAGTCCTGTCCGTGATAGCCCGAATGGTAGATCAGGTGGCCCAGCTCGCCGGGAGAGGTTTCGCGGACTTTGCCGGCATAGAAGAAGCCGTCCACGGTGACCGAATCCGATGCCAGCCAGCGCAATTGCAGGTTGGCGGCCTGGCGGTCTTCCGACGCCATTTTCGAGCCGTCGACGATATTGGTCTGGTAGCCGTCGCGCTTGACGTTGGCGATGGTCAGCTTGGACAGCAGCTTGTCCTCGACAATGGGCAGGTTCACCGACAGCTTGGAGTCCCAGCGGCCATAGTTGCCGATGCGCGTATTGATTTCGCCGCCGAATTCGTTGGTCGGTTTCTTGGTCGTGATGACCAGCGCGCCGGCGGTGGTGTTCTTGCCGAACAGCGTGCCCTGCGGGCCGCGCAGCAACTGGATGCTCTCCGCGTCGAACACATCGAGCAACTGGCCTTCCTTGCGCGCCAGATAGACGCCGTCCAGGTAAATACCGGTGGGGCCGTCGATGCGCGACGAAGTATCGCGCTGGCCGACGCCGCGCACCCAGATCTGGGCGATACTGCCCTGGTCGATCGAGACGCCCGGAACCTGCTGTGTCATGTCCTTGACGTTGGAAATGCCGGCATCCCGCATTTGCTCGGCAGAGAACGCGCTGACCGCGATGGGTACCTCTTGTACGGATTCTTCCCTTTTCCGGGCGGTGACTACTACTTCCTCCAGGGCCTGGGCCGCCACCGCGGTGGGGGCGTAGCCGGCGATCAGGCCGCTGTTGGCGGTCAATACGGCGGTATACAACGTAGAACGAATCACGCGAGGCGATATTCGCAGCATGTGTATCTCCTGTCTTTTTATAGGTCTAATCGGATACGTGTGTAGAGAGATTTGCTGATTCAAACCGCAATGTTTTATCAGTTATCTGCGGTCTGCTCGGTATACTAGTGTCTACGCTACTGGCAGTACAATACAATTTTTCGTCTAACATCCACCTTTAGTGCGAATTTGCCGCACAGCCTGTCCATGCAATCGCCAAATCCGGATTTGGCGGAGCTCGCCTTTAAGTCGGGCCGCTGTTGTGGTATAAAGCGCGCTCCCGGCGCCAGGCCGGGGATTCAACGGTTCACGGGCTTTCTCCCGGAACTTTAACGCCGCACACGTACCGTCACATGACTCTGGGTGCCCTTCGGGGTGGATTCATGGGGTGCGTGGAGGACTAACCCAGCTATCAAGGAATAGTCATGTCCCAAGTTACCATGCGTGAAATGCTCCAGGCCGGTGTGCACTTCGGTCACCAAACCCGCTTCTGGAATCCGAAAATGGCCCCCTTCATTTTCGGCGCCCGCAACAAGATCCATATCATCAACCTCGAACACACCGTACCGGCTTTCAACGACGCGCTGAGCTTCGTCCGCAAGCTGGCCGCGAACAAGAACAAGGTTCTGTTCGTGGGCACCAAGCGTTCCGCCAGCAAAGTCATCAAAGAACAGGCCGACCGTTGCGGCATGCCCTATGTCAGCCACCGCTGGCTGGGCGGCATGTTGACCAACTACAAAACCATCCGCCAGTCGATCAAGCGCCTGCGCGAGCTGGAAGCCCAGAGCCAGGACGGCACCTTCGCCAAACTGACCAAGAAAGAAGCGCTGATGCGCAGCCGCGACATGGAGAAGCTGGAACGCTCCATCGGCGGTATCAAGGACATGGCTGGCCTGCCCGACGCGCTGTTCATCATCGACGTTGACCACGAGCGCATCGCGATCCAGGAAGCCAACAAGCTGGGCATTCCCGTGATCGGTGTCGTGGATACCAACAGCAACCCGGATGGCGTCGATTACGTTATCCCGGGCAACGACGACGCGATCCGCGCCGTCAAGCTCTACGCCTCCTCGATGGCTGACGCCGTACTGGCCGGCAAAGGCGACGCCGGCGCCACGCCGAGCGAGTTCATCGAAGAGAAAGCGGCGGAAGAGTCCGGCGCCGCTGCCGCCGAATAAGGCGGTTGTCGCAGGCGAGTGGCCGCCGGTTGTAGCGTGCGGCGGTCCGCACCGGGCAGAGTCCGGATCCATCAGCCCGTGGCGTGAGCCGGCCGTTCCGGTCTGGCTTGGATCGCGGGTTCAATGAAAGGGGGCTCGGCCCCCTTTTTCGAACAGGTCGCGCCGGTACGCCGGTGTGGCGGTCAATTTTCGATGCGCAGGCGTTTGCCCGCCGCGCAAACGGAGGATTCAGCAAATGGCGGAAGTTACTGCGGGACTGGTCAAGGAACTGCGCGAGCGCACCGGCCTTGGCATGATGGAATGCAAAAAAGCGCTGGTCGAAGCCGATGGCGATATCGAAAAAGCCATCGAAGAACTGCGCAAATCCAGCGGCATGAAAGCGGCTAAGAAAGCGGGCCGTACCGCCGCCGACGGCGTGGTGGCCGCGCGCGTGGCGGCCGATGGCAGCTACGGCATGCTGCTCGAAGTGAACAGCGAAACCGATTTCGTGGCTCGCGACAGCAACTTCCTGAACTTCGTCGGCCAGGTGCTGGACAAGGCTTTTGCCGCCAAGCAGACCGATCTGGCCGTCCTGATGGAAGGTGAACTGGAAGCCGCGCGCCAGGCGCTGGTACAGAAAATCGGTGAAAACATCAGCGTGCGTCGTGTGCGCCTGGTGAACGCCGAGAGCGGCGTGGTTGGCACCTACGTGCACTCCACCGGCAAGATCGCCGTTCTGGTCTCGCTCAAGGGCGGTGACGCGGAACTGGCCAAAGGCATCGCCATGCACGTGGCCGCGGTTAACCCGCAGGTCGTGCGCCAGGAAGACATGCCTGCCGAACTGATCGCCAAAGAGAAGGCAATCTATATTGCCCAGGCTCGCGAAAGCGGCAAGCCCGATGACATCATCGAGAAGATGGTCGGCGGCCGGGTGAAGAAATTCCTGGCGGAAAACGCGCTGGTCGACCAGCCCTTCGTCAAGGACCCGGAAGTCACCGTGGGCGCGCTGGTGAAAAAAGCCGGCTCCGACGTTGTCGAGTTCGTGCGCTTTGAAGTGGGCGAGGGCATCGAGAAGGAAGAAGTGGACTTCGCCGCCGAAGTGGCCGCGGCGGCCGGGAAGAGCTGATCCCGACCCGTTGTCGACGGGGCCTCCGGGCCCCGTTTTCGTATGGCCCCGGTTTGCGGGGCGGCGCGCGATAGCCGGCGCCGCCGGATCCAGCAGTTGTCAGTGTTGGGGTCTGTTGTCACAGAGCACGGTTGGAGCACATCAATGTCAAGCCAGTCCCGGGACCGGAAATACAAGCGAATTCTGCTCAAGCTCAGCGGCGAGCAGCTGGGCAAGGACGGGGTCGGCATCGATCCGAAAATCCTTGACCGCATGGCGCTCGAAATCGGCCAGCTGGTCGGCATCGGCGTGCAGGTGGGACTGGTGATTGGCGGCGGCAACCTGTTCCGCGGCGCGGCGCTGCAAGCGGCCGGCCTCGACCGCGTGACCGGCGACCACATGGGCATGCTGGCGACGGTAATGAACGCCCTGGCGATGCGCGACGCGCTGGAGCGCAGCAATATCGCCTCGCGTGTCATGTCGGCGATTCCGATGAGCGGCGTGGTCGACCATTACGATCGCCGCCGCGCGGTGCGCGCCCTGGAGCGCGGCGAGGTGGTGATTTTTTCCGCCGGCACCGGCAATCCCTTTTTTACCACCGATTCCGCCGCCTGCCTGCGCGGCATCGAGATCAATGCCGAGCTGGTGCTCAAGGCGACCAAGGTCGACGGCATCTACAGCGACGACCCGATGCGCAATCCCGACGCCGTCCGCTATGAAACGCTGACCTACGACGAGGTTCTGGACCAGAAGCTCGGCGTCATGGATCTCACCGCCATCTGCCTGTGCCGCGACCACAATCTGCCGGTGCGGGTCTTTGCCATGGAAAAAGCCGGCGCCTTGCTCAACATCGTGGTCGGCGGCAACGAAGGCACCGTCGTGCGGGGCCGTTGATCCCCGATACTCACCGGCGGTCCGGTCCAGTACGCCAGCGGTTTCGCGGCAGGGACCGTCGGCGCTGAACCCATAGGAGAACTATCGTGATTAACGACTTAAAAAAAGACGCTGAAGAGCGCATGAAGAAAACGGTCGAGGTGCTCGGCCACAACTTCAACAAGATTCGCACGGGGCGCGCGCATCCGAGTCTGCTCGACACGATACGCGTGAACTACTACGGCAGCGAAATGCCGCTCAACCAGGTGGCCAACATCGGCGTCGAGGATGCGCGCACGCTGACGGTTTCGCCCTGGGAACGGAACATGGTGCCGGAAGTGGAAAAGGCGATCATGAAATCCGACCTGGGCCTGAATCCGAGCACCGCCGGCACGGTCATTCGCATTCCGATGCCGCAGCTCACCGAGGAGACGCGCAAGGGTTACATCAAGCAGGCGCGCCACGAGGCCGAAGCCGCGCGTGTTTCGGTGCGCAACATCCGTCGCGATGTGATCGCCGACGTCAAAGAGTTGCTCAAGGAAAAAGAAATCAGCGAGGACGAGGATCGCAAGGCCCAGGACGATATTCAGAAAATCACCGACCGTTACATCGCTGAAGTCGATAAGGCGCTGGCGGTGAAAGAAACCGATTTGATGGCAATCTGATCCGTCCCGCAGGCCCTGATGAAAGGACGCTATGACCGAGTTCAGCAATAAGGCGGAAACCTCCTCCCTGCAACCCATGCCGCGCCATGTGGCCATCATCATGGACGGCAACAACCGCTGGGCAAAGCGGCGCGGCCTGCCCGGCGCCGCGGGACACAAAGCCGGCGTCGAGGCGATCCGGGCGGTGCTCCGCACCTGCCGCAAACATGGCGTCGAAGTGCTTACGCTGTTCGCGTTCAGCAGCGAAAACTGGCAGCGCCCCCGTGCGGAAGTGGCGGCGCTGATGCAACTGTTCTCCACCTATCTCGGCAGCGAAGTGAAAAAGCTGCACCAGGATGGCGTGCGCCTGCGTTTCATCGGCGAGCGCAGCCGCCTCAAGGCCGGCCTGCAGAAAAAAATGGCCGAGGCGGAACGCCTGACCGCGGATAACCAGGGTTCGACGCTGGTGATCGCGGTCGATTACGGCGGCCAGTGGGATATCGCCACGGCGGCGCGGACCCTGGCCGAGCGCGTGGCGCGCGGCGAACTGGAGCCGGCCGCCATCGATGCACAGCTGCTCGATGGCGTCATGGCGCTCGCCGACCTGCCCAAGCCCGATCTGTTGATACGCACCGCCGGCGAGCAGCGCATCAGTAATTTCATGTTGTGGCAGGTCGCCTACGCCGAGCTGTATTTCGCCGAGGCGCTGTGGCCGGATTTCGATGAACTGGAAATGCTGCGCGCTTTCCAATCGTTTGCTCAGCGCGAGCGCCGCTACGGCGGCCGCAACGAGGTTGCTCCCGCCGCGGAGGTGTCCAGCAGTGCTTAAACAACGCGTGATTACCGGTGCGATTATGGCGTTGGTCGCCATTCTTGCGATCGTCTTTCTGCCCGCGCATGCGCTGATTGCGGTGCTGGGCCTCGTCACTCTGGCGGCGCTGTGGGAGTGGTCCGACCTTGCCGGGCTGCGGGGCTATCCGGTCCGCGCGCTGTACTGTCTGCTGTTCGTCGGCGCCATGTTCGGCGTGCTGTTCGGCACGCATCTGCTCGATCCCGCGCCGCGGCTGTGGCTGATCGTCGAGCTGCTCGGCATCGCGGCGCTGTGGTGGCTGATCGCGCTGTCCTGGGTCAGTCGTTTTCCGGCCCGTTCCGAGCGCTGGAGCTCGGTCTGGGTGCGCGCCGCGATGGGCTGGTTTGCGCTGCTGCCGGCCTGGTTCGCCTTCGCGTATCTGCGCCTGCAACCGCGCGGCGAATGGTTGATCCTGTTTCTGCTGGGGTTGGTGGCCGCCGCCGACATCGGTGCGTATTTCAGCGGGCGCCGCTTCGGCCGCCACAAACTGGCTCCGGCGGTCAGTCCCGGCAAATCCTGGGAAGGGTTCTGGGGCGGCCTGGCGAGCAGCCTGCTGGTCGCCGTGCTCGCCTGGCGTCTGTTGTGGCCGGAGGCGATTGCCCTGCCCGCGCTGCTGATCGTGGCGGCGATCACCGTGCTGGCTTCGGTGCTCGGCGATCTGCTGGAAAGCATGGTCAAGCGCGAACGGGGCGTGAAAGACAGCAGCAATCTCCTGCCGGGTCATGGCGGCTTCATGGATCGGCTCGACAGTCTCAGCGCCGCGGCACCGGTATTCGCCTTGGGACTGCTGTTGGCAAAATGGTAAAGAGCCTTTTTGATACGATCGCGGCCGGAGCCGAGCCGATGGCCATGACCGGATGTTTTTCGTGGGGCAGCGTTGCCCGTGTCGTTGAAGCGAGGGGCGCAGCCTGATGAAAACCGTAACCGTATTGGGCGCGACCGGTTCCATTGGCGACAGTACGCTCGCCGTGATCGCGCGTCACCCCGAGCGCTATCGCGTGTTCGCTTTGACCGCCAATCGCGGCACTGAAAAACTGTTCGAACTGGTGCAACGCTTCGCGCCGCGTTACGCGGTGCTGCGCGACGAAGCCGCCGCCGAGCAGTTGCACACGCGCCTGCGCGAATGCGGTAGCGCCACGGAAGTGCTGACCGGCATCGACGGTCTGCTCACGGTGGCGGCGCATCCGGAGGTGGACTGCGTGGTGGCCGCCATCGTCGGCGCCGCCGGCCTCGCCCCGACCATGGCGGCCGTGGAGGCGGGCAAGCAGGTCTTGCTGGTGAACAAGGAGGCCCTGGTTTGCGCGGGTCATTTGTTCATGGATGCGGTGGCCGCTTCGGGCGCGGTGCTGTTGCCGGTCGACAGTGAACACAACGCGATCTTTCAATGCCTGCCCTGTAATTTCCGCGAAGGGCTGACGCAGGTCGGCGTGCGCCGGATCCTGCTGACCGGTTCCGGCGGCCCGTTCCGCGATACTCCGCTCGCAGCCTTGGAGAAGGTGACTCCCGCCGAGGCCTGCGCTCATCCGAACTGGTCGATGGGGCCGAAAATCTCGGTGGATTCCGCCACCATGATGAACAAGGGACTGGAGTTCATCGAAGCCTGCTGGCTGTTCGATGCGCGGCCCGAACAGGTGCAGATCGTGGTACATCCGCAATCGGTCATCCACAGCATGGTCGAATATATCGACGGCTCGGTGCTGGCGCAGCTTGGCAATCCCGACATGCGCACGCCGATCGCCCACGCCCTGGCCTGGCCGGAGCGCATCGAATCGGGCGTTTCATCCCTGGATCTCATCGCCACCGCGCGCCTCGATTTCCAGGCGCCTGACTACCAGCGTTTTCCCTGCCTCGGCCTGGCCGGGCAGGCCCTGCGCCGCGGCGGCACGGCGCCGGCGATCCTGAACGCGGCCAACGAGGAGGCGGTGGCTTCGTTTCTCGACAACCGTATCCGCTTTACCGACATTCCCATCGTGATCGAACAGGTGCTGGCGCGCGCAAGCATTGTTGAACCGCGCTCGCTGGTCGATGTCCAACTCGCCGACACCGCCGCCCGTCAGGTTGCGGCGGCGGTGATAGCCGACACAGGGTGCCGATGATGGAATTGCTGCAAATGATCCTGGTGACCGCCGTTACCCTCGGCGTGCTGGTCACCATTCATGAGTTCGGACACTTCTGGGTGGCGCGCCGCTGCGGCGTCAAGGTGCTGCGTTTTTCCATCGGCTTCGGCAAGCCGCTGTGGCGCTGGCACGACCGCACCGGCACCGAATACGCGCTGGCGGCGATTCCGCTCGGCGGCTATGTGAAAATGTTGGACGAGCGCGAAGGCGCTGTGCCTGAAGCGCTGCTGCCGCAGAGTTTCACGCGCCAGCCGGTGCTCAATCGCATCGCCATCGTCGCCGCCGGCCCCATGGCCAATTTCCTGCTGGCGATCGCGGTGTACTGGCTGATTTTCGTCAGCGGCGTCAGCGGCGTGGCGCCGGTCATCGATACGGTCAAGCCCGATTCGCTGGCGGCCAGCGCGGGCCTGGCGCCGGGCCAGGAAATCGTCGCCATCGACGGCGAGCCCACGCCGACCTGGCAGGCTTTGTACGAGCGCCTGATGCGCCGCATCGGCGAAACCGGGCCGCTGCGTATTTCCGCCAAGCTTCCAGATTCGGATGTGGTTCACGAATCCACCGCGCAGCTCGACAACTGGCTGTCCGGCTCGGATGCGCCGGATATGATCGCCGGGCTCGGCATTACGCTCTGGCATCCGCGCGGCGATACCGTCATCGATCGCGTTATTCCCGACAGCCCCGCCGCGAAGGCCGGCCTGAAGGCCCACGACCGCATCGTTGCCGCCGACGGCATGGCGTTGAAGGATTGGGAAAGCTGGCTCGAATACGTGCGCGCACGTCCGCAGCAGCCGATCGAGATCACCGTGGTGCGCGACGGCGTGCAGAGCGATATGACCGTGATTCCCGAGCGCAAGCTCGACGCCGAAGGCAAGGCCATCGGCCAGGTCGGCGTGGCGGGATCGGTGCAATGGCCGGAACATCTGCTGCGCGATTTCAAATACGGCCCGGCGGCGGCCTTGGGCGCGGCGGTAAAACGCACCTGGACCATGTCGATGGTGTCGCTGGAATCGATCAAAAAAATGATCCTGGGCATGATCTCACCGAAAAACTTGAGTGGCCCGATCACCATTGCTAAAGTGGCGACCGCTTCCGCCAAGTCCGGCTGGGAACCGTATCTGGGCTTCCTTGCGTTTTTCAGCGTCAGCCTCGGCGTGTTGAACCTGCTGCCGATCCCGGTGCTCGATGGCGGCCATATATTGTTTGCCTTGCCGGAGCTGTTTACCGGGCGGCCGCTGTCTGAGCGGATTCAGGCAGTGGGGTATCAGATCGGTCTGTTCATCATCGTCGGCGTCATGATGCTGGCTTTGTACAACGATCTGATGCGGCCCTGATTTCCAGATATAAATGTCATCCGGTGACGTAACCACCACGGTGTCGCCGGATTTGCCCGCGCCCGGCGCTGGCGCGTGCGGATGGTTGAAAAAGTGCCTGCGCCCCTGTTGAGCGGGTTCTCAAGGTCGGTTGGCTGTTCAATAATGAAAGGGTTTTGATGAAACGTCGCTTGATTTCGGCCATCGGCCTGCTGCTCGGCAGCGCTCCCGTCTGGACTGCGGAACCCTTTGTGGTCTCGGATATCCGTGTCGAAGGTCTGCAACGCATTTCCGCGGGCACCGTGTTCGCCGCGATGCCGATCAACGTCGGCGATCAGGTCAGCCAGGATGTGATGAGCAGCACCATCCGCAACCTGTTCCGCACCGGCAACTTCGACGATGTGAAGCTGGCGCGCGAAGGCAATATCCTGGTGGTCGCGGTGCAGGAGCGTCCCTCCATCAGCGAGATCAAGATCGAGGGCAACAAGGCCATCAAAACCGATGCGCTGCTCGACGGCCTGAAGAAGGAAGGCCTGGCCGAGGGCCAGGTGTTCAAGCGCTCCACCCTCGAACAGATGCGCATGGAGCTGACCCGCCAATACGTATCCCAGGGCCGCTACGACGCCAACATTCAAACGGAAGTCATCGCGCAGCCGCGCAACCGGGTGGCGGTGCACATCAACGTCGACGAAGGCAGCACCGCGGCGATCAAGGACATCAGCATCGTCGGCAACCACGTGTTCGACGACGAAACCCTGCTCGATCTGTTCGAGCTGAAAACCACTGGCTGGTTTTCCTGGCTGAGCAACAACGACAAATACTCGAAAGAAAAATTCAAGGGCGATCTGGAAAAGCTCAACTCCTATTATCTGGATCGCGGCTACATCAAGTTCCGCGTGGAATCCACCCAGGTCTCGGTGACGCCGGACCGCAAGGCGGTTTACATCACCATCAACGTCGATGAAGGCGACGAGTTCAAGGTCGGCAAGGTCGATCTGTCGGGCGATATCATTCTGCCCGAGGAAGAACTGCGTAAATTCATCCTCGTCAAAGGCGACCAGACCTTCTCCCAGGCGCTGGTCACCAACACCGAACAGCTGCTCACCAAGCGCCTCGGCAACGAAGGCTATAACTTCGCCAAGGTGAAGGGCGTGCCGGAAATCGACGAGGCCAACAAAAAAGTCGATATCAAATTCTTCGTCGATCCGGGCAAGCGCACCTATGTGCGCCGCATCGGCTTCAGCGGCAACAACCGCACCGCCGACGAAGTGCTGCGCCGCGAAATGCGTCAGATGGAAGGCGCGCCGGCATCATCCGATAAAATCGAACAGTCGCGCGTGCGCCTTGAGCGGCTCGGTTATTTTAAAGAAGCCAAAGTCGATACCCAGGAAGTGGCGGGCACCGACGATCTCATCGATTTGAAATACAACGTCGAAGAACAGCCCTCGGGCAGCATCGGCGCCAGCATCGGTTTCGCGCAGGGCACGGGTCTGGTGCTCGGCGCCAACCTGCAGCAGGACAACTTCCTCGGCACCGGCAAGCAGATTGGCATCGGCCTGAACCGCAGCAAATATCTGACCGACATCCGCTTCAGCTACGTCGATCCGTATTTCACCGAAGATGGCGTCAGCCGCGGTTTCTCGGTATTCCACCGCAAAACCGACCTCGGCAAGATCAACATCGCCAACTACACCACCAGCACCACCGGCGGTTCGGTGACCTTCGGTTATCCGCTGAGCGAAACCGAGCGCCTGAGTTTCAGCTTCGGCGCCGCGCGCACCTCGATCGACGCCGGTTATCTCACGCCGCAGGAAATCATCGGCAGCCCGCGCCCGCTGAAGGATGTGGATTACTACTACGACGTTGACAGTTCCGGTAACCCCCTCACCAGCAACAACGTCGTCATCGGGCCGAAGGCGTTGTCGGCCGCGTCCGCCGGATTTTTCTCGCAGCCCACACGCGAGGGCTTCATGGATCGCTATGGCGATGCCTATAACGAGGTCACCTTCACCACCTCGTGGTCGCAATCGACGCTCAACCGCGGACAGTTGGCAACACGTGGCCACGCGCAAAGTGTGTCGCTGGAAATCGCGATTCCGGGCAGCGATCTCGAATACTACAAGCTGGTTTACAACGGCCAGTTGTTCGTGCCGCTCAACGATACCTTCACCATGCGTTTCCGTACCCAGCTCGGTTACGGCAACGGCTTCGGCAATACGAGCGAGCTGCCGTTCTACATGAACTTCTATTCCGGCGGTTACAGTTCGGTGCGCGGTTTCGAGAACAGCACGCTGGGTCCGCGCGGCACGCCGGCGAGAATTTATCGAGCGGCCTACGGCGATGGCTACACCTATGGCTATTACGTCGCGCCGAACGGCAAGATCATCGTCGACGATGCCGAAAGCCTGCGCGATTCCGATCCGATGGGCGGCAACGTGCTGGTCGAAGGCAGCATGGAGCTGTTATTCCCGCTGCCCTTCGTCAAGGATCAGCGCTCGTTGCGCACCGCGCTTTTCATCGACACCGGCAACGTCTTCAGTACCAATTGCTCATCCGGGCAGGTAAACTGCAGCAACGTCGATATGTCCAAACTGGTTTATTCCGCCGGTTTCGGTTTGACCTGGATCACCGGCTTCGGTCCGCTGACTTTCAGCATCGCTAAACCCATCAGAGAAGGTGAGTACGATAAAACGGAGTTTTTCCAGTTCTCGCTGGGCACCGGTTTCTGATGGCCGGACGCGATTTCGAAGCGCGATGGCGCGTATCAGCCGATTCCGCTTCGAAGTCGCATCAATCAACCTGAGTCAACATAACAGTTATCTTGTGGAGAGAAATCGTGGTCAAACTGTACAAAGCCACCGTGCTGATGTTTGCTTTGCTGGCGTCCTCGATGGTGGGCGCTCAGGCGCCGGCGCAGGGAAAAATCGCGGTGCTGGATGCGGTCGGCGCGGTGATGCGCACCGATGAGGCGCAAAAACGCCTGAAGGCCCTGCGCGCGCAGCCGGCCTACGATGCCAACAGCAAGCAGCGCGAAAAGCTCATCAAGGAATATCAGGACCAGGTGCAGCAGCTGCAGAAAGACATGGCGGTGCTGAGCGCCGAGCAACGCCAGACCCAGGGCAAGAAGCTCGAAGACAAGCGTTCCGATATCGAGCACGTCGAGCGTAAACTGCAGGAATCCGAACAGGAGCTGCTGCAACAGTTGATGCAGGACCTGGGCGGCAAATTGCAGAAAGTCGTGACCGACCTGATCAAATCCGAAGGCATCGGCCTGCTGCTCGACAAAAAAGCGGCGATTCACGTCGACAACAGCTACGACCTGTCGCCGAAAGTCACCGAGCAGCTCAACAAGTCATAATTCAGCGGCAACTCACCACCAGGGATACAGCATGGCCAACGGTTCGCTGACGCTGGGTGAGGTGGCGGACCGGCTCGGTCTGGAATGTCGTGGCGACCGCGCCCGCGTCCTGACCGGCATGGCCACGCTGGCTGTTGCGAATGCACAGCAGCTCACCTTCCTCGCCAATCCGAAATTTCGCAAATACCTGCAAGGCTCGAGTGCCGGCGCGGTGATTCTGACGCGCGAGCTGGCCGGCGAGTGCGTGTCCGATTGCCTGATCGCGGACGATCCCTATCTGAGCTATGCGCGCGCGACGCATCTGTTCGATCGCAGTCCGCGCCTCGCGCCGGGCATTCATGCCCAGGCTCAAGTCGCGACCTCGGCGAAGATCGATGCGGGCGCGGCCATCGGCCCGTTCGCGGTGATCGGTGACAATGTTGAAATCGGCGCGGGCACGATCGTCGGCGCCGGCACGGTGATCGGCGCCGGCAGCGTGATCGGCGCCAACTGCATTTTGCATCCGCGGGTGGTGTTGTATCACGGCATCGTCGTTGGCGAAGGCTGTATCATCCACAGCGGCGCGGTGCTGGGCGCGGACGGTTTCGGTTTTGCTCCCAGCGGCAAGGGCTGGGAAAAAATCGCGCAGCTGGGCTCGGTGCGCGTCGGGCGCTGCGTCGAAATCGGCGCCAATACCACGATCGACCGCGGTGCTCTGGAAGACACGGTGATCGGCGACCGCGCCATCATCGACAACCTGTGCCAGGTTGCCCACAATGTGCAGATCGGCGAAGGCACCGCCATTGCCGGCTGCGTGGGCATTGCCGGTAGCGCCGTCATCGGCGCGCACTGCATGATCGGTGGCGGCGCCGGCATCGCCGGCCACATCACCATCGTCGACGGCGTGCAGGTCCAGGGCCGCGCACGCATCATCGGCTCGATCACCCAACCCGGCTCCTACACTTCCGGCACCGGCATGATGGAAACCGCCCAATGGCGCAAGAACGCCGTGCGGTTCGGCCAGCTGGATGAGTTGTATCGGCGCGTGGTCGAGCTGGAAAAACAGATCAAGAAATTGTCCGAAGAATGAAGGGCGAACGAACCATGATGGAAGTAAACGAAATCCGCCAGTATCTGCCGCATCGCTATCCGTTTTTGCTGGTGGACCGGGTACTGGAGTTGAACCTGCCCGATTCGATCGTGGCGATAAAAAACTGCACGATCAACGAGCCGTTTTTCAATGGCCATTTCCCCGAGCTGCCGGTCATGCCCGGCGTGCTGGTGCTCGAAGCGATGGCGCAGGCCGCCGGCATCCTCGGTTTCAAAAGCCAGGACAAAACCCCCGCCGACGGCTCGATCTATTACTTTGTCGGCGTCGATGAATTGCGCTTCAAGCGGCCGGTGGTGCCGGGCGATCAGCTGATCCTGAAAGCCAAATATATTTCCGATCGCCGCGGCATCTGGAAATTCGAATGCAGCTCCTTTGTCGGCGAGGAATTCGTCGCCAGCGGCACGATCCTGTGCGCTGACCGGAAGGTCGAGCGGTGATCGATCCGCTCGCCAAAATCGATCCCTCCGCACGGATCGCGGAGGATGTCGAGATCGGCCCGTGGACGCTGGTCGGCCCCCATGTCGAAATCGGCGCCGGCACACGCATCGACGCGCACGTCATTGTGAAAGGCCCGACCCGCATCGGTAAAAACAACCGGATTTTTTCCTTTGCGATTGTCGGCGAAGACACGCCCGACATGAAATACAAGGGCGAGCCGACACGGCTGGTGATCGGCGACAACAACACCATTCGCGAAGGCGTCACCATTCATCGCGGCACGGTGCAGGATCGCAGCGAGACCACCATCGGCGATAACAACCTGATCATGGCTTACGCGCATATCGGCCACGATTCGGTGATCGGCAATAACTGCATTCTGGTGAACAACACCTCGCTGGCGGGGCATGTGCATGTGGGCGACTGGGCGATTCTGTCCGGTTACACCATGGTGCATCAGTTCTGCCATATCGGCCCGCATGCGTTCAGCGGCGCCACCACATTCATCAGCAAGGATGTGCTGCCCTTCGTGCTGGTCAACGGCAATCCGGGCGAAGCCAAAGGCATCAACACCGAAGGCTTGAAGCGGCGTGGATTCAGCGCCGAGGCCATCGGCGCGCTGAAGCGTGCCTACAAGATCGTGTTTCGGCAGGGGTTGACGGTTGAGGATGCGCTGGTCGAATTGCGCGATCTGGAGACGCCATTCCCCGAGGTGCGTCTGCTGGCCGATGCCCTGCGCAATTCGTCGCGCGGTATCGTGCGCTGAGCCGTGATGGCCCGACGCTGCGAAAAGGATTCAGAACTCCTGGAAAACGTAGCGATGCAGCGGAGGCAAAAATCGGCGAGCTGCCGGCGATTGATGAGAGCGACTCGCCGCGTGTTCGTCGCAAGTGTTGCCCGATCCGATTTGCATGGTCCTCGTCGTTTCATCGCCAACAGGGCCGGCGCGGTAGTATTTCAGCAATAGTATTTCAGCAAGAGTGTTTCAGAAGTTACTTGGCTCCGCGTAGCGCTGCGCGCCGCGCACAATTTTTTCCGGGTGCGACGACGTGTCATCCCAGCAACAGTCATCCCAGCCGCGATCGCTGCGCATCGGCATCGTCGTCGGCGAAGCTTCCGGCGACATCCTCGGCGCGGACCTGATGCGCGCCCTGCGCGGCGCAGGCACGCAAGGCGTCGAGTTTGTCGGCGTCGGTGGCCCGCGCATGATCGCCGAAGGCTTCCAGAGCCTGTTCGACATGGAGCGGCTGGCGGTGATGGGTTTCGTCGAACCGCTGAAGCGTCTGCCGGAACTGCTGTCGATGCGCGCCCGGCTGCGGCGTCATTTTCTGCATTGGCAGGCCGATGTCGTACTCGGCATCGATGCGCCGGATTTCAACTTGGGCTTGGAGCTCTGGCTGCGCAAGCGCGGCATCAAGACCGCGCATTACGTCAGTCCTTCGGTCTGGGCCTGGCGCCGGGGGCGCATTCACAAGATCAAGCGCGCGGTCGATCTCATGCTGACGCTGTTTCCGTTCGAGGAACAGTTTTACCGCGATCACGGTGTGCCGGTGGTCTGCGTCGGCCATCCGCTGGCCGATCAACTGCCGCTCGAACCCGATGCGCAGGCCGCGCGCGCGCAGCTCGGCATTGCGCCTGACCGGCGCGTCGTGGCGCTGCTGCCGGGCAGTCGCGGCAGCGAAGTGGCGCTGCTGGGCGATGCGTTTCTGGATACCGCCGAATGGCTCGCCCAGCGCCGTTCCGACCTGCAGTTTCTGATGCCGGCGGCCAACGCGGCGCGGCGCGCGCAGATCGAGGCGCAATGGAGCCGGCGCGCGCGGCCGTTGCCGCTGACCGTGCTGGATGGCCAGTCGCAGCTGGCGATGACCGCCGCCGACGCCGTGCTGATGGCGTCGGGCACGACCACGTTGGAAGCGCTGTTGCTGAAAAAACCCATGGTGGTGGCCTACCGCATGGGCAAGTGGTCGTTCGCGCTGGCCAAAAGGCTGGTGAAGATTTCCCATATCGCGCTGCCCAATCTGTTGGCTGGGCGCGAACTGGTGCCGGAGCGCCTGCAAGACGATGTGCGCGCCGAGGTGCTGGGGCCGTTGCTTCTGGAACGCGTCGGCGATCATGCGCTGCGCGAGCGCCTGGTGACGGAATTCCTCGCCATTCACCGCAGCTTGCGCCGCGACGCCAGCCAACGCGCGGCGCTGGCGCTGCTGGACGTTGTGGCTCGACATAACGAAGTCGTGGATCGGAGGGCGCGGGCGTGATTCGCGATTTATTCGAAAACGGTTACCGCGGCGATTTGCTGGCGGGCGTCGATGAGGTCGGGCGCGGTCCGCTCGCCGGCGATGTGGTGGCGGCGGCGGTGATTTTGGCGCCGCGCAAGCGCATCAAGGGCCTGGCCGATTCGAAAAAACTGACCGAGCGGCGGCGCGAGGAGTTGTACGTCGAAATCTGCGAGAAGGCGACCAGCTGGGCAGTGGCGCGCGCCACGGTCGCGGAAATCGATGCAATCAATATTCTCCAGGCCAGCCTGCTGGCGATGCGGCGCGCGGTCGAGGCCCTGCATATCCAGCCCGAGCATGTGCTGGTCGACGGCAACCGCCTGCCGCGCTGGTCGTATTCGTCGGCGGCGATTGTGCAGGGCGACGACAAGATCAAGGCCATTTCGGCGGCGTCGATCATCGCCAAGGTCACCCGCGACCGCGAGATGGTGCAGCTTGCCGACCTGTATCCCGGCTACGGCCTGGCCGATCACAAGGGTTATGGCACCAAGGCGCATCTGAAAGCCTTGTCGGAGCTGGGCGCCACGCCGATCCACCGGCGCTCGTTCGCGCCGGTGAGGTTGGTGCTGAACGGTAAACCCGTCGAGCTGGAAGCGCCGGCGGGCGACGTGGTCGAGGATTGACGCGGCGGCGATCCGTTTTTTCGCCGCTTGAAACCGGGTTTTAAGGAAACGCTGAAAAACCCGGCTTGAAACAGTTTCCGGAAGCCGGAATCCGAATCCGGATTTCCGCGTTTTTGTCGATGAGTGAAAAAATATGAGTCAACCCTTCGTGCACTTGCGCGTGCGCTCGGAGTATTCCCTGGTCGACAGCCTGGTGCGTATCGGCGATCTGGTGAAAACCTCGGCCAAGCTCGACATGCCCGCCTGCGCGCTCACCGATCTCACCAATTTTTTCGCGCTGATCAAGTTTTACAAATCGGCGCAGGGCGCCGGCATCAAGCCGATTTTCGGCGTCGATTTTCTGCTGCGCGCGGACAACGATGACGGCCTGCCCGCCACGATCTGCATGCTGGCGCAAAACGATCAGGGTTATCGCAATCTGACCAATCTGATTTCGCGCGCCTGGCAGGAGGGGCAGCAGCAGGGCGTCGCGATGATCCGGCGCGAGTGGATCGCCGACTACGCCGATGGCGTGATCGTGTTGTCCGGCGGCCGCGACGGCGATGTCGGGCAGGCCCTGCACAACGGCAAGCACGATGTGGCGGCGCAGCGCCTCGCATTCTGGCAGGGCTTGTTTGGCGACCGCTTTTACCTCGAGCTGCACCGCACCGGCCGCGAGGGCGAGGAGGATTACCTGCACGCGGCGGTGGAGCTGGCCGGCCGCATGCACTGCCCGGTGGTCGCCACCAACGACGTGCGTTTCATCAGCCGCGATCAGTTCGAGGCGCATGAGGCGCGCGTCTGCATTTACGAGGGCCGCGCGCTGGACGATCCGCGCCGCGTGCGCCGCTATTCCGAACAACAGTACCTGCGCTCGCCCGAGGAAATGGCCGAGCTGTTCGCGGATATTCCGGAAGCGCTGGAAAACACCGTCGAAATCGCCAAGCGCTGCAACGTCAAGCTGAAGCTCGGCACGCCCTTCCTGCCCGATTACCCGGTGCCGGAAGGCATGACCATGGACCAGTTTTTCCGCAAGCTGTCCCATGACGGGCTCGATGAGCGGCTGACCTATCTGTTCGATGTCAACGCCGCGGATTTCGCCGACAAGCAGAAGAGTTACCGCGAGCGCCTGGATTTCGAACTCGACGTCATCATCCAGATGGGCTTCCCCGGCTACTTCCTGATCGTGATGGACTTCATCGGCTGGGCCAAGAATCACGATATTCCGGTGGGGCCGGGCCGGGGCTCGGGCGCGGGCTCGCTGGTGGCGTACGCGCTCAAGATCACCGATCTCGATCCGATTCAATACGATCTGCTGTTCGAGCGCTTCCTCAACCCGGAGCGGGTATCGATGCCCGACTTCGATATCGACTTCTGCATGGACGGCCGCGACCGCGTGATCCAGTACGTGGCCGAGCGCTATGGGCGCGAGGCGGTGTCGCAGATCATCACCTTCGGCACCATGGCGGCCAAGGCGGTGGTGCGCGACGTGGCGCGGGTGCAGGGCAAGTCCTATGGCCTGGCCGACAAACTTTCCAAGATGATTCCCTTCGAGGTGGGCATCACGCTGGACGATGCCTTCGAGAAGGAAGAGGTTCTGCGCGATTTCGTGAAAACCGACGAGCAGGCCGCCGAAATCTGGGAAATGGCCAGGCAGCTCGAAGGCCTCACCCGCAACGTCGGCAAGCACGCCGGGGGCGTGGTGATCGCGCCCTCGAGGCTCACCGATTTCTCGCCGCTGTATTGCGATGAAAGCGGCGGCGGCCTGGTGACCCAGTTCGACAAGGGCGACGTGGAGGAAGCGGGCCTGGTGAAGTTCGACTTCCTCGGCCTGCGCACGCTCACCATCATCGACTGGGCCAAGCGCATCATCGACCGGGTGCGTGAGCGCAAGGGCGAAGGCCCGCTCGACATCATGGCGATTTCGCTGGAGGACGAGCCCACCTTCAAGCTGTTGCAGCGCGCCGAAACCACGGCCGTGTTCCAGCTTGAATCGCGCGGCATGAAAGACCTGATCAAGCGCCTGCTGCCGTCGCGTTTCGAGGACATCGTGGCGCTGGTGGCGCTGTTCCGTCCCGGTCCGTTGCAGTCGGGCATGGTCGACGACTTCATCAATCGCAAGCACGGCCGCGCCGAGCTGGCGTATCCGCATCCGCAATACCAGGACAAGTGCCTGATCCCGATCCTGGAGCCGACCTACGGCATCATCCTGTATCAGGAGCAGGTGATGCAGATTCCGCAGGTGATGGCGGGTTACACCCTCGGCGGCGCGGACTTGCTGCGCCGCGCGATGGGCAAGAAAAAACCCGAGGAGATGGCCAAGCAGCGCGCGGTGTTCATCGAGGGCGCGACCAAAAGCGGCTTCAACGAAGAGCTGTCGTCGAACATTTTCGACCTGATGGAAAAGTTCGCGGGCTACGGCTTCAACAAATCGCACTCGGCGGCCTACGCGCTGGTGTCCTACCAGACCGCGTGGCTGAAAACTCACTATCCGGCGCCGTTCATGGCGGCGGTGATGAGTTCTGAAATGCAGAACACGGACAAGATCGTGATCTTCATCGAAGAATGCCGCGCGATGAAGCTGCCGCTCAAGCTGCCGGATGTGAACAGCGGCGAATTCATGTTCACGGTGAACGAGGCCGGCGAAATCATCTACGGCCTCGGCGCCATCAAGGGCCTGGGCGAGGGCCCGATCGAAAACCTGATCGCGGCGCGGAGCAGCGGCGGCCCGTTCAAGAACCTGTTCGATTTCTGCGCGCGCACCGATCCGCGCAAGGTCAACAAGCGCGCCCTGGAAGCGCTGATCCGCGCCGGCGCCTTCGACAATCTGGGCGAGGACCGCGCCATCCTGATGGCCAGCATGCAGGAGGCGGTGCGCGCGGCGGAACAGTCGGCCAGCAATCTGGACAGCGGCATAGGCGACCTGTTCGGCGACGTGGTGCCCGACGCCAGCGAGGGCGACGTGTACGCCGATTTCCGGCAGATGCGTCCCTGGACGACCAAACAGCGCCTCGAAGGGGAGAAGGAAACCCTCGGCCTGTACGTCACCGGCCACCCGATCGACGACTACGAGCGCGAGCTGCGCCGCTTCGTGCCGAACCGCATCAACGATCTCAAGGCCGACAACAACACGCAGACGGTCGCGGGCCTGCTGGTCGGTTTTCGCACGATGAGGAACAAGCGCGGCGACAACATGGCTTTCGCGCTGCTCGACGACCGCAGCGCGCGCATCGAAATCGCGCTGTTCGCCGACACCTACAGCGAGTTTCGCGAGAAGCTGGTCAAGGACACCATCATCGTGATCGAGGGCTCGGTCAGCTTCGACGATTACGCCGGTACCCTGAAGATGCGCGCGAAAACCGTGCGCACGCTGCTGGAGGCGCGCAGCCAGAATGTGCGGGCGCTGGAGCTGCACCTGAGCGAGGCCGATTTCCGCGGCGACTTCAGCGCCGAGTTCCAGCGCCTGCTCGAAGGCGGACGTAACGGCGGCTGTCCGATCGTGATCCAGTATCGACGCCACGGCGCCAGCGCGCGCCTGCGCCTGCCGGAACCCTGGCGCGTGCAGCCGTCGGACGAGCTGATACAGCGCCTGCGCGACCGCTATGGCGCCGAGCGCGTGCGCCTGAGCTACTGATTCAGCGGCGGCTCGCATTTCGATCCAGGCGGCAGGTTGCAACAGCCGCGCTGTGTCAAGATCGACGCCGCCGATAGAATCGCGTATCGTTTGCGCGCGATGCCTTGGCCGGGCCGCGCATCGTTGCGCGTCTGGGCCGCACTTGGCCGGATTTCAAAACACAGAGCGACCATGAACCCGAATTATCTGGATTTCGAACAACCCATCGCCGAGCTGGAAGCCAAAATCGAAGAGCTTCAATTGGTTGGCGATGACAACAATCTGAATATCGGCGCGGAAATCGCCAAGCTGCGCGAAAAGAGCAGCAAGCTCACCGAGAAAATTTACGCCAACCTGACCCCGTGGCAGATCGTGCGCGTGGCGCGCCATCCGCTGCGCCCCTATGCGCTGGATTACATTCCGCGCGTATTCAGCGAATTCGACGAGTTGCACGGCGACCGTCATTTCGGCGACGACAAGGCCATCGTGGGAGGCATCGCGCGCCTGGGCGGCGAACCGGTCATGGTGATCGCCCAGGAAAAGGGCCGCGGTGTGCAAGAAAAGGTGAAGCGCAACTTCGGCATGCCCAAGCCCGAGGGCTACCGCAAGGCCCTGCGCCTGATGGAAACCGCCGAGCGTTTCACGCTGCCGGTGATCACGCTGATCGACACGCCGGGCGCCTATCCCGGCATCGATAGCGAAGAGCGCGGCATCAGCGAAGCCATCGCGCAGAACCTGGCGGTGATGTCGCGCCTGAAAACGCCGATCATCTGCGTGGTGATCGGCGAGGGCAGTTCCGGCGGCGCGCTCGGCATCGGCGTCGGCGATCATCTGGCGATGCTGCAATACAGCACGTATTTCGTCATTTCGCCGGAAGGCTGCGCCAACATCATCTGGAAAACCACGGAAAAGGCGCCGGAAGCGGCCGAGGCGATGGGCCTGACCTCCAGCGTGCTGGAGAAACTCGGCATCGTCGACCACACCATCGAGGAGCCGATGGGCGGCGCCCACCGCGACGTCGATCTGGTCGCCGGCCGCATCAAATCCCATCTGACCGGGCAGCTGCAACGCCTGCGCGACATGCCGATGGAAGAGCTGCTGGACCAGCGTTATCAGCGTCTGATGTCCTACGGCAACTGACCCCCGGAGGCGGCATGGACCCGAGCCGTCTCGCCGCAGCGCTCGAACCCTGCCGTCACAGCCGCCGCTGGTGGATTGCCTACAGCGGCGGCGTCGATTCCCACGTCCTTCTGCACAGCGTCGCCGCGCTCGTTCGCGAGGGCGATTATCCGCCGCTGGCGGCGCTGCATATCAACCATCGCATCAATCCCCGCGCCGCCGACTGGGCCGCGCACTGTCGCGCGGTGTGCGACGCGCTTGGCGTCGAACTGCGCGTGATCGAAGTCGATGTGGCGCGAGCATCGGGGGAGGGGCTGGAGGCCGCCGCGCGCACGGCGCGATACGCCGCCTTCGAGCGGCAGCTCGCCGACGGCGAAGTGTTGTTGCAAGGTCATCACCGCGACGATCAGATAGAAACGCTGCTCCTGCGTCTGCTGCGCGGCAGCGGCCTGGCCGGGTTGTCAGCGATGCCGGCCGCGCGCGAACTGGGGGCGGGGCGGTTGTTCCGGCCGTTCCTGAACATGCCGCGCAGCGAGCTAATGGCTTACGCGCAAGGGCACCGGTTGCGGTGGATTCACGACGACAGCAACGACGACGAGCGCTTCGATCGCAATTTCCTGCGGCATCGGGTTGCGCCGCTGCTGGAGCCGCGCTGGCCGGCCTATCGCCAGACCCTCGCGCGCGCGGCCGAACAGGCCGGCGAAGCCGGCGCGCTGCTGCGCGAACTGGCCGCCGCCGATCTCGCCGCGGCGCGGCGCGGCGCGGCGCTTGATCTCTCGGCCTATGGCGCGCTCAGTCCGGCGCGCCAGCGCAACCTGCTGCGTCATTGGCTGGAGAGCCAGCGACTGCCTCTGCCAAGCCGCGAACAACTCGAGCAAGTGCGCACGCAGTGCGGCGCGGCCATCGATGCTGATATATGCGTGAGCTGGCCGGGTGTCGAAGTGCGCCGTTTTCGCGGCGCGCTGCATGCGATGGCGCCGCTGGCATCGCCCGCGGAAACGGATCTGGCGTGGCAACCCTTGCATCCGTTCGGGCAACCGGGGCTGGGGCAATTGCGCGCGCGTCCCGCCATCGGGCAAGGATTGCGCGCGGATCGCGAATACCGCGTGCGCAATCGTCGCGGCGGCGAGCGCTGCAAGCCGGTGGGGCGCGCGCACTCCCAGGCTTTGAAAAAACTGTTGCAGGAACGGGATGTGCCGCCGTGGCGACGCGACCGGCTGCCGCTGGTTTATTGCGGCGAGGAGCTGGCCGCGGTGGGCGATCTGTGGATTTGCGAGGGTTATCAGGCGAGTGGGGAACAGCGGGGGTGGTTGCTGGAATGGAGCTTTCCGGCCCAATAAAAAACGCCGCTTGACTGCGGCGTTTTTTATTGGCGCGTTGTGAATGCCCGGTTACGCGTTCACAAGGGCGGAGGGCGGCAGCGGCACGGGGGCGATGTTGGTGACCGCAAAGATGCTCCAGCGCGCATAGTTCTGAGAATCGACAGGCTGCAGTGTCATTGCCGGCGACAGGTCTACGCAAGGTATCCGGCAAGCCCGTATCGGATTGTAGCCACCTGAAGCCCCCAGCCCACCGCGGTGGATCCGTCCTCAAGGGAAAATCCTTCGAGAAGAAGCTGTCCGGTGGGACCTGTGTTGGCAAAAGTCATGAGCGTATAGCGGTCCTGTTCGGGACAGTCTCCGATGCATCTGGGGCCCGGCGGTGAAAGCGTGTCGCTCACGCTCAGGTTGTGTGAACCGTGAAGCTGGAAATCACATGCGCAAGGGTTGCCGAGGAGCCGGCGGTGACAGCAGCGTCATAATAAAAACCGCCGCTGAAGGTGCTGCCTTCGCTGAACAGGACGGGGTGGTTTCGAAGGTTTCACCGACATAAACGCCACTGAATTCGTACTGAACGGGCGCGGCGTCAGCCAGGGTGGTCGCCGCGCACAGGGCCAGCGTTGCAGTGATGGTTGTTAGGGAACCGCTGAAAAACGACTGCGCTTGCCGATGCGGCGTTAAAAATGCGCTCAAAATCCGCATTGATTGACGTATAAACGGCGGTTTTTCGCTCATTTGTGCCTTGCCTCGGCTGCACTCGCTACGTTTTTCAGAGGTTCCTTATAGCGTGTTCACGATTCCGTTCTTTGGTTGTTGAGTTGAAGACTGTTGGTTGTCGAGCCGAAGCTGGAAATCCATAACGGATAAATCAAGCGTTTTAACGGGTGCCAGGATTTCGATCAGCGCCGCTTTTTGTCCTGGCGCCTGCGCGCCGAGGAGGCCAGCGCCAGCAGGCCGCTGCCGAGCAGCAAGCCGGAGGTGGGGCCGGGCACCGGCGCGAGGCTTCCCGCGTAGAACTGGACCACGCGCATTTGCTGTTGCGAGTCTTTGAAAATCAGATTGACGCCGGTATTGAATCCGCCGTCGCGCAAGGTGTCCGGCAACGCCTGATCGGCCAGATAATCAAAGGGGCCGAGCGTGAAAATGTTCAGCGACACCAGGGTGTAATCGCCAATGGAAAATCCGTGGAATCCCGCGCCGGCCGAGCTGCCGTTGAAACTGCCCGCGGTATTGAACACGCCATCCATATCCGTGCGTTCGCCCTGGTTCGAGTTGGCGACAACGGTGTAGCCGGAGGTGGCGCCGTAGCCGTACCCCAGCGCGGCGATGCTGCCATCGATCCGGGTGGCGGCGCTGTCGTATACGCTGAAGCGTCCGAAGGCGGCAAACTCGATGTCATAAAGATCGGTGGCGAAGGCGTTCACGCTGTTGTCGTAAAAGAACGTGCCGGAAGTCGTAACGCCGTTGGCGATCAGGTATTCGCTTTCCGCAACGAGTGTGTAATTGCCGTCCCCCGCCGGCACCAGTTCTCCAAGATGCATGGCGCTGAATTGATATTGCAGCGGGGCCGTTTGCACGGCGCCCGCTTGCACGGCGCCCGCGATCAGCAGGCCTGCCAGCAGTGTTGATGTCCGGGGCGAACGCGGCATGGGCTTGACTCCTTTTTTCGTAGGCGGCGGTGTATTCAGGTTGTCGTTCTGGTGATTGTATTTTTGCGAGTGGAATTGCTTTCACGGCGCCGCGGATAAAAGGTTTTACCCGCGGCGCTGTGATTCTTATCGTGCTACGCGAGCTTTTTCACTGGCTTTTTTCATGAGTTTTTGGCGCGCGCGGAATGCCAGGCCGCCCAGGCTCGCGCCGAACAGCAGGCCCGAGGCGGGCAATGGCACGGGTTCGAGCGTGCCATAGAAATAAACGTCTCTTTGCTGAGACGAGTTGCTGAAATTGAGGCCGACGATGGCCTGCAGCCCGCCGCTGAGTTCGCCGGGTAAATCCTGGCTGGGAAGCCAGTCGTTGTTGCCGATGATCACCATCTGCATGCCGATCAGCGAGTAGTCGCCCAGGTGAAAGGCGTCGGGCAGCAGATTGCTGGAAAACATATCGTAAGCCGTCGAGCCCGTGGCGGCGTCCGCGATCAGGACATATTGATTTCTGGCGGCGAGCGTCGTCGAGCCGAAAGTAACGGTCATCGCGGTGGTATTGCCCGCATCGCCACCGATGGCGCTGCTGGTGTAGACCCAGAGACTGGCGGGGCCCAGGGTGGAGCCCATGTCGAGGTTTTCCTGCCAGCGTATGGTATTGCCGATGTCGTAGAAAAACTGCGCGGATATCGTCGAGTCCGCCGCGAACAGGAAATCGCTTTCGGATACCGCTTCGGATATCAATGGAGCATTACTCGAGAGATCCATGGTCTGTTCGTTGTTATGAATACCGCTGAACTGGTATGGGATGACCTCGGCGTGGGCGTGGCCAACCATCAATGCGGTGAGCGCCAGCATCGTTCTTTTAGTTGTATTCATGGTATTTCTCCCATTTTTCCCGCAAAAAACAACCCGGCCGCGCTTTCGGATAGCTCGAGGCGGTCAGCGGCAATAAATTCGACCGATAAGCGCGGATTGAAATTGAAAGCCCAGATGGACGGAAATACGCGATACCGCATCTCGTGCTGAATTGGTATTGGGCCGCGTCAGCCTGGACGCTGCAGAGGATCGTCAGTGCCCCGAATAGCGGAGCGGTGTTTTTTACTGCTTTCACGCTACGTCCTTTTTGTTATTGCTCTTTTTGTCATCGATTTTTTATAGCTGTTCCGCGCAGGACTGAACGCCGCGGCTCGGGTTCCTTGGCGCCGGTGTTTGCCCGATCGCGACAAGTTTGCGTCTCGCTGATTTTTGAGCTGTCGCGCGCCCGGATGTTAGCCGGCCGGCATGAGGCGGGAGAAGGTTAATAACTAAGCATTGCGCCTGGGTCGCGTCGTTGGGCGGATACTTCGGATCGAGGTGGCGCGGACGCCTCAGATTGAGCACGGGGGGGCTTTCTGATAAGCTGACCGCCCATCTCCCGAGGGCTGGCGGATTTGCGCTAGAACCCTCGTTCCTGACGTCAAAAAAACCGCAAGGTTTCAAACCAAAAGGCTCTACATGGCGACTCGTTTTATTTTCGTCACCGGCGGCGTTGTTTCGTCTTTGGGCAAGGGCATTTCCTCCGCGTCGCTGGGGGCCATCCTTGAGGCGCGCGGGCTGCGCGTCACGATGCTGAAACTCGACCCCTACATCAACGTCGATCCCGGTACCATGAGCCCGTTTCAGCACGGCGAAGTATTCGTGACCGAGGACGGCGCCGAAACCGACCTGGACCTCGGCCATTACGAGCGTTTCCTGCGCTGCAAGCTGGGCCGCCGCAACGCCTTCACCACCGGCCGCGTCTATGAAACCGTGCTGCGCAAGGAGCGCCGCGGCGATTACCTGGGCGGCACGGTGCAGGTGATTCCGCACATCACCGACGAGATCAAGCGCCGTGTGATCGAAGGCGCGGACGACGCCGACATCGCCATCGTTGAAATCGGCGGCACCGTCGGCGACATCGAGGGCCTGCCGTTTTTCGAAGCGGCGCGTCAATTGAAGGTGGAGCTGGGCAGCTCGCGTTGCCTGCTGATGCACCTGACGCTGGTGCCCTATATCGCCACCGCCGGCGAAACCAAAACCAAGCCGACCCAGCACTCGGTGAAGGAACTGCGCTCGATCGGTTTGCAACCGGATATCCTGCTGTGCCGTTCCGACCATGAAATCGACGAGAGCTCGCGCAAGAAGATCGCGCTGTTCACCAACGTCGAAGAGCGCGCGGTCATTCCCTTGCCGGACGTCGACACGATTTATCGCATTCCCTCGCTGCTGCGCCGGCAGGGCCTCGACCAGCTCATCGTCGAACGTTTTGGATTGCAGTGCCCCGAGGCCGATTTGTCCGCCTGGGATCATGTGATCGACGGCGAGCTGAACCCGCAGCGCGAAGTCAGCATCGCGATGGTGGGCAAGTACACGAACCTGATCGACGCCTATAAATCGGTCAACGAGGCGCTCAAGCACGCGGGCATCCAGTCGCACACCCGCGTCAACATCGAATACATCGATTCCGAAACCATCATCGACAACGGCACGGGTTGCCTCGAAGGCAAGGACGGCATTCTGGTGCCCGGCGGTTTCGGCTCGCGCGGTGTCGAGGGCAAGATCGCGGCGGTGCAATTCGCGCGCGAAAACCGTATTCCTTATTTCGGCATTTGCCTGGGCCTGCAGGTGGCGGTGATCGAATACGCGCGCAACGTGGTGGGTCTGAGCGGCGCCAACAGCACCGAGTTCGACAAGAAGGCGCCGTATCCGGTGGTCGCGCTGATCACCGAATGGATCAACGCCGAAGGCCAGACCGAACTGCGCGACGAGGCGTCCGATCTCGGTGGCACCATGCGCCTGGGTGGACAGGAATGTCGTCTGGTCGAAGGTTCCGGCGCCAAGGCGATGTATGGCCGCGAGCTGATCGTCGAGCGCCATCGCCACCGTTATGAGGTGAACAACAATTACGTGGATCAGCTGCAGCAGTCGGGATTGCGCGTCGGCGGCTGGTCGGCGGACGACACGTTGGTGGAAGTGGTCGAGAATCCCGACCATCCCTGGTTCGTCGCCAGCCAGTTCCACCCGGAGTTCACCTCGACGCCGCGTGAAGGCCATCCGTTGTTCATGGGCTTCATCAACGCCGCGGTTGAGCACATGCAAAGCAAGCGCTGATGGAAGAAGCCCGCATGAGCCAGAAAATCGTCAACCAGAAAACCATCGCGGTTGGCGCCATCGAAATGTCCAACACGCGGCCGTTCGTGCTGTTCGGTGGCATGAACGTGCTGGAATCGCGCGACCTCGCGCTGCGAGTGGCGGAAAAATACGTCGAGGTGTGCGCGAAGCTCGGCATTCCTTATGTGTTCAAGGCGTCCTTCGACAAGGCCAACCGCTCGTCGGTCACTTCGTTTCGCGGCCCCGGCCTGGATGCCGGGCTGAAAATTTTTGAAGAAATCAAAACCACGTTCAAGGTGCCGGTGATTACCGATGTGCACGAGCCCTGGCAGGCGGCGCCTGTCGCGGCGGTGTGCGACATCATTCAGTTGCCGGCTTTTTTGTCGCGCCAGACCGATCTGGTGGTGGCGATGGCGAAAACCGGCGCGGTGATCAATATCAAGAAGGCGCAGTTCCTGGCGCCCCAGGAAATGCAGCACATCCTGCGCAAGTGCGAGGAGGCCGGCAATCGGCGGCTGATCCTGTGCGAGCGCGGCAGCAGTTTCGGCTACAACAATCTGGTGGTCGACATGCTGGGCTTCGGCATCATGAAGCAGTTCGAATACCCGGTCTTTTTCGATGTGACGCACGCGCTGCAAATGCCGGGTGGGCGGGCCGATTCCGCCGGCGGGCGCCGCCAGCAGGTGGTCGAGCTGGGGCGCGCCGGCCTATCGCAGGGACTGGCGGGCCTGTTCCTGGAAGCGCATCCCGATCCCGATCAGGCGAAATGCGACGGTCCGTGCGCGTTGCCACTGGATAAACTGGAGCCGTTCCTCGCGCAGATGAAGGCGGTGGACGATCTGGTAAAACAACTGCCGCCGCTCAGCATCGCGTGAAGCGCGTGGCAGAACCCGTTTTTCAACGATACTTTTCGACAATTCATGGAGTCGATGCCAATGGCAGCCATTACCGATATTAAAGCGTTTGAAGTGCTGGATTCCCGCGGCAATCCCACCGTGCTGGCCGAGGTCACCCTGGCCGACGGCAGCGTGGGCGGCGCCTGCGCCCCGTCCGGCGCTTCCACCGGTTCGCGCGAGGCCCTGGAGCTGCGCGACGGCGACAAAAACCGCTATCTCGGCAAAGGTGTCCTGAACGCGGTCAACAACATCAACACCACGATCGCGGCCCTGCTCAGGGGAAAAGACGCGAACGACCAGCGCGCGCTCGACCAGCTGATGATCGATGCCGACGGCACCGACAACAAGGGCAAGCTCGGCGCCAACGCCATCCTGGCGGTATCGCTGGCGGCGGCCAAGGCCGCGGCCATCTCCAAGAAGGTGCCGCTGTATCAACATATCGCTGAAATCAACGGCACGCCGGGCCAGTACAGCATGCCGGTGCCGATGATGAACATCATCAACGGCGGCGAGCACGCCGACAACAACGTCGACATCCAGGAGTTCATGATCCAGCCGGTGTCGGCGCCGACCTTCGCCGAGGCGCTGCGCGCCGGCGCGGAAATTTTCCACAGCCTGAAGAAGGTGCTGCACGCGCAAGGCTTGAACACCGCGGTCGGCGACGAAGGCGGTTTCGCGCCGAACCTGTCGTCCAATGAAGCCGCGATCACCGTGATCATCGAGGCGATCGAAAAAGCGGGCTACAAACTGGGCACCGATATCACGCTTGCCCTGGACTGCGCCTCTTCCGAATTCTACAAAAACGGCAAATACGATCTGGCCGGCGAAGGCAAGGTGTTCAGCTCCGCCGAGTTCGCCGATTACCTGGCTTCCCTGGCCGCGAAATATCCGATCCTGTCCATCGAGGACGGCATGGACGAGAGCGACTGGGACGGCTGGGCCGGCCTGACCCGCAAGATCGGCGACAAGGTGCAACTGGTCGGCGACGATCTGTTCGTCACCAATACCCGCATCCTGAAAGAAGGCATCGACAAGAACATCGCCAACTCGATCCTGATCAAGTTCAACCAGATCGGCAGCCTGTCGGAAACGCTGGACGCGATCAAAATGGCCAAGGCCGCGGGATACACGGCGGTGATTTCGCACCGTTCCGGCGAAACCGAGGACACCACCATCGCCGATCTGGCGGTCGCCACCGGCGCGGGCCAGATCAAGACCGGATCGCTGTGCCGTTCGGATCGCGTATCCAAATACAACCGTCTGCTGCGCATCGAAGCGGAACTCGGCAAGGCGGCGCCGTACCGCGGCCGCGCCGAATTCAAAGCCTGATTGCGCACCCGGCAAGCTGTCGCAGGCGCGGGCCACGGGTTTTTAGCGTGGCCCGTCAAATGCGTCCCGCCGCTTCGAGGGATCGCCATGCCATCGCTTTCTTCTCCCGGCGCAACGTATTCAGCTGCGGCAAACTGTGCTAGGTTTGCCGCAGTTTAATTGATGAGCGGTGCAAAATCGTGATGCGATGGCTCAACATCTTCCTGCTGTTGCTGCTCGTCGGCCTGCAGTGCCGGCTGTGGATCGGCGCCGGCAGCTGGGCGCAGGTTGCCTCGCTCAATCGTGAGATCGCACAGCAGCGCGAACACAACGACCGCCTGCTGAATCGCAATCAATTACTGGAAGGCGAAGTGCTCAGCCTCAAGTCCGGCCTCGATGCGATCGAGGAGCGGGCGCGCAACGAGCTGGGCATGTTGAAGCGCGGTGAAACCTTTTATCTCATCGTCGACAAATAAAACCGCGCGCCGCGCTGAGCGTCCCGCCGCGATGTCATGGCGCAGCCCCGGGCCCGTATGAATCATTCCGCGATATCCTGCAGCGCCGTCGTGCCGGCCGCCGGTATTGGCCGCCGGTTTGGCGGTGAGGTGCCGAAACAATATTTATCCCTGCACGGCGCCACCGTGATGGAGCACACGCTGCGTCTGTTGCTGGCGGTGCCGCGGCTGCGGCGCATCGTGGTGGTTCTGCATCCCGAGGATTCGCGCTGGCAGGCCCTGGCGCCGTTCAGCGATGCGCGCGTTGTCACCGCCATCGGCGGCGCCGAGCGCTGCGATTCCGTGCTGAATGGTTTGCTGCAGCTCGAGCGGATCGGCGAGCGCAGCGATTTCGCGCTGGTGCACGATGTGGCGCGTCCCTGTTGCCCGCGCGCGGATATCGAAAATCTGCTCGATCAATTGGCCGCACATCCGGTCGGCGGCCTGCTGGCCGCGCCGGTGAGCGATACCATCAAGCGCGTGGATGCCGCGCGCCAGATCGAGGAAACGGTCGATCGCAGCGCACTCTGGCAGGCGCTGACGCCGCAGCTGTTTCGGTTTCAATTGCTGCGCGACGCGCTCGCGCACTGCATCGGCCTCGGCCAGGTTGTCACCGATGAGGCGCAGGCGATGGAGGCGCTGGGCTGGCACGCGCAAGTGGTGGAAGGATCGCGCCGCAATATCAAGATTACCCGCCCTGAAGATCTGGCCCTGGCCGAATATTATTTGTCGCGCCGCTGACCGGCGCCGCCTGGAGAACACTATGCGAATTGGACATGGCTACGACGTGCACCGCTTTGGGCCGGGCGATCATGTCGTGCTGGGTGGCGTGATGATTCCCTGCGAGCGCGGCGTCGTTGCGCACTCCGATGGCGATGTGTTGCTGCACGCGCTGTGCGATGCGCTGCTCGGCGCCTGCGCGCTGGGCGATATCGGCCAGCATTTTCCCGACAGCGATCCGGCGTATCGCGGCATCGACAGTCGCCGCCTGCTGCGCCACACCTATCAACTCGTGCAGAACCACGGTTATGTCATTGGCAATGCCGATCTGACTCTGCTGGCGCAGGCGCCGCGTGTCGCGCACCATGCCACGGCGATGCGCGAACACATCGCCGCCGATCTGCAATGCGGCATCGACCGCGTCAATATCAAAGCCACCACCACCGAGCGCCTGGGCTTCGTCGGCCGGGAGGAAGGATTGGCCGCTTACGCGGTGGTGCTGCTCGAGGCGCGCGCGCGATGAGCGTTCCGGATTGGCCGCGGGCCTGGGGAGAGCCGCCGGTGTCGGCGCAGCTGCGCGCCAGCCCCGCCGATTTTTTTGTCGAGGAGGATCTGGGGCTTGAGCCCGAGGGCGCGGGCGAGCATGTCTGGCTGTGGATCGAAAAGGAAAATCTCAACACTAACGACGCCGCTCAGCGGCTTGCGCGTTTCGCGGGCCTGCGCGAACGCGATATCAGTTACGCGGGCCTCAAGGACAAGCGCGCGATTACCCGGCAGTGGTTCAGCCTGCATCTGATCAATCGCGAGGTCGACTGGTCGCAGTGGGGCGATCCCGCGCTGCGTATTCTGCGCGTGGCCCGGCATCACCGGAAGTTGCGGCGCGGCGCGCATCGGGGCAATCGCTTCGAGCTGGTGTTGCGGGGCATGCGCGGCGATGTGAATGCGTTTCTTGCGCGCCTCGATGAGATCGTCAGGCAGGGCGTCCCCAATTATTTCGGCGAGCAGCGTTTTGGCCGCGACGGCCGCAATAGCGATGGCGCGCGCAACTGGGTGGCGAAAGGTTGTCCGCGCCTGCCGCGCCATCAGCTCAGCCTGTACCTGTCCGCGCTGCGTTCGGATTTGTTCAATCGGGTGCTGGGCGCGCGCGTGGCCGCCGGCAACTGGCGTGAACCGCTGGCGGGCGAGGTGTTCATGCTGGACGGCAGCGGCAGTGTTTTCCGCGAAACCGTCGATGCGGCTTTGCGCCAGCGCATCATTCAGGGCGACGTTCATCTCACGGGTCCTTTGCCGGGCCGGGCCGCAAGCCTGGCGCCCGAGGCGGAGGTGGCGGCGTTGGAGCAGAGCTGCCTGGCGGAGTTTGCCCCTTTGATCGACGCGCTGGCGCGCGCGGGGGTGGACGCGGCGCGGCGCAGCCTGCGGCTCATTCCCGGCGATTGGCAGTGTGAATTCATCGGCGCGGAGGACTGGCGTTTACGTTTCACCCTGCCCAAAGGCTGCTTCGCCACGGTCCTTGTGCGAGAATTGGCGCTGCTCGACACGACTCCCGTCGAGTCCACTAATTCGAATAAGACCGATAGCCTTCAGGAGTAACTGTCGTGGAGCAAGAGCAGCTGGCCGGGATTGGCATGACTTCCCAGCGCACCCGGGACCGTCTGGTGCAGCGCTTGCAGGAGCAAGGTATCCGCAGCCTTGAAGTGCTGGAGATCATGCGTACCACCCCGCGCCACTTGTTCCTCGATGAAGCGCTCGCCCATCGTGCCTATGAAGACAGCGCCCTGCCTATCGGCTTTCAGCAAACCCTCTCCCAGCCTTATACCGTCGCGCGCATGACCGAGCTGTTGTTCCAGGCCGGCCCGCGGCAGCGCATATTGGAGATCGGCACCGGTTCCGGATTTCAGACCGCCGTGCTGGCGCAGATGTCCGGCGTCGAACAGGTATTCAGCGTTGAGCGCATCCGGCCGTTGCAGGAAAAAGCGCGCCAGCGCCTGCGGTTGTTGCGTTTGTATAAGGTGCAGCTGCGTCTGGCCGATGGCGGCATGGGCTGGGCGGAAAAAGGGCCGTTCGACGGCATCCTGTCCACCGCCGCCCCGCGCGAGGTGCCCGTCGAGCTGGTCGAACAATTGGCCGAGGGCGGGCGACTGGTCATTCCGGTGGGTGACGACCAGCAGCAACAACTCATGCTGATCACAAAAACGAGCGAGGGAATCCAGTCGCGCGCCGTCGAGCCTGTGAAATTTGTGCCTTTATTGAGCGGGATCCTGCGTGGATAAGCAGAGAATCGGATTATTTTTTAGATTTTTTCCAAGTTAAAATTATTTAAAATCTACGTGATTTGGAATAACTGCTGTAGTTTCCAGCTCGATAAAGTGGAGTTGTATTAGAAATTATATTAAAGAAAATCAGGATATTGAGAGCTAAACTTCATAGTATTATTAAAATCTTTACAGGGTCGAACTCGGCGATGGTGTTGTGGAAAAGCTTTTAGTCATGCTCGCCAAATGGCGTTTCCACACCCTTTTTTTCAGCCTTCTGCTACTGGCCGGATGTGCCGCCAGTTCCCACAAAGCACCCCTTGAGGAGCGAAGCGGAAGCCACTCCCGCCGTGTGCAAGTCCACACCGTGGCGCGTGGCGATACCCTTTTTTCCGTCGCCAGGTCGCACGGCTTCGATGCTGGCGAGTTAGCGAGGGCTAACGGCCTGCGAGCTCCCTACACCATTTATCCCGGCCAGAAGTTGTATGTCGGAACGCCCGCCGCGGTGGCGGCAATGCGGCGCGGGGAATCCTATGCGGACGAAAACGCAGCGGAGGGTGGAGCGGGCGGCGGCGCTGCCGCGGGCAAGAATTCAAAGTCGAAAAGCAAAACACGCCTTACTAAAAATGCCGGGGAAGCGATGGCTCTGGGTCCCTGGCGTTGGCCCGCCGACGGTGCGTTGATTCAGCGTTTTGGTGGCGGGGAGGGCGGAGCCAAGGGTATTGATATTCAAGGCCAGTTGGGAGAGCCTGTATACGCGGCCAACAGCGGGAAAGTAGTTTACGCCGGAAGCGGTTTGTTGGGTTATGGGAACCTTCTGATCGTCCGGCACAACGAGCAGTACCTGAGTGCTTACGCTCATAACAGTCGCCTGCTGGTGCGAGAAGGCGAAATGATTAAAGCTGGCGACCGCATTGCCGAGGTAGGGGATAGTGGGACCGATTCAACCAGACTGCATTTTGAAATTCGTCGTTATGGGGAACCTGTGGACCCGCTCGGTCTGCTGCCCCGGCGCTGAATTCGATCTGCGTCATTGGGGTGCGATGTAAATACGGGCAGGATGCCAGCAATTTCGATTTCGTAAATGGCTGGATAGTGCGCGGCGCATTATCGGGAACAATAAAGAACGACTTTCTAGAAGGGTTAGCCTATGCAAATCGAAAGAGACGAGCAGTTCGGAGGCGGCGATTTTGACGGCGCGCTCGGCGTGGGCGAGCTGGGATTCGAACTCGAAGGCGAAGAAGCTGTCATGCTGGCCGATGCCGGAGCCGACATGCAGGAAGTCGTGGAGGAGGCCGAGGAAAGCGAAGCCGAGCGCCGGCCCCGCACTTATACCGGCCGCGTCAGCCAGACGGTCGGTCTTCAGAAAACGCTGGATGCTACCCAGCTTTATCTCAATGAAATTGGTTTTTCTCCGCTGCTCACTCCGGAAGAGGAAGTGTATTTCGCGCGCCTTTCCATGAGGGGCGACGCCGGCGGCCGCAAGCGCATGATCGAAAGCAACCTGCGCCTGGTGGTGAAGATCGCCCGCCGTTACGTCAATCGTGGCCTGTCCCTGCTCGATCTGATCGAAGAGGGCAACCTGGGATTGATTCGCGCCGTGGAAAAATTCGATCCCGAGCGCGGTTTCCGTTTCTCGACTTACGCGACCTGGTGGATTCGCCAGACCATCGAACGCGCGATCATGAACCAGACGCGCACGATCCGCCTGCCGATTCATGTGGTGAAGGAACTCAATGTTTATCTGCGCGCGGCGCGCGAGCTGACGCAAAAGCTGGATCACGAGCCCTCGGCCGAGGAAATCGCCGAGTTGCTCGACCGGCCGGTCGAAGACGTCAAACGGATGCTCGGCCTGAACGAGCGCGTCACCTCGGTCGACACGCCGCTGGGACCGGATTCCGACAAATCGCTGCTGGACACCATTCCGGATATGCATGTCTCCGATCCGGCGGAATTGCTGCAGGACGACGACATGCGCTCCAGCATTTCCGAGTGGCTGGGCGAGCTGACCGAGAAGCAGCGCGAAGTGGTGGCCCGCCGTTTTGGCCTGCGCGGTTACGAAAGCAGCACCCTGGAAGAAGTCGGCCGCGAAATCGGGCTGACCCGGGAGCGTGTCCGCCAGATCCAGGTGGAAGCTTTGCGGCGCCTGCGCGACATCATGGAAAAACACGGTTTGACCGGCGATTCCGTGTTCAACTGAATCGTTGCCGCGACGACGGAGCCGCTCGATCGAGCGGCTTTGTTATTTTTGAGGTTCCGCAAACAGGCCGTCGCCTGCGGCGGCGATGGTCCTCACCGTTTCGACGAATTTGCCGGTGAGCGGTGAGCGGGAGCTGTCCGGCCAGACCAGCGCCAACGTCAGTACGTTGTTCAGTTCGGCCACGGGTTTGAAGACAACGCCGGGCAACGGCGATGACTCGCTGGCGGCCACGATAAAACTGGCCCCCATGCCCACGGCCACCAGATTCAACGCGGTCGCCTCGCTGTCGACCTCCTGGATGATGCGCGGCGTCAACCCGCCGGCAATGCAGGTGCGCAGCAGGGTATCCGAGTAATAGGCGTTGCGCGATCGCGCCGTCCACAGGAAGGATTCGGCTTCGAGGTCGTGCAGGTGAATGATGTCCTGGCCGGCCAGGGCGTGTGCCCGGTGCAGCGCCAGATAAAAGCGATCGGTCGCCACTTCAACCCGGGCGAGTCCCCGGTCATGCTCGGGCGACAGATAAATGAAGCCGGCATCCAGTTCGCCCGCGTTCAGCGCGGCGCACTGCGCCGGCGAGGTCATCTGCTGCAATCGCAGCTCAACCGCCGGAAATGCCTGGCGGAAGGCGCTGAATGAGCGCGAAACGATGGGCGAGCGTCCCGCCGTCTCCCGAAAGCCCACGCGCAAGGTACCGATCTGGCCCGAGGCCGCCTGCCGCACGCGCTCGGTGGCCTGGATGACATCCCGCAGAATCCGGCGCGCGTCCTCCAGATAGAGGCGTCCCGCTTCTGTGAGCCGGACCCGCCCCTTGGCGCGCTCAAAGAGGTTGCAGCCAAGCTCCGCTTCGAGTTGTGCCATTTGCTTGGAGAGAGCCGGCTGGGCTACGTGCAGCCGCGCCGCCGCCCGGTGAAAGTTCTCTTCCTCCGCGGCGATGACAAAATAACGCAGGTGTCTCAGCTCCATCCGAGGATGGTAACAAATAGGAATCGAGTTGGTAACTATTCAATCTTGGAGTTATCACTACCGGCCGTTTACGATTACGCCGGTAGACCCCAGGCTGTGGGCATCTATTGTCTCCATAAACCTGTTTTAATCCGTGAGAGTCAATATGGCAGAACAGAAAGCAACCAACGTGCATTGGCACGAAGGCGAAGTGACCCGCGAAGACCGTCAGCGCCTGCTCGGGCAAAAAGGCGCGACCCTGTGGTTCACCGGCCTGTCCGGCAGCGGCAAGAGCACGGTGGCGGTGGCGCTGGAAAAAGTGCTGTTGGAGCGCGGCAAGCTGGCTTACCGCCTCGATGGTGACAACGTGCGTCTGGGCATCAATAAGAACCTGGGCTTCAGCGCCGAAGACCGCGCGGAAAACATCCGCCGCATCGGCGAGATCGCCAAGTTGTTCGTCGATACCGGCGTGATTGTCCTGTCCAGCTTTGTCAGCCCCTATCGCGCCGATCGCGATGTGGTGCGCGCCCTGCACGACGCCGGCAACATGGACTTCATCGAAGTGTTCGTCGACTGCTCCCTCGACGAGGCCGAGAAGCGCGATCCGAAGGGCCTGTACAAGAAAGCCCGCGCCGGCGAGATCAAGAACTTCACCGGTATCTCCGATCCCTACGAGGCGCCGCTCAAGCCCGAGCTGGTGCTGAAAAGCGACGAGATGAGCCTGGAGGCCGAAGTGGCCGCGCTGCTGGATCTGCTCGAGGCGCGCGGCATTATTGGTCAATGAGAGTTGGTCAATGAGAGTTGGTCAATGATAGTCGGCCAATGATTTTCCTCGCGGCGCGTGCGCGCGCCGCTTCGCAATAGGAGAGAGCAATGATCAAGCCCCACGGCTCGAATGAGCTGAATCCGCTGTTCGTCTACGACACCGAAAAGCACCATGCCCTGGCTAAAGAGGCGGAAACCCTGCCCTCGCTGCTGCTCAATTCCGCCGCCGCCGCCAATGCGGTGATGCTGGGCGCCGGTTATTTCAACCCGCTGCCCGGCTACATGAACCTGGCCGATGCCCTCAGCGTCGCCGAGAAGCTGCACACCACCTCCGGCCTGTTCTGGCCGGTGCCGATTCTGAACCTGGTCAAGGATATCTCCGGCATCCAGGGCGCCAAGCGCATTGCTCTGCGCGACCCGAACGTCGAAGGCAACCCGGTGCTGGCCGTCATGGACGTCGAGGCGATCGAGCCTGTCAGCCAGGACCAGATCACCGCCATGGCCGAGCAGATTTTCGGCACTCTGGATCCGAAACACCCCGGCGTGGCGGTATTCACCAGCCTGGGCAACCACGTGGTTTCCGGCCCGATCCAGGTCCTGAACTTCAGCTACTTCCAGGCTGATTTCCCGGATACCTTCCGCACCGCCGTGGAAATCCGCAATGAAATCGCCGAGCGTGGCTGGAAAACCGTGGTGGCCTTCCAGACCCGCAACCCGATGCACCGCGCCCACGAAGAACTGTGCCGCATGGCCCAGGAGCGCCTGAACGCCGACGGCATCGTTATCCACATGCTGCTGGGCAAACTGAAAGAGGGCGATATTCCCGCTCCGGTTCGCGATGCCTGCATCCGCACCATGGTGGAAAACTATTTCCCGAAAAACACCGTGATGATCACCGGTTACGGCTTCGACATGCTGTACGCCGGCCCGCGCGAAGCGGTGCTGCACGCCGTGTTCCGCCAGAACATGGGCGCCACCCACTTCATCGTCGGCCGCGACCATGCCGGCGTGGGCGATTACTACGGCGCCTTCGACGCGCAAACCATCTTCGATGAGAAAGTGCCGAAGGATGCGTTGTTGATCCAGATCTTCCGCGCCGACAACACCGCGTATTCGAAGAAACTGAATCGTGTGGTGATGATGCGCGAAGCGCCGGATCATACCCCGGACGACTTCATCAACCTGTCGGGCACCAAAGTGCGCCAGATGCTGGGCCAGGGCATTGCGCCTCCGCCGGAGTTCTCGCGTCCGGAAGTGGCCAAGGTGCTGATGGCGTACTATCAGAGCCTCGGCGGCTGATAGAGCCAGGACCGCACGGCACGAAAAAACCCGCTTTATGCGGGTTTTTTGTTTTTGGCCGATCACTGTGTTTTGATGCCGCCAAGAATAAATACACGGATGGAGTAAAAACGGCAGCGGGAAAACTTTTTACGACATGCTCGTTCTAAGCTGGGCATTCAGCGTGGTATTCCCTCCTGTTGCGTCCTTCCGCCGGATTGCCCGCCGGCGGCGGTTTCCACTTGAAAACATGGGTCTCCCACTGGATAAATCGGAGAATTCGTATGCGTTTTGGAAGGGTGTTGTCCACCGTAGTTGTCTGTGCCGCGTTGGCGCAACCGGCTCTGGCCTCCTGGCCCACGTCCGATGCCGACGGGCGTCCGCTGCCGAGCCTGGCGCCGATGATAAAAACCGTCAGCCCGTCCGTCGTCAATATCTCCACGTACACGACGCGCACGGTCCAGAATCCCATGCTCAACGACCCCTTCTTCCGCCACTTCTTCCAGTTGCCGCCCGATGCCCAGCCGCAGCAGCGCCGCACCCAGAGCGCGGGTTCCGGCGTGATCATCGACGCCGCGGCCGGCACCGTGGTGACCAACCATCACGTGGTCGATGGCGCGGATGAGATCGTGGTGGGATTCCAGGATGGCCACACCGTCAAGGCCAAGCTGGTGGGTTCCGACCCCGAGGTCGATATCGCGGTGCTGAAAATCGAGCCCTCCAAACTGACCGCCCTCAAGCTCGGCGATTCCGACAGGGCCGAGGTGGGGGATTTCGTCATCGCCATCGGCAATCCGTTCGGCCTGGGGCAGACGGTGACCACGGGCGTGGTCAGCGCGCTGGGTCGCAAGGGACTGGGCATCGAGGGTTATGAAAACTTCATCCAGACCGACGCCTCGATCAACCCGGGCAACTCCGGCGGCGCGCTGGTCAATCTGCGCGGCGAACTGATCGGCATCAACACGGCGATTCTCGGGCCGAGCGGCGGCAACATCGGCATCGGCTTCGCGATTCCCGTGAAAATGGTGAAAAACAGCGTCGATCAGATTCTCAAATATGGCGCCGTCAAACGCGGCCAGCTGGGCATCGCGATCCAGGACCTGACCCCGGACCTGGCTGGCGCCTTCAACATCGATCCGAACCAGCGCGGCGTGGTGGTGGCCCAGGTGCAACCCGGCACCGGCGCGGCCAAGGCCGGCATCCAGGCGGGCGATGTGGTGGTCAGCATCGATGGCAATGTCGTGGAGAGCGCGTCCGAACTGCGCAACGAAATCGGCTCCCACCGCATTGGCGACAGCATCAAGCTGACCTTGCTGCGCGAAGGCAAGAGCCGCGTTGTCGATGTGAAGATCGGCGAGCCTTCGACCGATGCGAACGGATCGACCGATATTCACCCCTATCTCAAGGGCGCCAAGCTGGAGGCCCGCGACGACGGCCACGGCATCCGTGTCGCCGCCATTGCCCAGGGTTCGCCGGCGGCTCAGTCGGGCCTGCAGGTCGGCGATGTGATCGTATCGGTCAATCGGCGCGAGGTGCGCTCCCTGGATGAGCTGAAGCAGGTGGCCTCGTCTTCGCCGCAGCGGCTGTTGCTGCGCATCATTCGTGGCAATGCCGCGCTGTTCCTGGTTCTGCAGTAGCATCGCCATTGACAGTCCGGGGTGATGTGTCGTCCGATTAGACGATGGCAGCCCCGGCCCAAACTGGCAATATCCCTACCAGTGTCATGGTCTAACCCCTGCGGTACCTGAAAAAAAGACAAGCTCAGAGGACAACTTCTATGAACGCGCCGCAATCCATCAAGCCGAACCCCTACAAGATCGAAGCCAAGGAAATCGCCCCCCGCTACGGCCGGGGCTGGCACTGCCTGGGTCTCGCCAGCAGCATCACCAGCACGCCGGTGGCGCTGAATTATTTCGGCACCAAGCTGGTCGCCTACCGTGGCGAAGACGGCAAGGTGGCGATCCTGGACGCCTACTGCCCGCACATGGGCGCGGACCTGTCCCTGGGTTGCGTCGAAGGCAACTCGCTGCGTTGCCCGTTCCACTCCTGGCGCTGGGGCGCCGACGGCGTGTGTGACGATATTCCCTACGCCAAGCGCATTCCGCCGAAGGCCGTGATCAAGTCCTGGCCGACGATGGAGGAGAACGGATTGTTGTTCGTCTGGAACGATCCGGAAGGCCACGATCCGCTGCCCGAGTACGCTCCGCCGCGCATCGACGATTGCTATTCCGATGAGTGGACCGGCTGGACCGTAGAGAAGATCTTCATCCCGATCAACTCGCGCGAGCTGGTCGACAACATGGCTGACGTGGCCCACTTCGGTCCGATCCACGGCGCCAACGCCACCAGCTTCAAGAACATCGTCAACGGCGTGCAGTACACGCAACAGATGACCAGCCGCTCGGAAATTCTGGCTGAGTCCAGCGATCTGTTCAGCGAAGCCACCTACACCGGTCCGGCTTACATGACCACCTACATGACCGGCCAGATGGGCGGCATGGAAGTGAATTCGCGCCTGCTGGTTGCCCACGTGCCCATCGACACCGATTCCTTCGATTTGTATTTCGGCGTGAACATCAAGAAAAACCCGG
>Ga0153956_1000514_pt1 | contig 42617 bp, 35 predicted proteins | sample TSFL040MetaG_FD_104704 | JGI IMG/M metagenome (GOLD analysis project Ga0153956, IMG submission 104704) | Attine ant fungus gardens microbial communities from Florida, USA - TSFL040 MetaG | ecosystem: Host-associated > Fungi > Mycelium > Unclassified | place: USA: Florida, Wekiwa Springs... | reverse complement strand
TGATGCGCCGGTCTATCCGGTGAAGGGCTATTCGCTCACGGTGCCGATTACGGATGCGACGGTGGCGCCGGAATCGACGGTGATGGATGAAACCTACAAGGTGGCGATCACCCGTCTCGGCGATCGCATCCGCGTCGGCGGCACCGCCGAAGTCGGCAATTACCGGCCGGTGCCATATGCGCCGCGCCGCTTGCCGCTCGACAAGTCGCTCACGGACCTGTTTCCGAAAGCCGGCGATCTCGCGCGCGCGACCTTCTGGAGCGGCCTGCGCCCGATGACGCCGGACGGCCCGCCCATCGTCGGCCCGACGCATCTTCCCAATCTCCATCTCAACACCGGGCACGGCACGCTCGGCTGGACCATGGCCTGCGGCACCGCCCGCGTGCTGGCGGACCAGATCGCCGGCAAGACGCCGGAACTCGACGTAAGCGCGCTGGCGATTGGGAGGTATGGGTGAGCTTCTTTCTTCACTTCTCCCCACCGGGGAGAGGTCGTCCGGCGTAGCGCAGCGAAGCCGGGCGGGTGAGGGGGCTTACACTCTTGCGGAGTTTGTGGCGCCCCCTCACCCCACCCCTCTCCTCGGAGGGGAGAGGGAGTCTACGGAGCGGGGTGAAGGGGCCACGCATGCCCGCCATGCGGTCGTCTCGTCCCATTTACATCCCCCGGATTTCTGTTTTCACTCGCTGAAAACCATTCGGGGGAAACATGAGCGGTTCTGCTGCGTCGGCCAATGTGATCGAGGCCGATTACGTCATCGTGGGGGCCGGTTCGGCCGGTTGTGTGCTGGCCAATCGTCTGTCGGCGTCCGGCAAATATTCGGTGCTGCTGCTGGAGGCCGGTCCGCAGGATCGCAACATCTGGATTCACGTCCCGCTCGGCTACGGCAAGCTGTTCAAGGAAAAGACCGTTAACTGGATGTATGAGACCGAGCCCGAGCCCGGCCTCAACAACCGCAAGGTGTTTCAGCCGCGCGGTAAGGTGCTGGGCGGTTCCAGCTCCATCAACGGCCTGCTTTATCTGCGCGGCCAGCACGAGGACTACGACCGCTGGCGTCAGCTCGGCAATGCCGGCTGGGGTTATGACGACGTGCTGCCCTATTTCAAGAAAGCGGAAAACCAGGCGCGCGGGCCGAACGATTATCACGGCGTCGGCGGCCCGCTGCCGGTGTCCGACACGCGTTGCCCAGATCCGTTATCGGAAGCTTTCATCGTCGCAGCCGCGCAGACCGGGATTCCCACCAACAACGATTTCAACGGCGCGACGCAGGAAGGCGCCGGCTGGTTCCAGACCACCACCAAGGACGGCCGCCGCGCCTCGACCGCGCGTGCCTATCTGCGGCCGGCGCTGAAGAACGGCCACGGCAACCTGCGCGTCGAAACCGAGGCGCTGGCACAGCGGCTGGTGTTCGAGGGCAAGCGTGCGGTGGGCGTGCAGTTCAAGCAGCACGATGTCATCAGAACGGCGCGGGCGCGCAAGGAAGTGCTGGTGTCGAGCGGCGCCTATAATTCGCCGCAACTGTTGCAGCTCTCCGGCGTCGGACCTGCCGATCTCCTGAAGCAGCACGGCATCGACGTGCTGCTCGATGCGCCCGGCGTCGGCAGCGATCTGCAGGATCACATGCAGGTCCGCATGGTGATGGAGTGCCCGCAGAAGATCACGCTCAATGACTTCGTCAACAATCCCGTGCGCAAGGCGATGATGGGGCTGCAATATGCGGCGTTCCGCACCGGGCCGCTGACTTATGCCGCCGGCACCACCGGCGCGTTCTTCAAGACCGATCCGCGCATGGCCTCGCCGGATATCCAGATTCACTTCCTGCCGTTCTCCACCGACAAGATGGGCGAGAAGCTGCATCCGTTCTCCGGCTATTCGGCGTCGGTGTGCCAGGTGCGGCCGGAAAGCCGCGGCTCGCTCAAAATCAAGAGCGCCGATCCCTCGGTGCCGCCGGAAATCCGCATCAACTATCTGGCGACGGAGACCGACCGCACGGCGAATGTCGAAGGCTTGAAGATCCTGCGCAAGATCCTGAATGCGCCGGCGATGAAGCCGTTCGTCACGAAGGAAGTCGAGCCGGGGCCGGGCACCGTGACCGACGAGGACTGGCTCGCCTTCTGCCGCCTGCGCGGCAGCACGGTCTATCATCCCACCTCCACCTGCCGCATGGGCAGCGATGCGCGCGCGGTGGTCGATCAGCGCCTGCGCGTGCGCGGCATCGACGGCCTGCGCGTGGTCGATGCGTCGATCATGCCGGACCTGATGTCGGGCAACACCAATGCGCCGGTGATCATGATCGCCGAGAAGGCATCGGACATGATTCTGGAAGATGCGCGGTGAACTTAACCTCGCCCCGCTTGCGGGGAGAGGTCGACTTCCACATGCGAAGCATGTGGAAGTCGGGTGAGGGGGACTCTCCATGCGCTCGGAGTCCGTGGAGAGTCCCCCTCATCCGACCCGGTTTCGCTGCGCTTCGCCGGGCCACCTTCTCCCCGCTTGCGGGGAGAAGGAACTACGCCTTCCGCATCCACACCTTGTTGTCGTGAAACGCTGCGCCGCCATAGGGGGCGACGGCTTCGCTACCGGTGAGCATGTTGATGCCGCGGCCGCCGATGTGGGATTTGTTGGGGTGGATGGATTCCGCGATCAGCACGCCGCGGCGCAGGCCGTCGAAGATGCGCGCGGTCAGCGTCGTCTCGCCGCGGGGATTGCCGAGCGTCACCGCGTCGCCGTCTGCAATACCAAGCTGAGCCGCATCCACCGGATGGATCATCACCGTCGGTGCGCCTTCGCGGGCCTGGGATGACGGCGTTTCGTTGAAGCTGGTGTTGAGGAAGCTGCGCGAGGGACTGGTGGCGAGCCGGAACGGATGCGCGTCGTCCACCGTCTCGATCGCCGTCCAGTGATCGGGGAAGGACGGCATCGTCTCCCATCGGCCCATCAGGCCGGCATTGGCCATCGGCACGTTCGCCCAGTCGGCCTTGAAGTGGAATTTGCCGTCGGCATGGGCGAAGCCGTCGAGATAATGCGAGGCGCGGAAATCCGGCTGCAGGTCGCGCCAGATGTCAGCTTCGAGCCCGTCGATGCCGCCGTGGCCGCTGGCCGCCAGCGTCGCGTCGATGATCTCGCGCGCCGTCATCGCGAAGCCGCGATGGGTGGCGCCGAGCCGCGCGGCGAGGCCCTGTATGACGTCGTGATTCGCGCGGCATTCCCCCGGTGCGTCGATCAGTTTCGCGCCGACGGAAATGTGCTGATGCCCGCCGCCGTAATAGAGGTCGTCATGCTCCATGAACATAGTGGCGGGCAGCACGAGATCGGCCATCATGGCCGTCTCGGTCATGAACTGTTCGTGCACCGCGACGAACAAGTCCTCGCGCGCAAAACCCTGTCGCACCAACGCCTGTTCCGGCGCGACGGTGACGGGGTTGGTGTTCTGGATCAGCATTGCCTTCACCGGCGGGCCACCCCGCAGGGCGTCCGCATCGCCGGTGAGAATGCGGCCGATCCTGGATTGGTCGAGCCGCCGCACCGTGGGATCGATCACGTCCAGACCTTCGATCAGCGTCTTGTCGAACTTCCAGATCGCGGCATTGTTGAAGAAGGCGCCGCCGCCTTCGTGCTGCCAGGCGCCGGTGACGGTGGGCACGCACAGCGCCGCATGCATCTGCGTGGCGCCGTTGCGGCTGCGGGTGAAACCGTAGCCGAGGCGGAAGAAGCTGCGCGGCGTGGTGCCGACCAGATGCGCGAACGCCTCGATCTCCGCCGCCGGCACGCCGCAGATATCAGACGCCCATTCCGGCGTGCGCGTCGCCAGATGCGCTTCCAGCTCCGGCGAGGCGTCGGTGTAAGCAGCGAGATAGGCGCGATCGGCGAAGCCGTCGCGGAACAGCACATGCATGACGCCGCAGGCGAAGGCGCCGTCGGTGCCGGGGCGCAGCAGGATCTTGATGTCCGCCTGCTTCATGGTGTCGTTGTCGTAGATATCGATAGCCGCGATCTTGGCGCCGCGCTCCTTGCGCGCCCGGGTGGCGTGGGTCATCACATTGACCTGGGTGGAGACGGGATTGGTGCCCCAGATCACGATCAGGTCCGACTTCACCATCTCGCGCGGATCGACGCCGGCCACCTTGCCGGTGCCGGCGGTGAAGCCGACATAGGCGACGGTCGAACAGATGGTGCCGTAGAAGCGCGAATATTTTTTCTCGTGCGTGAGGCGATCGATGCCGCCGCGCATCACCAGGCCCATGGTGCCGGCATAGAAATAAGGCCAGACGGATTCCGCGCCGAAGTCGCGCTCGGCGGCGTTGAACTTCGCCGCGATCTCGTCGAGTGCTTCATCCCAGGTGATGCGCGCAAACTGCCCGGAGCCTTTCGGCCCGGTGCGGCGCATCGGATAGGTCAGCCGTTCGGGATGATGAATGCGCTCGGCATAGCGCGCCACCTTCGCGCAGACCACGCCGGCGGTGTAGCTCTGCCGCTTCGATCCGCGCACCCGGCCGATCGAGGTGCCATCGATCACCTCGACATCGAGCCCGCAGGCCGACGGGCAATCATGCGGACAGGTGGAGTGCTTGATGGCGATCTGGGGCTGGACGTTCATGGGGGGAAGGTAGCACAGGGCCGAGATGGGGGAAGGAGGGACTGCGTGGAATCAGCAGTTCCGGCGGTGTGTCGCTAACCTCTCCCCGCTCGCGGGGAGAAGGAAGGATCACCCCGCCTCATGGAACGGGTAATCCGTATATCCCTTCTCCTCGCCGCCGTAGAACGTCGCGCGGTTGTAAGGCGTGAAAGCGACTTTCTGCCGGATGCGCTCCGGCAGATCCGGATTGGCGATGAAGGGGCGGCCGAAGGCGATGATGTCGACATTGCCGGAGGCGACGGCTTCCTCGGCGGAGGCGGCGTCGAAGCCGCCGGCGGTGACCAGCACGCCGTTCCAGAGCGGGCGGAACAGATCATAGGCTTTCGGCACATTGTCGTGAAACACTTCGGCGCGGCCGACGCCGCTGGTGCGCGGTTCGACCAGATGCAGATAAGCGAGACCCAGCTTGTCGAGTTCGCCGGCGACGTAGCTGTAGAGCGGCATCGGATCGGCTTCGCCGGAATCGTTGGACACACCATAGGGTGAGATACGCACCGCGACGCGATCGGCGCTCCAGGTGTCGATGACGGCTTTCGTGACTTCCAGCAGCAGCCGGGCGCGGTTCGCGATGGAGCCGCCATACCGGTCGGTGCGCTGGTTGCTGCGCGTCTGCAGGAACTGTTCGAGCAGATAGCCGTTGGCGCCGTGCACCTCGACGCCGTCGAAGCCGGCTTCGCGGGCATTGCGCGTGGCCTGCCTGTAGGCGTCGATGATGCCGGGAATCTCGCTCGTCTCCAGCGCGCGCGGCGTCTCGTATGGGACCGTCTCGCCGGTTGCGATGCGCGTGGTGGCGTTGATGGCGATGGCCGAGGCCGACACCGGCAGCTTGCCGCCGGGCTGCAACGACGAATGCGAAACGCGGCCGACATGCCAAAGCTGCAGGAAGATGATGCCGCCCTTGGCATGGACCGCATCCACCACCTGTTTCCAGCCGGCGATCTGCTCCTTTGAATAGATGCCCGGCGTGTTCGGGCTGCCCTGTCCCTCGGGCATCACCTGTGAGGCTTCGGCGATGATGAGCCCGCCCTTGCTGGCGCGCTGGGCGTAATATTCGGCATTGAGCGCACGCGCGGCGAGCGTCGATTTCTCCGCGCGCATGCGCGTCAGTGGGGCCATGGCGACGCGATGGCTCAATGTGAAGGGACCGACCTGCAGCGGGGCGAACAACGGCGACGACATCCGAACTCCATTCAAGCATTCAAGGGGCGACAGGGGCATCGTTCAATAAGCGGACACCATCGGTCAATCCTGGTTGCGCTGCAATATGAGGGGCGCATGACCGTCACGGCATCGGCGGCGGTTGCCGTTTTCGGCATTTCCGCGTAGGCGAGCGCCATCATGACCGCTGCCGAATCCCAGCCTTCCGCCAAGCCCGAAGCCGTCGATCCCCCGGTCAGCGCGGCGCTGATCGCTGCCTTGCTCATTCTGACTTGCGGCCATGTGCTGTCGAACATGCTGCGCACCACGCCGGCGGTGGCGATCGACGTGATGGCGCCGGATCTCGGCGTGACGCCGCAGACGCTGGCGGCGCTGACATCGGCCTATCATTTCTTCTTCGCGCTGTTTCAGGTGCCGATCGGCGTCGCGATGGACCGCTACAGCATCCGCTCGGTCTCGCTGGTGCTGTTCGCGGGAACGGTGGCCGGTGCGGCGATCGCCGCCCTGTCCACCGGTCCGCTCTCGTTCTTCGTCTCGCAGGCGACGCTCGGCATCGCGACCTCGGGCATGCTGATGTGTCCGATGACGCTTGCGGCCAAGCGGCTGACGCCCGGGCAATTCGGCCTGTGGTCCGGCATCGTCCTGTCGTTCGGCAATTCCGGCCTGCTGCTGTCGGCCAGCCCGCTGGCCTATATCGTCGAGCACGGCGGCTGGCGCATGGGATACTGGATCGCCGCCGGCGCGGCCGTCGTGGTCGCGGTTCTGGTGGCGCTGATCGTGCCCGTCATGCGCTCCAGCGGCCAGCACCGTGCGCTCGTCGGCGAAATGGTGTCGGTGCTTCATCTCGGCATGTCGCGCGCGGTGCGCGGCATGATGATCGTCGCTTTCGTGATGCTGGCGATCCAGCTGGTGCTGCGCGGCGTGTGGGCCGGTCCCTGGCTGATGGAGCTCAAGGGATTGTCCCGGATCGAAGCAGGCAATGTGCTGGCGCTGTTCACCGTGTCGGTGGTGATCGCGCCCGTGCTGTCGGGTGTGCTGGATCGCAAGATCGGTCATCGCCGCTGGCAGTTGCTGGCGTTCAATCTGGTCGCGGCGGGATGTCTGTTTCTGATGGCGCTCGGTGCGCCCGGCTATCCGCTGGCCGTGGCTCTCGGTGTACCGTTCGTCTCCGCGCAGGCCGATACGGTCTTGCTGGTGGTGGTCGGGCTTCTCGTCTCCATGCAGCCGCTGATCTATGCGATGATCCGCGAGGTCGTCACCACCGAGAATGTGGGCAAGGCGCTGTCGGCGGCCAATCTGTCGTTCTTCCTCGGCACCGCAGTGATGCAGTCCGTCACCAGCCCGATCGCGGCTTATTGGGGCTTGCCGGCGGTGTTTGCGTCGATGGCGATCTTTCTGGCGGTCTGCACCATCGGATTTTTCGTTCTCACCCGGCCGGCGGCGTCCCGCGTCACAGCGTGAAGCCGATTTCGCGCGGCAAGCTGCTGGCGTTACCTTTGCGCTTGTGATCAGATGCACTGTGTGACGCGGCGATGACGCTGCGCACAACAGACCTGTACAGGGAGGACGTCTTGCCTTTCTTCGTCAAAGGGACTGACACATCCGGCACCGTGTCGTTGCGCCGCGACAATGCCGAGGGGGCCGTCAAGAAGGCCCGGGAGCTGCTGGAAGACGGCAGCTGGGACATCCAGATCACCAGCCCGGACGGCCTCGTCTATCCGCTCGCGGAATTCGAAGCGATGCAGGACGCCGGCGCAGCGGCGCATTGACCTTACACTCTCCCCTCATCCTGAGGAGCCGCTGCGCTCATGCGGGCTGCATTCACGCGAGCTGAAGCTTGAACGCGGTCATTAGCGTGGCCAGCGTGACGCCGCAGGCCGTGGTCACGATCATCATGTTGACGACGCTGCGGGTGGCAACGCGCGCGACCGCGTAAGCGGGATGAACCGGGGCGGGTGCCGCCGGTTTCCTGCGCGGAGCTGCCTTCTTCTTTGCTGCCATCATGACCCCCAAAAGAGCGGGCCAGGCCGTTGATCGGCCTGACCCTGACGCCTTCCCTGCCGAGGTTTGTCCCTCGATCATGCAGGGATCATCGCATGAACGGGCGCTGAATTGCTTAACGGGCGTGGTGAATCGAATCTGACCGGATTCGATGGTTTATGAATTTCCGGGTGTTTCTGGATTTGCCAAAACCGCGTCCGGGACACGGAGGTGCAAGAGCAAACGAGGCTAAATCGTGCGCCCGCCGTCCACCGGCAGGATTACGCCGGTCAGGAATTCGGATTCCTCGCCGGCGAGATAGACGCAGGCATTGGCGATGTCGTCGGGGCGCGACATGCGGCCGAGCGGGATCGTGGCGACGAACTTGGCGCGGTTCTCCGGCGTGTCCGGCACGCCCATGAAGGATTCCAGCAGCGCCGTCTCGCCGATGACAGGGGCGATGCAGTTGACCCGGATGCCGTCGGGCGCAAGTTCGACGGCCATCGACTTCGACATCAGGTTCACCGCGCCCTTGGTGGCGTTGTACCAGGTGAGGCCGGGCCGCGGACGCACGCCGGCAGTGGAGCCGATATTGATGATGCGGCCGCTGTTCTGCTTCTTCATGACGGGCACGCAGGCATTGGTCATCAGGAAGATCGACTTCACATTGATGTCGAACGCTTTGTCGAACTCCTCCTCGGTGACGTCCAGCAGTGGCTTGTTGCGGAACGTCCAGCCGGCATTGTTGACGACCACGTCGAGCTTGCCGAATGTCTCCACCGCGAGTTTCACCGCGCCGTCGACATCGGCCTTGCTGGTGACGCTGCCGCCATAGGCGATCGCATTTGCGCCGATCTCGCCCGCGACCCGCTCGGCACCTTCGGCATTGAGATCGAAAATGATGACCTTGGCGCCTTCGCGGGCATAAGCGCGGGCAATCCCGGCGCCGAAGCCGGAGGCGCCGCCGGTGACGATCGTCGATAGACCTTGAAGTCGCATGTCATGTTCTCCCGGATGTTGTGCTTGGAACGGCCGCGCAATGCGTGAATGTGAGGTCGTAGGGTTAGAGCTGTAGGGTGGGCAAAGCGAAGCGTGCCCACCAGTTCAGGTGGAAAGCGAAGCGGTGGGCACGCTTCGCTTTGCCCACCCTACATTCTTCGCGGCATCCGCCCTACGGTAATGATATCAGAGATAACGCCGCGCGTTGACTTCCTCGAGATCGAGTCCTTCCTCGATGGTCTGCAGCACGCTGTCATGGATTTCGCCGGTGCGGTGCATTTTCAGAAGCTCGGCGCGGCCGGCGTCGATGGCCAGCAGGACGGTGGTGTAATGCGCGATGCGATGCGGCGACAACGTGTCGGCCTCCTCGACATAACGTGCGGCGGCGCCCTTGCGGTAGGTATATTGCTCGAACAGGCGCGGATGGTTGTGCGTGCCGTCCTCGTTGCGGGAGGCTTTCTCGATGGCCGCAAACTGTGCGTCGGCAACCCTTGCACGCGCCTGCGCTTCGTTCAGCATGGATTGATGCGGCGATGCGATGTTGTCGCGAATGAGCAGGCGCACCATCGGCGCCAGGGTCGAACCCTGGACCAGAACCGTCACCAGAATGACGGCGAAAGTCATGGCGATGATCTGGTCGCGGCCCGGGAAATGTTCGACAAGCGACAAGGCGGCGGCAAGGCTGACCACGCCCCGCAGCCCGGCCCAGCTCACGATGATGGGGATTGCGACCGGCGGCGCGGGATCGCGCGTCCGCAGCCGCGATGAAAAAAGGCGCGGAATATAGATGCTGGAAAATATCCAGACGAAGCGAGCGGCGGTGACGGCGGCGATGACGGCAATGGTCGCAGGCAGCAGCGCGACCATCGCATCATAGCCGCCGAGACGATGCAGCACGCCGCGCAGCGCGAGGCCGATCAGGATGAAGACCAGCGATTCCAGCACGAACACGACGACGCTCCAGGTGACGGTGGACCGTGTGCGCAGCGTCGCGTCGAGGAATTCGTGCTGTTTCCAGCCCAGGATCATGCCGCAGGCCACGGTGGACAGCACGCCGGAGACATGCAGCTTCTCGGCCGCGATGTAGGAAATCCAGGCCACCAGGAAGGTCAGGGCAATGGCGAGGTCGACCTCCTCCTTGAGGCGCTTGATCGCCAGCATGGCGGCGCAGGCGAAAACAACGCCGACCAGCACGCCGCCGATCGCAACCGCAAAGAAACTCACGGTCGCTTCGCCGGCGCTGAACGAACCGGTCAGTGCCGCCGCCACCGCAAAGCGCAGCAGCACCAGGCCGGATGCGTCATTGACGAGGCTCTCGCCCTCCAGCAGCACGATGACCCGATGCGGCAGCGGCACCTTCTCCAGCACAGCCTTTGCGGCCACCGAGTCCGGCGGCGACACGATCGCGCCGAGCGCGAAACAGGCGGCCCAGGGCAGATCGGGGATGATCCAGTGGGCGACTACGCCGACCACCAGCGTCGTGAAAAAGACGGCGCCGACGGCGAGGTGCAGGATGATGCTGAGATTCGCACGAAAATCCCGCCACGACGTGAACCATGCGCTCGACAGCAACAGCGGCGGCAGGAACAGCACCAGCACGAGTTCGGGATCGATTTCGACATCCGGTGCGCCCGGGATCAGAGCCAGGCCGATGCCGCCGAGGATCAGCGCCGCGGCGCGCGGCAACCGCAGCCGCCGGGTGAGAACGTCGAGCCCTACAACGACGGCTATCAGGAGCAGGATCACTTCGAAACGGGAGACGGCGGACATGGGAACCTGTCGGCTGGGAGGGACGCAAGCCGGGATGACCCAGGGTCGCAATCCGGCAGTTTCATCTTCTCGCAAAAGCCGAAGGTTCTGTACAGATTGTGCGCTGCGGCGGTATGTTTGCTCTCTCCTCTCAGCATAAGTTTGCATTCAATGGAAATCGTGTCCCGGACGACGGCTGGTGCTGAAACACTCCACCGTGTCCCCGATGCCATGCCTTGAACTTGGCTGCTATCGCTCGCCCCCGCCTATTCGGCGCCGCTGACCAGGCGCAGCTGCGTTTTCTGTTCCATCTGGCTGCGATAGGCCGCCACATAGTCCTCCGCCATGCGGCGGCTGCTGAAACGCTTTTCGAAATGCTTGCGGATCGCCGCGCGGTCCAGATCCGTGAGGCGGCCGACCGCGTTGACGGCGCTGAGTTCGTCCTCGACGATGAAGCCGGTCAACCCCTGATCGACGATCTCCGGAACGGAACCGCGATTATAGGCGATGACCGGCGTGCCGCAGGCCATGGCCTCGATCATGACGAGGCCGAACGGCTCCGGCCAGTCGATCGGCAGCAGCAGGCCGCAGGCTCCCGAGAGGAACTGCGGCTTCTCCCGGTCGCCGATTTCGCCGATGAACTCCACCAGCGGATGGCTCATCAGCGGCTTCACCACGGCCTCGTAATACTCCTCGTCGGCGCGATCGACCTTGGCGGCGATCTTCAGCGGAATGCCGGCGCGGATCGCGATCTTGATGGCGCGGTCGACGCCCTTTTCGGGCGCGATCCGGCCGAGCACCGCAAGGTAGCTCGGCTTGACGTCCTGCGGCGTCAGCAGGTTCTCCGGCAGGCCGTGATAGATCGTTTTGATGAAATTGGCCTGTGGAACCGGGCGGCGCTGCGCATCCGAAATCGAGATGACCGGAATTTTCGCGAAAGTGGTGAAGGTCGGCTGGTGTTCCGGCAGATCAAGACGACCATGCAGCGTCGTCACGAATGGAACCGGCTGACGGGCGAACAGGGAGAACGGATAGTAGTCGAGATGGAAGTGCAGGATGTCGAACTCACCATCGTCGCATTTCCGGCGAACGCGTTCGAGCATTTCCATATGCAGCGCATTGGGATCGCGCACCGAGCCGTCGAGACGCAGAGCCTTCGGCCAGCCGGCATCGAGCTTGCCGGTGGTGTGTGAATCGCCGCTGGCAAACAGCGTCACGTCGTGACCTTGTGCGACGAGTTCTTCCGTCAACCAATGGACGACGCGTTCGGTACCGCCGTAAAGTTTCGGCGGAACGGCTTCAATGAGTGGAGCCACTTGCGCGATGCGCATTTACATATCTCCCATGTTGGAAAGGATGCGCGGGGGGCTGGTGAGTCATTGTCGCGTATTGGGTGCCGACTTTGTCAGGCAAGGGAACGTTCCCGCATCTGCGAAGTTCCCTCTCCATCTGTGTGTTTCATCCACACTGTCGTCTTGGTGCTGCCATCACGCTCTTTCAGGTTAACGGCATGAGTGATGCGGGTTGAATGTTGCGCGGGAAAGGCAAGAGCGTGGGGAAATCGAGATCGCATCACTCTCGTACGCGGGCGGGGACGCTGTCCGTCGCGCTTCTCGATCCTGTTCAAGGAGTTCTGTAGTTCAGATGGACAGCCTCTCCGGATATGCACTCCGTCCGTTCGCCTTCGTGATGCGATACATCAGGCAACGCGCGCTCTCACACTCCGTCATCCTGCTGGCGGTTCTCGCTGCGGTCGGTTGTTCCGTCGGCACGCAATACGGAATCAAGAACCTCGTCGATGGACTCTCCTCGGGGCCGTCGGATGCAAACCGCGTGATCTGGTGGGCTTTCGGCGGGTTGATCGTGTTGATTACCGCCGACATGTTTCTCTGGCGCGTGGCAAGCTGGATCGCGAGCTACACATTCGTCAGCGTGACCGGCGACCTGCGCCGCGACATCTTCCGCCATCTCACCGGTCATGCGCCGAGCTATTTTGTCGATCGCCTGCCCGGCATGCTGACCAGCCGCATCACGGCGACCTCGAATGCCGTGTTCACGGTTGAGAACATGTTCATCTGGAATGTGTTGCCGCCGATCGTCGCGACATTCGCCGCCATTCTGCTGATCGGAACCGTCAGCGTGCCGATGGCGGCGGGCCTTACCATCGTGGCCGGCGGCGTCGTGGTGCTGATGTTCAAGATGGCGGCCGCCGGCAAAAGCCTGCATGACGATTTCGCCGACAAGGCCGCGGCCGTCGATGGCGAAATGGTCGATGTCATCAACAACCTGCCGCTGGTCCGCGCCTTCTGCGGCCTCAGCTTCGAGCATGACCGCTTCGATGACACCGTGGGCCGCGAACTGCATGCCCGCGGCTGCAGCCTGCGCTATCTTGAGCGGCTGCGTCTTACGCATGCGGCGATCACGGTGGTCCTGACCATCGGACTGCTGGGCTGGGCGATCCTGCTGTGGCAGCGCGGCGGCGCGTCGACGGGCGACGTGGTGCTGATCTGCACGCTTGGCCTGTCGATTCTGCATGCGACGCGTGACCTCGCCGTGGGGCTGGTGGATGTCACCCAGCACATCGCCCGCCTGTCGGAGGCTCTGGCGACGCTGCTGGTGCCGCATGAGCTGCGCGATCATCCGGAAGCCGAGCCGCTGGTCAAATCGGGCGCAGCCATCGCCTTCAACAACATCGCGTTCCGGTATCCGGGTGGCCATCAGGTGTTCGACAAGTTCGCGCTGCGCCTTAATGCGGGGCAGCGCATCGGTCTCGTCGGTCAGTCCGGCGGCGGCAAGTCGAGCCTGTTCGTGCTTCTGCAGCGTTTCTACGATGTGCAGGAGGGCAGCATCACCATCGACGGACAGAATATTTCCCGGGTGACGCAGCAAAGCCTGCGCCATGCGATTTCCGTGGTGCCGCAGGACATCTCGCTGTTCCACCGTTCGATCATGGAAAATATCCGCTACGGCCGGCCGAATGCGAGCGACGAGGAGGTCATGCAGGCTGCGACCGCGGCGCGCTGCGATTTCATCGAGTTGCTGCCGGAGGGGCTGCACACGATGGTCGGCGATCGCGGCGTCAAACTTTCGGGCGGCCAGCGCCAGCGCATCGCCATCGCGCGCGCCTTCCTCAAGGACGCGCCGATCCTGTTGCTCGACGAGGCGACCGCCGCGCTCGACAGCGAATCCGAGGAAGCGATCCGCGAAGCGCTGGGGCGCCTGATGCGCGGCCGCACCGTGATCGCCATCGCACATCGCCTCGCGACCCTGCGCAATTTCGACCGCGTGGTCGTTCTGCGCAGCGGCAAGATCATCGAGGACGGCAAGCCCGACATTCTGATGCAGGGACATGGTCCGTATCGCGAACTCGTGACGCAGGAAATGAGCCGTCTGGCGGCCCACGCGGCCTGACGACTCAGTTATCCTGCGCATTGCGGTTCCGCATGCGTGTCGCCAAGTGCACTCAATATGTGCGTTCAACCGGCCGAGGTCATTCATGCCCGTCGAAGCTATCGCAGCCAAACGCGATGGACTCGCCGATCAGAAGATCGTCGAGTCTCCGTTCTACATTCCCATGACCGGGCCGGCATCGCGCCCCCGGCGCGCGCTCAAGCATGACGACACATTCGCCGTACTGGACAGCCACGGTGACATCGGCGCATCCGCCGGCGGTCCCGATGGGCTTTTCAACGCGGATACGCGCTATCTGGCGCGCCTCGAACTGTCGCTGAACGACGTGCAGCCGCTTCTGCTCGGTTCCAACCTGCGCGACGACAATTCGTCGCTGACCGTCGATCTCACCAATCCGGATGTCTATTCCCATGGGCGCATCGTCCTGCAGAAGGACATGCTCCACATCGTCCGGACCATTTTTCTATGGCGCGGCGCCGCCTATCAGCGGATCGGCCTGCAGAACCACGGCAACGAGCGGGCGTGCTTCGATTTGACCTTCTCGTTCGACAACGATTTCGCCGACCTGTTCGAGGTGCGCGGCGAGCGGCGAAAGCATCGCGGCGTTGCGACCAGCCGTCCGGCCGGTCGCGACCAGGTTGCGCTCGAATATACCGGGCTCGATGGCAAGCCGTTGCGGACGGTGGTGCATTTCGATCCGCAGCCGACGGAACTGGCGGCCAATACGGCGGTCTATCACTTCGAACTGGCTCCGCAGGAAGTCACGTCGTTGTTCGTGACCGCGAGTTGCAATGCGGAGGTCGGTTGCAGGCCAGTGCCGTTTCTCAGAGGGCTGCTGGCGCATCGCCGCGAGATGCGCAATTTCAGCATGGGCGCGACGACGATCGAGACATCGAACGATATCTTCAATGAGGTTCTGTGTCAGGCCATGGGCGATCTCAACATCCTCATGACCAACACGCCGCAAGGGCGTTATCCCTATGCGGGCATTCCCTGGTATTCGACGACGTTCGGGCGCGACGGCCTGATTACGGCGTTGCAGATGCTGTGGATCGATCCGCGCGTGGCGAAAGGCGTGCTGTCGCGCCTTGCCGCGTTTCAGGCGAAGGATACCGATCCGCTGAACGATGCGGAGCCCGGCAAGATCCTGCACGAAATGCGCGGCGGCGAAATGGCGGCGCTGCGCGAGGTGCCGTTCGCCCAGTATTACGGCAGCGTGGATTCCACGCCGCTGTTCGTCCTGCTTGCCGGGCTTTATGTCGAGCGCACCGGCGATGAGGACACATTGCGTCAGCTATGGCCGGCGGTGGAGGCGGCGCTGGCCTGGATCGACGGTCCCGGCGACCCCGACAAGGACGGCTTCGTTGAATATCGGCGCGCCACCGAGCAGGGTTTGCAGAACCAGGGATGGAAGGATTCGTACGATGCGATCTTCCATACCGACGGCAAGCTGGCCGAGGGATATATCGCGCTCGCTGAGGTGCAGGGTTATGTCTATGCCGCCAAGCATCTGGCGGCGCGCATGGCGTCGCGGCTGGAGATGCCGGGGCGCGCCGAGCAGCTTGAAGCGGAGGCGCGGCAGCTTGCGGACCGGTTCGAAGCCGCGTTCTGGTGCGAGGAAATCGGCACCTATGCGCTGGCGCTCGACGGCGCGAAACTGCCGTGCGTGGTGCGGTCGTCGAATGCGGGGCAGTTGCTGTTCACCGGCATCGTGAAGGAGGATCACGCGCGCATGGTCGCTGCGGATCTGATGCGGCCGCATTTCTTCACCGGCTGGGGCATCCGCACCATCGCCCGCGGTGAGGCGCGCTACAATCCAATGTCCTATCACGACGGATCGATCTGGCCGCACGACAATGCGCTCATCGTGCTCGGCCTGGCGCGCTACGGGTTCAAGCATTCGGTGGAGGCGGTTTTCACCGGGCTGTTCGATACGGCGACCTATATGGATCTGCGCCGCCTGCCGGAGCTGTTCTGCGGCTTCCAGCGCGAGAAGCGCCGTGGCCCCACGCTCTATCCGGTGGCCTGCGCGCCGCAAGCCTGGGCGAGCGCGACGCCGTTTACGCTGCTCGAAGCGGCGCTCGGAATCGAATTCGATATCGAACGCCATGAAATCCGTTTTCGCGATCCGCGGCTGCCGTCGTTCCTGCAGCATGTCATCCTGCGCGATGTCACGCTCGGCGGATCGAGTGTGGATATTTGCCTGCGCAAACACCACGACGATGTGTCGCTCGAAGTGCTGCGCAGCCGTGGCCGGATACGGGTGTCGATCGTGCTGACGCATTGAATGGGGGTGCCGCGTCGGAACGAACGGGCGCGTGCAGAACAGATGAGTGAGGAATAGCCATGTCCGCAATCCGTGTCGTCGCCGGACTGCTCGCTGTGATCACGAGCGCGGCGGCCTTTGCGGCGGACGCGCCGGTGCCGCCCGCATCCGGGAATACGTCGACGCAAGCCGTACAGCCGCCTGCGGCGGAACCGGCCAAAGTGCCGCCGCCCGCAGCGCCGAAGCCGGATGCCGCGCCTGCCGCGGTGCCGCCTGCCGCCAAGCCACCGTCGGTCACCGTGATCGATGCGTTCGATGCCAAGGGAATTCTCGGGCGCGATGTGCGCAGTCCCGCCAGCGAGAATATGGGGCGCATCGCCGATGTGGTCGTCGATCGGGCCGGGCAGGTGCGTGGCGCGGTGATCGACTTCGGCGGCTTCCTCGGCGTGGGCTCGCGCAAGATCGTGGTCGATTGGGCCGCACTGCATTTCTGGAATGTGGCCGACAAGGCGGCGAGCATCACGCTCGATCTGACGCGGGAACAGGTGCGCGCGGCGCCCGAATACAAGGACGACCAGCCGATCGTCGTGCTCGGTGCCTCCGGAACGCTGACGCCGCTGAAGTTTCCGCCCATCACGCAGCAGGAGCACTGATTGGCCGTTCAGGCGACAACGCGCGCGCAGGAGCGTCACCGTCCCGATCCCGAGGCGGTGCCGGAGGTGACGTGTGCGCCGGGGATTGCGCCCGATCCCGCGCCGGATCCGCGCCAGCCGCGACATGGGCCGTCACCGTCGCAGCGCAGCTTGCGCGGGCTCGACTGGTTCATCTTCTTTCTGGCCGATGTCCAGACCGGCTTCGGTCCGTTCGTCGCGGTCTATCTGACGACACAGAAATGGACCCAGGTGGAAATCGGCTTCGTGCTGTCGATCGGCGGCATCGTTGCGTTGCTCGGGCAGATACCGGGCGGCGCGCTCATCGATGCGGCGCGTTCCACGCGGCTCGTCGCCGGCGCCGCGGTGGCCACCATTGCCGGTTGCGCATTGGCCTATGCGGTGCTGCCGATCTTCCCGGTGGTCGTCACCGCCGCGACCCTGCATGCGATGGCGAGCTGCGTACTCGGCCCGGCCATCGCGGCGCTCAGCCTCGGCCTTGTGGGCCCCGCGCGGATCGGAGAGCGGCTCGGCCGCAATGCGCGCTTCGCGTCGCTCGGCAACGGCGTCGCCGCCGCGGTGATGGGGACATGCGGCTATCTGCTGTCGAGCCGTTCGGTGTTCGTCGTCACGGTCCTGCTCGCCGTCCCGGTGCTGTTTGCACTCTCGCGCATCCGTTATCAGGACATCGACCCCGCGCGCGCACACGGCACCGTCACCCGCGAGGCCGAGAGCAGCAAGCCGATCCGGTTCCGCGATCTCGTGCGCCAGAAGCCGCTGTTGATCTTCGCCGGCGCCGTGCTGCTGTTGCAGCTTGCCAACGCGGCGATGCTGCCGCTGATGGCCGGCGTGGTCACCACCCGTTCCGCCGATTGGGCGCCTGCGCTGATTGCGTTCTGCATCGTGGTGCCGCAGGCGTTCGTGGCTGGGACGTCGCCGACCGTCGGACGCAAGGCGCAGCAATGGGGGCGCCGTCCGCTGCTGCTGATCGCCTTCACCGCGCTCGCCGTTCGCGGCCTGCTGTTCGTCGTCGTGACCGATCCGTTCGCCCTCGTGGCGGTGCAGATCTTCGACGGCATCACGGCCGCCGTGTTCGCGGTGATGATTCCGCTGATCGTCTCCGACATCGCCTTCGGCAGCGGCCGTTTCAGCCTGGCGCAAGGCATTGTCGGCACGGCCACGGGCGTCGGCGCGTCGCTCAGCACGGTGAGCGCAGGCTACGTCGCCGACAAACTCGGCGCGCCGGTCGCCTTTCTCGGCCTGTCATGCATCGCCGCGCTCGGCTTCCTGCTCATCCTGCTGGTGATGCCGGAAACGCGCCGGGATCACGTCGATGCGGAGGAAGCTTAAGGGAGGCTCTTTGTCCCCTCTCCTGCTTTCGTGGGGGAGGGGACATGACTGCCGGTGCCGGCTACGCCTTCACGCTGTCGCCGAGATAATTCACCGCGGCGGTGACGCCGCCTTTGCCGTGGGGGATGCCGAGGGCCTGCAGGCCCATTTCGATGACGCCCAGCGTGCCCAGGATCATCGGCGCGTTCACATGTCCCATATGGGCGATGCGGAACGCCTTGCCGTGCAGGTCGCCGATGCCGACGCCGAGGATGACGCCGCAGTTGTCGCGGCAATAAGCGAGCAAGGGTGCGGGATCCGCCATCCTGACCGTGGTGACCGTATCGCCGCGCTCCTGCGGCGCGACGATGTTGAAGCCGAGCGCGCCGCCTTCGGCCCACACCGCCACCGCCCGGCGCACGGCTTCCGCCAGCAGGCGATGCCGCCGGAACGTGCTGTCGAGCCCTTCCGCGAACAGCATGTCGATCGCCTGGCGCTGCGCGAACATCAGGTGGACGGGGGCGGTGCCGGAGTGCTTCTGATAGTGTTCGTTGCCGTCGCGCTCGGTCCAGTCGAAATACGGCGTGCGCAGACCGGCGGATATGTGCACGGCGCGTGCCCGGTCGCTGGCGGCGACATAGCCGAGACCCGGCGGCGTCATCAGGCCCTTCTGCGATGCCGACATCGCGACGTCGATGCCCCAGGCATCCATCTCGAACGGCATGCAGCCCAGCGATGCCACGGCGTCCACCATGAACAAAGCGGGATGGCCGGTGGCCTTGATCGCCTTGCCGATGGCTTCGATGTCGTTATAGACGCCGGAGGCCGTATCGATCTGCACCGCCAGGACGGCCTTGATGGTGTGTCCGGTGTCCTGCCGCAGGGCGGCTTCGACCTCCGCGGGACGGATGGCGCGGTCCCAGCTGCCTTTCAGGCTTTGCACCTCGATGCCCATGGCGCGCGCGGCGCTGCCCCAGCCGACGGCAAAGCGCCCGCTTTCGAGCACGAGGATCCTGTCGCCGCGCGACAGCACATTGGTCAGCGCGGCTTCCCACGTGCCGTGGCCGTTGGCGATGTAGATATAGGTCTTGCCCTTGGTTGCGAACAGCGTGCCGAGGTCGCGCAGCAGCCCATGAGTCAACTGCACCATGGCGTCCGAATAGATGTCGAGCGGTGCGCGGTGCATCGCGCGCAGCACTTCATCCGGCATGGTGGTGGGGCCGGGGATGGCGAGGAATTCACGACCTGCGCGAACGACCATTTTCTGTCCTTGCTGAGAGAGGCAATCCTGGTGGCATAGCGAGGCACGGCATCAAAATCGAGGCGTATCGCCCATCTTCATCGCATGAGTGTCGGCCCGATCGCACCGGCGACGGCACGGAAGATCTGATCCTTGATTTTAGTGGCGGCCGGACTCGGGATCGTCTCCGGCGGCTCGGAGCGCTTGTTGCAGCCGACGACGAGCCGCTCGATCCACACTTCGCCATCGGTGAAATACAGATCGCCGCCGCCGTTGCGGCCGGCGACGGTGGGGCCGGCGCCGGTGACCTGATACTTGGCTTCCACCATGCCGGCCTTTTCGAGGTCGTCCGCGAGCACGCTGCGTTCGGCATCGATATCGGCGGCGATATGATGGGTCAACGCCCCGGTATATTCGCTGAGGCCGACGCTGCGGTCGAAGGTGGCGTCGCCGAGCCAGACCGGGCGATCTTCCTGTCCTTTGTCGAGCACCTGCCACAGCCGGACGTGATGACGGTGGCCGGCATTGTTGCCGCTCGGTTTCTCGAAGGCGAGATCTTCGCGCCGCCCGAGATAGAGCAGCGGCGATACCGGCGCCTCGCGATAGGGGCGATCGAGCAGGACGCTGCCGACGATTTCGATCGACGACTTCAGCGTCACCGGATCGGCGGGATACCAGCCCGCGGCATGCATCGCGCAGATCACGTCCTTCCTGTCGCCGATCAGCCCGATATTGATCGGGTCGCCGGGGATGTCCTGCGGGGTCATGGTCGTCATCGGCAGGCTGGCGAGCGACTTCTGCTGTTCGTAATGCGTCCAGAGTTCGGGCAACAGCAGATAGGCGATGCCGCCGTAAACGATCGCCGCAAGCAAAATCAGGCGCAGCGCGCGATAGGTTCGGCTGCGGCGCTGCTGCTTTGTAATGGGATGGGTGTCCGGCTGGTCCAAGATTTCGTCCACGGGGGGAATCGCGTGCGGACCCTGCCACGTCAGCGCCGCGATGTCATGGCCAAGAGGGGCCGGCATGAGCCCCGGTCAGCGCCGCGTCTCGCGGCAGCCGGCGGCCTCGGCCTCCTCTTTGGAGCAAAACCAGCGTGTGCCCTTGCTGACGCGCATCTTGATCTTGGCATACCAGCGGCTTTCCGGCGTGTGATAGATGCAATGGCCGGAGCGATTGACGTTTCCCTTGATCCGGCAGGCCGGAGAGGGCGGCTTCGCGCCGGAGGCCGACGCGAACAGGATCGGCAGCGTCTCATGCGTCGGCTTGATCGCGCCGAGCACGCCGGCCTTCTTGTTGCGGACGCTCCAGTCCCATGGAGCGACAAAAGCGCCGGTCCACAGCCCGACTTTCGCGCTGCGGGCCGCTTTCTCATCGGCATCGTAGAGATGCGCGGCGCGGGCATGGGACAGCGCCCAGCCGCTTTTCACCAGCCATTGTGCGATGTCTTCGCCATCGGCGTCGCATTTGGCGACCGCGCGTCCGAAACGGTCGGTGCGCTGGGGATGGCACGTCCAGGTCTTGTCACCCGCGCGGGCGAACAGCGCATCGTGCGCGGCGATACCGCAGGTCCAGCTTTCGCCGGCCGCATTGAGGCAGAGCTGATCGAGGCCGGGGGCGCTGGAGCCCGCGAGGCGGATTCGCGTGGTTCCGATGGCGACCTGATTGGCATCCCGAATCTGCGGGACGCCGGTGAGGTCCGCAGCCTGGGCCAGCGCCGGTAAAGCGACAACCAGGAGGGCGAGGCAAGACAAGCGGGACATGCGCATAAGCCCTTGGACTGCAAAATCGTGACGACAATCGGGAGAGTGTGCCGCCATTTCGGCGCAGGCGCCAGTGTCCGATGATCGCAGCGCATCGTCGGATCGCAGGGCGGGTGGTTTGATTTTTACCGGTGAAGCTGGCTAGCTGGCCGCCAAGAACAGAAACACGGGACAACGCCTGATGACGCCGGCTTACGACATCTACGCCATTCGTTATGCGACCATGACGCCGCGTCTGCCGGCGATGAACTATTTATCTCCCGATCCGCATGAGACCACGGCGGCCGATCTCGATTTCTTCGTCTGGCTGATTCGCGGTGGCGGGCGCGACATCCTGGTCGATACCGGCTTCAACGAGGCTGCCTCCAAGGCGCGCAATCGCGCGCTCACGATCAACCCGGTGGATGCGCTGGCGCAATTCGGCGTTGCCGCCGATACCATCCGGGATGTGATCGTAACGCATCTGCATTACGACCACGCCGGCAATCTCGATCGTTTCCCAAATGCGCGGTTTCATCTGCAGGATCGCGAGATGGCCTATGCGACGGGGCGCTGCATGTGCAACGGCCTGCTGCGGCATCCGTTCTCGGCGGAGGATGTCACACTGATGGTCCGCCACGTCTACAGCGAGCGCGTCACCTTCCATAACGGCGACGGCGACGTTGCGCCCGGCGTCACGCTGCACCGCGTCGGCGGTCACTCCGACGGCCTGCAGATCGTCCGTGTCGAAACCGCGCGCGGCCCGGTGGTGCTGGCGTCCGATGCGGCGCACTATTACGGCAACATCCAGCGCCGCAGCCCGTTTCCGATCGTCTACAATGTCGGCGACATGTGCGACGGCTGGCTGACCTGCGAGCGCCTCGCCGGCCATCCCGATCGCATCATTCCCGGCCACGACCCGCTGGTGCGCGAGCTGTATCCGCGCGTGGGCGGCGAGGTCGATGCCTATGCGCTCCACGAGATGCCGAAGCGAAGCTTCGTGACAAGTTGATCTATATGGTGTCCCGGACGCGGTGCAGCGCTCTTGCGCTGCTCCGCAGAGCCGGGACACGCTTCCACCAAAATTGAAAACGCTCTAGCATCGTGCGCGCGCGGTCATACGCGCGATGCGGAACCATAAAAGCGACACACGCACAGGGAAGCGGCGGATGGTGCAGCAGGCCCGCCAGTTCAGCTATCGCCGTCATGCCGATCAGGCGCGCGCGCCGGACGATGCCGCGCGTCATCCGGTGGTGGTGGTCGGCGCGGGGCCGGTCGGCCTGTCGCTGGCCATCGATCTTGCGTTGCGCGATCAGAACGTGGTGCTGCTCGATGATGCCGACCGGATCGGCGACGGTTCGCGCGCCATCTGTTTCTCCAAGCGTTCGCTCGAATACTGGGATCGTCTCGGTGTCGCCGGCCCGATGATCGACAAGGGCGTGGTGTGGAAGGTCGGCAAGATCTTTCTCGGCCCGGAGATGCTGTATCAATTCGATCTGCTGCCGGAGAGCGGCCACAAGATGCCGGCCTTTATCAACCTGCAGCAATATTATGCCGAGGCTTTTCTGGTCGACCGCGCGCAGGCGCTGCCCGGGATCGACTTGCGCTGGCGCAACAAGGTGATCGGCCTCAGCCAGGGCAACGATCACGCCGAACTTACGATCGACACGCCGGACGGTCCCTACAAATTGCGCGCGGCCTATGTGATCGCCTGCGACGGCGCGCGCTCAATGCTGCGCGGCATGGTCGGCGCGGATTTCGACGGCGAGGTGTTCGAGGATCAGTTCCTGATCGCCGATGTCAGGATGACGGCGGCGTTTCCGACCGAGCGCTGGTTCTGGTTCGATCCGCCGTTTCATTCCGGCCAGTCGGCCCTGCTGCATCGGCAGCCCGACGATGTCTGGCGCATCGATCTGCAACTCGGGCCCGATGCCGATCCCGCTGCGGAACGGCGGCCGGAGAATGTGCGTCCGCGCGTCGCGCGCATGCTCGGTCATGACGACTTCGAATTCGAATGGATCTCCGTCTACAAGTTCCAGTGCCGCCGGATGCGCCGGTTCGTGCATGAACGGGTGATTTTCGCCGGCGACGCCGCGCATCAGGTGTCGCCGTTCGGCGCGCGCGGTGCCAATTCCGGCCTTGAAGATGCGGAAAACCTGGCCTGGAAGCTCGCTCTGGTTCTGCGCGGCGATGCGCCGGAGTCACTGCTCGCGAGCTACGATGCCGAACGCGGACCTGCGGCGGATGAGAACATCAGCGCCTCGACCCATGCCACCGACTTCATCGCGCCGCATTCGCAGCAGGAAAGCCGCTTGCGGCAAGCGGTGTTATCGCTGGCCGGGGAGGCGGATTTCGCCAAGCGCATGGTCAATGGCGGGCGCCTGTCGGTGCCGTCGATCTACCGGACGCCGCTTTTGACGGACGATACCGACGACTGGCAAAGCGGACCGCGGCCGGGGACGCATATGCCGGATGCACCACTCATCCGTGATGACGGCGCGCATGTCTTTCTGTCGGAATGTTTTGCGAAAGCAGGGCGGAGTTTCGCCGTGGTGCAGTCGGACGGTCCTAACGTTGCATTGCCCGATGGCGTCGCGCGCATCGCGGTCGGTAGCGGCGCAACGCTGCGCGATGACTCCGGGTTGTTCAAATCGCGCTATGGTGCCGATACCGGTGCAGCCTATCTTCTGCGCCCCGACGGTTATGTGGCCGCCCGCTTCCGCCATCCGACGCCGGCAGCGATTGCGGCGGCCTATGCGCGCGCCAGCGGCCGAGCGTGAGGCATGACGATGGTCCTCTCGACGCAATCCAATTTCGCCGATCCCGACACCGCCTACCGCCGCATCGTCGAGGCGCATCGCGGATTGAGCGACGAACAGAGCGCGTTGCTCGATGCGGCGCTGGTGCTTGTCCTTGCCAATCACATCGGAGACATCGGCGTGCTGAACGAGGCGATCGCATTGGCGAAGCGGCGGTTGTTTGAGGCGAGGCGACAAGAATGAACCAGCCTCGTCATTCCGGAATGACGAGCCGGAATTCGAAAGGAAACAGAATGGCAAAAGGTTTCGCGTCCACCACCGACATGGCCGAGAAGGCAATCACCTTCTCGGAAATCGGTCCCGATCTTTATGCCTTCACGGCCGAGGGCGATCCGAATTCGGCTGTCATCGTCGGTGACGACGGCTGCATCGTGTTCGATGCGCAGGCGACGCCGGCGCTGGCGAACAAGGTGATCGAGCGTGTCCGCACGGTCACGGACAAGCCGATCAAATATGTCGTGCTGTCGCATTATCATGCGGTGCGTGTGCTCGGCGCCTCGGCGTTTCAGGCGCAGGGCATCGTCGCCTCGCAGGAGACGCATCGTCTCGTGGCGGAACGCGGCCAGCAGGATTGGGAGTCCGAGTTCGGGCGCTTCCCGCGCCTGTTCCAGGGCTCCGAAAGCATTCCCGGTCTCACCTGGCCGACGCTGGCCTTCGAGGGCGAGATGTCGATCCATCTCGGCAAGCGCGAGGTGCGGCTGATGCAGCTCGGCGCCGGCCATACGTCCGGTGACATCGTGGCCTGGGTACCGGACGCGGAAGTGATGTTTTCCGGCGACCTGATCGAATATCACTCCGCCTGCTATTGCGGCGATGCGTGGCTGCGCGAGTGGCCGGGAACGCTTGACGAAATCCGCGGTTTCAATCCCAAAGCCATCGCGCCTGGCCGCGGCGATGCGCTGAAGGGCCTTGATACCACGCGCGAGGCGATCGCCATGACGCGCGATTTCGTCACCTCGCTCTATGGCGCGGCCGAGATGTCGGTGGCCAGGGGGCGCAGCCTCAAGGAGAGCATGGCGGCGACCCGCGATGTCATGGACAGGAAGTTTTCGAGCTTCGCGATCTACGAGCATTGCCTGCCGTTCAACGTCTCGCGCGCCTATGATGAAGCGTCGGGAATCGACGATCCCGTGATCTGGACCGACAAGCGTGACCGCGAGATGTGGGCGGCCCTGCAGGGAGAGTGAGCCATGAACATCAACCCGGCCTCGGCGCAGGTGACGCCCGGCTACATGTCCGGCTTCGGCAATTCCTTCGAAACGGAGGCGCTGCCCGGCGCACTGCCGATCGGACGCAACTCGCCGCAGCGCTGTGCCTATGGTCTTTATGCTGAGCAACTGTCCGGCTCGCCCTTCACCGCACCGCGCGGTGCCAATGAGCGGTCCTGGCTCTATCGCATCCGTCCGTCGGTGAAGCATTCAGGCCGTTTTGAAAAGGTCGATCGCGGCCTGTGGCGCACCGCGCCGTGCCATGAGAACGATCTGCCCATCGCGCAATTGCGCTGGGATCCTGCGCCGATGCCGGGCGGGGACGTCACTTTCCTGCAAGGTGTGCACACCATGACGACGGCGGGCGATGCGGGGACGCAGGCCGGCATGGCCGCGCATGTCTATCTGATCACCGCCTCCATGGTGAAACAGAACTTCTACAATGCCGACGGCGAAATGCTGTTCGTGCTGCAGCAGGGCAAGCTGCTGTTCGTCACCGAATTCGGCCGCATCGATGCCGAGCCCGGAGAGATCGTGGTGATCCCGCGCGGCGTCAAGTTTCGCGTTGAATTGCCGGAAGGCCCGGCGCGGGGCTATCTGTGCGAGAACTACGGCGGCGCCTTTACGCTGCCGGAGCGCGGTCCCATCGGCGCCAATTGCCTCGCCAATGCGCGCGACTTCCTGACTCCTGTGGCATGTTATGAGGATAAGGACATGCCGACAGAGCTGTATGTGAAGTGGGGCGGCGAACTTTATATGACGACGCTCGGACATTCGCCGATCGACGTCGTTGCGTGGCACGGCAACTATGCGCCCTACAAATACGATCTGCGGACGTTCTCGCCGGTCGGTGCTATCGGCTTCGATCATCCCGATCCGTCGATCTTCACCGTGCTCACCTCGCCGTCGGAAACGGCGGGCACGGCGAATATCGACTTCGTCATCTTCCCGGAACGCTGGATGGTGGCGGACAATACGTTCCGCCCGCCGTGGTATCACATGAACATCATGTCGGAATTCATGGGGCTGATCTACGGCGTCTATGACGCCAAGCCGCAGGGCTTCGTTCCGGGCGGCATCAGCCTGCACAACATGATGCTGCCGCACGGGCCGGATCGCGAGGCGTTCGATCATGCCAGCAACAGCGAACTCAAGCCCGTGAAGCTCACGGGCACCATGGCTTTCATGTTCGAGACCCGCTTCCCGCAGCGTGTCACCGCCTACGCAGCGACGACGCCGGCCTTGCAGAGCGACTATGCGGAGTGCTGGCAGGGGCTGGAAAAGCGGTTCGATCCGGCGAAGCGGTAGGGGGAATGAAGCGCCACGTCATCCAGACTTGCGCTGTCGAAGCCCCAAACTCTCCCCTCATCCTGAGGAGCCGCGCAGCGGCGTCTCGAAGGATGAATGACTGAGCTCAAATTGTTCATGGTTCGAGACGCGCACCTTCGGCGCGCTCCTCACCATGAGGGCGGCGTGTGAGGCGGATGACGCGCGATGTCATCCGCTTCACACGCCGGTCTTTCAAACCGGAATTGAGTTCAACTTGCCCACGCCTTCACGGCTTCACCCAACTCCGCCTTCACCGGCGTTCGGGCCGCCGAGGGCGTGCGCGAGAAGCGCGGGGCGGGGCCGGGCTGGGTCGCGCCGTCCTGCTGGATGAACACGTCACGCGCGACCATGTGGGGATGTTTGGTGGCTTCCGACATGGTGAGCACCGGGGCGAAACAGACGTCGGTGCCTTCCATGATCCTGCACCATTCGTCGCGGCTCTTGGTCTTGAACACGGCGGTGAGTTTGTCCTTCAGCGCGGCCCACTGCTTCTGGTCCATCTGGGCGTCGAAGCAGGTGTCGCCGAGGCCGGCGCGTTCGCGCAGCTCCGCGTAGAATTGCGGCTCGATGGAGCCGATCGAGATGAAGTTGCCGCAGCTGCATTCGTAGACGCCGTAGAAATGCGCGCCGCCGTCGAGCATGTTGCTTTCGCGCTTCTCCTGCCAGCGGCCCGCCGCCGTCATGTCGAAGAACATGGTGATCAACGACGCCGCGCCGTCGCACATGGCGGCGTCCACCACCTGGCCCTGGCCGGATCGGGCGGCTTCCAGCATGGCGGCCAGCATGCCCATGACGAGATACATGGAGCCGCCGCCGAAATCGCCGACGAGATTGAGCGGCGGCACCGGCTTGTCGGCGCCGCCGATGGCGGCGAGGGCGCCGGTGATCGAAATGTAGTTGATGTCATGGCCGGCGGCCTGCGCCAGCGGGCCGTGCTGGCCCCATCCGGTCATGCGCCCGTAGACCAGCTTCCTGTTGCGGCCGAGGACGACATCCGGTCCGAGGCCGAGGCGTTCCATCACGCCGGGGCGATAGCCTTCCACCAGCGCGTCGGCACCGTCCAGCAGCGACAACACCTGCGCAATCGCGGCCTTGTCCTTGAGATCGACCTCGACGATCTTGCGCCCGCGCGCGGAGGCGCCTTTCGGTGTCTGGTTCGGGCGGACCAGCGTGACGATTTCGGCCCCCATATCGGCGAGCAGCATACAGGCGAAGGGGCCGGGGCCGATGCCGGCGAATTCGACGATGCGCGTGCCCTTGAGCGGGCCGGAGAGTTTATTCGTCACGTGCGTTTCCCGTGTTGTGGTCCGGCTTGTGCCGGTTCATTGCGGGAAACTGTGAACGGGCCACGGGGAGAGGGCAAGCGCCTTTTGGCGGCGCAGGTGCATGCGGCTATGCGCTCGATCCCTGTCCCGGACGCGGTGCGGCATCCTTATGCCGCTCCGCAGAGCCGGGACTGTAACGAACTCCAGCGTTTGGTACGGTCCCGGCTCTGCGGAGCAACGCTTTGCGTTGCACCGCGTCCGGAACACAACAGGTGCTATCCTGCCGCTTCCACCGCGCGCTGGGCCATCACCTTGATGAGATTGGCGCGATAGGCGGCGGAGCCGTGGATGTCGCCCATCAGGCCGTCGGCGGAGATCGAGACATTGTCGATGGCGCCGGCGGACCAGTTCTGTTTCAGCGCCGCCTCGATGGCGGGGACGCGCATCACGCCGTCCTGCGATGCGCCGGTGGCGGCGACGCGGACCTCGCCGTCTTTCATCTGCGCGACGAACACGCCGGTCATGGCGAAGCGGGAGGCCGGGTGGCGCATCTTGGCGTAGCCGGCCTTGGCCGGGACCGGGAACGAGACGGCGGTGATGATTTCGTCATCCTCCAGCGCCGTCGAGAACAGGCCCTGGAAGAAATCTGCCGCGGCGATGCTGCGCTTGTTGGTTTTCACCGTCGCATTCAGCGCCAGTACCGCGGCCGGATAATCGGCGGCGGGATCGTTGTTGGCGAGCGAGCCGCCGATGGTGCCCCGGTAGCGTACGGCGGGGTCGCCGAGTACGGAGGTCAGATACACGATCGCCGGGATCGCTCCCTTGGCCTCCGCGCTCTGGGTGATGTCGTAATAGGTCGTCGCCGCCTTGATGGTCAGGGTGTCGGCGGTGGCCTCGACGCCGATCAAATCCTTGATCTTCGCGATGTCGATCACGTCGGACGGGGAGGCGAGGCGCTGCTTCATCACCGGCAGCAGCGTATGGCCGCCGGCGAGGAATTTGGCTTCGGGATGCTTGGCGAACAGCGCGGCGGCTTCATCGACGCTGGCGGCACGGTGATAGGTGGTCTCGTACATGGTCGCCTCCCTTTATTCCGCTGCCTGCTGCAGTTGCAGCGCTTCCCAGACGCGGCCGGGCGTCGCCGGCATTTCCAGTTTGTTGTGGCCGAGCGCGTCGGTGATCGCATTGATCACCGCGGGCGAGGAGCCGATGGCGCCGGCCTCGCCGCAGCCCTTGATGCCCAGCGGATTACCCGGACACAGCGTGACCGAATGCGAAATCCGGAACGACGGCACGTCGTCGGCGCGCGGCATGGCGTAGTCCATGAAGGACGCCGTGACCGGCTGGCCGTTGTCGTCATAAACCGCGCTTTCCAGCAGCGCCTGGCCGATGCCCTGGGTGAGGCCGCCATGCACCTGTCCCTCGACGATCATCGGGTTGATGAGGCGTCCGAAGTCGTCGACGGCGACGAAGTCCAGAATGTCGACCTTGCCGGTGCGGGGATCGACTTCGACTTCGCAGATATAGGCGCCCGCGGGGAAGGTGAAGTTGGTGGGATCGTAGAACGCACTCTCCTTCAGGCCGGGCTCCATGCCGTCCGGCAGGTTGTGCGCGGTGTAGGCGGCCAGCGCGACCATCGGCAGCGCGATCGACTTGTCGGTGCCCGCCACCTTGAACTCGCCGTTCTCGATGACGATGTCGCCTTCGGACGCCTCCAGCTGGTGCGCGGCGATCTTCTTCGCCTTGGCTTCCATCTTCTCCATCGCCTTGACGATGGCGCTCATGCCGACCGCGCCGGAACGCGAGCCGTAGGTGCCCATGCCGAACTGCACCTTGTCGGTGTCGCCGTGAACGATCTGCACCTGATCGATGGAAATGCCGAGCCTGTCCGCGACGAGCTGCGCGAAGGTCGTCTCATGGCCCTGGCCGTGGCTGTGCGAGCCGGTGAGAATCTCGATGGTGCCGACCGGATTGACGCGCACCTCCGCGGATTCCCACAGGCCGACACCGGCGCCGAGCGAGCCGACCGCCTTCGACGGCGCGATGCCGCAGGCTTCGATGTAGCAGGAGAAGCCGAGGCCGCGCAGCTTGCCGTTGGCCTTCGATTGGGCCTTGCGCGCGGCGAGGTTCTTGTAGTCGACGGCTTCGAGCGCCTTGTCGAGCGCGGCGCCGAAATCGCCGATGTCATAGGTCATGATGACCGGCGTCTGATGCGGGAACTGGGTGATGAAGTTGATCCGCCGCAGTTCGGCCGGATCGAGCTTGAGCTGGCGCGCGGACGTTTCCATCAGGCGCTCGACCAGATAGCTTGCTTCGGGCCGCCCGGCGCCGCGATAGGCGTCGACCGGCGTGGTGTTGGTGTAGACGCCCATCACCTCCGCATAGATCGCGGGGATGTTGTACTGGCCCGACAACAGCGTGGCGTAGAGATAGGTCGGCACCGAGGACGAGAACAGCGACATATAGGCGCCGAAATTGGCGTGGGTCTTCACCCGCAGGCCCAAAATCCTGTTATTGGCGTCGAACGCCATTTCGGCCCGCGACATGTGATCGCGGCCATGGGCGTCGGTGAGGAACGCCTCGGAGCGGTCGCCGGTCCATTTCACCGGACGCCCGACTTTCTTCGAAGCCCACAGCGCGACCATCTCCTCGGGATAGATGAAGATCTTCGAGCCGAAACCGCCGCCGACATCGGGGGCGACCACGCGCAGCTTGTGTTCCTGCGCGATATTGTAGAAGGCGGAAAGCACCAGCCGCGCCACATGCGGGTTCTGCGAGGTGGTGTAGAGCGTGAAGTGCTCCTCGGCCTGGTCGTATTCCGCGACGGCCGCGCGCGGCTCCATCGCATTCGGCACCAGGCGGTTGTTGGTCAGTTCCAGCGAGACGACATTCGCGGCTTTCGCGAAGGCGTCGTTGGTCGCCTGCTCGTCGCCGATCGACCAGTCATAGACCACGTTACCCGGCGCTTCAGGGTGCAGTTGCGGCGCGCCCGATGCGAGGGCGGCGGTCATGCTGCTGACAGCGGGGAGTTCTTCGTATTCGACGATCACGGCTTCGGCCGCGTCGCGCGCCTGGTTCTTGGTTTCGGCGATGACGACGGCGACGGCCTGTCCGACGAAGCGTACGGTGTCCGGCGCCATCGCCGGCCATGCGCCCATCTTCATGGGCGAGCCGTCCTTCGAGGTGACGGCCCAGCCGCAGATCAGGTTGCCGATCTTGTCGTCCACCAGCTGCTGTGCGGTGAGAATATCCACGACGCCGGGCATGTCTTTGGCCGCTGACGCGTCGATGCCCTTCACCTTGGCGTGGGCGTGGGGACTGCGGATGAAGTGGGCGTAGGTCAAACCGACCAGCTTGATGTCATCGACATAGCGGCCGCGGCCGGTGATGAATCGTTTGTCTTCCTTGCGCGCAACGCGTGCGCCGATGCCTTCAACGCCCATCCTGTGGGGCCCTCCCTGCCGGAGATATGAAATTTCGCGATTTTCACCAAAATGCGCGGTCGGCTGTCGTTCAGTTCAAGTCGCAACGGCTCATTCAGCCGCTTGCGAAACCCTCATGCGGTCGGCGGCGTCGAGCACCGATCTGACAATATTGTGATAGCCGGTGCAGCGGCAGATATTGCCTTCAAGCTCGTGACGGACGGTCTGCTCGTCGAGATTGCCGCCGTGCCGGTTCACGATGTCGATGGCCGACATGATCATGCCCGGGGTGCAATAGCCGCATTGCAGGCCGTGATTGTCGCGGAACGCCGCCTGCATCGGATGCAGCTGGTCGCCCGCCGAGATGCCCTCGATGGTGGTGATATGGGTGCCGTCGGCCTGGCCGGCCAGCGTGGTGCAGGATTTCACAGCCTTGCCGTCGATATGGACGATGCAGGCGCCGCATTGCGATGTGTCGCAGCCGACATGGGTGCCGGTGAGGTTGAGGTTTTCGCGGAGCAGATGGACGAGAAGCGTCCGGTCTTCGACCGCAGCGGTAACGGCTTTGCCGTTGACCGTCAGTTTCACAGTGGGCACGTGCAGACCTCCCGATGATTTTAATTGGTCTAATTAGAAGCGGGGGTGCCCGACTTTGCAACTAGGAATTTGGTGGGGGTCTTCTCCCACAAGGGGAGAAGGAGAAAGGCGCGCGGCTCTTTTGCAAAATTGTCTGTTCAACTTCGTCGGCCGCGGTGCTGTAGTCGTGCCGCAATACGCCGCAACCCGTTGGCGGCCATAACAATTCCAACCTGCGGAGTTTTCGGGAGTGATCGACAAGCGTGTAGGCAGTCCGGCCGAGGCCGTGGCTGGGGTGAAAGACGGGGCGACGGTCCTGGTGGCTGGTTTCGGGACTGTCGGAATTGCCGACGATCTGCTTGAGGCGCTGCACGATCAGGGCGCGACAAATCTGACCATCGTCCATAACAATGCCGGCAACGGCGATACGGGGCTTGCCCGGCTGATCAATTCCGGCCGCGTGCGCAAGGTGATCTGTTCCTATCCGCGCTCGGGCGACTACAGCGCCTTTCTCAATGCCTACCGCAACAAGACGCTGGAACTGGAACTGGTGCCGCAGGGCATCATCAGCGAGCGCATGCATTGCCATGCCGCCGGGCTGGGAGGATTCTTTTCGCCGGTGACGGCGCATACTAGGCTCGCCGAGGGCAAGGAAACCCGCGAAATCGACGGCGTGCTGCACGTGTTCGAGAAGCCGCTCAAGGGCGATGTCGCACTGTTGCGCGCCAAGAAGGCGGATCGCTGGGGCAATCTGGTCTATGACCAGTCGGCGCGTAACTTCAATCCGATCATGGCGATGGCCGCCGATCTCAGCATCGTGCAGGTCAACGAAATGGTCGAACTCGGCAGCATGGACCCGGAAGCGGTGGTGACGCCGAGCATCTTCATCGATCGTGTGCTGGTAACGGGAGCAGAGGCATGACGTCGTCGCACAAGGCTGGGACTTACACACCGCTCAACCGTGACCAGATGGCCTGGCGCGCCGCGCAGGACTTGCAGGAGGGCGCCTATGTCAATCTCGGCATCGGCATGCCGACGCGGGCGGCGAGCTATGTGCCCGACGGGCGCGAGGTGATCTTCCACAGCGAGAACGGCATTCTCGGTCTCGGTCCGAAGCCGGAGCCCGGCATGGAGGACGAGAACCTGATCGATGCCGGCAAGAACTACACGACGCTGATCACCGGCGGCGTGTTCATGCATCATGCCGATGCGTTCCTGATGATCCGCGGCAAGCATCTCGATGTCAGCCTGCTCGGCGCGTTCGAGGTGTCGGAGCAGGGCGATCTCGCCAATTGGACGACGGAGGATCCGTCCTTCCCGCCGGGTGTCGGTGGCGCCATGGACCTGGCGGTCGGCGCCAAGGAAATCCGCGTGATCATGGATCACACCGACAAGAAGGGAAATCCGCGCATTCTCAACAAGTGCCGTCTGCCGTTGACGGCGCCGGGCTGCGTGAAGCGCATCTATACCAACCTGGCGGTGATCGACGTGACCGAGCAGGGCCTGTTCGTGCGCGAGATGGTCGAGGGCATGACGCTGGAGAAGCTGCAGGAACTGACGGAGCCGACGCTGCAGCTTGCCAATAACTGGCAGGCGCTGACCCCGCCGGCGATCGCGGCGTAGGGCTTCTTACCTCTCCCCGCTTGCGGGGAGAGGTCGTCACTCACATGCGAAGCATGGGAGTGGAGGGTGAGGGGGACTCTCCATAAGCTCCGCCCTGTGCGGAGAGTCCCCCTCATCCGACCCGGCTTCGCTGCGCGATGCCGGGCCACCTTCTCCCCGCAGGCGGGGAGAAGGAAAAAGGCGTCCATCCGCCCTACGGCTGCATTCCCGCCCAACCTCCGGCGACGGTATTCATTTACGCCCCTTTAGCACATCCGCTGTAGTCTCGGGCATTCGCTCCAGGTGCGGGCTGCGCCGGGAGATGAAAAGTGTTGGGAGTGAAGAACGGGGGGCCTTGAGTTGGCAACGACGACGCTTGTCCGGAAGAAACCGGCTTTCATCAAATTTCCTGCTTTCAGATTCCGCGCCAAGGTCATGCTTGGCTTTGCCGTCGTGCTGGCGATTTCGGCGGTCAGCATGGCGCTGGCCTATTTCGGCTTCGGACGCATCGCCGACGGCGTGGTGTCCTATCGCACCAGCGTTGCGGAGTCCGGCCTTGCCCGCAATATCGATCGTGAACTCATCTCCTACCAGGCGTTGACGCGCTATTACGTGCTGACGAGTCTCGAAGATGACGCAAAGGCGGCGAAGGCCGCGGAAGCGGCGCTGAAGGATGCCATCGACCAGTCGATGAAGGCCGCGACAGTGCCCGCACGGCTCGACAAGATCACGCGCCTGTCACGCGAATTCGTCGCTTTCACGAAGATCTTCGCGGATATTCTCGCGGCGAAAGGCGAGAATGAAACCATCGCGGCGAACCGGCTCTCGCGCGTCAGCCTGATCCTGCGCAACAAGATCGACGATCTCGGAGATACCGCCGTCATGGCCGGCCTCACCTCGGTGCAGGACCAGATGAAGGAAATCACCACGCAGTTCATCATGGCGACCTCGCTGGTGAACACCTATATCGGCAAGGCCGAGCACAAGACCTCGAACGCGGCGCAGGCACGCATCAAGTTTCTGCAGAACCAGTACGCGACGGTCTATGCCAATGACGACAAGATCAATGCGAAAATGAAGGATATCGTCGGCGATACCAAGCTGTATGCCGACGCTTTTGACAAGTTCGTGGCGAACACCCGGACGATCGACGATCTCGTCAAGGAGATGTCGGAGTCCGCGACGGAGATCACCAAGCTGTCGTCGGCCATGAAGGCCGACATGCTGGCCGAACAGCAGCGGATGGACGCCGAGTCCGACAAGACGATCACGGACACCGAGAAGCTTGTGGTTGTGTTCGGCGTCGGCGGTTTCGCCGTCGGTGCCGTTCTCGCTTTGCTGCTCGGCCGCGGCATCGCCAAGCCGATGACTGAAATGTGCGCCGCGATGCGCAAGCTGGCCGCCGGCGATTTCGAAGTGGTGCTGCCGGGCCTCGGCCGCCGCGATGAACTCGGCGAGATGGCGTCCGCCGTCGAGGAGTTCAAGGTGCAGGCGGTGGCCAAGGCCGAACGCGATGCGGCCGCGCAGGAGGAGCAGAACCGCGCTGCCGATGTCCGGCGTCGCGGTGAACTGATCCGCTTCGCCGACCAGTTCGAGTCCGCTGTCGGCTCCATCGTGTCGAGCGTGTCGGTCTCGTCCGGCCAGCTCGAAGATGCGGCCAATACGCTGACGCGCACCGCCGAGAGCACCGAGCAACTGTCCGGCCAGGCCGCGGCGACATCGGACGAAGCCTCGTCCAATATGCAGTCGGTGGCGACGGCGACAGAAGAATTGTCGCTCTCGGTCAATGAGATCGGCCGTCAGGTGCAGAATTCCAGCCGGATTGCGGATTCGGCGGTGGAGCAGGCCCGCCAGACCGATGTGCGCATCGGCGAATTGTCGCGTGCGGCCCAGCGCATCGGCGACGTCGTCGATCTGATCACCGCGATTGCGGAGCAGACCAACCTCCTGGCTCTCAATGCCACCATCGAGGCGGCGCGTGCCGGCGATGCCGGTCGCGGCTTCGCGGTCGTCGCTTCGGAGGTGAAGTCGCTGGCGAGCCAGACCGCGAAGGCGACCGAGGAAATCTCGTCGCAGATCGCCGGCATGCAGGGCGCGACGCAGGAGTCGGTGGCGGCCATCAAGCAGATCGGCAACACCATCGGTGAGATTTCCGGTATCGCGTCGGAGATCGCCAGCGCCGTCGAACAGCAGGGCGCTGCCACGCGCGAGATCGCGCAGAATGTCCAGCGCGTCGCGCATGGAACGCAGCAGGTCGCAGGCCACATCACCGAGGTCAACCGCGGAGCGTCGGAAACCGGCGCGGCATCCGGCCAGGTGCTGAATTCGGCGCAGACTCTGTCGGCGGAAAGCACCCGCCTGCGCGCCGAACTCGACCGCTTCATGGAAAACATCCGCGCGGCGTAACGCAGTCCCTCATGGTGAGGAGCGCGCTTGCGGGCGTCTCGAACCATGAGGTGTTCATCCTCACACCATCCTTCGAGACGCGGTCGAAGACGACCGCTCCTCAGGATGAGGACGGAGATTGATACGCCTCAATCCCAGCCGGCGCCCGAAATCCCCGGATTGGCGTAGACGATGCCGCCGTCCACCGCGAGGGTGGTGCCGACCACATAGTCGCCGGCGCGGGAGGCCAGATAGATCGCCGCGCCCGCCATGTCCTCGTCGGTGCCGATGCGGCCGGCGGGCACTTTGGTCGCCACCTCGCTCGCGTTGTCGCGCGCGGCTATATTCATGTTGGACTGGAACGGACCCGGCGCGATGGCCGTGACCACCACATGATCCTTGATCAGCCTGGCGGCCATGCGGCGCGTCAGATGGATCAGGCCGGATTTGCTCGCGGCATAGGAATAGGTTTCGAGCGGATTGACGAAGATGCCGTCGATCGAGGCGATGTTGATCACCTTGGCGGGGCGTTGCGCCGAGCCGGCGGCGCGCAGCGGCGCGGCCAATGCCTTGGTGAGGAAGAACGGCGCCTTGACGTTGAGCGTCATCACCTTGTCCCAGCCGCTTTCGGGAAATTCATCGAAGTCGGCGCCCCAGGCCGCGCCGGCATTGTTGACGAGGATGTCGAGTTTCGGCTCGCGCTTCCTGATCTCGCCGGCGAGCATGTCGATCCCGGCCATGGTCGAGATATCGATCGGCAAGGCGATGCATTCGCCCGCATAGGTGTCGCTCAACTCTTTCGCGGTGGCCTCGCAGGCCGCGGCCTTGCGCGCGGTGATGTAGACCCTGGCGGCACCCTGGCTGAGGAAGCCGGCGGCGATCATCCTGCCGATGCCGCGCGAGCCGCCGGTAACCACAGCGATGCGGCCCTTGAGCGAAAACAGATCCGTAAACATGACGTCTCCCGTGATGCGGTGTTTGCGCCGATTGTCAGCGTCGGGACGGGCAAGTCAACGTGTGGTGAACTGTGTTCCGGACGCGATGCCATCAGATCGAAAATGCCCCGGATCAACTTTCGCCGACGCGCTGGAAACCGTTCCACATGGCGGTGGCGGCGCCGGATGTCAGGACCGGCAGATAGCGCGTGTCCTGATAATTGCCGTTCAGCGACACCCGCGGCAGCGCGGTGAGCTGGGCCGCGTTGTCGGCGGCGATCACACCGGGCCGCGTCGTGACGGCGGTGCGGAAGCCGGCGGCCTGCGCCAGCGCGAATTCGCGCGCGCCTGCGGCGGCGCGGTCGCCATAGGGGTAGGCGAGGTGGACGGCGGGGCATTGCAGGATGTTCTCGATGTCGGCGCGGCTGGCTTCGAGTTCGCGCGCCGCCGTCTTGTCGCTCTGTTTGGCCAGATTGCCATGGGTGAGCGTATGCGAGCCGATGGCCACCAGCGGATCGGCGGCGAATGGCTTCAACTCGTCCCATGACAGGCAGAGCTCGCGGCTGATCGCGTCCTCGTCGATCGCCTGCTGACGGCACAGCGCCGTCATCTCGCGGCGCAGATCGGCTTCGCCGAGGCTGCGCAGCCAGCCGTGCAGACGGTCGAAGGCCATCTCCTTCTCCGGCAGTGACGCGGTGGCGATGCGGACCATGTTGCCGTCGATGGGGGCTTCCAGTTGCTCCGCTTGCGCCACCAGCCGTTCCAGTGCGATCCACCACAGGCGCCCGGTCCCGGCCGCAAAGTCGCTGGTGACGAAAACGGAGAACGGTGCGTCGAAATCCCGCATCGCCGGCAGCATGTGGTCGCGGTTGTCCCGGTAGCCGTCGTCGCAGGTGAAGCAGGCGAAGCGGCGGGAAAAATCCTGTTCGGTCAGGCGGCGATGCATCTCGTCCTGCGTCACGATGTCCACATCGGTGGCGCGCAGATAGGCCAGCGTCGCGCGCAGGAAGTCGGGTGTGATCTCAAGATGGCGGTTGGGCTGGAACAGGCCGTCATGCGCGGGACGGATATTGTGCAGCATGAACACGGTGCCGACGCCGCCGAAAAAGGGACGCAACATCCGGTGCGCGCCGCTGAAATAGAGTGCATCCAGGCCGGCGCGGATGATCGTGTTGCGAATCTGTTTCATCTTGTGGCTCAGCAATGGACTGCGATCCGTCGACATCATTCGAAACGATTGAACAAAGCGTTATCCCAATACCCCGATCTGTGCCAGCAGTCGGCCTTGATTTCAGTTTGACAGTCCCGCAAGGGTTTGTTTTGTCTCCGTTTCCATTCCGCGGGGCCTCGAATGCACGGTTTTTACAGGTGGAGCGCCAAGTGGTGGCCTGGGCTCATTCCATTTGCCATCCTCTGGGTCGCCTCCGCCTGGTTTAGCACGCCTCCTCTGGAAGCGGACTTAACGGCGCGCAGCGCGGATGCGTTGAAAAGCACCGTTCTCGATAAAACGCAGATGACGGTCGCCGGCCGGGATGTCACTTTCGCCGCCGAGGCGTTTTCCGAAGACGGGCGGCGCAGCGCCGTTGCGTCCGTCGAGGCGGTGCCGGGCGTGCGTCTGGTCAATGATGCAACGCGCCTCGTGGCCGAAGCCAAGCCGTTCGTCTGGGTGGCGGAGCGCGACAATGTGCGCGTGACCTTGTGGGGCACCGCGCCGCTGCCGGCCAGCAAGGCGCGGATTGCCGAAGCTGCCAAGGCGGCGTTGACGGGAACCGAGGTTCTGGACCGGATGGGCCTCAAGCGCGGCGCGCCGGCGCGCTTCGACGCCGCGGCGGTGTTGCTGCTCGATCAGGTCGCCAAGCTGAAGGAAGGCAAGGCGACCATCATGGACAGCAATGTCAGTATCGCCGGCATGGCGCGCGATCTCGGCGGGCGCGAGGCCATCGCCGCAGCGCTGAAGAACCTGCCGGACGGCTTCACGGTTGCGGCGAACGGCGTACAGGCACCGCCTTACGTGTTTCAGGCCAACAAGGATCCGGTGGCGAATACGCTGACGCTGAGCGGCTATGTACCGGACAACAACGTCCATGCCGCGATCGTGGCTGCGGCCGGGCGGAAGTTCACCGGCGAGAAGATCGTAGACAACCTCAAGGCCAGCATCGGCTCGCCGGGCCAGTTCGCTCCCGCGGTGACCGCTGCGCTGGGGGCGCTGTCGCGGCTGTCCACCGGCACGCTGACGATCAACGATCGCGACGTGAAGTTGTCGGGCGATGCGCTCTACGATGTCGCGGCCGAACAGATTCGGGCCGGACTTGCGAAGGAATTGCCGCGCAGTTGGCAGGCCCAGCCCGAGATCACGGTGAAGCCCGCCGCGGCGCCGGTCGATGCCAGCGTGTGCCAGCAATTGTTCACGCAGAATCTCACCAAAGGCCGTATCCGCTTCGAGTCCGCCAGCGCGAGCATCGATGCGGATTCGACCGGGCTGCTCGATCGTCTGGTCGAGATCGCCATGCGCTGTCCGACGACACGCTTCGACATCGCCGGTCATACCGATGGCGACGGCGATGCCGCGTTCAATCAAACGCTGTCCGAGAAGCGCGCCGCCGCGGTGGAGAGCTATCTGGTCAAGGCCGGGTTGCCGGCCGATCGGTTCGGCACGGTCGGTTACGGCGCCACGCAGCCGATCGCCGACAACGGCACCGAAGACGGCAAGATGCAGAATCGCCGGATCGAATTCGTGGTGAGGCCCAATCCATGACCACGCTCGTGACACTGCTTTGGGGCTGGCTGCTCGGTGCCTTTGTGATCGGTTTCTGCATGGGCTGGATCGCGGTGGTCTATCGCGGGCCTTCGATTCCGCGCGTCTGGATGCGATGGTTGTCGGTGCTTGCCGTCGCCATCCTCGCCGTTGCCGCCGCGAAACTCGTTCCGGGCCGCTTCGGCTATTGGCTCGACCTCGGCCTTGCGCTGTTCGGTTTCTATCTCGTCGGTTGTGCCATCGGCTCTTGGCTGCGCGATATTGTCGTGACGCGGCAGCAGGCACGATTTCGGCTATGAATGCGCCGGTATGATCGCGGCTTGCTCGCGCGATATTCATCCTTATTCACCCTTGGGCGGATTCCGTTTCGTGCTGAAACAGGCTAGGAGAGGCGGACCGGAAACGGCGCGACGGAAATGACGAGGCAGCAATTCCGCCACAGCGGGCCTGACGAGGCTGGTTCGATGTCCCATGGGCTGGGTCGCGGCTGGGGTCGCATTCGAGGTTGAGATGCTGGAAGCAATACGCAGGACGGTGACGTTTCTGCGCGAGAAGCACGTCCTGCATAAACTCGGTGTCGTCGCCAGCGTCGCGGTGATCGCGGTCGCCTGTTGGATGCTCTATCACAAGCTGCGCAACGTCGATACGGCGCGGGTGTTGAACTTCATCGCCGAAACCGAACCGCGCCTGATCGCGCTGTCGGCTCTGTCCGTTGCCGCCGGTTATTTCACGCTGACCTTCTATGACTGGTTTGCCGTGCGGATGATCGGGCGGCGCGATGTGCCCTATCGCATCAATGCGCTGGCCGCTTTCACCAGCTATTCGATCGGTCACAATGTCGGCGCCAGCGTTTTTACCGGCGGCGCCGTGCGCTACCGCATCTATTCGGCGTGGAATCTCTCGGCGGTCGATGTGGCCAAGATCGTCTTTCTGGCGGGGCTGACGTTCTGGCTGGGGAATCTCGCGGTGCTCGGGATGGGGATCGCTTTCCATCCGGATGCGGCCAGCGCGATCGATCAGGTGCCGCCGTGGATCAACCGGATTCTGGCCTGCATCGTGCTCGCCGGCCTGGTCGGCTATGTCATCTGGGTCTGGATCAAGCCGCGCAGCGTCGGTCGCGGGCCGTGGTCGGTGATGCTGCCGGGCGGGCCGCTGACCTTGCTCCAGATCACGATCGGCATCGTCGATCTCGGCTTCTGTGCGCTGGCCATGTACATGCTGGTGCCCGGCGAGCCGGATGTCGGGTTCGTCGTCGTGGCCGTGGTGTTCGTCTCGGCCACGCTGCTCGGCTTCGCCAGCCATTCGCCCGGCGGTCTTGGCGTTTTCGATGCCGCCATGCTGGTCGGCCTGGACATGATGGACCAGGAGAAGCTGCTGGCCGGGATGCTTCTGTTCAGGGTGCTGTATTATCTGGCGCCGTTCTTTATTTCAGTCATGTTACTGACGTTTCGGGAGCTTATTGTCGGCGCGCGTTCAAAAAAGGTGGAATCGGCCGCTGCCGAGGCGCCGTCCGGTGCAAATCGGCCTATGAACGATCATCGCGGCTCCGGCGTCGGCTGACATGGGCAGGCAGCAGCCGGACGACGACGGACCGGAAAGAGATATCGCGCAAATGGCCATCGAAGCTTCACCATCCTCGATGTTTTCGCCGTGGCCGGATCGGCTGCGGCATGCCGCGATCATCCTGCTCGTTGCCGGCCTCGTCCTGGCGTCACTGGTGTTTCTCGGCGAACTGTTGCCGCTCCGTGCGGGGCTGGCTTTCGTCTGCATCGCCGCCGCTGCGCTGGTGCCGTGGCGGCTGCACGACAGCGATGCCGCGCGCGACGAGACGGTGGTGAATCCGGTCGAACAACCGGTCGTGCGCGCGATCGTCGGCGGTATTCCGGACCCGGCGGTGCTGCTCGATCGGGCCGGGCGGGTCATTCACCTCAATGCGGCGGCCGCGCAACTGGCGCCGGCGCTGCGCAAGGGAGAGCTGGCGCAATTCGCGCTGCGTTCGCCGGAAATCATCGCGGCCCTGCGCGAGGCGATCGCCTATACCGAGCCGCGCCGAACCTCCTATGTGGATCACGTTCCGGTGGATCGCTGGATGGATCTGATGATTACGCCGGTCCCGGTGCCGACGGCTTTCGGCGGCAGCGACACCTGCATGCTGATGACGTTCCACGACCAGACGCCGATCCGCCGCGTGGAGGAAATGCGCGCCGATTTCGTCGCCAATGCCAGCCATGAACTGCGCACGCCGCTGGCGGCGCTGTCCGGCTTTATCGATACCTTGCAGGGGCCTGCGAAGGATGATCCGAAAGCGCGCGAGCGCTTCCTCGGCATCATGCACACCCAGGCCACGCGCATGGCGCGCCTGATCGACGATCTGCTGTCGCTGTCGCGGGTCGAACTGTCGGCCCATGTCCGCCCGGACACGCAGATCGACATCCTTCCCATCATCCGGCAGGTCGGGGACAGCCTGGAATTGCTCGCCACCGAGCGCGGCGTGAAAATCGAGATGTCTCTGCCGGAGGTGCCGGTCGTGGTTGCCGGCGACCGTGAGGAACTGCTGCGGCTGTTCGAGAACCTGATCGAGAACGCGCTGAAATACGGCGCGTCGGGCGGCCGGGTGGAGGTGACGCTGGCGCATGCCGCTACCACCGAGGGCGTTTCCGAGATTCGTGTCTCGGTGCGGGATTTCGGCCCCGGCATCGCGCCGGAGCACCTGCCGCGGCTGACCGAGCGCTTCTACCGGGTCGATGTCGGCGACAGCCGCTCGCAGGGTGGCACCGGCCTCGGTCTCTCGCTGGTGAAGCACATCCTGAACCGGCACCGGGGACGCCTGCTGATCGAGAGCGTGCCGAAAAAGGGCGCCACCTTCACCGCCGCCTTCCCGCAGGCGAAGATGCCGAATTCGGGTTTGGCGGCTGTCGTTTAGCTGTGGTTTAAAATTCACCGGCCGTCATGTCCCCTCCCCTCGCTGGGAGGAGGGGACATGACGGGCGGTGCAAGAATACTTTCAAGAATGTTCTTATTTCGTTCTTGACAAAAATCCTGATCAGGACAATATCCCCGTCGTCCTGTTCGTGAGGGGCGCTTCATGAGGCGTCTTTGAGCGGAGCGGGATGCGGCGCCTGCGGGCGGAGGGACAACGCATCCCTTCGCACTCGGGTGGTCGAGGG
>Ga0153956_1000513_pt1 | contig 42673 bp, 40 predicted proteins | sample TSFL040MetaG_FD_104704 | JGI IMG/M metagenome (GOLD analysis project Ga0153956, IMG submission 104704) | Attine ant fungus gardens microbial communities from Florida, USA - TSFL040 MetaG | ecosystem: Host-associated > Fungi > Mycelium > Unclassified | place: USA: Florida, Wekiwa Springs... | reverse complement strand
TGTCCCCGGAAGCGGTTCTTGACGAAGGTGCCGTCGCGCGGCGGCAACGCGCGTTCGGGATTGCCGGGGGCGATCCGGATATGGGCGAAGCGTGCGCCGTTGCCGATCATGTGCAGATTGCCGCGCAGCTGGGCGATGCCGGCGAGATCGTCGATCTGGTCGACCGCGGCAAAGCCGGCGCCCTGCGCGATCCGGTCGAGCTGCGCACCGAGGCCGGCGTGGCTTTTCTGCATGCCGGTTTCACCGAAATGGCCGTTGTCGAGCACGGCGACGGTGAGGTTGTTCGGCTTGTGCACGGCGACCGTGAGCAGGCTACCGAGGCCCATCAACTGTTCGCCGTCGCCGGTCAGCACCAGCACCGGGCGCGTCGGCTGCGCCAGCGCGATGCCGAGGCCGACCATCGCCGCGCCGCCCATGGCGCCCCAGAGATAGAAATTGCCGTCGTGGTCGCCGGCGGCGAACACATCGTAAGACGGAGAGCCGAGACCGGTGACGACCAGCAGGTTCTTGCGGTCGGCCAGCAGTTCTTTCACCGCTGCGCGGCGATCCAGCGTGTGGGATACGGTCGACATCACTTGCTCTCCACCCACTTCTTGCGGCCCAGCATGCGCTGCGAAATCAGCACGGCGATCTGCTGGTCGCCGTCGTAAGCCAGCGTCGCGGCCGACGACACCACATCCGCCGCCTCGTCGGGCGTCTCGATCCGCATCACCTTCACGCCCATCAATTCGAATGCGCCTTGCGTGGCACTGCCCATGGGCACCTGCCACGGATTGAACTCGGCCCATTCGCCGCGCATGGTGACGAGCGTCAGTAGCGGGAAACGGCACGAATTCATCAGCGACAGCATGTTGACGCAGTTGCCGACGCCGCTCGACTGCATCAGCAGCACCGAACGATTGCCGCCGAGCCAGGCGCCCGCGCTCAGCGCGATGCCTTCTTCCTCGGTGGTCAGCACCGTCGTTTTGATATCGCTGTCCTCATGCGCGAGATTGATCAGCCGCGAATGGCCGGCATCGGGCACGTAGGAAATTTGCGAAACGCGCGCGTCTTTCAGGGTCTTGAAGATGTCGAGCGGCCAGTCTCGGGGAGGCGCGCCTTGAGCGTCGCCGGCTTTGGCATCCATCAGGGAGGTCTCACGGTTGCATCGAATGATCGGATGCAATCCTAGTTCAACGTTTCCGGCCGCCCACATCTCATCTGCTTCAGGCTGCCATGCCAATTCTTTATAGGTGGGGCAGCCGCCTTGCGGTTAATTTCGGGCGACGACATCCGTGCGGTCATGCGGCAATACCGCTGCCGCGCGTGCTTTGAAGGCACCGTCCGAGGTGCCGGTCGATCAGGGAGACTGCGCCATGAAAAAGTATCAGCTGTTCATCGGCGGCGAATATGTCGCGCCGGAAACCGGCAAGACGTTCGGGAGCGTCAATCCGTACACGGGGGAAACCTGGGCGGACATCGCTGGTGGCGTGAATGACGGCCTTAAGCACAGCGGCATCGGGCGCGAGAGCGGTCTCGATGCGGTGAAAGAGTTTCTGCAGGTCAAGTCGGTGTGGATCGCGACGAAGTCATCGGCCGATAATCCCTTCATCATCCGATGATGGCGTCGAGGGGGCAGTCGGCGCGGCTGCGTCCGGTTCTGTCGCTGCACGACTTCGAGGACGCGGCGCGAAAATATCTGCCGCGGCCGCTGTTCGGCTATATCGCCGGCGCCGCGGAGGATAACCGCGCCTATCGGCATAATGCGGCGAGCTTCGCGGACTACGCGCTGATGACGCGGGTGCTGATCGATGTCTCGCAACGTCTTCAGCAGGTCGAACTGTTCGGCCGCACCTATGCGTCGCCGTTCGGCATCGCGCCCATGGGCATCAATGCCATCATGGGGTATCGCGGCGACATCGCGCAGGCGCGGGCGGCGCAGGCCGCCGATATTCCGATGGTGCTCAGCGGCTCGTCGCTGATCCCGATGGAGGATGTGATCCGCGCTGCGCCGGGCACCTGGTTTCAGGCCTATGTGCCCGGCGATGTCGCGCGCATCGATGGCCTGATCGAGCGGGTCGCTGCCGCGGGCTTCGCAACGCTGGTGGTGACGGTGGACACCAATGTCGCCGCCAATCGCGAGAACAATGTCCGCACCGGCTTTGCGACGCCGCTGCGGCCGAGCATGCGGCTTGCATGGGATGGCGTGACCCGGCCATCCTGGCTGTTCGGGACGTTCTTTCGCACCTTGATGCGACACGGCATGCCGCATTTCGAAAACTCTTTCGCCACACGCGGCGCGCCGATCCTGTCCGCCAACGTGCTGCGCGATTTCTCCGCGCGCGATCATCTCAATTGGACGCATGTCGCGCGCATCCGTGCCCGCTGGACAGGACACCTCGTCATCAAGGGCATCCTGAACCCGGCAGACGCGATCCAGGCGAGGGCATGCGGGGCCGACGGCATCATCGTCTCCAATCATGGCGGGCGGCAACTCGACGGTGCGGTGGCGCCGCTTCGGGTGCTGCCGCAGATCGTGCAGGCAGCCCCCAATCTTCCGGTGATGCTCGATGGCGGCGTTCGGCGTGGAACCGACGTGCTGATCGCGCTCGCGCTTGGTGCGCGCGCCGTCTTCGTCGGCCGCCCGTTCGCTTACGCCGCAGCCATCGGCGGCGAGGCGGGCGTTGCGCACGGGATCAAGCTGCTCCGCGAGGAGATCGATCGCAACATGGCGATGGTCGGTCTTCGCAATTGCGGCGAACTCACTTTGCAGCATCTTGTGAAATGCTAGTTCCCCGTCGGCGGCGCTATCGTGATTCCGAATACCAACAATAGCGATAATGGAATGGCCACTGCGTATCGTGCTTGCGCAGACTGTCGCATCTGACAGGCGGATCGCGGACGCGCCCGGTGCGCGGCCGTCGATATCCGTTGCAACAAGAACAACAGAATAAACCGGCATGAGGGGAAACGATGGCAGAGCGGTCAGCGGATGGCGGCACGATCGGGACGATGCCCGATACCAGTCTTGTCGGCTTCTATCAGGACATGAACCTGCAGGAGCGCCGTACCTTCTGGGCCTGCGCCGCCGGCTGGGGTCTGGATGGCATGGACTTCATGCTCTATCCGCTGGTGATCGGCACCATCATCAAGCTTTGGCATGTCTCGGGCGGTGAGGCCGGGCTCGCCGCAACGGCGACCTTGCTTGCATCGTCGGTCGGCGGCTGGCTGGCCGGCTATCTGTCCGACCGGATCGGCCGCACCGTCACGCTGCAGATCACCGTGGCGTGGTTTTCGCTGTTCAGCCTCGTCTGCGCCTTCGTGCAGAGCTTCGACCAGCTCCTGATCGCGCGCACGCTGCTCGGCATCGGCTTCGGCGGCGAATGGGCGGTCGGATCGATCCTGATGGGTGAGATGGTGCGCGCGCAATATCGCGGCCGTGCCGTCGGCTCGGTGCAATCGGCCTGGGCGGTCGGCTGGGGTTTCGCCGTGCTGGCGCAGGCGGTGATCTTTTCGCTCGCGCCGCCCGAGGTGGCCTGGCGCTACATGTTCGCGCTTGGGGCGGCGCCTGCGGTGCTGATCTTCTTCATTCGCCGTCATGTCGAGGATGCGCCGCTCGCCAAGCAGTCACGGGCGATGCAGGCCGCTGCAAATGACCGGCCGCCGCTCACCGAGATATTTTCAGGTCCGCATCTGCGCACCACGATCCTGGCGTCGCTGATGATGGTCGGCGCCCAGGGCGCCTATTACGCCATGAGCACCTGGGTGCCGCATTTCCTCACCACCGAGCGTCATCTGTCGCTGGTGTCGTCGACCGGCTATCTCGCCACGCTGATCGTCGGCAGTTTTGCCGGCTTCCTGACCGGCGCCTGGCTGGCGGATGCCATCGGCCGCCGCATGTTGTTTCTCACTTTCGCGGTGGCGGCGGCGATCGTGATGCTGGTCTATATGCTGGCGCCGCTGCCGCCGCAGTTGATCTGGTTCCTCGGCTTCCCGCTGGGTTTCTTCTCGACAGGGTACTTCTCCGGCTGCGGACCTTATCTCACCGAACTCTATCCGACCCGCCTGCGCGGTTCGGGGCAGGGCTTCTGCTACAATTTCGGCCGTGGCATCGGCGCGTTGTTTCCGGCCATGGTCGGCTACCTCTCCGGATCGGTGGGCCTCGGCAACGCCATCACCATTTTCGCCGTCTCGGCCTATCTCCTGTTTTTCGTCACGGCGCTGTTCTCACGGGAGACTCGCGGAAAGGAACTGCACGCGCATGCTTGACCACGCTCCGAAGACCGGCCTTGCGCCGGCATGTCCGGGACCGCATCCGGTGCCGCACGGACCGACGCGTTACAGGATTCCCAAAGGTGCGGTGGATACCCATGCCCATGTGATCGGCTTGCCGCCGGACTATCCGTTCGTCGCGACGCGCAGCTACACGCCGCCGGAGGCGTCGGCATCCGCCTATCTGGCGATGCTTGACGGAACGGGGATGACATACGGTGTGCTGATCCAGGTCAGCGTTCACGGCACCGACAATCGTTTGATGGTGAAGACCCTCAAGGCCCATCGCGCGCGCCTGCGCGGCATCGCAGTGATCCCGCTCGGTCTTCCCGAGCGCGCGCTTGCCGAGCTCAAGGATGCCGGCGTGGTCGGGCTTCGCCTCAACGTGCTCTATGGCGGCGGTGTCGGGCTGGAGGATGTCGAGCGCTACGGCGCGCTGTGCCGTGAAATGGGGTGGCATCTCCAGTTCCTGCTCGACGCCCGCGAATTGCCGCCGATCGCATCGAAGCTCGGTGCGTTGCCGGTGCCCGTCGTCATCGATCATATGGGACACTTCCCCGCCGATACGGGCGTCGACAGCGAAGGCTTCCGCACGCTGGTGTCGCTGGTGCGCGACGGCGGCTGGGTGAAGCTGTCCGGCGCCTTCCGCAACAGCGTCGAGGCGGCGCCCTACCGCGACACGATCCCTTATGCGCAGGCGCTTGCGGCCGTCGCTCCCGATCGCTGCGTCTGGGGCTCCGACTGGCCGCATGTGGCCAACTGGAACGACATGCCCGATGTCGGCGAGTTGCTCGACATACTCGCCGATTGGGTGCCGGACGAAGCCGCACGTCATCGCGTGCTGGTGGACAATCCAGCGCGGCTTTACGGTTTCGGACAGAGTTGATGACAAGTTCGACGATGGCGCGGAGACGCAATTCACGAACGATAGGTCGACGATTTCACGTTTCCTATACCGCCAATCGGAAGGCGGTTTTGTTACTCGTGGATTGTCAAAGCGATCAGGCGATGACTTTGCGTGCGAGCAGATCCCGCACCTCGTTCTCGTCGCAACCGATGTCCTTCAGGATCTCGGCGGTATGCTGGCTGAGGTCCGGTGTCGGCGATCGTATGGCGCGGTCGAACCCGGAGATTTCGCAGGGCTGGGCAACGAGCGAGATCGTGCCGAGGCGCGGATGATCGACGGGGCGCGTGATCCGCAGTGCTTTGACCTGATCGTCCGCGAACACGCCGGCGATGTCGTAGACGGGACCGCAAGGCAGGCCGGCGGCGACCAGGATCTCGAACCATTCCCGGCTGGTTTTCGCCTGCAGCGCGGCAGTGATTTCGCTGTTGAGTGCTTCCTTATTGCGATGGCGGAGCGCGACGGTCGTGAAGCGGCCGTCGAACGGCAATGTTTCGCGGCCGATCAGGGTGCAGAACGTCTTGAAATTGGCGTTGCTCGTTGCGGCGATGTTGAGATGGCCGTCGGCGGTCGGGTACAGGCCCATCGGCGTAATGGTCGGGTGATCGTTGCCTTCCTGCGGCGGAACCTTGCCGTCCATCAGCCAGCGGGACGCCTGGAAATCGAGCAGGGCGATGCCGGCCTCCACCAGCGAGGTCTGCACCCAGCGGCCCTGTCCGCTGACTTCGCGGTCGAGCAGCGCGATCAATAGCCCTTGCGCCATGAAGGCGCCGGCCATCAGATCGGTGACGGCAACGCCGGCGCGCACCGGGCCTTGCCCCGGCAGGCCGGTCACCGACATGATCCCGGTCATGCCCTGGGCGACCTGATCGAGCGAAGGGCGCCGCGAATAGGGGCCGTACTGGCCGAAGCCTGAAATGCTGCCGTAGACGATGCGCGGATTGCGGGCCTTGACGGCATCGAAATCGACGCCGAGCCGTTCGGTGACGCCGGGGCGCATGTTCTCGACGATCACGTCGGCGCGTTCGGCCAGCTTCATGAAGATCTCGCGGCCTTCGTCGGATTTCAGATTCAGCGTCATCGCCCGCTTGTTGCGATGAAGATTCTGGAAGTCGGAGCCGTCGCGCTTACCGAGCAGTTCGCTGCTCTCGCCGTCGCCCGGCGGCGGTTCGATACGGATGACGTCGGCTCCCCAGTCTGCCAGCGTCCGCACGCAGGAGGGGCCGGCGCGTGCAAGCGTCAGATCGAGCACCTTGAAGCGCGCCAGTGGCAGCGGAGCCGGGATTGCGGAAGTGTCCGGGGAGCGCCGGGTTTCGTCGGTGGCCTTACGCATGCTGATCTTCCTGAATCGGAACGATGTGAGAGGGATCGATTTCCAGCCAGACTTTCTGGCCGACTTCGAAAACCTGACGCGGCGGTGACAGCACGCGCAGGCGCAGGTCGCTGCCGTCGGACTGCACCGCGTAATCCCAGGATTCGCCGAGAAAGGAGCGGTGGGCGATACTACCGGGCAGCACAATGAAATCGCTGTTCGGCCTGGTGTCATGCAAGGCGATGTTCTGGGTTCGGAGCGAGAACGCGTCGGTCCGGATCGGCGTCCTCGTGTCCAGCCGTCCCGCGGCGACTTCGAATTCCTTGAAGACGACGCCGGTGCCGCTAACGCTGCCGTCGAGAATGTTCGAGCGCCCGATGAATTCGGCGACATAGCGCGTCCGCGGGCGCCGGTAGAGCGTCTGCGGATCGTCGATCTGTTCGATGCGGCCCTTGTTCATGACAGCGATCCGATCGGAGGTCGTCATCGCTTCGGACTGGTCGTGCGTTACATAGATTGAGGTGATACCGAACTCGTCGTGCAGGCGCCGGATCTCGCTGCGCATGCCCTCGCGCAGATTGGCGTCGAGATTCGACAGCGGCTCGTCGAGTAGCAGGATATCCGGTTTGACCACCAGCGCGCGGGCCAGCGAGACGCGCTGCTGCTGGCCGCCGGACAATTCATTGGGATAGCGCTCCGCCAGATGGCCGAGCTGCACAACATCGAGAATCTGGGCGACACGCTGCCGCGCTTCCGCGCGCGGAACCTTGCGCATTTTCAAACCGAACGCGACGTTCTGCGCGACCGTCATGTTCGGCCACAGCGCGTAGCTCTGGAAGATCATCGACATCTGCCGCTTTTCCGGCGGCAGCGACATCCTGGCCGACGACATCAACTGACCGTCCATCTCGATGGTGCCGCCGGTCGGCGTCACGAAGCCGGCGACCATGCGCAGTGTGGTGGTCTTGCCGCATCCGGACGGACCGAGCAGCGAGACGAATTCTCCGGGCCGAAGCGTCAGGTTGAGACGATCGACGACGACGGTGCTGCCGTAGGATTTGGTCAGGTCGGTGAGCGTGAGCTTGGTCATCAGGTGCGCCTCAACATGAAGTCCCGCCCGAGGGCGAGCGTGCCGACCAGGGTGACGGCAGCCGTCACCAGCAGCAGAAGAACCGAAATCGCGGACAGCATTTCGTATTGACCCTGTTCGCTCAGTTCGAGCGACAGTACTGAGATCACCCGCGTCTGCGGACCGGACAGGAACATCGCAGTCGAGAGTTCGCGCGTAGCGATGATGAAGATCAGCAGCCAGCTTCCGAACAGCGATTTTTTCAGGATCGGCAGCACGACCTGGAGCAATGCCCGCCTGCGGCCGCCGCCGGCGATTCGGACCGCTTCCTCCAGTTCGGTGTGGAGCCCCTGAATGGCGGAATTCGCGTTGGTGAAGGCGATCGGCAGGAAGCGCGTCACGAAGGCGACGACAACGAGCGCGCCCGTCCCGTAGAGCTTGAAGGGCGGCGGCGCATAGGCGGCGTAGAAGCAGATGGCCAGAACGATGCCGGGGACCGCGAAGGGCGCGAGCGTGACGGTGGATAACGCGCCGGCGAAGGGCAGCAGGCGCCGTGCCGAAATATAGGCGACGGCAAAGCCGAGCGCGACGCAGATCGTCGCGGTGACGATGGAGTAGTTGAAAGTGTTGAGCAGCGCCTGACGGACCGTGGCCTGATCGAATAGAACCTGCGTGAAATTCGCGAGTGTCAGGTTGGCGGCGCTGAGCGGTGCCGCCCATGCCTTGCTGAGCGCGGTCTGCACGATCACCACGACGGGGAGGACGACGGTAATGGCGGCAATCAGCATCGCATAGGCGAACAGCACCCAGCGCAGCGCGCCGAGTTCGAGCGGCGTCCGGTGGCCGCCTTTGCCGCCCACGGTCACATAACTCTTGCGCGACAGCAGGCGGCGCTGCAGCCACAGCAGCAGCACCGTGATCCCGACCATCGGCATCGAGAAGGCCGCGGCGACTTCGACCCGCACGGGATTTTCGAAGAAGGCGGCAAGCTGGGTCGTGACCACGTTGAAACGCGCAGGGATCGCGATCAGGGCCGGGGTGCCGTACAGGCCGAGGACTTCGAGGAAGACCAGCGTGACCGAGCCGAGAATGGCGGGCAGGGCGAGCGGCAGCGTGATGCGGAACGTGATCTGCGCCGGGCCTGCGCCGAGGATCGACGCGGCTTCCTCCATCTCGGTCGAAATCATGTCGAGCGCGGATTTGGTGAAGACATAGATCAGCGGGAACGAATACAGCGCGGTCACCACCGCGAGTCCGGTGAATGTGAAGATGTTGATCGGCCCCGACGATGCGCCGGTCAGCGCCATCCAGACGCGGTTGATCCAACCGGAATTCGGGCCTCCGAGCAGGATCCAGCCGATCGCGCCGACGAAAGGTGGAATGAGAAACGATGCCAGCACCATCGCATGGACGAAGCCGCGGCCCGGCATGTTGGTGCGTGACACGGCCCAGGCCAGCGGTACAGCGATGGCGGCGCAGATCGCCGAGGCGACGGCAGCGAGTTCCAGCGTGTTAATCAGTGCCTGAACATAGCGGGGACGGCCGAACGCCGCCGCATAATTTGCGAAGGTGAAGCTGCCGTCGGACGCCCTGGTCAAGCTGTACTTGACGAGATGAAACAGCGGGTTGGCGACCAGCAACAGCAAAGCGAGCGCCAATGCGACGGCGATCAGCGTGGCGGGATTGATCGCGCGCCGGACCGGAGACCAGCCCGAGTTCGTCTTGGCCCGCTCTCGCGATTTGGTCAGTCCGATCTCTGCCATGGTTGTTTTCGCCGTTCCGAAAGCGTGTGCGCGGTTCGCGATCCGGTCATCGGCCGGTGAAGCGCGGTGTCCGCTTTTCCATGAATGCGCGGCGGCCCTCGCGGAAATCCTCGCTGTCCGCGCAACGGATGCCGATTTCCTTGATCGCCGCCATGTCGCGGGCGGACTCGTCCTGCAGGATCTGGGCTATGCTGAGCTTGGCGGCGGAGATCGCCAGCGGCGCGTTGACGGCAATCGTCTTTGCGATGTCATGGACGACGGTTTTGAGATTGTCCGCAGGCACCATTCGTTCGATCAGGCCGATGCGCTGCGCCTCGGCGGCATCGATCCGCATGCCGGTGTACATCAGCAGGCGCGCCCACGAGGGGCCGACCAGCGAGACGAGATTCTTCAAGCCGTCATAGCCGTAGGCGATTCCGAGTTTGGCGGCGGGAATGCCGAACTGACTGCCTTCGGCGGCGATGCGGATGTCGGTCTGCATCGCGACCTGCATGCCGCCGCCGATGCAATAGCCCTCGATGCAGGCGATAGTCGGCTTCGGAAACGCACCTAGCAGCTTTCCGGCCGCGCCGGAACGTCGGGAATATTCCGCGGAAGCTTCGGCGTTGTGCCGGTGTTTCTCGAACTGGCTGATATCGGCGCCCGACACGAAAGCTTTCCCGCCCGCGCCGGTGAGGATCACCACCCGCACCGACGGATCGTCGCGCAGCGCCGTCAAGGCATCGGCAAGACCTTCCCACATCTCCAGCGACATGGCATTGCGCTTGTCGGGATTGTTGAAGGTGACGGTGCCGATGCCGTCCGCGGCGTGCTGCAGGATCTTGCCGTCGGCATAAGACGTGTCTGACATGACGATATTGTCCTGAGATCAGTCGAGGAAGGGGCCGATATTGGCGCGCGCGAAGGCGGGGCGGCTCTGGATCTTCGCCCACCACTGCGCGACGCGCGGGTGATGGCGTTCAGACACCTGATCCGGCGCGATCTCCTCGTCGATGCGCTTGACGAAGGGCACGGCGGCGATATCGGCGATCGAATAGGCGTCGCCTACCAGCCAGCCGGTCGGGGTCAGGGTGCTTTCCATGCGATCCAGCAGCGTGACCAGTTTGGCGCGGGCGCCGGCGCGTTCGTCTTCGGTGTAGGGTTTGCGCGCGACCCGCAGCCAGGATTCCTGGCGCTCCTTGCTCGGGATGTTCTTCAGCTTCTCCGCAAGCTCCTCGTCGCTCCACTGCGAGGCCACCTGCTGCAGGTGATGCCGCCAGTTGAAGATGATGAGATTGTGGATCAGTCCATCGATATGCCGGATCCAGTTGCGCATCAGCGCGCGCTGATATGGCGATGTCGGTCGCAGCGGCGGGTCCGGATAAGTCTCGTCCAGGAATTCGCAGATCGTGCCGCTTTCATGCAGCGGCAAGTCGTCATGGACGATGGTCGGAACAACGCCGTCCGGGTTGATCTTGAGATAGGCCGGCGAGTGGTGCTCCATCGCCGCCATGGCGACCACATGGCTTTCATAAGCGAGGCCCTTTTCCTCCAAGCAAAGCCGGACCCGGCGCGACGCGCTCGACCGCCATGCGTGATGCAGAACGATCATGGGCGCGCTCCCCGTTCGCGGACCGTGTCAGATGCCGAACGTGTCACGCCACTTCTCCGTCAATTCCGGGATGCCCTTGACGATCTCGTCGATGGTCGGGCGGATGGTCTTGAGTTCTTCCAGCTTCTTGAATCCTGGCGGCAGCACGGCGTCCTTGCGCAGCGGCAACGCGAATTCCTCAAGATCCTCCTGCGTGGTTTCCTGCGAGTACAGGAACTCCATGAACAGCTTGGCGGCGTTCGGGTGCTTGGTGTTGTTGAGAATCGCCGAGCCCGAGATCATCAGCACTGAGCCGTCGTCCGGATAAGCGGGGGCGACGGGATTGCCTTGTTTGGCGTTGGCAAGGACGAGCGCCGTCGGGCTGGCGCCGAGGGCGCGCTCGCCGGAATTGAGGATGGTCACCGTGTCGATGATCGAGCGCCCGACATGTGGCTTGAGATCGGCGAGCTGTTCGAAATAGTCCCAGCCATAGAGTTTATTCATCTGCACGACCCAGGTGCCGACGAAGCCGCTGAAGCCGGGATGTCCGACAACGAGCTTGTCCTTCCACTTCGGGGCGATGAAATCCTTCCAGGTTTTCGGCAGTTCGTCGGGCTTCGCCTTGTTGGTATTGTAGCCGAATCCGACCGTGGTGGCGTTGACCACCTGATACGCATCATCCGGATCGGCATTCAGGAAGCGGGAATCGATCTGATCGGATGCCTTGATCTTGTAGGGCATCAGCAGGCCGCGCTGCTTGAGCGAGATGTACTGGCCCATGTCGGTCGAGGCGAAGACGTCGCAATTGGCGGCGCTGGCCTGAATGTCCTGGCTGAGACGCTGATAGGCGATCTGCGCGGTGGCGCGGACGACGTTGACCCTCACGCCGGGAAACGCCTTCGTGAACAGCGCCGCGTGGGTTTCTGCGCGGGTCGACGGCCAGTAGACGATGTACCAGGTGACCTCGCCTTCCTGCTTGGCCTTGGCATAGAGCTCGGCGATGTAGTCGCTCTGCGCGCTTGCCGGGCGCAATCCCATCAACGAGACGGCGGCGCCGCCGGCCATGAACAAGCGTCGATCAATCGGCATACAGACCTCCCGGTTCGATTGAGGCCGAGGCTTTGCGGTGCCTCGCCATTCTTATTCCGCGTATTCGATCATTGATTTTATGTATGCGCAATGATTTTATATGAATACATACGGGAGCTTCGCGGAATGCGTGGACGAACGAGTGAATCTCTCCGCAAGGAGCTGGAGGCGGATATCGAGCATGGCCGACTGGCGCCGGGGGACAGGCTCGACGAGCAGACCCTTGCGGCGCGGTTCGAGGTGTCGCGGACGCCAGCGCGCGAGGCGCTGCTGCAACTGGCCGCGGCCGGGATGGTGCGCATGGTGCCCCGGCAGGGCGCGGTGGTCACCGGCGTTTCGCCGCAACTCGGCGTCGGCATGGTCGAAGTCCTCACCGCGCTTGAGGCGGAGGCGGCCGGGCTCGCCGCGCGCCGCATGTCCGAGGCGGAGAAGGCGCATCTCGCAGACATTCACAGGGCATCGGAAGCCGCCGTGCTTGCGGTCGACAGCGTGGCCTACATCGCCAACAACAGCGAATTCCATGACGCGATCTATCGGGGGGCGCGCAATGTCTATATGGCCGAGCAGATCCGCCAGACGCGGCGCGGAATGAGTTTCTATCATCGCAGCAGCCTGACGAAGCCGGCGCGCTTGAAAGCGTCGTGGCAGGAGCACGCGTGCGTCCTCGAAGCGATCCGGAGCGGCGACGAGGCCGCCGCGCAGGAAGCGATGCGCGAGCACATTCTCTATGGCGGACGCGTGTTCGCCGACATGATCGCCGCAATATCAGGCCGGGAAGGACAGACATGAAGACCTCCGTCGTACGCATTCACCGCCATGGCGGCCCCGAGGTTCTGCAATACGAAGATATTGCACTCGCCCCGCCCGCGGCCGGCGAAGTGCAGATTGCGCAAAGTGCGATCGGCTTGAACTTCGCCGATGTGTATCAGCGGGAAGGCGAACACGGGCCGCACGACAGCCAGGCGCTTCCGATCACGCTCGGCGGGCAGGGCGCGGGCAAGGTGGTCGCCGTCGGCCCCGGCGTCACGTCGTTTCAATCCGGCGATAGCGTCGCTTACATCTGTCCAGGTGCATATGCGGCGCAGCGCAACGTTCCGGCGGAGCGCCTGATCAAGCTTCCCTCAACCGTCTCCGAGGAAGTCGCTGCCGCGATGCTGCTGCGCGGGTTGACAGCGGAATATCTGCTGCGCCGCCTTTACAATGTGAAGGCGGGCGACAATGTTCTCGTGCATGCCGCCGCGGGCGGCATGGGATTGATCCTGTCGCAATGGGCGCATTCGCTCGGTGCGCGCGTGATCGGCACTGTCGGTTCCGACGCCAAGGTCGCGATCGCCAAGGAGCATGGATGCGCCGATGTGATCGTCTACACGCGCGAGGATTTCGCCATGCGGACAATGGAGCTGACCGGCGGTGTCGGCGCTGACGTGATCTTTGACGGTGTCGGCAAGTCGGCGTTCCTGAAGTCGCTCGATTGCATCCGTCCGATGGGAATGGTGATCAGTTACGGCACCGCGTCCGGCAATGTCGGCGCATTCGATCTGCAGTTGCTTCACCGCAAATCGATCATCGTCACGCGGCCGACGCTGCGTACCTGGATCGCCAGGCGCGAGGACTACGAGGCTGCAGCCCGTACGCTGTTCAACGCGTTGGACGCCAGCCAGGTGCGCGCGGACATCAACCGCCGCTACGCCTTGAAGGATATTCGCCTCGCCCACGAAGAACTGCAGGGACGCGGCACGGTGGGAGCGGCGATCCTCGTTCCGTAAAACAGGCATGGCGACATGCCGCGCCGGCCGCACCTGCGTGTTACAGTATGATCGTTCGGCATTGAATCAAACGCTCCCGTCGTCATTGCGAGGGGGCGGGTATCATGTCGAACGGATCGCGCTCTCGTTGAGCCTCAAGCCTGCCGGAAAGAACATCATGAACATGAAAGCCATCGTCCTGACTGAATTCGGAGGGCCGCAGGCGCTGCGATTGAGCGAGGCCACGATTGCGGCGCCGGCGCCGGGCGAGGTGCTGCTCAGGCACACCGCGATCGGCGTCAATTTCCATGACTGCTATGTGCGTTCCGGCCTTTACAGGACGCTCGAACTGCCCGGTATTCCCGGTATCGAAGGTGTCGGGGTGATCGAGGCCGTGGGCGCCGGCGTCACGGGGCTCCGCGTCGGTGAGCGCGTCGGCTGGGTGAGCGGGCGCTACGGCGGCTACGCTTCGCACCGCATCGTCAGGGAAGCCGAGGCCATTCGGCTGCCGGAAAATGTCGCGGATGCGGACATGGCGGCAACCTTGATGAAGGCGCTGACGGCTTGCGTCCTCGTGACCCGCGCGCATGCGGTGCAGCCGGGGCAAACGGTTCTCGTCCATGCTGCGGCCGGCGGTGTCGGGCAGTTGCTCAGCGCATGGTGCCGCCATCTGGGCGCGACCGTGATCGGAACCGTCGGCAATCGCGACAAGGCGGAGGTGGCCCGCGCCGCCGGCGCGCATCACACCATTCTTTACCGCGAGGAAAATTTCGTCGATCGCGTCAAGGATCTGACGGCGGGAGCGGGCGTCGCCGCCGCTTTCGATCCGGTCGGCAAGGATACGTTCCTGGGCTCGATGGAGTGTCTCGATTTCCAGGGCACGCTCGTCAATTACGGTCAGGCGTCAGGCCCGGTGGAGCCGTTCACGCCGTCGGTGCTGGCCACCCGCTCGTTGTCCGTCGTGCGCCCCATCGTGTTTCACTACGTCCGCAATGCGCAGCAGCTGGCCGATCTATCGGCCAGGGTCTTCGATGCCTTCAAGCAGGGGATCATCCGCCCGATCGTGCCGATCCAATTGCCGCTGGCTGACGCAGCATCGGCGCATGAGATTCTGGAGCAGCAGCGCAGTCCGGGCGGTGTCGTTCTCGTTCCCTGAGCGACGACAGGATCAGACGCAGGCGATTGTGAGGCCGGCGATCGGCAAGCCGTCGATGGCGCTTGACCATTGCTCGCCGGCTGCGATGGGAAATGCGCGGGTGACTGTGCCGGTGGTGACGATGTCGCCGGGCAGGATGCCGTGTCCGCACGGCTGCTGCGCCAGCCCATCGATGAAATGGCGCAGCGCCGACAGCGGGCCGTCGAGCACATTGCCTGCGTCGCCGCGGTCCACGATCTCGCCGTTCCTGCGCAGCGTCAGCGAGAAGGCCGAGAGCTTGCCGAGCCATTCGGCGCGGTCGGCCGCGCCGATCGCGGTCCACGGGCCGTGGACGAAGTTGCCGTGCAGCGAGCCTGCCGCGATGGTGTCGACCGGCTGAAACCGCCACGCCTTGTACGGCGACTGCACGATCTCGAAACCATGCGCGACGGCATCGATACAGCCGAGCAGATCGGCCTCGGTCATGCCGGCCTGCGGCGCGCCGGCCATGCGGAATGCGATCTCGGGTTCGATGCGCGGTTCGTGCAGATGGGAGATGCGCCAGTCGACGGCGCGCGCGCCGCCGTCATGCGCCTTGACGGTCGTGTCGTACATCGGTCCCCAGATCGGCGCGTGAACGTCGTACTCATCCCAGATGGTGCGGTTGGTGAAGCCGATCTTCCAGCCGACGGGCGCTTCGCCGCGCGCGATGCGCTTTTGCAGATTGTGCGCCAGCACCCGATAGGCGTCGGGGACGGATAGCGTCGCCCCGCTCACGGCGATCGGATCGGTCGCGGCGCCTGCGTCGTGCGCGGCCAGCAGGCGGCCGGCCAGTGCCTCGATCTCTTGCGCGGTCATGCTCATCGGTATCTTCCTTCAATGCACATGCATATGGGGAGCAGTTTGTCGTCCCCGTCGCTGCGATGCTATCCGAGATCCAGAATCTTTCCCGGATTCATGATGTTCGTGGGGTCGATGGCGCGTTTCAGAATTTTCATCAAGTGAACGGCCTCGTGTCCGAGCTCCGGTTCGAGATAGGCGATCTTCTGCTGTCCGATGCCGTGCTCACCGGTGCATGTGCCGTCGAACTTGAGTGCCCGTTTCGTCAAGCGACCCATGAACTGGCGGCACATCTCGACCTCGGCCGGATTGTCGATGTCGATCAGCGGAATGACGTGAAAGTTTCCGTCGCCGACATGGCCGAGAATGGTGGCGGTCATGCCGCACCGGTCGATGTCGTCGCGCGTCTCCTCCACGCATTGGGCGAGATTGGAGATCGGCACGCAGACGTCAGTGGAAATGCCGCGCGAACCCGGCCGCAGCGACAGGCCGGCCCAATAGGCGTCGTGCCTCGCTTGCCACAGCCTGTTGCGTTCCTCGGCTTGCGTGGACCATTCGAACGGGCTGCTCCCCAAATCCAGCGCGATCTGCCCGAAGCGTTCGGCCTGTTCCGTGACCCCCGTTTCGGTGCCGTGGAATTCCACCAGCAGCAAAGGCGTTTCGGGAAGCGCCAGCTTGGAATACTGGTTGCAGGCGCGCACCTGCGCGGCGTCGAGCAGTTCGACACGCGCAATCGGAATCCCGGATTGAATGGCCGTAATGGCCGTGTCGCAAGCCGCCTTGACCGAAGGAAATGAGCAGCATCCGCTCCCGATTGTTTCCGGAATGCCGTGAAGCTTCAGCGTCACCTCGGTGATGATGCCGAGCGTGCCTTCCGAGCCGACGAACAGGCGCGTGAGGTCATAGCCCGCGGACGACTTGCGGGCGCGCGAGGATGTCTTGACGATCGAGCCGTCAGCGAGGACGACCTTGAGCGACAGCACATTGTCTTTCATCGTGCCGTAGCGGACCGCGTTTGTGCCGCTCGCGCGCGTGGCGACCATGCCGCCGACCGAGGCGTCGGCGCCGGGATCGATGGGAAAGAACAATCCGGAATCCCGCAAGTGAGCGTTCAGTTCCTTGCGGGTGATGCCCGGCTCGACGACGCAGTCGAGGTCTTCGGCGTTGACCGCGAGAACCTGCTTCATGCGCGACAGGTCGATGGAAATGCCCCCGTGCGGCGCGTTCAGATGTCCTTCGAACGAGGTTCCAGCGCCGAACGCCACCATCGGAATTCCGCGTTCGCGGCACGATCTGACCACGTCCGCGACCTCGGCAGTATTCAGCGGATACACGACCAGGTCCGGCGGCTGGCTGGCGCTCCAGCTGATCGTATTGGCATGCTGCTCGCGGATGCCGAGGTTGCGGGAGATGCGGTCGCTGCCCCACTGGGACTCGAGTTCACTTGCCAGTGCGCGGATGAGGTCTTCCGACACGCGGGAGGATGACTGTTGATTCGATGTTGACATGCGATGCCTTGCCGGTGATCGTTCAGGATGTGCGCAGCATGTCGCCGAAATTCATCCAGTAGGATGTCGACAGCCAGCCGGCATCGACGGGAATCGACGCGCCGCTGACGGCACTGGCGTCGTCCGACATCAGGAAGCTGGCCACCGACGCGATTTCCTCGATCTCGACCAGGCGTCCCATGGCCGTGGCGCGTTCGAGCGCGCTGGCGTCGCGCTTTCCGGATTTGATCTTGTCGCGCAGGATCGGCGTCAGGGTGAAGCCCGGCGCGATCGAATTGACGCGCACGCCCGCGGCGCCGAATTCGCCGGCGGTCAGCGTGGTGAGCGATCCCAGCGCCACCTTGGTGGGGCCGTAGGCATGCAGCGGCAGGACGCGAAGCTCGTTGATCGAGGTGATGTTGATGATCGAGCCGCCGCCATTGGCGATGATCTGGGCGCCGAATTCGCGCGTGCAGGCCACTGCGCCGAAGTAATTGACGTCCCAGATGCGCCGCTGCGCGTCTTCGTTCATCGCCATGAACGGGCCGACATCCTGCAGCAGGCCGGCGCCGTTGACGAGCCCGGCGATGACGACGCCGCGCTCTTTCAGCGATGCCGCGGCGGTGCGGACATCGTCGGATTTTGCGATGTCGAGCGTGACCGTCAACAGGCGGTCGTTGTTGCTGTCCGTTTTCAGCTTCGCCAGCCTGTCGGCGTCGAGGTCCACCGCCGCGACGGTCCAGCCGTCGGTGAGCAGGCGGGTGGTGATGCCACCGCCGATGCCGCCGGCCGCGCCGGTGACGACGATCGCGGCACCCTCCGTGCGCCGTTGCGACATGATGTGACGGTCGCGTTTGTAGTCTGCCATGGCTCGAATTCCTGTGTGTTGAGGCAGCGATAATCCCGTCGACTCAGGCCGGAATGACCTTGCGCCACGGGCGGACTTCGACATTCGCAAACAATCCCCGGACGGCATAGGGATCGCCATGCGCGAACGATGTGGCGGCTTGCAAGTCCGGGCAGTCGATCACGATCAATCCGCCGATCGAGGTTTCCCCGTCGTCCGCGAGCAGCGGGCCGGCGAACACGATCTTATCGAGATGCGGCTGGAGGTAGTCGAGATGCGACGGGCGAATGCTGGCGCGCAGCGCGGTGCTGTCGGGCTTGTCGTGGCAGATGATGGCGAAGTACATGGGCTGTCTCCGGGTAATCGGGCGCGATGGTCAGTGGGTGAAAATCTTGCCGGGGTTCATGATGTTGTTCGGATCGAGCGCCGCCTTCAACTGACGCATATAGCCGACGGTGGCACCAAGCTCCTCCTCCAGAAATTCACGCTTGCCTTCACCGATGCCGTGTTCACCGGTGCAGGTGCCGTCCATGGCGATGGCGCGGCGGTTCAGGCGATTGATGAACGCCTTGATGCGAGCCATTTCCTCGGCGTCTTCGGTCATCGCCATTACCGAGACGTGGAAATTGCCGTCGCCGACATGACCGACGATCGGCGCGACGAGCTTCGTTTCGGCGATATCCGTATGGGTTTCGACCAAGCAGTCGGCGAGGCGCGAGATCGGGACGCAGACATCCGTGGCGAGGAATTTCGAGCCGGGCCGCAATTGCAGGCAGGCCCAATAGACATCGTGCCGGGCGGTCCAGAGGCGGGAGCGGTCGTCCGGCGCCGAGGCGTTGTCGAACGTCTCGCAGCCGAATTCGTCGGCGAGTTGGCGGAATGTCTCGACCTGTTCCTTGACCGCGAGTTCGGTGCCGCCGAACTCCACGAACAGCGTCGGCTTCTCCTGCATGTCGAGCTTCGAATACGCGTTGCAGGCGCGAATCTGGACGTCGTCCATCAGTTCGATCCGCCCGAGCGTCAGGCCGTAGCGGATGCTGGCGATCACCGTGTTGCAGGCCGAGGCGAGGTCAGGAAAGGCGCAGACGGCGACGGCGATGGCCGGTGGAATGCCGTGCAGCTTCACGGTGAGTTCGGTGATGACGCCGAGCGTGCCTTCGGCGCCGATGAACAGCCGCGTCATGTCGTAGCCGGCGGACGATTTTCGGGCGCGCGTGCCGGTTTTGCAGACGGTGCCGTCGGGCATCACCACCGTGAGCGCCAGGATGTTGTCCTTCATCGTGCCGTAACGCACAGCGCTGGTGCCGGAGGCGCGCGTCGAGGCCATGCCGCCGATCGAGGCGTCGGCGCCGGGATCGATGGGGAATTGCAGGCCGGTCGAGCGCAGATGCGTGTTGAGCTGCTTGCGGGTTACGCCGGCCTGCACCACACAGTCCATGTCGTCTTCATTGACCGTCAGAATCGCATTCATCCGGCTGAGATCGAGCGTGATGCCGCCGAAGGGGGCGTTGACGCCGGCTTCGAGAGAGGTGCCGGTGCCATAGGGAATGAGCGGCACCGCATGGGCCGCACAGAGTTTCACGACGTCGGCCACTTCTTCGGTCGACGTCGCGAAGAACACGGCGTCCGGCGTCTCGACCGGATGCCATGAGGTTGAATTGGCGTGCTGCCTGCGGATGGTCGCGTTGCAGGTGAGCTGATCGCCGTAACGCTCCCGCAGCAGGGCAATGACCGCCTCGGTCTGTTCGATCGAAGTGGAAGGACGTGCGATCATGTTCGTCGTGATCCTCGATAAGACGGTCTATTGATGCGTGCAGACTTGCGGGACCGGTGATCGGCGCGCGCGCCGATCGGGTCGGTGTCAATCGGCTCGAGCCGCCTGCAGCTGCGAGGGGCCGGTACGGCTGCTTGTCGCCCGTGCTCCGAAGGTTACGAAGGCGAAGATGATGATGCCGTAAAGCGCGATCATGCCGCCGAGAACGCACATGCTGGCGCTGTAGTCGCCGAAGTAATCCTTCGCCCAACCGTTGATATAGGGCCCGACGAAGCCGCCGAGATTGCCGACCGAGTTCACGAGGCCGATGCCGGCGGCGGCGGCTGCGCCGCTCAGGAACATGCTGGGCAGCGGCCAGAACAGGATGTTCGACGCCAGGATACCGGCCGCGCCGGCGCAGACGGCGATCATGCCGATCACGGGCGACGGGGAGAATCCGGCGACGACCAGGCCGATGCCGCCGAGACAGGCCGGAATCAGCGTGTGATAGCGGCGCTCTCCGGTTTTGTCGGAATGACGTGCGTTCACGACCATGGCGACGCCGGCGCAGAAATAGGGAACCGCCGTCAGTAATCCGGCTTCCATGTTGGAAAGCCCGCCGAAGCCCTTGATGATCTGCGGCATCCACAATGTGACGCCGAACAGCGCGCCGATGTTGCAGAAGATTGCGAAAGCGAGCAGCAGGACTTTTCCGTTCACGAGTGCTTCGACGATTCCGTATGTCTTGACCTGTTCCTTGGCCGCGCGCTCCGTGGCGAGAACCCCGACGAGCCATTTGCGCTGCGCGTCCGTGAGCCAGGGCGCATCTTCCGGTCCCTTGGCCAGGATGAAGTAAGCGGCGACGCCGACGATGATGGCGAGGGCGCCTTCGATCATGAACATCCACTGCCAGTTCTTGAATCCGCCGATACCGTTCATGGTTTCGAGCAGCAGGGTGGAGACCGGAGCGCCGATCAGAACCGCGACGGGCAGGCCGAGAACGAAGGTGGCGGTGGCGCCGCCGAGCATGCGCGCGGGAAACCACTTGCTGAGATAGAACACGATACCCGGAAAAAATCCGGCTTCGGCGGCGCCGAGCAGGAAACGCATCACGTAGAAGCTGGTGTCGTTATAGACGAAGGCGAAGCCCGCGGAGATGACGCCCCAGGTGATCATGATGCGCGGAATCCAGATCCGCGCACCGAATTTATTCAGGGCAAGGTTGCTCGGCACTTCAAACAGGAAGTAGCCGATGGAAAAAATGCCGGCGCCGAAGCCGTAGATATAGGCGGTGAAACCCAGATCGCTGTTCATGTGAAGCGCGGCGAAGCCGACATTCACGCGATCGAGAAACGCGACGATGTAGCAAAGGATCAGGAATGGCAGCAGACGCCAATAGACGCGCTTGATGGTTTCCTTGCCGATAGTCTCCGAATCCATGATCGTTTCCTCAAATTTTTGTTTTCAGGTATTTTCCGCCAGCGCTGATGTGGTTGCATACAAGCGGTTTTATTTTTTCTAAACTGAACGTATCGTTCATAAATGGCTGACCGTATGACGTCAATTGAGAAGTCCGGCGCCGGTGACAGGCCGGTTGAAACGCGCGGTCGCAAGCGCAGCACGGCGGCGGAGAAGGCCGTGCTGGACGCGGCGTTCGATCTGTTGTCGCGCAAGGGGTTGCAGGCGACGACGGTCGAGGCGATCGCAAGCAAGGCGAAGGTCAGCAAGGCGACCATCTACAAGTGGTGGCCGAACCGCGCGGCTGTCATCATGTCGGCTTTCCTGCGCGAAGGGCGCGATGCGCTGCCGTATCCCGATGAGTTGGAGACGGAGAGCATCGTTGAGCGCCTGTACATGATGGCGATGCAGTTTCACGGCCCGATCGGCAGCATGGTTTGCGCCTTGATCGCGGAAGGTCAATCCGATCCGGAAATCGCCCAGGCGTTTCGCGAAGGATATATCTTCGCGCGGCGACAGCAGGGCGTTGAGTTGGTAAAGCAGGCGATCAAGAAGAAGCTGATCCGCAAGGCGGACCCTAATGTTGTACTCGATCTGCTTTATGCGCCGCTTTACTATCGCCTGCTCCTTGGCCATCAGCCGTTGTCGGAAGCCTTCATCCGCGAGCATGTCTCACTGGCGCTGAGCGGCATCATGCTGCCGAAGCAACCGCGATCCGGTAGACCGAAACGATCGTCTTCCTGAGATCGGCCCTTCCTGCAAGCCAGGATAGAGATTGTGGGGGCGTTCGTTCGACGTCTTATCTGATGTGCCTCATCCAGCCGGTTGCGAAGATCGCTGCGGGCACGATGAGTGTGATCCAGGACAGGACGTCCCATGCGCCGTCGCCGAGAAGCGCGGAGATCAATCCCGCCGAGACGATGACAGTGAACCGCTCCGGGTTTTCCGGAGGCGATTTTGTTTAAATTACGCGGCCATAGCCGACTGTTCCAGCATGGCGTAGTAGCGTTGCTCGGCTTCGGCGGGCGGAATGTTGCCGATCGGCTCGAGGCGTCGGCGGTTGTTGAACCAGTCGACCCATTCCAGCGTTGCGAACTCGACGGCCTCGAAACTGCGCCACGGCCCGCGTCGATGGATGACCTCAGCCTTGTAGAGGCCGTTGTCCTCCGCGTGTACGGCCATCCTTCGAGACGCCGCTGCGCGGCTCCTCAGGATGAGGGCGGAGTTTGGGGATTCGACGACATGATGCGTTACACACCATCCCTCATGGTGAGTAGCGCACCGAAGGTGCGTCTCGAACCATGAGTTGGTTGGCTTCCGCGCAATGACAGCACACTTTGCCGTCTGTTGTCTGATGATGCCGCCCGCATAAAAAAAGCGGCCAGCCCGGGCGTCTCTGGAGGACGCCGGACTGGCCGCCGGGGGTGTGGAACCTAGCCGGTTGTTAGCCGAACTGGTTCATCGTGTTGTGCGTGCCGCCAGCCTTGAGGGCGGCTTCGCCGGCGAAGTATTCCTTGTGGTCGTCGCCGATGTCGGAGCCGGCCATGTTCTGGTGCTTCACGCAGGCGATGCCCTGGCGGATCTCCTGGCGCTGGACGGCCTTCACGTAACCGAGCATGCCCTGCTCGCCGAAATATTCCCTGGCGAGGTTGTCGGTGGACAGCGCGGCCGTGTGATAGGTCGGCAGCGTGATCAGGTGGTGGAAGATGCCGGCGCGCTTGGCCGAGTCCGCCTGGAAGGTGCGGATCAACTCATCGGCCCGCTTCGCCAGCTCGGTGTCGTCGTATTCCGCCTTCATCAGTTCGGCGCGGTTGTACTTGCTGACATCCTTGCCGGCAGCCTTCATCTCGTCGAACACCTGCCAGCGGAAGTTCAGCGTCCAGTTGAACGACGGCGAGTTGTTGTAGGCGAGCTTCGCGTTCGGCACGACCTCGCGGATGCGATCGACCATCTCTGCAATCTGCTCGACATTCGGACGCTCGGTTTCGATCCACAAGAGGTCGGAGCCGTTCTGCAGCGAGGTGATGCAGTCGAGCACGACGCGATCCACACCGGTGCCGGGACGGAACTGGTAGAGATTGCTGGGCAGGCGCTTCGGACGCATCAGCTTGCCGTTGCGGGTGATGACGACGTCGCCGTTGCCGATCTTCGACGCATCGACTTCCTCGCAATCCAGGAAGCTGTTGTACTGGTCGCCGAGATCTCCCGGCTTGTGGCTGACGGCGATCTGCTGCGTCAGGCCGGCGCCGAGCGAGTCGGTGCGGGTGACGACGATGCCGTCTTCGACGCCGAGTTCGAGGAAAGCGTGGCGGCAGGCGCGGATCTTCGCCAGGAACACCTCATGCGGAACGGTGACCTTGCCGTCCTGATGGCCGCACTGCTTCTCGTCCGAGACCTGGTTCTCGATCTGCAGCGCGCAGGCGCCGGCTTCGATCATCTTCTTGGCGAGCAGATAGGTCGCTTCCGCATTGCCGAAGCCGGCATCGATATCGGCGATGACCGGGACGACATGGGTCTGGAAGTTGTCGACCTTCGCGATCAGTTCTTCTTCCTTCGCCTTGTCGCCGGCCTTGCGGGCCGCGTCGATGGCGCGGAAGGTGTCGTTGAGTTCGCGCGAATCCGCCTGACGCAGGAAGGTGTAGAGTTCTTCGATCAGCGCCGGCACCGAGGTCTTCTCGTGCATGGACTGGTCGGGCAGCGGGCCGAATTCGGAACGCAGCGCCGCGATCATCCAGCCCGACAGGTACAGATAGGTGCGGTCGGTGGTGCCGAAGTGCTTCTTGACCGAGATCAGCTTCTGCTGCGCGATGAAGCCGTGCCAGCAGCCGAGCGACTGGGTGTACTTGGTCGCGTCTTCGTCATAGCGGGCCATGTCGGCGCGCATCAGCGACGCGGTGTAGCGGGCGATGTCGAGACCGGTCTTGAAGCGGTTCTGCAGGCGCATCCGGGCGACGGCCTCGGCGCCGACGCCGTTCCAGGTCGGCTTGGTCTTGAGCAGCGCCGTCGCCGCCTCCACCGCGCTCGCATAGGAGCCGGGGCCCTGGATGATCTGGTCGCTGATGCCGCGCGGTTGGAAGTTCATGTCTGTGATCCCTTGCTGGTCCGACGAAATGTCTGACGTCTTTTCTAAGCCGGGGAACGCCGGATGCCAGATGGAATGCGGATAACTTGTCATACTTTACAAAGATCGGATGTAATGTTGTAAAGTCGTGACGATGATGCGTGTAAAGGAATAATATCATGGCTTCGCCGGGAAGCCGTTCGGTTTTCATCGGGCCGCGATTGCGGCGGCTCAGGCGCGACCTCGGCTTGACCCAGGCCGATATGGCCGCCGATCTGGAGATTTCCGCGCCTTACGTTGCGCTGCTGGAGCGCAACCAGCGGCCGATGACGGCCGACATGCTGCTGCGTCTCGCACGCACCTACACCATCGATCTGGCGGACCTTGCCGGCGACGGCGGCGCGGACTCGACCGCACGGCTGCAATCGATCCTGAAGGAGCCGATGTTCTCGGACATCGACATTCCCGCGCTGGAAATCAGCGATCTTGCGGTGAGCTATCCCGGCATGGCGGAAGCCTTTCTGCGGCTCTACACCGCCTATCGCGAGGAGCAGCTTGCGCTGGCGGAGCGTCGCGGACCGGCGCTCGCGGGCGGTGTGGCCGAGGCCGGCGAGGGCTATGACGGCAACGATCCGGTCGCCGAAGTCCGGCGTTTCCTTGCTGCGCGCCGCAACAATTTCGCGGCGCTCGACGATGCGGCGGAACGGCTGGCGCAGGCGACGTCCGGCGCCAGCGGTTTCATCGACCGGCTGAAGGCGCGCCACAGACTGCAGGTGCGCTACATGCCGCCGGACGTCATGCTCGGTTCGGTCAGGCGGCTCGATCTGCATCGCCGGCAATTGCTGCTGGAAGACTCGCTCGACACCGCGAGCCTGCACTTCCAGCTTGCGCAGCAGCTTGCTTATCTCGAACTCGGCAACGAGATCGGCGCGGCGCTCGAAGACAGCCACTTCACCAGCAAGAGTGCCGAACTGCTCGCACGCCGCGCGCTCGCGGGCTATGCGGCGGCAGCGATCGTGATGCCCTACGCGGCCTTCGCGCGCGCCGCCGAAACGCGGCACTACGATCTCGAAGCGCTGGCGCGGCAGTTCGGCACCAGTTTCGAACAGGTCGCGCACCGCATCACCACATTGCAGCGGCCGGGCGCGGAGAAGGTGCCGTTCTTCCTGATCCGGGTCGATCCGGCCGGCAACATTTCGAAGCTGCTCGACGGCGCCGGTTTTCCGTTCGCCAAGCACGGCGGCGCCTGTCCGTTATGGTCGGTGCACAATGTCTTCCGCACGCCACGCGACATCGTCACGCAATGGCTCGAATTGCCCGACGGACAGCGGTTCTTCTCCATCGCGCGCACGGTGACGGCGGGCGGCGGGTCGTTCGGCGCCCAGCGCATCGAGCGCGCCATCGCGGTCGGCTGTGCCGCGGAGCATGCGGGGCAGTTGGTCTACACGCGCGATGGCGCCGGCCCGCGCGCCGATGCGCCGACGCCGGTGGGGGTCGCATGCCGCGTCTGCCATCGCCCGCGCTGCACCGCGCGCTCGGCGCTTCCCATCGGCCGCGAATTGCTGCCCGACGATTTCCGGACGCTCAACGTGCCGTTCGGATTTTCGTCGGAGTAGAGTTGTTGGTTGGGGAAATCGTGTCCCGGACGCGATGCGGCAGTCTTATGTCGCTTCGCAGAGCCGGGACCGTACCAGACGCCGGAGTTCGTAACGGTCCCGGCTCTGCGGAGCAACGCTTCGCGCTGCACCGCGTCCGGGACACGGTTGAAGGTGAGAGGTTCTACGCGCCCGTCACCCGCCAGATTACGTCGCCGACATCGTCGGCGACCAGCAGCGAGCCATCGGGGCCGATGGTGACGCCGACCGGGCGGCCGTAGGAGACCTTTTCGTCGGGGGCGAGGAAGCCGGAGAGGATGTCGCGCGGCGGGCCGGAGGGCAGGCCGTTCGCGAACGGGATGAACACCACCTTGTAGCCGCTGAGTTTGCTTCGGTTCCACGAGCCGTGCTGGCCGATCACCATGCCGTCGCCGAAGCCGGGCAATGTGCCGGCGGGAAGCCAGCACAGGCCGAGCGAGGCGGTGTGGCCGCCGAGGGCGTAATCCGGCTTGATCGCGGTGGCGACCCGTGCCGGATCCTGTGGCACGCGGTCGTCCACCGTTTGGCCCCAGTAGCAATAGGGCCAGCCGTAGAAACCGCCATCCTTCACCGAGGTGAGGTAATCCGGCGGCGTTTCGTCGCCGATGCCGTCGCGCTCGTTGACGACGGTCCACAACGCCCTGGTGGTCGGCTCGAAAGCGAGGCCGACAGGATTGCGCAGGCCGGCGCCGAAGATACGGTAGTTGCCGGTGGCGATATCGAATTCATAGACCGCCGCGCGGCCTTCCTCGACTTCCATGCCGCTCTCGGCGATGTTGCTGAGCGAGCCGACGCCGATATAGAGCTTGCTGCCGTCCGGGCTCGGCAGGATGCTGCGCGTCCAGTGGCCGCCCGATTTGAAGGTGGTGAGCTTCCTGCCCGGCGCGGTGATGCGGTCGGCGTCCCTGGTGTAGGGGAAGGCGACGACGCCGTCGACATTGCCGACATAGAAGGTGTCGCCGACCAGCGCCATGCCGAAGGGCTGGTTCAGGTTCTCCATGAAGGTCTGCTGTATTTCGGCTACGCCGTCGCCGTCCCTGTCGCGCAGCAGGGTGATGCGGTTGGCGCTGTCGCCGAGCGCCGCGGCGCGCCGCATGGTGGCCTGCATGGCGTAGCTGAACAGGCTGCCGATCCGCGAGGAGACCTGCGTCGCCTCCGCGATCAGCACGTCGCCGTTGGGCAGCACGTTGATCCAGCGCGGATGCTTCAATCCGGTGGCGAAAGCGTTGACCTTGAGGCCCGCGGCGACGGTGGGTTTTTGGCCGGCGTCCCATCCGCGCGCGGTCGGCATTTTGAGCGTCGGGATCGCGCCTTGAGGTCGCGCTTCCGGCACCACCGGCGCGCTGCCCCAGGCCGGCGCCGGCGTCTCACCCTGGCCGCGCCGCCACGCCACGGCCCCCGCCCCGACCAGCGCGACCACGCGCGCAAACATGCTCATGACGCTCATTGGATATTGTCCTTAATCATCGAACTCTAACGCCGTCATTGCGAGGAGCCCTGACGGTGATTGAGTTTTGGTTCAATAGCCTGCGCATGTCACGGGCGAATTCACTTCTCTCCGGTGAGATAGCGTCCGATCTCGGTGTGATCGGAAGCCGGTCCCAGTCTGTCGAGCGCGGCGTTCCACATCGCCGCGATCTCGTCCGCGAGCGGCGCGCGGACGCCGATCTGGTGCGCGAGGTCGTCGGCGGTCTGGATATCCTTGGCCATCAGCGCCAGCGCGAAGCCGGAGGCGTAGGTTTCCGAAATCATGAACTGCTTGAGTTTGTTCTCAGTCGAGTTATTGCGGCCGGTCGAGGCGTTGAGCACGTCGACCAGCGTGTTCGGGTCGATCCCGAACTTGCCGCCGATGGCCAGCGCTTCGGCGGCGGCGGCAAGGCCGGCGGCGGAGACGTAATTGTTGAGCGCCTTGGCCGCATGGCCCGAGCCGAGCGGGCCGGTGCGGAACACCGATTTGCCCATCGTCAGCAGCAGATTTTCAGCGCGGTCGATGGCGGCGGCGCCGCCGCCGGCCATGATCGCGAGCGTGCCGTCGACGGCGCGCTTCACGCCGCCCGATACCGGCGCGTCGATGAAGGCGAGCCCGGCCGCCGTCAGCTCGTCGCCGAGCGCCCGCGTCCCCATCGGGGCCGACGAACTCATGTCGATGATCACGGTGCCTTTGGTGAGCTTGTCCTTGATCCCCTCGATGGCGGCGCGCACGATTTTGCCGTCGGGCAGCAATGTCACGATCGCGGAGGTGCCGGCGACGGCCTCATCGGCGGTGGCGGCGACAAGGCCGCCTTGCTGGCTGAAGGTCGCGCGGGCATCGGCCGACAGGTCGTAACCCGTCACCTGGTAGCCGGCGCGCGCCATGCAGGCGGCCATCGGCCGGCCCATATTGCCGAGCCCGATCACGGTCACCTTGGCGGGAGGATTGATGGTGGTCGCATCCGTCATCGCGCCTGTCATGGGCCGTTCCTCTCTTGTTTGTCGTTTGCCGCGCAGAGCGCATCGGTGGTGCGATGGATCGCGCCGATGTGTCAAGCAGCTTGACCGCATCCCTGCGCTGTGCGTCTTTCACTGCACGTTCCGGCGCCAGCGATGGCAGACTTGAGAACAACGCCGGACAGGAAGGACAATGACATGAGCTACAATCAGACCATCACCCTCGGCGGCTTGTTCGATGCAGGTCTTGCGACACGGCGCGAGGTGCTCGGTGCCGCTTATGTCGATAAGTCGATCCAGTCGACCAACGACTTCATGATGGCGTTCCAGCACATCACCACCGAATGGTGCTGGGGCTATGCCTGGAATCGCCCCGGCCTCGACCGCAAGACCCGCAGCATGCTCAACCTTGCTATGCTCACCGCGCTCAACCGTTCGCCCGAGGTCAAGCTGCATACGCGCGGCGCCATCAACAATGGCGTGACCGTGGACGAGATCAAGGAAGTGCTGCTGCATGCCACCGTCTATTGCGGCATTCCCGCCGGCCTCGATGCGTTCAAGGCCGCGAATGAAGTGCTGAAGGAAATGGGCAAGGTGTCGTAGCGAACGAAGGCGCGGCCGGACGACAAGCTGGCGCGTTTTCCGGTGTCGACCGAGCGCGTGACGAAGCCGCATGCGGCCTGCCTCTGATCGATGAGGATGCATCCGTGCCGGATGCATGTCTTGCTTATTTCAGCCCGCTCGGTTCCGGAATGAAAGGGAATGCGGCATGACGACGGCGATCGGATTTATCGGTCTTGGCGTGATGGGCGAGCCGATGTGCCGCAATCTGGCGCGCAAGTCCGGCGTGCCCGTTTACGGTTTCGATCGCGCCGATGCGCCGCTCGCGCGTCTTGCCGGGGTGGGTGTGAAGCGGGCCGCCTCGCTGGCCGAACTCGCCGGCGCATGCGACGTGATCTTCATGGCGCTGCCGAGCGGCAAGCATGTGCAGGCGGTGTGCGACGGCGATGACGGCCTGCTGGCGCATGCGGGAACGCGCCATACCATCGTCGATCTCGGCACCTCGCCGGTGGAGATGAGCCGTGAGATGGCCGAACGCTTTGCCGCCAAAGGCGCCGCTTATGCCGACGCGCCGATCGCGCGCACGCGGCAGGCGGCGGAGGACGGTACGCTGAGTGTCATGGTCGGCGCCGATGCGGCGGTGTTCGCCAAAGTGCAGCCGCTGATCGCGACTTTTGCCACCGACATCACCCATTGCGGCGCCGTCGGCGCCGGGCAGGTGGTCAAGATCCTCAACAACATGGTGCTGATGGAAACCGTCGTCGCGCTCGGTGAGGCGCTGGAGACGGCGAAGCGCGCCGGGATCGATCCGAAGGTCGTGTTCGACACCCTCGCCAAGGGCTCCGCCGACAGCTTTGCGCTGCGCAACCACGGCATGAAGGCGATGCTGGTCGATACGTTTCCCGAGCGCGCCTTTTCAACGGAATATGCCCGCAAGGACATGTCCTATGCGCTCGATCTGGCGCGATCCGTGAACATCAAGCTGCAAGGTGCGGAACTGGCCGACAGGCTGCTCGGCGAGGCGATTGCCGCAGGCGACGGTGACCTCTATTGGCCGGTGATCGCGCGCGTCATCAAGGCGTCACGCGCGACCTGAGCGAACGCCATGACCAAGCCCGCAACCAAAGCAAACTCCATGCCCGACGTTCTTGTGATCGGCGGCGGCAACGCGGCCTTGTGCGCGGCGCTGATGGCGCGCGAGGCGGGGGCATCGGTGCTGATGCTGGAAGCGGCGCCGAAAGAGTGGCGCGGCGGCAATTCCATGCATGTGCGCAACCTGCGCTGTATGCACGACGCGCCGCAGGACGTGCTGGTCGACGCCTATCCGGAGGAGGAGTTCTGGCAGGATCTTCTGAAAGTGACCGGCGGCATCACCGACGAACCGCTGGCGCGCATGGTGATCCGGCATTCGTCGCGCTGCCGGCCATGGATGCGGACGCATGGCGTGCATTTCCAGCCGCCGCTGTCCGGTGCGCTGCATGTAGCGCGCACCAATGCGTTCTTCATGGGCGGCGGCAAGGCGCTGGTGAATGCGTATTATCGCAGCGCCGAGGCGCTCGGCGTCGACATCCGCTACGACACGCCGGTCAAAAGCCTCGAACTCAAGGACGGCGCGTTCGTCGCCGCCGTTCTTGAGAGCGGCGAGCGCATTGCGGCGAAAAGCTGCGTGCTCGGCTGCGGCGGCTTCGAGTCCAATCTCGCGTGGCAGCGCGAGGCGTGGGGGCAGAACGAGCGCGGCGAGTGGACGGCCGAAAACTTTTTGATCCGCGGCACGCGCTTCAATCAGGGCGTCCTGCTGAAGTTCATGATCGACAACGGCGCCGACAGCATCGGCGATCCCACGCAGGCGCATTGCGTCGCCATCGATGCCCGCGCGCCGCTCTATGACGGCGGCATCTGCACGCGCATCGATTGCGTGTCGCTCGGCGTCGTCGTCAATCGCGAGGCCAAGCGTTTCTATGACGAGGGCGAGGACTTCTGGCCGAAGCGCTACGCCATCTGGGGCCGTCTCGTCGCGCATCAACCCGGCCAGATCGCATGGTCGATCATCGACCGGAAGGCCATCGGCCGCTTCATGCCGCCGGTGTTCGAAGGCACCAAAGCGGATACGCTGGAAGACCTCGCGATCAAGATCGGCGTCGATCCCGCCACCTTCATGGCGACGCTGAACGCCTATAACGCGGCCTGCCGTCCAGGTACTTTCGACCACACCGCGCTCGACGATTGCCGCACCGAAGGGATCACGCCGGGCAAGACCCATTGGGCGCGCGTGATCGACACCGCGCCGTTCTATGCCTATCCGCTGCGGCCCGGCATCACCTTCACCTATCTGGGCATGAAGACCGACGAGACGGCCGCAGTGCGCTTCCAGGGCGTGCCGAGCGGCAACCTGTTTGCGGCCGGCGAGATGGTGGCCGGCAACGTGCTCGGCAAGGGCTACACCGCCGGCGTCGGCATGAGCATCGGGACAGCTTTCGGCCGCATCGCCGGCGTCAATGCGGCCGCGTGCAGCGGGCATCTCCACCCGACTTTCAAAGAGGATCTGGCTTATGCCGTCGGTCACTGAACGGGCTCCGCCCAAAGACGGTGCGTGCGGCGACGTCAATCTGGCCGATGCTCTGCAGGCGGGCGAGGCCGAGGTGGCGCGTGTCATGCAGATCTGCAACGCGTGCCGCTACTGCGAGGGGTTTTGCGCCGTATTCCCCGCGATGACGCGCCGGCTCGCATTCGATGCGGCCGATACGCATTATCTCGCCAATCTCTGCCACAATTGCGGTTCGTGTCTCTACGCCTGCCAATACGCGCCGCCGCACGAATTCGCGGTCAATGTCCCGCAAGCCATGGCCAGGCTGCGCGTGCGCACCTATCAGGACTATGCATGGCCGCGGGCCTTCGGCCGGCTCTATGAGAAGGCGGGGCTCACCGTCGCCCTCGCGCTGTCCGGCGGCCTTGCGCTGTTCCTGATCCTCGCGATTGCGATGAACGGCCGCTTGATCCACGAACCTCTGGCCGGGAATTTCTACGCGGTTTTCCCGCACAATTTTCTGGCGGTGCTGTTCGGCGTGGTGTTCGGCTTCGCGGTACTCGCGCTGACCGTCGGCGTCACAAAATTCTGGCGCGAAGTGTCGCCGACGAAGGATGGAAACCCCGCCGACATCAAGATCGCCGCGCAGGCGCGTGTGCCGGCTGTTGCCGAAGCCATGCACGACGTCACTCGTCTCAAATATCTCGGCGGCGGCCATGGTGACGGCTGCAACGAGGATGACGACGCCTTCACGCTGCGCCGTCGCCGTTTCCATCACCTCACGCTGTACGGCTTCCTGTTCTGTTTCGCGGCCACCTGTGTCGCCACGCTGTATCACTATCTCGGGGATTGGCATGCGCCCTATGCCTTCACCAGCGCGCCGGTCATTCTCGGCACGCTGGGCGGCATCGGCCTGATCGTCGGTCCCGTCGGCCTGCTCCGGCTCAACCTGAAGCGCGATGCGCTGCGCGCCGACGCCGGACAGAACGCCATGGATCGCGGCTTCATCATGCTGCTGTTGCTGGTGAGCATCACCGGCCTCGCATTGCTGCTGCTGCGCGACACTCGTTTCATGGCGCTGTGGCTGGCGATTCATCTCGGCACCGTGATGGCGCTGTTCCTGACATTGCCCTACGGCAAGTTCGCCCACGGCATCTTCCGCGCCGCCGCGCTGCTCAAGTTCAACATCGAAAAGCGGATGCCGAACCGGCTCGGCCTCGGCGGGGAGTAGACCTGCTCCGCGCATAAGACGATTGCCGGGCGGGATGCGAGCGGCCAAACTGCGCGGCTGGGAAAACGCTCACGCAGAGGTCATCAGCATATGTCTTTCATTGCGCCGTCCGCCGTCCGTCATGTCGCTATCGTCGGTTCCGGCACCATCGGTGCGAGCTGGGCTGCGCTGTTTCTGGCGCATGGTCTTGACGCTACCGTCTATGATCCGCAGCCGTCCGCCGAAGCCGCGACGCGCGATCTGATCGTGCGGGCATGGCAGGGATTGATCGATCTTGGCGTGACCGATCAGAAGGAGCCGAAACCCTGGGGCTTCACCACCGATCTGGCGGAAGCCGTCCGCACGGCCGATTTCGTGCAGGAGAGCGGTCCCGAGCGCGCCGACGTGAAGCGCCGGCTTTATGCGGAAATGGAAGCGAGCCTGAAACCGGACGTGATCGTGGCGTCCAGCACCTCCGGTCTCGTGATGAGCGCGTTGCAGGAAGGGCTGACCCATCCCGAACGCTTCGCGGTCGGCCATCCCTTCAATCCGCCGCATCTGGTGCCGCTGGTCGAGATCGTCGGCGGCAAGTTGACCTCGCCTGAGGTGCTGGTCTGGCTCGACGGCTTCTACCGCCGCACCGGCAAGGCGCCGATCCGGCTCAACAAGGAAGTGCCCGGCCATCTCGCCAACCGCCTGCAGGCGGCGCTGTGGCGTGAGGCGGTGCATGCGGTGGCCAGCGGACTTGCCAGTGTCGAAGATGTCGACACGGCGATTGCTGAAGGGCCGGGCCTGCGCTGGGCGATCATGGGGCCGCATATGATCTTCAACCTTGCCGGCGGCGACGGCGGCATCAAGCATTTCATCGACCATATCGGTCCGGCGATGGAAGACTGGTGGCGCGATCTCGGCACGCCGCAGCTCGGCGGCGCGGTCGATGCCGCACTGATCGACGGCGTGGCACAGGAAGCCGCCGGGCGCTCGCGCGCCGATCTCGTCAGGCAGCGCGATGCGGCGCTGATCGCACTCATCAAGCAGAAGAAGAACTGAGGATATCGCCATGCGCCGGAGCAACAAGGTCATCATCAGCTGCGCCATCACCGGCTCGATCCACACGCCGTCGATGTCGCCGCATCTGCCGGTCACACCGCAGCAGATCGCCGATCAGGCCGTCGGCGCGGTGGAGGCCGGCGCGGCGATCGTGCATCTGCATGCCCGCGTGCCGGAGACGGGCCGCCCGACCCAGGACAAGGACATCTACGCAAAATTCCTGCCGGACATCCGCGACCGCTGCGACGGCATCATCAACATCACGACCGGCGCCGGGCTCGGCATGACCATGGACGAGCGCCTTGCCGCGGCCAATTGGGCCAAGCCCGAAATCGCGTCGATGAATATGGGCTCGTTCAATTTCAACATTTCCGGCGCCGCCAGCCGTTTCAAGGACTTTCAGCACGATTGGGAGCGCCCCTATCTCGAAGGCACCACCGATTTCATCCTGTCGAACACGTTCTCGCAGATCGAGCGCGGCATGCGCGAGCTCGGCGATCACGGCACGCGATTCGAATTCGAGTGCTACGATGTCGGCCATCTCTACAACCTCGCGCATTTCGTCGGCCGTGGCCTGGTGAAGCCGCCGTTCTTCGTGCAATGCATCTTCGGCATTCTCGGCGGCATCGGAACCGATCCCGAGAATCTCATGCATATGAAGGCCACCGCGGACCGGCTGTTCGGCAACGACTATTATCTGTCGGTGCTCGGCGCCGGCCGTCACCAGTTTCCGCTGGTCACCATGTCGGCGATCCTCGGCGGCAATGTGCGCGTCGGCCTCGAAGACAATCTCTATCTCGGCCGCGGTGAGCTTGCGCCATCGAACGGCGCGCAGGTGGCCAAGATTCGCCGGATCCTTGAGGGGCTGTCGCTGGAAATCGCGACGCCCGATGAGGCGCGGCAGATGCTGCACACCAAGGGCAAGCGCGCCGTCGGGTTCTGATCGTTCGATCGGCGAAAGACGGGGCGACTTAGATCAGCCCCTTGATCTGCTTGCAGGAGGTCGACCCGGTCGAGGTGAGGCGGTGCTGAGGTCGTGTTCATCGCGGTCGGAACGCCGTCGCGGCGCGGCGATGGCCATGCGGATCTGACCTATGTCCATGCCGCTGCGCGGGAGATCGCCAGGGCGATCGGAAAATTCACGGTGGTCGTCACCAAATCGACCGTGCCGGTCGGCATCGGCGACGAGGTGGAACGGATTATCCGCGAGGAGAATCCGGATGCCGAATTCGCCGTGGTGTCCAATCCGGAATTCTTGCGGGAGGGCGCGGCGATCCGCGATTTCAAGCATCCGGACCGTATCGTGATCGGTTCGACCGATATGCGCGCCAGACAGGTGATGGGTGAGGTCTATCGTCCATTGCATCTCAACGCAGCACCCATCCTCTATACCGATCGTCGAACGGCGGAACTCACCAAATACGCGGCCAATTCGTTTCTGGCCATGAAGGTCGCCTTCATCAACGAAATTGCCGACCTCTCGGAAAAAGTCGGGGCCAACGTGCAGGAAATCGCGCGCGGCATCGGGCTCGACAATCGCATCGGCCAGAAATTTCTGCATGCGGGACCGGGTTTCGGCGGGTCGTGCTTTCCGAAAGACACGCTGGCGCTGATCAAAACCGGCCAGGACAATGAGGCGCCGCTGCGCATCGTCGAGACGGTCGTGGCCGTCAACGATCAGCGCAAGCGCGCCATGGCGCGCAAGGTCGCCAACGCGTTCGGAGGGAACCTGCGCGGCAAGACGATCGCCATTCTCGGCGTAACGTTCAAACCCAATACCGACGACATGCGCGACGCGCCGTCGATCCCGCTGATCACGGCATTGCAGGATATGGGGGCGGACATTCGCATCTATGATCCTGTCGGCATGGATCAGGCAAAAAAAGTGTTCGAGAACGTCACCTTCTGTGACAGCGCCTATGATTGCGTGCGCGGCAGCCACGCGGTCACGATCGTCACCGAATGGGAACAGTTCCGTGCCTCGGATCTGAAGGAGATGGCATCGATCATGGCGTGTCCGGTGATCGTCGATCTCCGCAATATCTATGCGCCGGAGGAGGTGCTCCGCAACGGCTTCCTCTATAGCGGCGTGGGCCGCGCGCAATCCGTCGCGTATTGACGGCTGCCGTTATGCGGCATTGCCGTCAGTCATGGAGATGCATGATGAATTGCTGTGCGTATTTTCCGGAGCGCTGTGACTGTTGGGGACGGCGGCTTCCGCTGCCGCATTTGCGACAACTCATCCTCGTTTAAGACGTGATCCCGACATGATGGGACACAAGCGTCGCGAAGCGCGGAACCGAGGTATCGTATGGCAGTTGCATGTAAGTTGGCGTATCGGAGCCTGCGCGCGGGACGGAACGATGCGATCTAAGGGCGTGGTCATCGCCCTGGCAGTGGCATTCGCATCGCCCGGCAGGGCCGGTGAAGTCGACCGGATGGCCTCCAATCTGGAAAAAAGCTGCACGAATCATTTTCGCAAGCGGCCCAATCGTCCGTCGAACGACTCCAGAAAATTCTGCAGTTGTTTCTCGGCTGAATTCTCGTCGACCGTCTCGTTGCGTGAAATCGATGGCGCGGGAGGTGTCGTGACGCCTGAAATTCAGGAATTGCTGCAGCGCACAGCGGAGAGCTGCGCACGCGATATCGCACCCGATGTGGCTGAATCCGGAAAAGCGTGGGCGACGCAGGACGATTAGCCCGACCTCGGATCGCGATATTGACTCACTCTCGCCTCATTTGATGCCTTCTCTGTGGCTGCAGGCGCACCGTGACAATGCGCGTCGGCATGGGGGACTTTCAATTGACGACATTCCGTCCCAAGGCGCAGCCGTCGCTTTTGAAGGCGCTGCCGGCGTCGCGCATTCCGGTATCCGGGATGAAACGGAAGGCTGGTTCTGCGGTCGAAGCCGTATCGGTCGCGTCCGCTCACATATTCGCGGTGGCGGCGATGGCCGTCATTGCCGGTTTGGTTATTTACGCAGGATAAGACGGCTTGGATATGCGCTCTGTTTTTGGCGGGCTGTTCGCAGTCACTTTCATGCTTCCCATGGTTCAGCCGTGCTTTGCGCAGAAGATCCTGTCGTTTGAGCCGTTGATGATGGACCCGTATGCGACCGTTTATGTCGACAACGGCTCATGCTCTGCAGGCAAGGTGCTGAAGGTGCAGGGAGCGCCGAACAATCAGCGCCGCAAGAAAAGTTGCGTGCCGCTCTCCGATCTGCGCGGGCCGGGCGCTGTCCGTCCGCGATAAGATAATTTGACGGGTTCGCGGCTTTCGGCGGCAGAACCTGACAGGCGCCCGCGCCATTGCTAATCTCGCCGAGACCGGCTTGCATGCCGATGTCGGTTCCGAATCGAGATTGGATCAATTGCAGTGAAATTTGAGACTTCCGCTCCGATTGCAATGCAGGGCGGTCTCGCGGCGTCGTATATAAATATGACCGAGGCGGAGGCCGTCGATCTGGCCCGCGCGCATTATGGCATCGAGGGCAAGCCGACCCGTTTCGCGACGGAAAAGGACGACACCTTCCGCATCGCGCCGGCCACCGGCCCTTGCTACGTGCTCAAGGTCGCCAATCCCACCGAAGACATTGCCGAGATCGATCTGCAGGTTCGCGCGCTGGCGCATGTCGCGGCGCGGGCGCCCGATCTGCCGATTCCGCGGGTGATCCCGGACCGCGCCGGCGAGGGACATTTTGCCTATCGCGACCGCGCCGGCCAGCACCGCCAGATCAGGATGATGTCCTTTCTCGAGGGCCAGCCGCTCAGCGACGTCACGATCGACACGCGCGGCCGCGAGGAGATCGGCAGGCTGCTGGCGAAGCTGCGGCTGGCGCTCGCGGATTTCAGCCATCCCACCGAAAATCGTGTGGTTCCGTGGGACGTCAAGAACCTGCCGACGCTGGCGCCGCTGCTGCCGGAGATCGCCGATAGCGCGTGGCGTGCGAAGCTGGAGACGGTGCTCGCGCGTTTCGCGTCCATCGAACCGCGTCTGTCCCGCTGTCGCCGGCAGGTGCTGCATAACGATTTCACGCGCTCGAATATCGTCGTCGATCCCGGCCTGCCGACTTTCGTCAGCGGCATTATCGATTTCGGCGACACCGTGCGCACCGCCATTGCCATTGATGTGTCCACGGCCCTGCTCAACCAGCTTCCGCCGGTGATGGACGGTGATATCTTCGCGGACGGCCGCGATCTGCTGCGCGGCTATCTCGGGATAGCCGATCTCACCGAGGACGAGTTGGCGCTGATCCCGGCGCTGGTGATGTCGCGCCTGACGGCGCGCATCCTGCTGTCCACGGCGATGGCGAACCGCGTTCCGTCGGTGGCCGATTATGTCCTGCGCAATAACCACATGACTTGGGGCCAGATCGACTGGTTCCTCAACCGCAGCATGGACGACCTCGCCGGCGAGCTGGTCGACCTCGCGCGCTAACACAAGCGGATTTCAAAGGAGCATCTCATGTCAGTCACGTCAGCGCCGCGCGGCAAGATGGTCAATGCGTTCGATCCGGCGACGGCGACGAGCCTGACGCCGGAAAGCCGCAAGCTGGTGGAGCGGCGCAGCGCGCTGCTCGGTCCCGCCTATCGTCTGTTCTACAAAGATCCCGTCGAAGTCGCGCGCGCCAGCGGCGTGCTGCTCTACGACTCCCAGGGCAACGAATATCTCGATGCCTACAACAACGTCGTCTCGGTCGGTCACTGCCATCCGCGCGTGGTCGAGGCGATCACCCGGCAGGCGCAGACCATCTGCACCCATACGCGCTACATTCAGAAAGGCATTCTCGATTTCGCCGAGGATCTGCTCGGCACCTTCGACGGCCCGGCGCGCCATGCGATGTTCACCTGCACCGGCTCCGAGGCCAACGATCTCGCCGTGCGCATGGCCAAGCACCAGACCGGCCATCAGGGCATCATCATCACCGACGAAGCCTATCACGGCAATTCCGAACTCACGGCCGGTTTCTCGCCGTCGCTCGGGCCGTATTCGCCGCTCGGCGCCTTCGTGCGCCGCGTGCCGGCGCCGGATTCCTATCGCCTGCCGCCGGAGAAACTGGGCGAATGGATGGCGGCCAAGGTGTCCGAGCAGATCGTCGATCTGCAGCGGCGCGGTGCAGGCGTGGCCTGTTTCATCGCCGACTCGATGTTCTCGTCCGACGGCATCTTCACGCATCCGACCGATCTGCTGAAACCGGTGATCGAGGTCGTGCACAAGGCCGGCGGCCTGTTCATCGCCGATGAAGTGCAGTCCGGCTTCGGCCGCAGCGGCGAGAAGCTGTGGGGCTATCAACGCCACGGGATCACGCCGGATATCATCACCATGGGCAAGCCGATGGGCAACGGCTACCCCGTCGCCGCCACGGTGATGCTGCCGGAGATCGTCGAGAAATTCGGCCGCGACAATCGTTATTTCAATACGTTCGGCGGTAACACCGTCGCCATGGCGGCCGCGCAGGCCGTGCTCAACATCATCCGTGACGAGAAGCTGGTGGAGAACTCGCTGCGCGTCGGCAAGGTCATCCGCGATGGTTTTGAAGCCTTGGCGAAGACATATCCGCAGATCGGCGATATCAGGGGCTCCGGCCTCTATATCGGCATCGAAATGGTCAAGGACCGCACCACCAAGGAACCTGATGCCGCCGCCGCCGCCGCGCTCGTGAACGGCCTGCGCGCCCGCCGCGTGCTGATTTCGGCGACCGGCGCCGCCGCCAACACGCTGAAGATCCGCCCGCCGCTGGTGTTCACCGCGGCCCATGCCGATCGCCTGCTCACCGAAGCCGCAGCCGTGCTGGAGACGCTGTGATGTCGCGCGAACAGGCGATTGCGCATGTCGACGCGGCGTTCGAGTCCGGCGAATTCCTCGCCGTGCTCGACCGTATGGTCGGCTACAAGACCGAAAGTCAGGGCAACAAGCGCGGCGCGGAGCTGCGCGCCTATCTCGATGACGAGCTGGTCCCGCAATTCGCGGAGCTTGGCTTTGCGACAAAAATCGTGCCGTCGCCGTCAGGGCAGGGGCCAAGCCTGGTTGCGGTCCGTCATGAGAGCGACGATCAGCCCACCGTCCTGATGTACGGCCACGGCGACGTCGTGCCGGGCATGGAAGGCGAATGGCGCGACGGTCTCGATCCGTGGCGCTGCACCACGGTCGGCGACCGCGTCTACGGCCGCGGCACCGCCGACAACAAGGGGCAGCACGCGATCAACATCGCCGCGCTGCGAGCGGTGCATGCGGCGCGCGGCGGCAAGCTCGGCTTCAACGTCAAGTTCATCATCGAGATGGGCGAGGAGATCGGTTCCGCCGATCTGCCGGTGCTGTGCGAGAGCCTGCGTGACGAACTCAAGGCTGATGTATTCATCGCGTCCGACGGCCCGCGCCTGTCGGCCGAACGCCCCACCGTTTTCCTCGGCTGTCGTGGCGCACGCCGCATTCATCTCGATCTCAAGCTGCGCGACGGCGGCAATCATTCCGGCAACTGGGGCGGCCTGCTCGCCAATCCCGCGACCATTCTCGCATCGGCGATCGCGACGTTGGTGGATCGCAACGGCCGCATCCTGCTCGATGCGTTGAAGCCGCCGCGCATCACCAATCAGATCCGCGCCGCGCTGGCCGATGTCGTCGTTGCGCCGACGCCGGACGAGCCCGCGCTGTCGGACGGCTGGGGCGAGGAGGGGCTGTCGCCGGCCGAGCGGGTTTTTGCGTGGAACACGCTGGAAGTGTTGGCGCTCGGGGCCGGCAATATCGCCAACCCCGCCAATGCCATTCCCGGCGAGGCCCATGCGGTGCTGCAACTGCGCTTCGTGGTCGGCACCGATATCGAGAATGTCGTGCCGGCCATTCAGAAGCATCTCGAAGCGCTCGGCTATGGCGACATCGAGGTCAGCCAGTCGCAATATTTCAATGCATCGCGGACCGACATCGACAATCCCTGGGTCGGCCGTGTCGTGGAGTCGGTACGTGCGACAACGGGCAGAGCGCCCGCATTGCTGCCGAATCTCGGCGGCTCGCTGCCGAATGATATATTCACCGACATTCTCGGCCTCCCTACGGTATGGGTGGCGCATTCCTATCCCGGCTGCTCGCAGCATGCGCCCAACGAACACATCCTCAAGCCGGTGACGGCTGAAGCGCTGCGCATCATGGCGGGGCTGTTCTGGGATTTGGGAGAATTGCAGAACCGAGCGCCGTAATTCCTTCTCCCCGCTCGCGGGGAGAAGGTGGCCCGGCGAAGCGCAGCGAAGCCGGGTCGGATGAGGGGGACTATCAACGTACTCGGCGCATGCGGAGAATCCCCCTCACCCGACGCTCATATGCTTCGCATGCGAGCATCGACCTCTCCCCGCTCGCGGGGAGAGGTTAGAAAAAAAAGCCGTTCAGCAGAGACACCGCGATCATGACCGCATCCCTCGATCCGAACCTGCCGGCCTTGCAGGATATTGAGACGCCGGCACTGGTGGTCGACGGCACGGCGCTTCAGCGCAACATCGCGGCCATGGCGGACTTTGCGAAGGCGAACGACATCGCGCTGCGGCCGCATGCCAAGACGCACAAGTCGCCGCACATCGCGCAAATGCAGATCGCGGCCGGCGCAGCCGGCATCTGCTGCGCGACGGTGGCGGAGCTCGAAGCATTCGCGGAGGCCGGCATTCCCGGCCTGCTGCTGACGACGCCGGTGGCGGACCCCGTCAAGCTCGCGCGCATCGCGGCGCTGGCGGACAGCGCCGATATCGCGCTGGTCGTCGATCATGCCGATCAGGTCCACGCGCTGCGCGCATTGCTCGACACCGGCAGTCGTTCCGTTCAGGTGCTGATCGATATCGATGTCGGCCAGCGCCGCACCGGCGTGGTCGAACCGGCTGCAACGCTTGCGCTGGCGCAATTGATCGGGGCCACCCCCGGCATGACGTTCGGCGGCATTCAGGGCTTTGCCGGTCATGTCCAGCACATAATCGGCTACGAGGAACGCAAAGCCGGCGCGGCGGCGGTGCGCGGCCTGCTCGACGAACATCTGGGCGTGCTGGGCGCGGCGGGCATCACGGCGCCGACCGTCACCGGCAGCGGCACCGGCGCCTGTGCCTTCGATATCGCGGGCACGTTCACCGAATTGCAGGTCGGTTCCTATCTGTTCATGGATGCCGATTACGGCCGCCTGCAAGGCGAGGGCGGCGGTGCGCTGCCGTTCGCACCGAGCCTGTTCGTGCTGGCGACGGTGACGTCGATCAATCGCGCCGGCGAATTCACCGTCGACGCCGGCGTGAAGGCGATGGCGTTCAACGGCCCGGTGCCATCATTGATGCTCGGTGTGCCCGAAGGATCGACCTATCGTTTCGGCGGCGACGAGCACGGTATGATCACGCTGCCCGCAGGCGCCGCGCCGCCGAAACTCGGCAGCCGCGTCCTGCTGATCGCCACCCATTGCGATCCCACCGTGAACCTGCATGCTGACTATCTGGTGGTGGGGCATAACGGCAGCGTCGAGACATGGCCGGTGACGGCGCGGTATGGCAGTTAACACAGGCTCCGTTTACCTCTTCCCGGTGGGGAGCGGTGAAGGAAAAGTCACTGCCCGCCGCCGAGAAACGCTTCCGACAGTGCGGGATCATTGATCAGCGCATCCGCCGATCCCGATGCCACCACGCGCCCTGTCTCCAGCAGATAGGCGCGGTCCACGATCTTCAACGTCTGCCGCGCTTTCTGTTCCACCAGCAGCACGGTCAGGCCTTCGTCGCGGAACTGGGCGATCATCTCGAACAGGCTAGCGGTCATCAGCGGGGCGAGGCCGAGCGAGGGTTCGTCGAGCAGCAGCAGCTTCGGCTTCGACAACAGCGCGCGGCCAATGGCCAGCATCTGTTGTTCGCCGCCCGACAGCAGACTTGCGAGTCCGTCGCGACGCTTGCCGAGGATCGGGAAGCGTTCCAGCATCTTCTCCACATCGGCCATCGCCGCGGACTTGTCATTGCGGGTGTAGATGCCCATCAGCAG